>Ga0115012_10000042_pt1 | contig 77487 bp, 71 predicted proteins | sample TroAtlMetagenome_FD_88706 | JGI IMG/M metagenome (GOLD analysis project Ga0115012, IMG submission 88706) | Marine eukaryotic phytoplankton communities from Atlantic Ocean - Tropical Atlantic ANT10 Metagenome | ecosystem: Environmental > Aquatic > Marine > Oceanic | place: Tropical Atlantic... | reverse complement strand
GACCTTCATCAGCGCGGCGATGACACGCTCGGGGCGGATCGGGTGGTCGGTCTCGGCGGCGATGTGGTCGAAGATCTCGAACCTGCGGCGCTTGATGTCGGCCACCGCCGCGGCGCCCCCGAAGGTGGAGGCTCCGTGGTCGCGGCGGTCGAGCTCGGCATTGACCATCTCGAGCGCGAGCCGCAGGTCGCCCACCACGCCGACCTCGGTGGGCAGGTTGGCCCCGATCACCATCGGGTCGACGTCGAAATGCACGATGCGGGTGCCGGGGCTCGGGGCCTCCCAGCGCGAGGTCGTGGTGGAGCCGGCGCGGCAGCCCATGAACACCACCAGATCGGCGGCTTCCATCATTTCCCAGGTCTGGTCGGTGCCGCCGTTCGAGCCCACCACGCCAAGCGCGTTGGGGTGGCTGTCGGCGAGCGACCCTTGCCCCGAGATCGAGGTGGCGACGGCCACGTCGAGCCGGGTGGCGAGGCGGTCGAGCGCGGCCATGGCGCCCGAGACCACGATGCCGCCGCCGCAGACGATAAGCGGGGTTTTCGCCGAGAGGATCGCGTCCACCGCCGCCTCGACCGCCGCCGGGTCGGGGCCGGTGCGGTAGGCGGGGTAGGTGGCGAGCGCGGCATCGGCCCAGATCTCGGCCGGGTCGACCTGATCGTACTGGATGTCATAGGGCAGGCCCAGATGGGCGGCACCCGAGCGCCCGGTGGTCATGGCGCGGAAGGCGGCGCGGACCATGCGCGGGATGTGATCGGCGCGCTTGATCACGGTGTTCCACTTGGTCAGCGGGCGCATCAGCGCCTCCTGGTCGACCTCGGTGAGCGGGTATTTCCCGTAGCTCGCCACCGAGATATCGGTGGTGATGCCGAGCACCGCGTAGGAGCTCTCCGAGGCCTCGATCAGGCCCGGCAGAATGTAGGTGGCGCCGCCGCCCGAGGGGCCTTCGCAGACACCGGGCCGACCGGTGACGCGGGAATAGCCGTCGGCCATGTAGGTGGCGCTGCGCTCGTCGCGGGTGAGCACGTGCTCGATCTTGTGATCGAGCAGATGCATGGCATCGTAGAAGGGCAGGGTGGTGTCGCCGCAAAGCCCGAAGATGTGCCGCACGCCCTGCGCCTCGAGCATCCGCACCATCGCCTCGGCACCGTTCAGTCTGTTGTCCATGATCTGTCTCCTTGGTGGGCTGTGGCGCGGTTATCGCTATGTATTCCGATCTGTATACAGGTCTGCCTGCCCACCGGCAACGCGTGGTGGGGTCAGCTGCGGGCGCTGGTATAGACGTGCCCGTAGGCGGCCTTGACCGCGGCGAGGATGTCCTCCTTGCGATGGAGAATATGCACCCGCATGGCGGCCATCGCGGCCTCGGCATCGCGATCGCGCAGGTGGGCGAGCATGTCGCGGTGCTGGGCCTGGGTCTGGTCGCGGCGGCCCTCCATGGCGATCCAGCGGATCAGGTGCAGCCGGTCGTTGAGATTGGCGAGCATCTGGCGCAGCACTGCATTGCCGGACAGCGTGGCGATGCGGTCGTGGAAGCCGATATCGAGTTCGATCAGCCGGTCGACCGAGGCGTCTGGAGATTCCGCGCTGCTCTCGTCGAGGAAGGCGGCCAGTTCGTCGACCCCGGGATCGTCGGCCCGCGCACAGGCGAGGCGGATGGTGGCGCATTCGATTTCGAGCCGGGCCTCGAACAAGTCGAAGACCCGCTCGGGATCGAGCGGCGGCGCGGCGAAGCCCCGGTCGAGATGGAGCAGAAGCCCTTCGGCGGTCAGCCGGTTCAGCGCCTCGCGCAGGGGCGTTCTGCTGAGCGCGAGTTCGGCCGCCAGCGCCACCTCGTTGAGCTTTTCCCCCGGCAGGAAGGTGGCGCGCAACAGCCGCTCGCGAAGCTCGGTATAAGCACGCTGCGAAGAACTGGCGGGGGCGGGGTGCGGATGCATGGGGGGATCCTGACTGCTTATCTGTATGCAGGAAGGTATCCAGCGCATCGCGGCCAGGTCAACGGCTCGCCAGTGAGGACAAAATTCCCGTAAAGATTGTGCGGAACCAATTCAAAGCACGCCTGTTGGAGTAAAGTGACAGTGCAAAAAACACAGAGGCTTGATCCTTGGAACAGCTTGCCCGCCGCCTCGGCCTGAGAACCGATCCGACGATATTTTTCGTCTCCGCAGGGTTCACGGTCGTCTTCGTCCTCGCCCTCATCCTGTTTCCCGAACCGATCGGAGATGCCTTTGCCGTCGGGCGAAGTTGGATCGTCACCAACCTTGGCTGGTTCTTCGTGCTCGGGGTCAATGTCTGGCTGGGCTTCCTGATCTGGGCCGCCATGTCGCGCCATGGCCATATCCGGCTGGGCCGCAAGGGCGAGCGCCCGGTCTATTCGAACCTGTCGTGGTTCACCATGCTGTTTGCCGGCGGCATCGGTACGGTGCTGATGTTCTGGGGCGTGGCCGAGCCGATCAGCCATTTCTCGAACCCGCCGCTGCCCGGCGTCGATCCGTTCACCGAGGATGCGGCCAAGGACGCGATCTCGGTCGCGATCTATCACCTCGGCCTGCACACCTGGACGATCTTCACCTTGCCGGGCCTCGCCTTCGCCTATTTCATCAACCGCTACGACCTGCCGGTGCGGGTGAGCTCGGTGTTCTACCCGCTGCTGGGCGAGGGCATCCACGGCCCCGTCGGCAAGGCCATCGACATCGCCTCGATCCTCGGCACGCTGTTCGGCGTGGCAGTTTCGCTGGGCCTCGGCTCGAGCCAGATCGCCGCCGGTCTCGACGCGCTCTTCGGCACCGGCTCGGGTGCGTGGGTTCAGGTTGCCATCCTCGCGGTGCTGACGGCGGTGGCCGTGGGCTCCATCGTCGCGGGCCTCGACAAGGGCGTGAAGCTCTTGTCGAATCTGAATATCGGGATGGCGGTCGCGTTGATGATCTTCGTGCTGGTCTGCGGCTCGACGCTGTTCCTGCTGCGCGGGGTGGTCGAGACCTTCGGGCTCTATTTCGGCAACCTGCCGCGGCTGGCCTTCTGGAACGACATGCTCGCCAATGAGAACCCCACCACCGACGGCTGGGGCTGGCAGGGCTCGTGGACGGTGTTCTACTGGGCGTGGACCGTGACGTGGTCGCCCTTCATCGGCCTTTTCGTGGCGCGGATCTCGCGCGGGCGGACCGTGCGCGAGTTCGTCTTCGGCGTGCTCATGGCGCCGTCGCTCTTCACCCTGATATGGTTCGCAATCTTCGGCTGGCAGTCGATGGAATTCGACGGCCTTGGCCTCGCCGCCCGCGAGGCGATGGGCGACAGCGCCGGTGCGATCAGCAGCGCGGTGGCCGAAAGCGTGCCGCTGGCCATGTTCGCCTTCTTCGAACAGTTCCCCTTCACCCAGTTCATCCAGGGCTTCGCGGTGGTGATCGTGGCGATCTTCTTCGCCACCTCCTCGGACTCGGCCTCGCTGGTGGTCGACATGCTCTGCACCGGCAAGGCGACACCCGGTCCGACGCATCAGCGGGTGTTCTGGGGCGTGGCCGAAGGGCTCGTCGCGGCAATGCTGATCCTGCTGGCGGGCGAGGCGGGGCTGACGGCGCTGCAACAGGTGATCACCGTGGTGGGCCTGCCGATCTTTGTCCTCGTCAGCATGATGATCCCGTCGATCATCCGTGGATTCGCCGCAGAGGATATCGACCACATCACCATCGGCACGCGGCCCGAGCTGGAAGAGTTCGGCCACGGCCCGGCGAGCGAGGAAAGCACCTCGGGTGGCCTGCGCGAGCAGCCAAGCCCGGCGGAATGAAAAACGGCGCGGCCTAGCGGGGCCGCGCCGTCATCAAGATTTCGACCGGCGGCCGGGGCAGCGCATCGAGCGCGATCAGCCACCGCCGGATCAAGAGCGCGCCGGGCAGGGAAACCGCCCGGCGCCTTTTCTTAGTAGCCGCGCGACGCATCGGCGAGATCGGCGCAGGTGCCTGTCTCCTCGAAGGTCTTGAGGTTTGCGGAGATGATCCGCCCGCCGGTGGCGGCGTCGATCTGCGAGGCCACGTGCGGGGTCACGGTGATGCCCGGCGTGGTCCAGAACGGGTTGTCGGTCGGCAAAGGCTCCTGGTGGAACACGTCGAGCGTGGCCTGCTTGATCTGGCCGCTCTCGAGCGCCGCCAGCAGGTCCCCATCCACGAGGTGCGGACCGCGGGCGCAGTTGATCACGCAAGCACCCTCGGCGAGCTTGCCGAACAGATCCGCGTTGAGGATGCCGGTGGTGTGCTCGGTCAGAGGCAGCAGGTTCACGAGGATCTCGCAGCCGTCGAGGAAGGCGTCCATCTGCTCGGGGCCGGTGAAGGTCTCGACGCCCTCGATCGACTTGGGCGACTTCGACCAGCCGCGGGTGTTGAAGCCCAGCATCGACAGCGTCTGCGCCGCGGCGGCGCCGAGATTGCCGAGGCCCATGACGCCCACGGTGCGGTTCGGGGCCACCGGCACCACGATGGCGTGCCAGTCGAGCTCGGCCTGGGCCTGTAGCTGGCGCGGCATGTCGCGGTGATGGCGCAGCACGTGCAGCGCCACGTATTCGCGCATGCGCTGGGTCAGGTCATCGCCCACGGTGCGGATGATCGGCACGCCCTGCGGCAACTCCTCGTCGTTCAGAACGTGGTCGATGCCCGCTCCGATTGAGACGATGGCCTTGAGATTGCTGAATTTTGCGAGATCGCCTGTACGCGGCCGCCAGACCACGGCATAGGTGACGGCGTCAGGGTCGGTGATGTCATCCAGCGCGGCGATGTCCCAGCCGGGCATCAGCTCCTGCAGCATCTCTACCCACCACTGGGCCTTGTCTTCGAGGGGAAGGTAGACGGCGACGGTCATGTTTGCTCCTTTGGGTCGGTCATCGTTGGGGAATGGAAATGAATCTCAAGCAGCTCGAGGCCTTCTACTGGCTGAGCCAGTTCGGAAAACACCGGCAGACGGCCGAATATCTCGGGCTGACTCAGCCCGCGGTTTCGGCGCGCATCACGGCGCTTGAGAAGGATCTTGGCAAGACCCTGATCGACCGCGAGGCCGACGGCTTCGTGCTCACCGATCAGGGGCTGGAAGTTGCGGAATTCGCGGTTCAGTTCCTGAACCTGCGCGAGGCCATGCTGGGCCGGTTGCAGGACCGGCACAAGCGCGGCGTGAGCCTTGGCCTCGTGGGTATGGCGGCGCTGACCTGGGGCCCGCGCCTGCGCGAGGCGCTGCTGGCCGAATTGCCGGAGATGACGATCGACATCTACCTCGGCTCTGATCTGCAACTGCGCCGTCTGGTCGAGGCAGGCACGCTGGACGCGGCTTTCACCGCGTCCGGCGACCGGGCGCGGGGCGCGGATTTCGGGGTCGAGTATCAAGTCGGCTGGGTGTCGCGCGGGGATGTCATCGAGGGCCTTCCTCAGCCGATGAGTCCGGACGATCTGCGGGCGCTGCCGCTGGTCCACTACCCGAAGACCTCGCCGCTGTTCAATCCGGTGGCCGACTACGTCGACGACATGGCGGAACGCACTGCGCCGCGCCATTACGGCAATTCGCTCTCGGCGATCTGCGAGATGGTGCGGCTGGGCTACGGTGCCTCGGCGCTGCCGCTGGCGGCGCTCGAGAGCGAGATCGCCAGCGGCAAGGTTGTCGAGATCGCGGCCACCGAAGGGCTGGCGCCGCTGCATGTCGCCTGCACCCACGCCAACCGCGCCCGCCGAAAGCAGGTCGGCCAAGTGCTCGAGCTTGCGCGCGAGGCGGCGAGGGCGTGGTGCAGGGACCATGGGCGGTACAGCTCCTTCGAGGACCTCTAGGCCTCAGCCCTTGGTCTTCTCCTCGACCATCTTGGTGGCACCGGACATCTCGCCGAGATGGGTGCCGCCGGTGACCTTGGCCTCGTTGACGCGGCCGCGCTCGGTGAGGAACTCGCCGCGCTCGATTACGTCGTCGAGGTCTTCCGGCGCGATGAACAGCACGCCGCAATCATCGGCGAGCACAGCGTAGCCCGGCAGCACAGCCGCGCCGCCGATCGAGACCGGCACATTGAAGCCGCCGCCGGTGTTGTAGAGGCGGGTGGTGACCGGCGAGGCGCCGCGCGACCACATGGCGAAGTCCTGCTCGGCGATCTCGGCGGTGTCGGTGTGAGGGCCGTCGACGCAGCCGCCCTCGAGGCCGATCATTGCCGCCATGCGGGTCACGCCGCCGCCCCAGCAGGCGTACTTGGTGTCGCCGAGGCGATCCACGGCGAGGAAGTAGCCCGGTCCGCACTGGCTCAGGCAGTGGTGCAGCAGCGTCGAGTCGAGGCCCGGGATTGCCAGCGTCGCCAGCGTGCCGACAACGACCTTGCCCGGCAGCACCGGCTGGATCGCCGGGGCGGCGAAGCCGTAGTGGTAGAAGTGGCCGATGGTGGCGGTCTCGAGCTTGGCGAGACGGTCGAGCTTCTCCTGCGGGATCTTCTCGGGCATCGGGTTGAGCTTGTAGACGAGGTTGGACATGTGAGGTCCCTTCTTTTGTCGTTATGTCAGGAGATCAGTTCTGCGGCCCGAGGATCAGGTCCGGCAGGAAGGTCACGGTCTGCGGCACGTAGGTGAGCAGCAGCAGCACGGCGACCAGCGGGATGAGCATCGGCAGCACCGCCATCGTCACCTTCTCGAAGCGGACACGGCCCACCTCGGCGACGATGTAGAGGCCGATGCCCATCGGGGGCGTGGCGATGCCGAGCAGCAGGCCAAGCTGGATGATGATGCCGAAATGCACCCGGTCGATGCCGTAGGCGTCGATCAGCGGCAGCAGCGTCGGCACGAGGATCAGCTTGGCCGGCACCCCCTCGACGACGCAGCCGACGAGGATGATGAAGATCAGCAGCAGGCCAAGGAAGACGTTCTTGTTCTCGGTGAAGGAGAAGGTGAAGTCTGCCAGCTTCTGCGGCGTCTGGTCGATGGCCAGCAGCCAGCCCATCGCGATCGAGAAGGCGATGATGATCATGATCACGGCGGTCATCATGGCGGTGTCGCTGAGCGCGGCAAAGAAGGCGCGGAAGGTGAGTTCCTTGTACCAGATGCCGATCAGGATGCAGTAGATGCAGGCCAGCACGCCCGCCTCGGTGGCGGTGACGAAGCCGAACATGATCGAGCCAAGGATGATCGCCGGAGCGACGAGCGCCAGAAAGCCGTGCTTGGCGGTGCCCGCCACCTCGCGCACCGTAGCGCGCGGCTGGGTCGGGAACTCCTCGAACTGGGCGCGGAAGCGCACGTAGAGCATCAGCGACAGGCCGACCAGGATGCCCGGGATCAGGCCCGCGAGGAACATCCGCTCGATCGACTGCTGTGCCAGGAAGGCGTAGAGCACGAGGCCGATCGACGGCGGGATCAGCGGCCCGATCACCGAGGAGGCAACGGTGATCGCGGCGGCGAAATCAGGCTTGTAGCCACGCTCGCGCATGGCCTTGATCTCGATGGCGCCGAGGCCGGCGCAGTCCGCCACGGCGGCGCCCGAGATGCCGGCAAAGATCATCGAGGACAGGATGTTGACCTGTGCGAGGCCGGCCTTGAGATGGCCTACCAGAGAGTTGGCGAAGGCAAAGATGCGCTCGGTCACGCCGGTCGCGTTCATCAGGTTGCCGGCCATGATGAAGAACGGCACTGCGGTGAGCGAGGCCTTGTTGACGCCCTCGAGCATCTGCTGCGGGATGATCTGCAGCGCGGTCGAGAAGTCCGAGGTCAGGAAGGTGAGAACCGTCGCCGTGCCGATGGCGATGGAGATGGGCACGCGCATGAGGATCAGCGCGATGAAGGTGCCGAAGAGGATCCAGGCCATAGGTCAGACTTCCGGGTGATGGTCGGTGACGTTCTCGGGCATGCCTGCCGCGAGCTTGACGATGTCGAGCACGGCGGTCAGCGCGACGAGCACCGTCGAGATGAAGAGGGGAACCGAGAGCGCGAGGCGCGGCAGCTCGAACCCGGCGGGCAGGATGGCCCCGTCATAGACTCCGTTCGAGGTGGCGATCACCTTGGGGATCTGCAGGATCAGCACGCCGGTGACCACGAGTGTCGCGGCATCCGAGACGATGCGCGTGATGACCATGCCCGACGGTCCGAGGCGCTCGGCGACGAAATCGATGCGCACGTCCTTGAGCCGGGCATAGAGCGCGAAGAAGCCGAAGAAGCTCAGCCAGATGAAGAACACCATCGTCCACGGCCACATCCAGTAGGGGGCCATGCTCATCGGGCGCAGGATGATGGTTGCGGTGGTGAGGCCCAGCATCACCAGCAGGCAGATGTTGGAGATCCACAGGAAGGCCCCGCCGAGCGACCAGTTGAGCCGGTCGATGCGGTTGAGGGCCCGCTGAAGCGGGCCCTCCGGTTGATAGTCGAGCGGTGTCACTGGGTGGGAGTCCGTGCTGCTTCGACCGCCTCGAGGAAGCCTTCCGGCAGCTCGCCGGATTCGGCCATGTCGGCGTAGAAGGTGGCCATCTTCTCGACCAGCGGCGAGATGTCGATCTCGGTATAGGTGGCGCCATCGGCCACCATGCGCTCGATGCTCTCGTCGGCGACCGAGAACATGATCTCCTGCGACAGTTCACCGGCCTCGGCATAGGCTTTCAGCAGGCCTTCACGGGTGTCTTCGTCAAGCGCTTCGAGGGCGCTTTCGTTGACCATGAAGCCGACCGACTGCCAGTACTCGTCCATGCGGGTGATATACGGCGCGACCTCGTTGAAGCGCATCGATTCAACCAGCGCGATGGGCGAGTTCACCGCCTGCACGATGCCCTTCGAGATCGACTGGTAGACCTCGGTCCAGGGCAGGGTGATGACCTCTGCGCCAAGATTGTCCCAGGTGTCGATCGCCACCTTGTTCTCGTGCATGCGCATCTTCAGGCCTTCGTAATCGGCCGCGCTCTCGACCGGCACGTTCGACACGGTGACGCGGAACGGGCCGCGCAGCACCAGAGTCGGGTCGCCGAGCGGGCGCACGCCGGATTCCGCGGCGGCGTTGTCGAACCAGCCTTTGACGGTGTCGGAGTTCATGAAGCGCTGCCAGTGGGCGAAATCGTCGAAGGCGTAGGGCCCTGCGAGCCAGCCGAGCGCCGGCTCCCACTTCTTCATGTAGCCGAAGCCCTCGGCGTAGATCTGCACGATGTTGGCCTGAAGCTGCTCGAGAACCGCGTTCTCCTTGCCGAGCTGCTCGTTGGGATAGACAGTGATCTTGAGCTCGCCGTCGGTGTATTCCTCGGTCAGTTCGGCGAACTTTTCGAAGACCTGGCCCTCGGGGCTGTCGACCGGCATCTTGGTCGCCATCTTCCAGGTGGTCTCGGCGTGGGCGGCACCGCCCAGGAGCATCGCAAGGCCCGTGGCCATGCTGAGAAGTGTCTTGGTTTTCATTGGGATAAACCTCGATGTTGATAGGTGGGTTTGCCGGTTTGGTCGCCGGTCTTGGTGATGGATCAGTCGTGCAGGCCCTTGGCGACATGGTCGCGGACCAGGCCGGCGCCGATGGCGGTAAGGCGCTTGACCAGCACGTCGCCGGTCTCGGCCGAGCACAGGGTGGGATCGCAGCCATAGGCGCCGGTCTCGGTCGCCTCGAGCGCTTCGATGGGCGCCTGGATCTTGGCGCCGTCATAGACCACCGACGAGAAGCCGCCGATCTTCATGCCCTTGATCTCGCTGCCGGTGGGGGCGGGCTTGATCATGTCGGCACGGATCAGGTCGGGGTAGAAGTGCAGGCCGACCGAGGTCAGCGGGTCGCCGCCATGGCCCGAGCTCGCCTTGGCCTTGTCGGCCCCGATGAGGGCGGGCAGTTCGCCATAAGCGACCTGCCAGAGATACATCGATGGGATGAAGAGCCCGGCTTTCTGACGCCAGCGCAGCGCCACTTCGGTGATCGCGGGAACGTTGCCGCCATGACCGTTGACGATCATCAGCTTGCGGATGCCGTGGCGCTCGAGGCAGCCGAACATGTCGTCGAGGATGCCGCAAAGCGTGGCGTGCGAGATCGAGATGCCGCCGTGGCTCGACTCGAAATAGTCTTTGCCGCCGAAGGGGATGACGGGCGCAACGAAGGTGGGGACGCCATCCTCGCGGGCCGCCTTGGCGATCTCCATCGCCATCAGGTCGGCAGCCATATAATCGCCCATCGGCGCGTGGATGCCCTGATCCTCGAGCGAGCCCATGGGCAGCAGAACCACCGCCTCGGACGTGAGTTCCTGGCGTGCCTCTTCCGAGGTCAGTTCCGCGATCCGGATCTTTTCGATCATGCTGTCATGTCCTTGTCATCTTGTCCGCCAGAGTTGACGGGTAGTGAACGGGGCTCAGCCCCTAGGGTCCAATTCAATCGGTTTGCGGGCCGATAAACGGAATTTTTCAGTCGCTCATTCCGCCGCTGCCGCAGGGGCTGCGGCGCCCGCAAGCGCCCCGAAGCGGGACAGGCGGAACGGGGTCGGGTCGACCGTAAGAGGTTGATTCAAAGCCATTTCCGAGGCCAGCTGGCCGGCGGCGGGGCCGATGCCGAAGCCGTGCCCCGAGAAACCTGTGGCGATGACCATACCGGGGATCGCGGCGGCGTGGTCGATCACCGGAACCGCGTCCGGGGTCACGTCGATGATACCGCCCCATTTTTCAGCAATCTTCACATCCCTGAAGGCCGGGAAGACCTTCGTCACCGCGCGCAGCGCCTGGTCGAGCATGGCGTGCTGCGGTTCGGGATCGAGCACGCGGCACTTCTCGAACGGCGTCACGCTGTCGGCGCTCCAGTGGCGCGGCGTGATGAGCCCGTCCCAGAGGCTGCGATCGAGGGTCAGCGAGACCTCGCCGCGATGCTCCTTCAGGCTCTTCATGAAATGCGGCAGCAGGCGAAAGCTGTCGGGGGTGATCTGCACCTTGGCGCGGCCCCGGCGTGAAATCGTGTAGCCGCCGTCGAGCCGGGGGCGGATGCCGAACTGGCCATTGCCGAGCGCGTATTTCGGCCCGCCCTCGAGCGGTGCGGTGCGCATCACCGAGCCGCGCACCCTGAGCTGGGGCAGCGACACGCCGAGATTGCCGAGAAACAGCCGCGACCACGCGCCGCCGGCGAGGATCGCCGCACCGCAGGGGATGCGACCGCGCTCGGTCAGCACCGCCGAGACGCGCCCGCCCTTGGTTTCGATGTCACGCACGGCGCAATTGGTGAGGATTGCAGCGCCTTTGGCGCGGGCGCCCTTGGCCAGCGCCGGGGCGGCGAGCGCCGGTTCCGCGCGGCCATCATCGGCGGTCAGAAGGCCGGCGCGGGCCGGCACCGTGCCGCCGGGGAACTGCGCCTGCAACTGCGCCTCGGTCAGGCGGCGCGCGCCGATGCCGAAGGTCTCGGCATCCTGCGCAACGCTCTCGATCCACGCCATCTCGGCGTCGGTCTGTGCGGTGTAGACGATGCCGGTGCGGCGAAAGCCGGTGTCATGGCCGGTGCGCTGCTGCAGCGTGTCCCAGATCCGCAGGCTCTCGATGCCCAGGGGATACTCGGCGGCGTCGCGGCCCATGCGGCGCACCCAGCCCCAGTTGCGGCTCGACTGTTCGCCGGCGATTCGGCCCTTCTCGATCAGTGCGACGCGAAAGCCCTGTTCGGCGGCCCAGAACGCGGCCGCGCAGCCGACGATGCCGCCGCCGATGATGGCGAGGTCGACCTCGCCGGGAAGCCGGGCATCGCCTTCGACGGTGTCGACATAGGGTCTCATCACAGCCCCGGCTCGTAGCGCCAGTTGACCACCAGCTCGGACACGCTGGCTGTGTTCGGCAAGGTGACGACGTCTGCCACGAGCTTGCCGAGGTCTTCCGGCTGGGTGATCTCGTGGCGCGGCAGGTCGTGCCGCAGGGTGAGATCGGTGGCAACGAAGCCGGGACAGACGACGCAGGCGCGCACGCCGTCGTCCCAGCCCGCCCGCCGCGCGGCGTGGGAGAGCGCCACGGCGGCGTGCTTGGTCATCTGGTAACCGGCATTAAGCCCCAGCACGCGTTTGCCAGAGGCCGAGGCCAGCACGATCACCCGGCCGGCACCACTGCGGCATAGCGCTGGCAGCGCTGCGCGGGTCAGGCGGAAGGGCGCCTTGACGTTGATCGAAAGGAGCGCGTCGAGCATCTCTTCCATTTCGTCATCGGGTTGCGGCTCTGCCGGCATCAGCTCGAGCGGCCCTGCGATCCCCGCGTTGTTCACCAGCGCGTCGATGCGGCCGAAGCGCGTCTCGGTGGCCTCGACGAACGCGCGGGCATCTTCGGCTTTGGCAGCGTCGTAGGGCACGATCAGCGGATCGTATTGCGCCAGGCTCTCGGGCAGCGAGGACGAATCGCGCAGGCCAAGCGACAGGGCGTAGCCGCGCCCGGCCAGTGCGTGGGCGATGGCCGCGCCGATGCCGCGGCTCGCCCCGGTGATCATCGCGACGGGGGCCTCGCTCATGCGTGTACCTCCTGCGCTGTCGCGGGTGTCACCGGGCCGCCTTTGATGCAACGCACGTTCCAGCCTTCTCCGACCGGATCGAGCGGTGGCACGGCGCTGGCGCAGGCCTCCTCGGCGATCGGGCAGCGGGTGCGGAACGGGCAGCCCGAGGGCGGGTTCGCAGGGCTCGGCAGCTCCCCCTTCAGAATGCGGTCGCCATCCGAGCCGTCGCCCGGGTGCAGCGATGGCGTCGCGGCGAGCAGGGCGCGCGTGTAGGGATGCGCGGGCGAGCCAAAGACCTTTTCGGCCGGGCCTTCCTCGACGATGCGGCCGAGATACATGACCACGATCCGGGTGCAGAGATGGCGCACCACGTGCAGGTCGTGGCTGATGAACAGCATGGCAAGGTCTAGATCGCGGCGCAGATCCTCGAGCAGGTTCACCACCTGCGCCTGGATCGACACGTCAAGCGCCGAGACCGGCTCGTCGGCGACGATGAAATCGGGCCGGGTCGAGAGGGCGCGCGCCACCGCGATGCGCTGGCGCTGGCCGCCCGAGAACTCGTGCGGGCGGCGCTGCGCCGCAGAGGTCGGCAGGCCGACCTGTTCTAGCAGCCGCGCCACCTCGGCCTTGACCTCGGAGCCGGGCACGATGTTGTGGGTTCTGAGCCCGTCGGCGATCTGGGCGCCGATGCTGCGGCGGGGATCGAGCGAGCCGAACGGGTCCTGGAACACCATCTGCATTCGGCGCGAGAGCTTGCGCATCTCGGGGTTGGAGAGCGCCGAGAGGTCACGTCCGTCAAAGCTCATGGAGCCGGTGGTAGGCAGGTCGAGCCCCATCATCATGCGTCCCAGCGTGGACTTGCCGCAGCCCGACTCGCCGACGATGCCGACGGTCTCGCCCCGGGCGATGGTCAGGCTCACATCCCGCACCGCCCAGACATCATGCGCTCGGCCCAGAAGCCCGTGGCGGGTGGGGAAGTTGCGGCCGAGATTTTCGGCCACGACCAGCGGCGCGGAGGTGTCAAGCTCGCTCATGTGACGGTCTCCCAGTGGAAGCAGCGGGTCACGCGGCCCGGGGCCGGGTGCTCCGCCTTGGGGGGATTGGCGGTGCAGCGCTCGGTGGCGAAGGCGCAGCGGGGCGCGAAGCGGCAGCCGCTGGGCATCTGGCGCGGCGAGGGCACCGAGCCTGGGATCGCGGTCAGCCGCTCGGCACCGCCCTCGGGCACCGAGGCGATCAGCGCGGCGGTGTAGGGGTGGCGCGGGCGCTCGAAGACCTCGGCCACCGGGCCTTCCTCGACCACCTCGCCCGCATACATCACCGTCACCCGGTCGGCGATCTCGGCCACCACGGCAAGGTCGTGGGTGACGAAGATCATGCCCATGCCCGGCGTGTCGCGCTTGAGCTGAGCGAAGAGCTGCAGGATCTGCGCCTGGATCGTGGGGTCGAGCGCGGTGGTCGGCTCGTCGGCAATCAGCAGGCGCGGGTTGTTGGCCACGGCGACGGCGATCATCGCGCGCTGGCGTTGGCCTCCAGAAAGCTCGTGCGGATAGGCCCGCACCCGCTGCTCGGGGTCGGGGATGCCGACATGGCGCAGCAACTCCACCACGCGGGTCTGCAGAGCGTCGCCCTCGAGGTCGTGATGGGCGCGGATCGCTTCGGCCACCTGCTCGCCGATGCGCAGCACCGGATTGAGCGCCGCGGCGGCATCCTGGAACACCATCGAGACCTCGTCACCGCGCAACGCGCGGATGCCTTCCTCGTCGAGCTTGGCGAGATCGACCGCCTTGCCCTCGCGGGTGGTGTAGTGTGCGGTGCCGCCGGTGACGCGCAGCGTGTCGGGCAGCAGGCCGGTCATCGCAAGGCCGGTCAGGGTCTTGCCCGAGCCGCTCTCGCCGACCAGCGCCACGGTCTCGCCGGGGCGGACGGTCAGCGACACGCGGCGCACCAGCTCCATGTCACGCACGGCGATCGACATGTCGCGGATCTCGAGCAGCGGGGCGTCGGCATCGGCCTCGACCGGGCTGGCGGGTTTCTTCGCGGCGGCAGAGCGCGGCCGCAGCCAGAGCGCGCCACCGGCGGTGACGGCGCGGGGATCGAGCGCCGATTGAAGACGGTCGCAGAGCAGGTTGAAGGTCAGGATGGTGCCGGCAAGCGCCAGCGACGGCCAGACCAGCAGCAGCGGCGCGACCTCCATGGCACCGCGCGCCGAGCGGATCATCAGGCCCCAGGAGGGTGTCGGCGGCACGACGCCGAGACCGAGGAAGGACAGCCCGCTCTCGATCACCATGGCCGAGGCCACCACCAGCGACATCTGCACCAGCAGAGGCGGCAGCACGTTGGGTAGGATCGTGCGGACGAGGATCTTCATCGGGTGCGTGCCCATCGACCGCTGCGCGGTGACGAAGTCGAGCCCGCGCACCTGCTGCGTCGCGGCATAGACCACCCGCGCGTAGTTGGGCGTGTAGAGGATGGTGAGCGCCAGCACGAGCGGCCATGTGCCCGCGCCGAGGATGGTCACCACCAGCAGCGCAAGCAGCAGCGGCGGCAGGCAGAGGATGATCTCGGCGGCGCGCACCGTGACGAGCTCGACGGCGCCGCGAAAGTAGCCGCCGAGCAGGCCGAGCGCGGTGCCGATGATGGCGGCGAAGATCGCCGAGCCCACGGCGATGAACAGCGAGGCGCGGCCGCCCCAGATCAGGCGCGAGAGCACGTCGCGTCCGAAATCGTCCTGGCCGAGCCAGTGTCCGGCAGACGGGCCGGCGAAGCGGTTGGGGATGTCCATGCCGCGCACGTCCTGCAGGGGCAGGAGCGGGGCGAGCAGCACGGTGGCGACGATCAGCGCGGCGATTGTGCCGGGCAGGATCAGCTTGCGGGTAGACCGGCTCATTCAGCGCACCAGGGAAATTCGGGGGTCGAGCAGGGCGTTCACCACATCCACGACGAGATTGAGAAAGACGAAGAGGACCGAGATCGTCATCACGATGCCGACCACTTCGGGATAGTCGCGCGCATCGACGGCGGCGACGAGGTAGCCTGAGAGGCCCGGCCAGTTGAACACGAACTCGACCAACACGGTGCCGCCGATCAGGGTGCCCATCTCGAGGCCGAGCACCGTCAGCACCGGGATCAGCGCGTTGCGCACCACGTGGCGGCGCAGGATCGGGTTGCGGGGCAGGCCCTTGGCGCGGGCTGTGCGCACGTAGTCGCGTTGCAGCACCTCGAGCACAGAGGCGCGGCTCATCCGGGTGATCACAGCCAGCAGCGACAGCGCCACGGTGCAGGCGGGCAGCAGCAGCAGCTGCAGGTGTTCGAGCGGGTCCTCCGAGAACGGCGTGAAGCCACCGGCGGGGAGCCATTGCAGCTTCTGCGCAAAGATCAGGATCACCACCGAGCCCACCACGAAGACAGGCGTCGAGAGCGAGGCCGAGGCGAAGAAGGAGATCACCGCATCGGCCTTGCCGTCGGCGCGGATCGCCGCATAGGTGCCCAGCGGCACGCCGATGCCGGTGGCGATCAGCGAGGCCGCGAGGATCACCTCGAGGGTGCGCGGCAGGCGCAGGGCGATCTGCTCGATCACCGGCGCGCCGTCGCGGAACGACGCGCCGAGATCACCGGTGAGCACACCGGTCATGTGGTCGATATATTGCTGCCAGAGAGGGGCGTTGAGCCCCATCTGCTCGCGCAGCGCAGCGACGGCCTGAGGATCGGCGGCGACATTGCCCTGACTGAGCAGCAGCTCCGCCGGATCGCCCGGAATGAGGTGCAGGAGGAGGAACACCACCGAGACGACGATCCAGACGAGGAACAGCGCCACGAGGCTTCTGGTAGCAATATATCTCAGCATGGGGTCAGCTTCAGCCCAGCATGGTTTCTTCCAGCGTCATGCCGGAATAGAAGACAAGCTGGCCGGGCATCACGGTGAACCCTTCGGCGTTGGCGCGCATGCCGTAGCCCTGCGAGCGCCAGGACAGACCGACGACCGGAACCGTGTCGATGGCGATCTCTTCCAGCTCCTTGTAGATTGCCTTGCGCTCCTCGGTATCGAAGGTGGCGCGGCCACGAGCGAAAAGCTCTGAGATCTCCGGGGTTTCCATGCCGAAGCTGCGCACGAAGCTCGGGGAGAGCGAACCGTCGACCACGGTGGCGAGGCCGTCGGGGTCGTTGTTCATCGCGGCGGTGCCCATCACGGCAAGGTCATAGGTGCCCTCGTTGCCCTTCTTCACCCGGGTCGACCATTCCGGCAGGTCAAGCTGCACGTTGATGCCGATCATCGACAGATACGCCTGGCAGACCTCTGCGGTGGACTGGTGCATGCCGTATTGCGCGGTCGACAGCATCACGCAGTCGAAGCCGTCCGGGTAGCCGGCCTCGGCCAGCAGCGCCTGAGCCTTCTCGGGGTCGTAGTTCCACGAGTTGGCCAGTTCCGGGTTGTAGAACTCGGAGCCCTCGGCGATCGGCAGGTGCTCGAGCGCGCCGCCGCGGCCGTAGAACGCCGCCGCCGCGATGTCTTCGCGCTTGATGGCGTGGGCCACGGCCTGACGGACCTTCGGGTTGTCGAAGGGCGGACGCGAGGCATTGAAGGTCAGGTACATGAACGGACCGTCGGTGGCCTGCAGCGCCAGCTCGTCATTCGCTTCGATCTGGTCCATCGCCTGCCACGGCACGTATTCGACCAGGTCGACATCGCCGGCCTCGAGCGCCGCCACGCGCAGGTTCTCGTCGGCATAGACGATGGCCTCGATATTGGCGACCTTCGGCATCTCGTCCTTGTAGTAGCCATCCCATGCAGAGAGCGAGATCGACACGCCGCGATCGGCGCTGTCATAGAGGAACGGACCCGAGCCCATGGTGGTGTCGCGGGCTTCGCCCTTCTTGATCATCGGCATGTTGAAATGCGCGAACCAGCCGGGCAGCACCGCCAGCGGCTCGTCGGTGACCATGCGCACGGTCTTCTCGTCCGGGGTCTCGACCGAAGTGATGGCGGCGAGCTGGCCCTGCAGGTAGGCGGCGCTGTCGGGCTTCTGCGCCTCGAGCACGTTCCAGGCGATATCCTCGGAGGTAACGGGGGTGCCGTCATGCCAGGTGGCGTCGCGCAGGGTGAAGACCCAGGCGCCCTCGTTGTCGACCTCCCAGCTTTCGGCCAGTTCGCCGCGCATCGTGCCATCGGGGCCGTAGCCCAGCAGGCCGCGGTGGATCATCAGCTTGATGGTGCCGGCGGCGGTGCCGTTCGAGGCCCAGGCATCGAGGCTCGGCGGGTAGGTCGAGAGGCCGAAGCGCAGCGTGCCGCCGTCCTGCGCGTGCAGGGCCTTGGGGCCGAGGAAGCTCAGTGCGCCTGCGGCGGCGCCGGTGGTGGCGAGAAAGCCGCGACGGTTCATTCGCGTTGTCATTGAAGGTGTCTCCTTGTCGGGTTGTGGCGGGCTCTTCTTGGCCCTGTTGAATTGTGCCGGGCGGATCATTCCGCCGCGATCTGTGTTTCGCTGGTCTCATCCGGCGTGCCGTAGCCACCGCCCCCGGGGGTGATGACCTCGAGCCATTCGCCGGCGCGCAGGGTGCCGTAGCCACGCTCGAACGGGGCGCAGCCGGGGCTGGTGGCATAGCTGCCATGGCCGCCCTCGCCGCCGCCTTCGAGGCCCCAGGACCGCGACTTGTTGCGCGAGACGTCGACGCGGACCATGCACTCCTCTGTGGCGCGGTAGACCCGGCGCAGGCCCATGCCGCCACGGTGCTTGCCGGCCCCGCCGGAGCCGTCGACCAGCTCGTAGCGCTCGAGGATCAGGGGGTATTCGCCCTCCAGCGCCTCGACAGGCAGGTTCGAGGTGTTGGTGGCGTGAACGTGGATGCCATCGAGCCCGTCCGCCTGAGGGCGGGCGCCGCCGCCGCCACCGATGGTCTCGAGATAGACCCAGTAGGTGCCCGCATCCGGCCCGCTCTGGCGGGTGCCCGAGAACACCGCAACCGAGCATGTGGAGTTGGTGCAGGCCGAGACCCGCTCGGGCACCGCCTGCGCCAGGGCGCCGAGGATCAGGTCGGCGACGCGCTGGCAGGTCTGCACCCGGCCGTTGACCGCGGCGGGGTGCTTGCAGTTGAGGATCGAGCCGTGCGGCGCGTTGACGGTGATCGGACGGGCAAGGCCCGCGTTGGGCAGGACCGTCGGGTCGATCACCGATTTCACGATGTAATAGACCGTCGCCAGAAGCGCCGTGCGGGTCATGTTGATCGGTGCGCGGATCTGCTCGGGCGCCTCGAAATCAAGCGACAGCGCGTCGCCCGCGACGGTTACCGTCACCGCGAAGGGGATCGGGTCATCGAAATCGAGATTGTCGAACACGTCCTCGAAGCGCCAGCTTCCATCGGGCAGGGCGGCGATGCCGGCGCGCATCTTGCGCTCGGCATAGTCGAGCAGCGCCTCGCCCGAGGCCAGCACCACATCCGCGCCGTGGCGCGCGCAAAGCTCTTGGAAGCGCTGCACGCCGACCCGGTTGGCAGCCATCTGGGCACGCAGGTCCGACAGGCGCTCGCGCGGGACCTGGCAGTTCAGCAGGATCAGCTCCTGGATGTCCTTCTGCAGCTCACCGGCCTTGTAGAGCCGCACCGGCGGGATGCGCAGGCCTTCCTGGTAGATATGGGCATGCGCCCGGTCGACGAAATCCGAGTGGTGCGCGAGGTTCACCGTCCACGCCACGAGCTGGTCGTCGACGAAGATCGGCTCGGCCAGAACGATGTCGGGCAGGTGGGTGCCGCCACCGCGATAGGCGTCGTTGCCGACGAAGACATCGCCCGGGCGCAGGTCCTTCTCGTCGTGATCCGCCAGCAGCATCGGGATGAAATCGAGGAAGCTGCCGAGGTGGATCGGGATATGCTCGGCCTGGCAGAGCGTGCGGCCCTGCCGGTCAAATAGCGCCGTAGAACAATCGCGGCGTTCCTTGATGTTGGTCGAGTAGGAGGCGCGGACCAGCGCTTCGCCGGTCTCCTCCACGATCGAGGAGAGCGCGGCACCGATGACCTCGACCGTGATCGGGTCGAGTGCGTGAGTGGTGGTTTGGCCGGTCATGCGCTGAGCTCCAGGATAAGGTTATCGATCTTGTCCACGGTGGCGGTGACCCCGGGGGGCACCAGCGTTGTGGTGTCCATCTGCTCGACGATGGCGGGGCCGGCGAAGGCCATGCCGGGGGCAAGCTTCTCGCGGGCATAGAGCGTGGTCTCGGTGAACGCGCCGGTCTCGGGATACCAGACCTCGCGGCTTCCGATGACCGCTTCGCTGGGATCGGGATCGCCGAGCGCGCGCTCGGGCAGTTCGGCCTTCTGCACGAGTCCCATGGCCTCGGCGCGGAAGGTCACGCAAAGGATGCGCTCTTCGGGCACGGCAAAGCCGTAGAGCCGCTCATGCGCCTCGGTGAAGCCCTGCTTGAGCGTCTCCAGCGTGGCCTCGGTCACCGGGCCGTCGGGCAGCGGGATCGACAGCTCGTAGTTCTGGCCATCGTAGCGCATGTCGATGCGGCGGGTGAGGCGGCGCTTGTCGGCGGGGATCGCCTCGGCGTCGAACCAGCCGGAGGCCTCGGCTTCGACCGAGGCCACGGTCTCGGCGATGATGCCGAGATTGCCGGACTCGAGCGCGGTCAGGCGGGTGGCGGAGAAATCCGCACGCAGATCGGTGAGCAGCAGGCCCATGGCGCAGAGGATGCCCGGGCTGCGCGGCACGATCACCGTGGTCATGCCCAGTTCCTGCGCCAGCCGCACCGCATGCAGGGGACCCGCGCCGCCAAAGGCCATCAGCGCGTAGTTGCGCGGGTCGTGGCCGCGCTGCACCGAGATGACCCGGATCGCCTTGGCCATGTTCGCAGTCACCACCGAGATGATGCCCTGCGCCACATCCATGGTCTCCATGCCCAGCCGCTCGCCGAGCTTGGCAATGGCCTCGACCGCGAGATCGCGGCGCACCTTCATGCGGCCGCCGAGAATCTCGACCGGGTTGAGGATCTGCAGCACGATATTGGCGTCGGTGACTGTGGGGTCGGTGGCGCCGCGGCCATAGCAGACCGGGCCGGGATCGGCGCCGGCGCTCTCAGGGCCGACCTTGAGCAGGCCGCCCGAGTCGATCGACGCGATCGAGCCGCCGCCCGCGCCCACGGTGTGGATGTCGAGCATCGGCGCCTTAATCGGGTAGCCATGCACGACGCTTTCATTGGTCTGCGCGGTTTCGCCGCCGGCCATGAGCGCCACGTCCGAGGAGGTGCCGCCGACATCGAAGGTGATGATATCGTCAAAGCCCGCGCGGGCGCCGATGGCCTGCGCCGCGACCACGCCGGTGGAGGGGCCCGAGAGCACCGCCCGCACCGGGGTCTGTGCCGCGGCCTCGAAGCGCACGACGCCGCCGTTGGACTGCGTCAGGTGCGGTGCCACCGGCAGGCCGAGATCCTGCAGGCGCGGGGTCAACCGGCTGATATAGCGGTGCATGATCGGGCCGAGATAGGAATTGACCGTCGCCGTCGAGAGGCGCTCGAACTCGCGGAACTCGGGGGCGATCTCGTGGCTGGCGCAGAGGAAGACGCCGGGCATCTCCTCCTCGACGATGCGGCGCGCGGCCTGCTCGTGCACCGGGTTCACGAAGGCATAAAGGAAGCAGATCGCCACGGCCTCGACCCCGGCCTCCTTCATCGCGCGGGCGGCCTTGCGCACGGCCTCCTCATCGAGCGGTTTGTCGATCTCACCGGTGCGCAGCATGCGCTCGGGCAGCTCGAAGCGCAGCGCGCGAGGGACCAGCGTCTGCGGCTTCTCGGCGAAGAGATCGTAGAGGTCGGGCCGCTTCTGGCGGCCGATCTCGAGCAGGTCGCGGAAGCCTTCGGTGGTCAGCAGGCCGACCTTGGCGCCACGATGGGTGATCAGCGCGTTGGTCGCGACGGTGGTGCCGTGGCCGAGATAGGCGATGGCGGCGGCGGGATCGCTCTCGCTGCCCTCCGCGTGTTCCTTCATGCCTTCCTCGACACCCTGCGCGATGCCGCGCGACGGGTCATCCGGGGTGGAGGAGACCTTCCATACCTCGATGCGACCGCTGGCCTCGTCGAAGAGGCACACGTCGGTGAACGTGCCGCCGGAATCAACGCCGACGCGCCATGTGCCTGCTGGGGTGATGCCTTGCGATCCGTCCATCATCGAAGTCTTGTCCTCTTGGCGTGTACGTCATGTATACAAGAAAGCGGGATCGATTCTGTCCAGCCTTGTTTTGCCTGAAGGGAAACATCCGGCGGATATTTGTGAAAGATTGATGGATGAGCAGTCACATGATTGTGGATACGGGCAATAATGGCGCTTTGGAAGGGCTTTCGGCGCGGGATCGGGCGTATCAGGGTGTCCGGGCGGGCATTCTGAAGGGAGACTTTCCGCCGGGCAGCTTCATCGAGGAGGCCATGGCCTGCGAGGTGACGGGGGTGTCGCGCTCGCCGGTGCGAGAGGCGCTGAACCGGCTGGCGGCGGAGGGCTATCTCGAACTGCACCGGCGGCGTGGCGCCATGGTGCGGGCGCTTTCGGCCACCGAGCTGCGCGATCTCTACGAGGTGCGGCTGATGGTCGAGACCCACGCGGTGCGCAAGATCTGCCGCGAGAGGCGGGCGCTGCCCGAGGAGCTGCTGCGGCTCTGCGAGGCGCATGAGGCGATGCCGGCGGAGGACCTGCTGGGCTGTGTCGAGATCAACCGGCTGTTTCACCAGGCGCTTGTGGCGGCGGCGGGCAACCGCGTGCTGGTCGACGTGTTCGACGGGTTGCAGGCGCCGCTGTCGCGGGTCGCGATGGTGTCGCTGCAGCAGGGTTTCGGCAAGACCGAGGTGATCGAGGAAGAGCATCGCGAGATGATCGCGGCGCTCTCGGTTCATGACGAGGCACGGGCGCTTGCCGTGGTCGAGCGCCACCTCGCCCTGATGCCGCGTCTGCAGTCGGCGCTGTCGTCCTGACAGGACAGCGCGAGGCGGCTTGCGGTGCAGGGCGGCGCGATGTTGCAGCGGTCTGGCCTCCGGCGTTCAGCGGTCTGAGTGCAGCGAAGTGAGGCAAGCGGCTGCCGTTGCGTCCAATTCAAAACTTTTGTGACGCGGAAGAAATTTTTTATCGGGGAGGGTGCGTGGGGGTCTGGGCCTCGCGCGGTTCAGGCGTCGGCGAGGGCCCGATTGCTCCATGAAATATGGCCTTGTTGAAAGGCGCGCTTGCCGTAGCGGCAAGCGCTGTATCTGTTTGCGGTCACGCAAGGGCGGGCGATCACGAAAACCCAAGTGATCGTCACTGCCCGTCGTCTAGGCAAATCTGCCGATGGTATGGTCGCTCAACCGTCCTGAAGGGTCGCGTACCACGCCGCGAGATCGGCAATGTCCTCGTCGCTGAGCGATTTGGCGGCGGCCTCCATCAGGTGGGCGCGGGGGCTCGAAGGCACCGGGCCGTCGCGATACATCTTGAGCCAATTGTAGATCCAGTAGCCATCCTGGCCGGCGATGCGCGGGGTGTCGGGGCGCTTGGGGGCGAGCCCGTCCGCGCCGGCGCCCTCGTGGCAGGAGGCGCAACTGGGAATGTCGTCGTGCTCGCTGCCTTGCGCGGCCAGTTCACGGCCGCGCTCGGGGTCGCCGAAGGCGAGCGGGTTGCCCTGCCAAGTGGCGCTCATCCCGGCATAGCGCGCGGCGATCCCGGAGATGGCCGCGTCGCCCAGCGGGGCGGCGAGCGGCTCCATGAAGCCGCTCTCGCGGTGGCCCTCGGCATAGGCTGTGAGCACCGTGGTCAGCCACGCCTCGGACTGGCCGGCGAGCTTCGGCGCGGTGCCCTCGCGGCCCAGACCGTCCTCGCCATGACAGCGCGCGCAGGCGAGCTCCGGTTCGATCGCGCCGGGCAGGCCGCCGAAGCGGACACCGGAGCTGTCATAACCTCCGGCCTCGCCAAAGGCTGCAATTTCAAACCCTTCCCGCGTGAAGCTGTCATATTGGTCGAGGAATGCGGCGAGCGCCCAGGGCTCGTCGTCACGCTTTTCGCCGGGCCAGGCCGGCATGCCGGTATACTTGAACCCGTGCCGCGCGATCCACCAGAATTCCTTGGCGTCGTAATCTTCGGAGGTGAGCATCGGTGGCGCCGGCCGCATGCCCTCGACCACAGGGTTGCGCGGGATGCCGGGGCCGCCGTGGCAGGTCAGGCAGCCGGTGGCGAAATGTCCGGCGCCAAGGCGGATCAGGCCGGGATCCTCGAGATCGACCTGGCGCGGCACCTCGATCGAGACGGTGCGGATCGCCACGGCGTTTCCGAGATAGCCGTGCAGGATGTTGGCCACGCCCGGCAGGTGCGGCACCGAGGCGGCGATGTTGTAGGGCGCGAGGAAGAAGAACGCGCCGCCTGCGACGGCGAGCGCCGCGAGCCCTCCAAGAATGTAGCGCCTCATGTGGCGGCCTCCGTCAGTTTCAGCGCCAGTCCAAGCCGGCGCAGCGCGGCGATGAGGTAGATAGCGCCGCCGGCGCCCGCCATCATCGCGCCCGCGACCTGCTGCTCCTGCAGTGCGCTGAGGCCGAGATGTCCGGCGCAGATGTCGCCGTAGAGATCGCGCGGCGACAGGCCGATCAGCGCGCCCAGAAGGGTCATGTGCATGGTGGTGGCGAGCAGCACCACGGCGCCGCCGAAGCCGCCTGCGGCGCGTACCGTGGCCCAAAGCAGCATTCCGGCGCCGAGAAAGCTCGCCTGTTCGAGGATGAAGCCGGTCGTGGTCAGCCGCGCCCAGAGATGCAGCGAGGGCAGGTGCCAGGCCCAGACCACCAGCATCTCGGCCACTGCGCCCAGCGTCAGCGCCATGGCGCCCGCGGGCAGGCGGAATTTGGGCGCGTAGAGCGCCGGCACCACCGCGGTCACGCCAAGATGCAGCACCATGTGCAGCACCATCGAGCCGGTCGCCAGCCCCGGCAGCGGCGAGAGCCAGAGCGCGGCGAGCAGCGACAGCGCGAGGAGGCGGCGCGGGCTCAGCATGTGGCGAAGACCAGCCCGGGGATCACGGTGAAGCCGATCGCCACCACCGAGAGCACGCAGAGCAGCAGCGCCACGTGGCCGATGAACCGGTCGCGGCCGCGCTCTGAACTCTCCGTGATCTCCTCGAAGATCACGAAGACCCCGCCATAGCGCCGCACCGCGATCACCCCGAGCCACGCGATCAGCGCGGTGCAAATCAGGCCCAAAGCCACGATGATCCAGCGCGGCTCGACCAGCGACGCCATCGGGCCGGTCTTGGCGCACCAGATCGCCGCGACCCAGTAGCTGAGCAGGAAATGCGCCGCCCAGATCGAGGGCGCGGCCACGAGGATCCAGACCGAGCCCTGGTCGATCACGCGGGGCGCGTCTCCGGGCGCGGTGAAATGGCGTGGTTGCTTGTCGGAGCCGTGTCTCATGGGCCAACCCCCATCAGGAGCGGGAACAGCGCCAGCAGGGCGAAGATCGTCACCGCCGTGAGCGCGAGGAAGTGGGAGAACAGGGTGAGGTTCATCAGGTCGGCGCGGTACTCCGGCGTGCAATGGCCGAACTTCACCCGTGCCGCGACGTAGAGGTGCATCACCCAGTTCAGCAGCAGGTGCAGCCCCATCCACAGGATCAGCATCCAGACCATGGCGTCGAAGCTCTGAACCGTCGGGTCGAGCCCCTTGGAATAGGCCGACCAGCACCACGCCCCGATCCCAAGCGCCCCCATCGGCAGCGCGCCGATCAGCAGCACCATGGCGAGCCCGCGCTGTCCATGGCCCAGAGTCTCGCGCGCGGCGGTGGTCATCGCCCAGGCGCCGATCAGCAGCGCCAGCCCCAGCATCAGCCAGCCGAAGCCCGGTAGATGCGCGGAGGAGGGCAGGAAATCGGGCAGGGCGGTCCAATAGAAGAAGTAGGAGAACACCAGCCCCATGAAGGCGGTCATGTCGCCGGTCATGGTGATGAACACGGCCCACCAGCCCGGTGACCGGTTGCCCTGCGCATAGGTCGGCAGGGTGAGCCCGCGCCCGGCGTATTTCTCGGGCTTTTCCGGGATCAGAGAGGTGCCGGTCCAGAGCCACCAGAGCGTGAAGCCGATGAAACCCGCGCCGAAGATCAGGGTGATGGCCCAGAGGTGGAAGGTCGCGAGAATGAACACCGCGCCGAGGCAGAAGGCCGCGCCAAGGGTCAGGAAGCTCGGACCGCCGACGCGCTGCACAAAGAGCGGCCGCGCGTCGAGGATGTCGGTCACGATGAGCTCGCGCTTGCCTTCCTCGGCGTCGGGCAGGAACCACTCGCCCCGGTCGATCTGGTCTACCAGCCCCTCCTGCTCCCAAAGCGGGTAGCGGGTATGGATATAGGGGATCGAGCGCACGCCCCACGGCTTGTCGGGCACTTCCGCCGCCCACTCCATCGTCCCGGCGTTCCACAGGTTGCGTTTCACCAGCGGCGCCTTGCCGCGCGGCCAGAGCACGTTCAACGCCAGCACCGCGAAGCCCGCCGCGAAGACGAATGCGCCGATGGTCGAGACCATGTTGAGCACCGCCCAGCCATCCGAGAGGTCATAGGTCCAGACCCGGCGCGGCATCCCCATGATGCCGGTCCAGTGCATCGGCAGGAACGCCACGTTGAAACCGCCGAACATCAGCCAGAAGCTCCACTTGCCGGCGCGGGCGTTGAGGTTCTTCTGGGTGACGAAGGGATACCAGTAGTGGATGCCCGCGAAGAGCGGGAAGAGCATGCCGCCGATCAGCGTGTAATGCAGGTGGGCGACGATGAAATAGCTGTCATGCGCCTGCCAGTCGAAGGGCACCAGCGCCACCATCACGCCGGTCAGCCCGCCGAAGACGAAGATCGCCAGCGCGCCGCCGGCAAACAGCATCGGCACCGAGGGGCGCACCTTGCTCACCAGCATGGTGGCAATGAAGCAGAAGATCTGAATGCCTGTTGGCACCGCCACCGCCTCGGAGGCGGCGGAGAAGAAACTCAGCGAGATCTCGGGCAGGCCGGTGGTGAACATGTGGTGCACCCAGAGCCCGAAGCTCAGGAAGGCGACGCCCACGGCGCTCAGCACGATCCACGAATGCCCAACCATCGGCCGGCCCGCGAAGGTCGGCAGCATGGTGGCGATGAGCGCGATCGAGGGCAGGAAGATGATGTAGACCTCCGGATGGCCGAAGATCCAGAACAGGTGCTGCCACAGCAGCGGGTCGCCGCCGCGGTCGGGATCGAAGAAGGCCCAGCCGAAGGCGCGTTCCATCTCGAGCAGCAGATCGCCGGCGATCAGCGGCGGGAAGGCGAAGAGGATCATCCCCGCCACCACCAGCACGTACCAGCAGTAAAGCGGCATCAGGTTCAACCGCATCCCCGGCGGGCGCGATTTCAGCACGCCCACGATCAGCTCGACCGCGGCGGCGATCGAGCTCACCTCGATGAACGAGAGGCCCAGCAGCCAGATGTCGGTGCCAAGGCCGCTATAGGCCGGGTCCGACGACAGCGGCGTGTACATGAACCAGCCGCCATCGGGGGCCACGCCGAAAAAGATCGAGCCGCAGACGAAGATGCCGCCGATCACGAAGCACCAGAAGCCGAAGGCCGAGAGCCGTGGAAAGGGCAGATCGCGGGCACCGAGGATCTCGGGCAGGATGATGATCGCCACCGCCTCGAAGATCGGCACCGCGAAGAGGAACATCATCGCCGTGCCGTGCAGGGTGAAGAGCTGGTTGTAGAGCTGTTGCGAGAACAGATCGTTGCCCGGCACCGCGAGCTGCGCCCGGATCATCAGGGCAAGGATGCCCGCGAAGACGAAGAAGCCGAACGAGGTCAGCAGGTACCACTTGCCGATGTAGGAGTTGTTGACCGCCGTGACGATCTTCCAGCCCGGCGGCTCGCGCCACGCCTCCATCAGGCGCTTGCGCTGCGCGGTGTCGCGGGCCTCGTCGTAAGGCTCGGGCGGGGGCAGGCGGGAGAGGTCGATCTCGTCGGTCATGGGCGTGTCAGTCCAGGCTCATCAGGAAGGCGACGAGCCGGTCGAGCCGGTCACCCTGCAGGTCGGGATAGGGGGGCATGTCGATATCGGGCTTCATCTCGTGCGTGTCGGTGATCCAGCGCGCCATGGTCTCGGGTGTCATGTCGTAGATCCCCGCGCCCAGCTTTTCGCGGGCGGCAAGATGGGTGAGGTCGGGGCCCACGGGGCCCTGCGCGTCGGTGCCGCGGATGGTGTGGCAGGCGCCGCAGCCCTCCTCCTGGAAGATTTCGAAACCACGGTCGTCCCCAGCGATCTGTGCGGGTGCGGCTTGGGCTGCGAGCCAGGTGTCGAAGGCGTCCTGCTCCATCACGATGGCATCGAAGCGCATCAGGGCGTGGGCGCCGCCGCAATACTCTGCGCAGAGCCCGCCCCAGTTGCCGGTCTGGATCGGGGTCAGCGCCAGCGTGGTCTCGCGCCCCGGGATCATGTCCATCTTGCCGCCAAGCGCCGGCACCCAGAAGGAATGTATCACGTCATCGGCGGTGAGCCGGAAAAGCGCGGTGCGGTCGACGGGAAGCCGGATCTCGTTGGCCGTCACCACGTCGCCCTCTGGCGTCTCGTAGATCACCCGCCACCACCAGCGCTCGCCGTCGACACGCACGGTCAGGTCGCCCTCGTCGGCGGTGATGTCGCGCAGGATGACAAGCCCCCAGACCAGCAGCGCGCCCACGATCACGGTCGGAAACACCGCGCCGCCCCAGAGAATGAAGCGCCGCGCCTGCGTCTCGAGGGAGGGATCGACCTGTCGGCGATGGGCGTAGACAGCGGCGCCGATCACAAGGCCCCAGATCACCGCGGCGCCGAGCAGCAGCACCCAGAACAGCTCTTCGACGCGTTGCGCCTCGGCACCGGCGGAGGCCAGCCAGTTGTGGCGCCCGTCGCAGCCCGCGAGCAGCGCCGGAATGATCAGAAGAGTGCCTCGCCGCAACCGCCCGCCCCGTCAAATTCGGTCCCTACGGAGGCGCAACCTGCGACAGCGCATCGCGGTTCCCGAAAATGTGACGTGGAGTGAGATATTTGCGCGGAACACGCGGGCGGGGCGTCAGACCTTGCCGGAGGCCGAAAGCAGGATGGCGAAGGGGCGGGTGACGTCGATCTCGGCCATGACGATGATCAGGCTCGCGGTGAGCGGCACTGCCAGCACCGCGCCGGGCAGCCCCCAGAGCGCGCTCCAGAACGCCAGTGCAAAGAGCACCACGAAGGGGCTGAGGTTGAACGCCCGGCCCAGCATCCGCGGCTCGAGATAGCCGGCCACGAACATCTGCGCCGCGGTCAGCGACACCGCCACCAGCGAGGCCACGGTGAAGGAGCCGAACTGCGCGAGGCTCAGCAGCACCGGGAAGATCACCCCGATCAGCGAGCCGATATAGGGGATGTAGTTGAGCAGCGCGATGAGGATCGCCCAGAACAGCGCGAAGTCGATTCCGAAGAGCAGCATCACCCCGTAGGACAGCGCCCCGAGAATGATGTTCACCACCGTCTTCACCGACAGGTAGTCGCCGATCCGGGTGTTGATGCGGTTGATCAGCGCGATGGTGCGGTTCTCGGCATCGGCATTGCCCTCGAGCGCGAGGTTGAGCTTGCGCGCCATGCCGGCGCGTTCCGCGGTCAGGAACGAGGCGTAGAGCACCACGAGGAACAGCGTGCCGCCAAGCCCGCGGATCGACAGGATCACCGGGCCTATGAAGGGCTGGATCTCGAGCCGGTCGAAGGTCATCGACCGCAGCTTGGCCCAGCTCGGCTCATCATCCACCCCGACAAGCTGCGCCACATGGGTCATCAGGCTGTCGAGATTGGCCTTGTAGCTCGGCAGCACGGCGGCGACCTGAGTGAAGGTGTCGAGCACGTAGGTGAACAGCGCCACGAGCACGACGGTGAAGGCCAGCAGAACGAGGATCCGCCGCAGGATCGACGGCAGCAGGCCGATCACCGGCACCTGTCCGAGCCGTGCGGTCACGTCGAACAGGATGTAGACCGAGATCACCGCGATCAGTACCGGCAGCAGCACCGGCTTGCCGATATGCAGCAGATAGCCGATCATGATGAGCAGCGCGAGCAGGTAGGTGGTTTGTCTCAGGGTGACCATCATGGGTGCATTTCGGTGTGGCGGGCCTCTGTTCAGTTGCGGCGTTCAGGTGCCGCTCTATCCTCATGGCATATCTAGGGTTTCCGCAACCCGATTACCTCCCCGCGACACGCTCGCAGGGCGAATTCTTTTGCGGATCTGCCCGGTTTCGCGTCAGCCGCCGCCCGCCGGTTGTCAGAGGCCCTCGTGGAATTCCTCGATGAGATGGCTGACCACGGCGCGCATCTGCTCTTCCCCATCCTCGGGATGGGCCGCAGCCACCGCACGCTGCCGCGACGAGGAGTTGCCCTCGGCCACGATCTTGCGGCAGCGCTCGACTTCGGCCACGCAGCCGAGCGCCTCGGCATCCTCGGCGATGAGCAAGATCAGCTCCTCGGTGAGATCCTCGAAGGGGGTGATCTGCGCGGCGCCGAAATCGATCAGACCCTCGGTGATGCCATAGCGCTGCGCCCGCCAGCGGTTCTCGCCGATCAGGAAGTTCTCATAGATCCGCCAACGCAGGTTCTGCCGCCGCAATCGCCACAGCATCCGCAGGATGCACTGGTTGATCGCCGCCAGCATCAGCGCGTCCTCGAGCCGGGGCTGCACGTCCATGATGCGGGTTTCCAGCGTGGGGAAGCGGGCCGAGGGGCGCAGGTCCCACCAGATCTTCGAGCTGTCCTCGATGATGCCGAGATCGACCAGCGCCTGCACCGAGCGCTGGTAGTCCTGCCAGTTGGTGAAATGGGGCGGAAGTCCGGTGCGTGGTAGGTTGTCGAAAACCGAGATGCGGTAGCTCGCCAGCCCGGTGTCGATGCCCTGCCAGAACGGCGAGGAGGTCGAGAGCGCCAGCAGGTGGGGCAGGAAGTAACCGGCCTGCCGCATCAGGTCGGCGCGCAGCTGGTCGTCGCCGAGACCCACATGCACGTGCATGCCGCAGATCAGCATGCGCTGCACCACGCCGCCGAGATCGCGCCGCAGGTCGCGGTAGCGCTCCTTGTCGGTGTGGTGCTGGTTCTTCCAATGCGCCAGCGGGTGGCACGAGGCGGCGATCGGCGCGAGGTTGTAGCGCGCCGCGTGTTTCGAGATCGCCGCCCGCAGCCGCCTGAGATCCTCGCGCGCGGTGGCGATATCGGCACAGGGCAGGGTGCCGATCTCGATCTGGCATTGCAGGTATTCCGGGCTGACCTGCCCCTCGAGCTCTTCGCTGCAGGCCTCGAGAAGGCGCTTGGGCGCCTCGCTCAACGCCAGCGTATCGCGGTCGACGAGAAGGTATTCCTCCTCGATCCCGAGGCTGAACTCCGGCGTCTGCATCGGCCCCTCCCTTCGATGGCGTTCACCGAGGAAAGCAGAGCAGACGCCGCCGGGCAAGCCCGGCGGTCGGTCTCAGCCGTGATCGGCCAGAAGATTGGAGAAGCGCTCCTGCTGGAGCCCGAGCACCGACAGAGCGTCGTCCTCGTGCTGTTGCAGGATCGGAACCACCGAGCCGACCCCGTCCCAGGAGCGCAGGATCATCTTGGAGACGGAGAGCGACAGCTTGGTCGGGCAGTAATAGACCTTGAGCGTCTGGCTGCCCCCGCCGCAGAAGAAGCCGGCCTTGAGGGCCTGAAGCTGCATGAGTTTCACGTAGTCCCACGAGATGGCGCTGACACGTGATAGGTCGACAAGATGCTTCTGAGCCGGATGTGCATCGGGATGCCGGCTGTACTCGCGGAAGGTAGAAATGATCTCGTCGATCAGGATGCGGTCCTCGAACCGCGTGTAGACAAGTCCCGACCGGGGCAGGATTCGGAAAGCGACAGGCATAAGGAGGCTCACCAACTGTTTGTTAAAAAAGTACTCATTCAATCGGAGGCCGGCCGTCCGCTGACTCTGCGGACCCTCCTCATACCGTGCGGTATGCCTTGACCTCTGCGGTGGTGCAAGTCTGGCTCGCAAGACTGACGGAAATCGCAACCGGCAAGCCACGTCACAGAACAGATCCTGCACAAAAAAATGCCCCGGACCTGGCCGGTCCGGGGCGCGTCTTGGCGTCGGCGAGATGGGCTGTGCGTCAGTCCATGGCCTTGAAGTTGAATTCGCCGCCTTCCTTGATGCCCGAGAACCAGCGTGCGGTGACGGTCTTGGTCTTGGTGTAGAAGCGGAAGGCGTCGGGGCCGTACTGGTTGAGATCGCCGAAGGCGGATTTCTTCCAGCCACCAAAGGTGTGGTACGAGAGCGGCACCGGGATCGGGAAGTTGATGCCGACCATGCCCACGTTGACCCGGTGCGCAAAGTCGCGCGCGGTGTCGCCGTCGGCGGTGTAGATCGCCGTACCGTTGCCATAAGGGTTGTCGATCACCAGCTCGAGCGCCTCGTCATACGATCCCGCGCGGACCTGGCTCAGCACCGGGCCGAAGATCTCTTCTTTGTAGATGTCCATGTCCGGCGTGACGTTGTCGAACAGCGACGGGCCCACGAAGAAGCCGTTCTCGTAGCCCTGCAGCGTGAAGTCGCGTCCGTCGACCACCAGCTTGGCGCCCTGATCCACACCCGAGCTGATCAGCCCCTCGATGCGGCTCTTGGCGGCGCCGGTGATGACGGGGCCATAATCGACGTCCTCGCCGGCGGTGTAGGGGCCGACCTTGAGCTTCTCGATGCGCGGCACCAGCTTCTCGACCAGCGCATCGGCGGTTTCCTGACCCACCGGAACGGCCACCGAGATCGCCATGCAACGCTCGCCAGCGGCGCCGAACCCGGCGCCCACAAGTGCGTCGGCGGCCTTGTCGAGATCGGCGTCGGGCATGATGATCATGTGGTTCTTGGCGCCGCCGAAGCACTGGGCGCGCTTGCCGTTGGTTGCGGCGCGGCCATAGATGTACTGCGCGATCGGCGTCGAGCCGACGAAGCCCACCGCTGCGATCTCCTCGTTGTCGAGGATCGCGTCGACCACTTCCTTGTCACCGTTGACCACCTGCAGCACGCCCTCGGGCAGGCCGGCCTCGATGATCAGTTCGGCAAGGCGCAGCGAGGTCGAGGGCACGCGCTCGGACGGCTTGAGGATCATGGCGTTGCCGCAGGCCAGCGCCGGGGCCATCTTCCACAGCGGGATCATGGCGGGGAAGTTGAACGGGGTGATGCCGGCCACAACGCCGAGCGGCTGGCGCATCGAGTAGAGGTCGATGCCGGGGCCGCCATCGTCGGTGTACTCCCCCTTGAGCATGTGCGGTGCGCCCATGCAGACCTCAACCACCTCGAGACCGCGCTGCACGTCGCCTCGGGCGTCGGGCAGGGTCTTGCCGTGCTCCATCGAGAGCATCTCGGCCAGCTCGTCCATGTGCTCGTTGATCAGGGCGCCGAACTTCATCATCACGCGGGCGCGGCGCTGCGGGTTGGTCGCACCCCAGGCCTTCTGCGCCTGGGCGGCCTTGGCGACCGCGTCGTTAAGCTCGTCAACGGTGGCGAGCGGCGTCTTGGCGATGGCTTCGCCGGTGGCCGGGTTGAACACCTCGGTGAAGCGGCCAGACGTGCCCTTCACGTGCTGTCCGTTGATGAAATGCGTCAGTTCTTTCATGATCGCGCCTCCTGCTGGTCGGGTTTGGCGACACCTTAGTCTTGCGCAAATGCAGGCGACAGAGGTAATCGGGCAAAAGGGTTTTGCAAAAATAGAGGTCCGTCGATGCGCGGGAACTGGGATGATTTGCGGATTTTCCTTGCCGTGGCGCGGGGAGACAGCCTCTCGGGCGCCGGCCGCGTGCTGCGCATGGACCCGGCCACGGTGGGCCGGCGCATCGGGCGGCTCGAGGAAACGCTGGGCCAGCCGCTTTTTGCCAAGAGCCCGCAGGGCTACGCGCTGACCGAGGCCGGGGCGCGGCTGCTGTCCCATGCCGAGGAGGCCGAGCAGGCGCTCGGACAGGGCGCCGAGGCGGTGCGCGGCGCGGGCGAAGGCATGTCGGGGCAGATCCGCATCGGCGCGCCCGATGGCTGCGCCAATTTCCTGCTGCCGCAGGTCTGCGCCGAGATCGGCGCGCAGAACCCCGATCTCGAGATCCAGATCGTCGCCCTGCCGCGGATCGTGAACCTGTCGCGGCGAGAGGCCGACATCGCCATCGGCGTCTCGGCGCCCACCGCCGGGCGGCTGGTGGTGCAGAAGCTCGCCGATTACAAGCTGCACCTCGCCGCCTCCGAGACGTATCTCGCGGAGCATCCGCCGATCCGCAGCCGCGCCGATCTGCGCGAGCACCGCGTCGTTGGCTACATCCCCGACATGATCTTCGACAAGGAGCTCGATTATCTCGCCGATCTCGGCGTCGATCGCGTGCGGCTGGCCTCGAACAGCGTCTCGGTGCAGTTCCACTGGCTGCGCCAGCACGCCGGGCTCGGGATCGTGCACGATTTCGCGCTGCCGGCGGCGCCGGGGCTGCGCAAGGTGCTGGCGGAGGAGGTCGAGATCACCCGGAGCTTCTATCTGGTGCGCCACGAGGACGATCGCCGTCTCGGGCGGCTCAACGCCTTTGCCGAGGCGCTGGCGCAGGGGATTCGCAAAGAACTTACCCTGCTCGAAGGTCTGACTTGACAGATTGTCGCAGGCGCCGGACGCTGGATGCACGCGCAGAGAAGGCATGGAGGAGAGCCGGATGCAGGTGCAGCAGATTCTCAAGGACAAGGCGGATGACGGCGTCGTCACCGTGCCCCCGGCCACCACGGTGGCCGAGGCGGTACGGATGCTGGCGGAACGGCGCATCGGCGGCGTGGTGATTTCGGAAGATGGCCAGACCCCGCTGGGGATCCTGTCGGAGCGCGATATCGTGCGGGTGCTGTCGGCGCAGGGTGCCGATGTGCTCACGGCCACGGTCGACGCGCTGATGACCACCAACCTTCAGACCTGCACCCGCGACGAGGACAGCAACGTGGTTCTGGCGCGGATGACGGAGGGCCGGTTCCGCCACATGCCCGTGGTCGAGGAGGGTGTCATGGTCGGAATGATCTCGATCGGCGACCTCGTGGCGGCACAGATTGCCGAGCTTTCGATGGAGAAAGAGGCGCTTCAGGGCATGATCATGGGGCACTGACGGCGGGCCCGACAGCGGTCAAGGGGTTGCATTCAGGGGCGCAATATTGTTGCGTGCCTGAAACTGACAGATCAGGGGCAGCCCTATGCGCATCGGCCTATATCCCGGCACCTTCGACCCAATCACGCTTGGCCATATCGACATCATCCGCCGCGCTGCCGCGTTGGTGGATCGACTGGTGATCGGCGTCGCGATCAACCGCGACAAGGGGCCGCTCTTCGATCTCGAGACGCGCGTTGCGATGATCGAGTCGGAATGCCGGGCCCTCTCTGAAGAGACCGGCACCGAGATCGTCGCCCACCCGTTCGAGAATCTGCTGATCGACTGCGCCCACGATGTCGGCGCGCAGATCATCGTCCGCGGCCTGCGCGCAGTCGCGGATTTCGAGTATGAATTCCAGATGGTCGGGATGAACCGGTCGCTTGATGACAGCGTCGAGACGGTGTTCCTGATGGCCGAAGCCCGGCATCAGGCAATTGCCTCGAAGCTGGTCAAGGAGATCGCGCGTCTCGGCGGCGACGTGAGCAAATTCGTCACGCCACCGGTGCACGAAGCGCTCGTGAAGCGCTTCGACGGAGCTTAGGCGCCGTAGACCGCGCGGCGGGCGATCTCGTTCTCGTGCCCGGCGATGTCGCAGTCCATGCGCGTGCGCTCGGGCAGGTTGCGCAGCGTGTAGAGCGTGCGGCGATAGGCGTAGCGGCGGTAGATGTTGTTCAGTACGGTCATGGTCTCGGTCCTTCGTGTGTCTTGGGGCCGGCGGTCAGGCGCGGGCCTAGCCGTAGACGGCCTCGGATGCGATGCGGCGCAGGTCGCCGCGGTAGATGTCCAGATCGAGCGCGGTGTCGAGCGACATCCGGCGCAGTTCGCGCAGGGTGCGCTTGTACCGGGCGCGCTGATCAAGACGGGTTCTGAGCGTTGCGATAAGGCGGGTCATGCGGTGTCTCCGTAGCTCCCCCCTTTGTTGCTGTTGGCGCTAACCTAGGGTTCGCTGCGGCGCAGCACAATTTCCGAAATTCCAACCCCGTCCTGCAGTTTTTGCATGGCGCGGTGCGAGGCGATGTCGTCAGACGGCGCCGTCAGGAAGATCTTAACCTTCCGTGCGTAGGGTTAACGGCATCGAGACAGCCAATGATCAGGAGGTGATCGCATGGATATCCGATCCTTCGGGGCACGCCCGACGCGTCGGCTGACGCAGGCCACGCCGTCGCGCCCACGCACATCAGGCACGGTTCAGGGCACCGCACGGGCCGGCGACGCGCCGCCGCCGGGCCTGGCGATGTCGGATCCCATTGTCGCGCCGGGTGTGCAGCCTCGCAGCGCGCGGCATGGCTATGCGGTGGCGCGGCGGATGCAGAACGAGTGACCGTCAGGCCGGGGGGAAGGCAGGCACACAGGTTTGAAGACAGGCAGGTGCAAAGACAGGCATGCAGGCAGGCTGAAAGACAGGCAAGAAACAGACAGGCAAGAGAAAGGGCGGGGCCGTTTCCGACCCCGCCCTGAAGGCTTTCATGGCGGCCCCGGGCCGCGATCAGATCCGCGGAATCAGATCAGCTTGCCCATGGCAACGGCGGTATCCGACATGCGGTTCGAGAAGCCCCACTCGTTGTCGTACCAGGTCAGGATGCGGCACATGGTGCCTTCCATGACCTTGGTCTGGTCGGTGTGGAAGATCGACGAATGCGGATCGTGGTTGAAGTCGATCGAGACATTGGCCTTGTCGGTGTAGCCCAGCACGCCCTTGAGCGGGCCGTCTGCCGCGGCGCGGATGGCGTCGTTGATCTCGTCCACGGTGGTGGTCTTCTTGGCCTCGAAGGTCAGATCGACGACCGAGACGTTCGGGGTCGGCACGCGGATCGCGACACCGTCGAGCTTGCCGTTGAGTTCCGGCAGCACGAGGCCCACGGCCTTTGCGGCGCCGGTCGACGTCGGGATCATCGACAGCGCCGCGGCGCGGGCGCGGTAGAGATCCTTGTGCATGGTGTCCAGCGTCGGCTGGTCGCCGGTATAGGAGTGGATCGTGGTCATGAAGCCCTTTTCGATGCCGATGGCATCGTTGAGAACCTTGGCCACCGGCGACAGGCAGTTGGTGGTGCAGGACGCGTTCGACACGACGATGTCGTCCTTGGTCAGCACGCTGTCATTGACGCCGTAGACGATGGTCTTGTCGGCGCCCGAGGCCGGGGCCGAGACCAGCACCCGCTTGGCACCGTTCTCGAGGTGCAGCGCCGCCTTGTCGCGGGCGGTGAAGATGCCGGTGCATTCCAGCACCACGTCGACATCGCCCCAGGGCAGGTCGGCGGGGTTGCGCTCGGCGCTGACCTTGATCGGGCCGCGGCCGACGTCGATGGTGTCGCCGGAGACGGTCACTTCCTGCGGGAAGCGGCCATGGACGCTGTCGAACTGCAGCAGGTGGGCGTTGGTCTCGACCGGGCCGAGATCGTTGATCGCGATGACCTCGATGTCGGTGCGCCCCGACTCGATGATGGCACGCAGCACGTTCCGGCCAATGCGCCCGAAGCCGTTGATTGCGACTTTGACGGTCATGGGTATCTCCTTGCTATCGAAATACTGAAGGTTGGGCGCAGGTCATCAGGTTGCCGCCGCTAAGTCAACCTGCCCCGGGAGGCGGCAGAGCGATTAGCGCCAGAAGGCCATCCAATCCAGCAATGCGAAGAACTTACGCCCCAGAAACACCAAATGCTCCGAGCCCCAGATCAGGGTGTCCGCGGCCAGCGCAGCGAGGATCAGCAGGCCGATCCATATGGCGATCCGATTGGTCATGACGAGCCTGATGCCAGAGCGCGCGCGGGCTGTCACGCGCGATCTGGCGCGCTGCCGGGGGCGGTGGTCATCAGTTCCTCGATGAACAGGCTGAGAAAGGCGCCGCGCCCGTTGACGCCGGCTTTCCGATAAATGCCGTTGAGATGGGATTTCACCGTGCCCTCCGCAGACCCGCGCAGCTCAGCGATCTCGGGGATCGACAGGCCCTTGAGGGTGAACATCGCCACGTCCTCTTCCGACGGGGTCAGGCCCCAGCCGCGAAACTGCGCCGCGACGATGTCGTGAAAGGCGCCCGAGGCCAGCGACAGTTGCCGCTCGAGATGCGCCTTGCGCCGCAGCAGGGCCATCAGCCAGCGGATCTCGACGGCCACGGCGGCGATCAGGCTGAGCGCGGCTGCGAACTCAATCATGAAATGCCAGTGGGTGAAGGGGGGCCAGCCGATCTCGAGGCCGTCGCTGGCGACGTCGGCAAGGAAGAACGCCGCGCAGAGGCTCTGCACGGCGATCAGCGCCATCATCGGAGAGGCGCGCTCGGGGGCGGGCAGGACTCGATCCGTCATGGCTCGATCTTTGCACCCTCCGGCACGGATTTGGTACCTGTAACCATCGCCCGCGGCAGATTGACCCCGGTGCGCAGGCTCTCGAAGACCACCGCGCCGACATGCAGGAAGACCGAGATCTCCGCCCATGTGACCAGCGCCTCGTGGGTCTCCTCGACCCAGTCGACGCCCCAGAAGGCGTTGGTCGTCATCATGTAGCCGGTCGTCACGATGGCGGCGAGGGTGAGCAGCAGGTTGAAGATCATCAGCGCCCCGAGCGGCGTGTGCATCAGATGCACCCGGCGCCGCCCGGTGGCCATGTCTGTCAGTTGGCCACGGATGCCGGAGCGGCTTGGCAGGAAGCTCGAGAAGCGCGCAGAGTGCGGTCCGACGACGCCCCAGATCAGCCGGATCACCAGCAGCGCCGCGATGGCGTAGCCGATGGTCTCGTGCAGCTGGCTCTCGGGGTCGGTGAGCAGGGCGTTGGCGATGAAGAAGCCCGCGAGGCTCCAGTGGAACAGCCGCAGCAGCGGGTCCCATATGTAATGGCGTGTCATGGGGGGCTCCCGAAAAAGGGGGCGCGGCCCGGGGAAACATCCGGGGGGGGGACAGACGACGGGCCGCGCCGGGCGGCGGCTCAGTCTTCGGTCTTGCTGCGCACGACGTTCAGGTCGGCGTCAAGATAGAGTTCGAACCGCTCGCCGTTCTTGAGGGCATAGACCTCGATCATGCCGTCCTCGTTGTCGATCTTGCGGACCTCGTAGCCCTCGGCGGTGAGCTTCTCGCGGATCTGGCTCTGGGTCGCGGCGTCGACGTCAGGCGAGGCGAAGGCCGGTCCGGCAAGGGCGAGGGCGGTCAGGGCGGCGGCGATGGATTTGATCATGGGGGTCTCCTGTCGAGGATGGACGGGGCCGGGGGATCCGGCGCCTCGTGGACAGGAGATGTCAGCCTCGGCAGGCCCGGGCCATGCATCAAAGGATGCAGATCCGGGCCTCTGCAACTTTGGTTCAGGCCTTGCTTTTAAGGGCGGCCCAGATCCAGAGCGCCATGAAGACGAGGCTGGCGATGGTGTTCCAGCTGGCCATGGACAGGCCGAAAAGATCCCAGAGCACGTCGTCGCAGCGCTGGATCTCGGCGCTCATGATCTGGTTGAGAAGGTCGTCGGCACTGATGCCGGTGACCGAGCCGGAGGCGGTGCAGCTGGTCGGGCCTTCCCACCAGCCGCGCTCGACGCCGGTGTGGTAGAAGCCGACGCCGGCGGTGCTCAGCGCCGCAAGCGCACCGAGGCTCGGCAGCGCCGGGCCGCGGGTTGCCAGGGCGCCGAGCGCGATCACCACGGCGGCGACATGCGGCCAGCGCTGGTAGATGCACAGCTTGCAGGGCGGCAGATCGCCCAGGTACTGGAAGCCGAGCGCCCCCAGCAGCACCGCGACAGAGCCGGCGGCGGCCAGCAGGATGAGAAGGTTGCGGGTCGGTGTCATAGGTATCTCACGATATAGAAGCCGCCGACGAGCAGCAGCACGAAGAGCGTGAAGACGATCCCGAGGCGGCGCTCGATGAAGTGCCGGATCGGCTGGCCGAACCCCCAGAGCAGACCTGCGACCACGAAGAAGCGCAGGGCGCGCGCCACGATCGAGGTGACGATGAAGGTTCCGAGCGGCATCGCCGTCCAGCCCGACATAATCGTTATGACCTTGAACGGGAAGGGCGTCACGCCGGCGATCAGCACGGCCCAGAACCCGACGCCGTTGAAGCGTTCGTTGAAGGCGGCCATCTGGTCGGCCTTGCCCATCGACTCGAGGATCGGGCGGCCGATGCTTTCGAAGAAGAAATGCCCGATGCCGTATCCCGCGAGACCGCCGAGCATCGACGAGACCGTCGCCACCAGCGCGATGAGCCAGGCCTTGCGCGGCGCGGCGAGCACCATCGGGATCATCAGCACGTCGGGCGGGATCGGAAACACCGAGGCCTCGATGAACGAGACGAGGGCAAGCGCCCAGAGCGCTTTGGGGTGGTCGGCCAGCGACATGGTCCAGTCGTAAAGGCGGCGCAGCATGGGCGATCTCCGTTTGTCCTCGACCGAGGAACCATGCCCGCGCGCGCCACGCAACAGACGAAAGCGTGTTGCCGGCTGGATCGCGTCCTGCGGGTGACACAGCGCTCTTCGCGGAGGCGGAAACCGGACTCAGCCGCGCCGTCGCCTGCGCCGGCCGCCGCCCTCTGCATGGGCGTTGAAGCGGGTGTCGGGCAGGGTGACGTGCCTGGACAGCTCCGGGAACGGGTCGGAGGCGTGCGGGATCGCGTTTGCGGCCACGAAATGCTCCTGGAAACGTGGCTCGATGGCGGTCTCGACCTTGGTGATCGCGTGCACGTCGCGCTCGATCTGGCGCCGCGCCGCGAGGCTGCAGAGCGCGATGCGCGCGCCGGTGCCGGCGGCGTTGCCGGCCGAGCTGACCTTGTCGAGCGGCACGTCGGGAATCATCCCCAGCACCATCGCGTGCAGCGGCGAGATATGCGCCCCGAAGGCCCCTGCGAGCACCACCCGGTCGACGCGATCCACGCCGCGCGTATCCATCAACAGGCGCGCGCCGGCATAGAGTGCCGACTTGGCAAGCTGGATTGCCCGGATGTCACCCTGGGTGACCGTGACCAGCGGCCCGCCATCGGCACGGCCGTCATGCAGCACGTAGGCATGGGTGCGGCCCTCCGGGATGCTGCGCGCGCTGCCCGTCTGCTCGGCGGAGCCGATCAGCCCTCCCGCATCCAGCAGACCCGCGATGCGCATCTCGGCCACCGCCTCGATGATGCCCGAGCCGCAGATCCCGGTGATGCCGCTTGCCGCGGTGGCTTCGGCAAAGCCCGGCTCGTCGGACCAGAGCGGGCAGCCGATGACGCGCAGGCGCGGCTCCTTTGTCGCGGGATCGATGCGCACCGCCTCGATGGCGCCGGGCGCGGCGCGCTGGCCCGAGCTGATCTGCGCCCCCTCGAAGGCCGGCCCGGTGGGCGAGGAGCAGGCCAGAACGCGCTCGCGGTCACCAAGCAGGATTTCGGCATTGGTGCCGACATCGACCACCAGCACCAGATCCTCCGACTGGCCCGGCTGCTCGGACAGCGCCACCGCCGCGGCGTCGGCTCCGACGTGGCCTGCGATGCAGGGCAGCAGGTAGATCTGCGCGCAAGCGGGCAGGGAGGTCAGACCCAGCTCATCGGCGCCAAGATCGAGGCCCGAGGAGGTCGCCAGCGCGAAAGGCGCCTGGCCCAGCTCCACCGGGTCGATGCCCAACAACAGGTGGTGCATCACCGGGTTGCAGACGAAGGTGGCTTCGAGAATCAGCGCCGGGTCGATCTTGGCCTCGTGCGCGATCTCGCTGATCAGGGTCGACAGCGCCTCGCGCACCGAGCGGGTCATCTCGAGCGCGCCGCCCGGGGTCATCATGGCGTAGGAAACCCGGCTCATCAGGTCTTCGCCGAAACGGATCTGCGGGTTCATGATCCCTGCCGAGGCCACCACCGCCCCGGTGTCCAGATCCGTGAGATGCGCCGCGATGGTGGTCGAGCCGAGATCGATGGCGAGGCCGAAGATGCCGTCCTCGTGCAGCCCCGGCCAGATCGCCACCAGCTCGGGCACCGCGTCCGCCGCGCGCCGGTGTAGCGCCACGGTGACGCGCCAATCGCCCTTGCGCAGAGCTGGCTGGAGCTGCGCGAGCAGCGGCAGCGCGGCCCGGATCCCGGCGATGCCCCATTGCACCTTCAGCGCCCGTTCGAGCCGCTCGAGATCGCCGGTGGGCTCGTGCATGTCGGGCGCCTCGACCTCGACGAAGTGCAGCCGGGTCGCCGGGTCCATGGCGATGGCCCGCGCGGTGGCGTCCTTGCGCACCACCTGCCGGTGCACCTGGCTCCCGGCGGGCACGTCAATGACCACGTCGCCGATGATCTGTGCCTGGCAGCCGAGGCGACGCCCCTCCGCCAGCCCGCGCTTCTCGTGGTAGCGCGCCTCGACCTTGTTCCATTCAGACAGCGCGCCGGGCTCCGAGTGGATGCCGTGCTTGGCAAAGTCGCCGAAGGCCGGCGCGACCTGGCATTTCGAGCAGATGCCGCGCCCGCCGCAGACCGAATCGAGATCGACCCCAAGCTGGCGTGCTGCCGCCAGAACCGGCGTGCCTGCGGGAACGCGGCCGCGCTTGCCCGAGGGGGTGAAGACGACGAGGGGGTCTTGGGTCATGGTCCGGCCTGCCTGTTGCGCCCCCTCAGCATAGCCCCGGGGCCGGCACGCGACTGCCCGGATGCGACACCGCGCGGCAGCTGCGCGTCAGTCGGTGTCGAGCCAGCGCAGGATATCGGCGCGGTTGCCGTCGAGCTCGGGCGGGGCGGGGCGCGCGGGGCGGTCCTCCATGCCCGAGATCTTGATCGGGTTGCCGGCGGCCTTGAAGGTGGCGCGGCCATAGCGGTCGAGCACATCGACGATCATGTTGCGTGCCAGCAGCTGCGGGTCCTTCATCACCTGCTCCATGCTCTGGATCGGCGCGCAGGGGATGCCGGCGGCGGTGAGCTTGGCCAGCCAGTGGGACCGCGGGAATTCCAGCGTCACCGCCTCGATCAGGCGTTTGAGAAGCCGCGCATGGGTCAGGCGCGCGGCATTGTCGGCAAAGCGCGGATCGTCGGCGAGCGGCAGCTGAAGCGTCAGGCAGAGCTTCTCGAACTGCGCGTCGGTGCCCGCGGCCAGAACGAAGGGGCCATCCGAGGCGGCCACCGCCTCGCAGGGCGCGATCGAGGGGTGCCGCGTGGCGTTGCTTGGGGCCGTGTCGTTCAGGGCCGCCTGCGCAATGGCCTGATCCATCAGCGCCACCTGCGCGTCGAGCTGGCCCACGTCGATGCGCCGCCCCATGCCGTCGGCCTGCCGGGCGTAGAGCGCCGCGAGAATGCCCTGCACGAGGAACATGCCCCCCGCGAGATCCCCCACCGAGCTGCCCGCCCGGCGCGGCTCGTCCGGCGTGCCGGTGAGCCCCATCAGCCCGCCGCGCGCCTGCACCACGGTGTCGTAGGCGGGCCGCTTGGCGTCGGGGCCGGTCTGGCCGTAGCCGCTCACCGAGGCGTAGAGCATCTGCGGGAAGCGCCCGTGAAGGGTGTCCCAGTCCAGGCCGCGCCGCGCCATCACCCCGGGGCGGAAGTTCTCCACCAGAACATCGGCGCGGGCGAGGATGCGGTCAAGCAGGGCGCGGTCTGCCTCGACATCGAGATCCAGCGCGATCGAGCGCTTTCCACGGTTCACGGCGGCGAAATAGGCGCTCTTGCCATCCTTGAGCGGCGGAAGCCGGCGGGCGTCGTCGCCCTTGCCGGGGCGCTCGACCTTGATCACCGCGGCACCGAGATCGGCAAGGATCATCGTGGCGTAGGGCCCGGAGAGGATGCGGCTGAAATCGACGATGGTGACGCCGTTGAGGGGGAGGGGCATGGGCCTTTGGCTCTCATGTTGTTTTTCTGCTCCCCTCGAGCTTTCCGCAGCTTCGGCTTTCCCGCAAGCGGTTCTGCGCCGATGCGCTCGACTCTGCCTGTTTCACGCGCAGGTTGTTTCCTGCGTGCCGCAGTTTCCGGGCCATTGTTCGGCCTAGATGAGGCAGGCTGCCTATCCGGCAGGCATCCGCTGGCCGCGGGCGTGGAACACGAAGCCCAGCAGGTTCATCAGGATCTGTGCGGCGAGGATCGAGGTCGAGCCGGTGGGATCGTAATCGGGCGCCACCTCGACGAGATCGATCCCGACGATGTCGTGGCGGTTGGCGACCTGCTGCAGGATCTCGAGCACTTCGTAATAGAGAAAACCGCCATGGCTCGGGGTGCCGGTGCCCGGCGCGATCGAGGGGCAGAAGCCGTCGATGTCGATGGTGATGTATACCGGAACGCCCTCCGGGATGCGCTGCGCCACGCCCGGCGCGCCAAGCCCGCGCGCCTGCCGCACCGACAAGATGTCGGAGCCCATGGCGCGGGCGGCGTCATAGCCTTCCTTGGCGGTGGAACTGACATTGCGGATGCCGACCTGCGTGAGCCCGCTGACCCAGTCCTTTTCCGCGGCCCTGCGCATCGGGTTGCCGTGGCCGCGGGTGACGCCGTGGCGCTCGTCGACGAAATCGAGATGGGCGTCGATTTGCAGGATGTGGAACGGGGCGTGACCCTTGTAGGCCTCGATGCAGGGGATGTTGACCGAGTGATCGCCGCCGATCACCACCGGCAGCGCGCCGGCCGCCAGTGCAGCCTCGACGCCCTTACGGATGTTGGCATGGCTGGCGATCGTGTCAGTGTGCACGATGTCGGCGTCGCCCATGTCGACGATGCGCACCTCCTCGCCAAGGTAGGTGACGTCGTCCTCGTGGTCATAGGCCCCGGCATGGCCAAAGGAAAACAGCGTCGAGGCCTCGCGTACGCCGCGCGGCCCGAACCGCGCCCCGGCCCGCCACTGGGTGCCGGCGTCATAGGGCGCGCCGAGGATGGCGGCATCGGCGTCGATGGCCCTCCAGTCCGCAACGAAGGGCTTTTTTGCAAAGGTGCAGATGCCGGTGAAGGGCAGGTTCAGCCGGCCGCTCTCGTATCCATGTGCCAAGGTTGTCTCCATCTCGCTCGATCTTGGCGCCACCCTGCGCCAGCGCGGCACCCGACGCAATTGCCGGGCGCTGCGGCCGCCCTCCGTGCGCCTCGGCTCGTGGCAAAGGTAGGACGCCTCCGGCGGGAGTATTTTTGACGAAGAGAAGTCAGGGGGGCAGCGCCCCCTGTTCTGCCTTTGTATTGCGCTTTACCTGAGACGACTCCGGTTGGACGGGAGGCATCGGCTTTGTGGCGCGTCTGGCAATCGGCGAACGGTCTTGCATACGCAGGCGGGCGAATGGAAGCTCATGAGGATGGGACCGGGCAAGCCGAGTCCGGCGATGCGATAGGCTGCAAACCTGCATCGCCATCGGGCAGGCAGGCTGTTCGGCGAAAAGCGTTGCAACAAGGGGCCGCGGCAGCACAGGGCCAAATCGAACCGCCATGGCTGATGTGATGCCGCACGGTGAGGGCATCCACCGCTTCGGTTCACTCGTTTTTCAATGTCTGGCTTCGATTGCGGCCCTGTTGTTTTTCCCTATGATGCGCGCCACGCTGACCTGAGAACGCAGCAACGACAGGCGAGAAGTCCCCAAGATACCTGCAGAAATGCAATGACACGCCTGGCAAGCCTTGAGGAGCACGCTGCTTTGGCCGCGTGCCTCATATCAGATACCGCAAGCCCCCCGGAAAGACCCCAGAATGACGCACTACACTCTGCCGCCGCGCATCGACGCCGCCGGTCTGCTCGTCGGATACTCGCTGGAAGACATGCATGTTCGGCAGCCGGTCGGGTTTTCTTTCGGCAGCCCGGACTACTCTCCCACGACCGGTCATCTGGACCCCTATCTTTTCCATGGCGAAGGTCACTTGATGACGATCGCGCCGACAGGCGCCGGCAAGGGCGTATCCTGTGTCGTCCCGGCGGCCCTCAGGCACGGCGGCGATCTGGTCGTCATGGACCCGAAAGGCGAAAACTATGCGGTGACCGCGCGGCGCCGCCGCGAGATGGGCCAGAAGGTTCATCTCATCGACCCCTTCGGCGTGACCAAGGACTGGCCGGATCGCGTCGAACCGGATGCGTCCGGGATTGATGTCTTCGCGCTCATGCCCTTCCTGTCGGAGGATCCCGAGACCGCGGCGCAGTCCCTGGCCGGGATGCTTGCGGCACGCACCCACGGGGAGGATCGGGACTTCTGGGATATCGCCGCGCAGAATATTCTGTCCGGTCTGATCGACTGCTATCGGGCGCTTGGCCAAGGGTTTGACCGCCTGATGCTTGAGCTGCGCGCCCGGCCGGCGACACCGAACAGGACGCTTCAGGCCGACTATTTCCCCGACGCCATCAGCGCACCAGACGACGTCCGCGTCTTCATGCAGGCGTCAGGGCTCGATTTTCGCGCATTGCTCGACCCTTTCATGGCTGCACTGCAGGAGCTTCACGACTCAAAGGCGCCGGTGATCGAGGAGGAGAGCCCGCTGGAAGATCCCGTTGACTGGGGCTTCGATGACGCGCCGGGCCTGCGGGGGCAAGACAGCGATGCCGCGCTGCTGGAGCTTTATGAGGAGGGCTTGAAGGAGGGGCGCCTGGAAGAGGAGTTTCTTCTGCGGTTCATGATGGCGATGGGCCAAAGCAACGCGGGCGCCAAGCCGTCCATGGAGGTTCTCGCGCAGGCACGGGACTGGATTCTCGAGGTTCTTCCCTCAACCATCGACGCACCGAAGCGGGCGACCGATCAGCTTCCCGTCATGTTCGACGAAGAGCAAGAAATTCAATACCCGATTGCGATCCTCAAGGTTCTGGCCGCACGAAGCCGCCTGGCCCAGGCCGTTGCGGCTCAGATCACCGCAGCGCCCAACAGAACATGGGGCAGCATGCTGGCGACGCTCGAGAGCAACATATCCTACATGCAAGCGCGCGGCGTGTGCCGGATGCTGAGCGCCCCGGGCTTCGATATAGACCGTTTCCGGGCGGGCACCGGGACCTCGGTCTATGTCGTCTTTCCGCCCCATAAGCTGGCGAGCCATGCGCCGCTTCTGTCGATGCTGTTCAAGGGGCTCATCAATGTGATCTGCGACAGGAAGGTTCGCCCTGAACGCAATACACTGATGCTGATGGATGAGGTTGCTCAACTTGGCTACATGGAGGAATTCGTGGCCGCCAAGACCCTTCTGCGCGGATACGGCGTCATGGTCTGGTCCTTCTGGCAGGATCTTTCCCAGCTGCGCAGCCGGTATCCCGACAACTGGGAGACCCTGATCAACAATTGCAAGGTGTTTCAGGCATTCGGTTGTGCCACGCCGTTGCAGGCCGGAGCGCTGGATCGGCTCTTCGACATGCCACGCAGTTCGCTGATGGACCTGGAGGACAACGAGATGCTGCTGGCCATCTACGGAGACGACCCGGTTATCGCCCGCAAGCCGCGCTACTTCATGGATCCGGGATTCCGCGGGCTGTTCGACCGCAATCCGCTGCAGGGCGCGCCCGACCATGACACCTGTGAGGAGTCGATCGAGGTGCCCAGCACCCGTTCGCTGCGTCCGGCCTCTCGCCCGCCCGCCGCGGCAGACGGGTCTTGAGGCGGTTGAATGAGAGGGCCAAGGGGCCGCCGAGGCCGCAGGCGGGGCCGGCCTAGAAGATGATAGGGTCGCTCTCGGCCTCAGCGTTGCGATCTGCCGCTTCGCGCGAGGCTGCCTCTGCTTTGCGGTCGATCTCCTTCGCAAGCGCGTTGCGAAACGCACCCAGGTTCGAGCGATTCTCCGCACCGAGTATCAGGTCCAGCTCTGGCGCATCGGTTGCCGCTTCCGGGCTCTCCGTGAAGAATTCTCGCGGTGTCAGCAGAATCTTTTCGGACAGTCTCTGCGCGCGGATGCCAACGTCCAGCGTCGGGGCGGGGCGGCGTTCCAGACGTTCCTCGGCAGCGGCACCGTCGATGCCTTCCGCGCTGTCGGCGGCGTCGATCAGGATCGGCCCCAGGTCCGCAGGCAACACACGCAGCACGTCGAGCAGGAACGCGAGGCCAATGTTGATACCGCCCCCATGCGCATCCGGATCGGCCATGTAGAACATGTCCGGCTGCACGATGCTGCCGACGATACGAGCCAGGGCAACGTCCTGCACTGTCGCCGCGTCGCTGCTTCCCAGGAGGTTGCCTTGACGACGGCTCAGATAGACGTGGCGCAGTTCGGAGCGTCTGCCCGCTTCGCTTCGCGCCTGCGCCAGCCTCGTGTCGATGTCGTCGAGTGTTCGCTCGGTTCGGCGGACGATCTCCCGCAGGCTGTCTTCAAGCTTCGCGAAACCGATTTCCTGAAGCACAGCGAACTTCGCTTCCAGCGCCTCTCTGTCTGCTTTCAGGTCAGCCATCCTCTCCCTCAGATCGGGATCGGGCAGGCGGCTGCAATGGTCATTGTGGGCGTCTTCGTCATCCCACTCCGTTGCGTCGTGACCATGGGAGAGAATGTACTCCTCGATCTCGGCAAACGCCTTGCTCGAACTGCCTTCGTCCAGGAGCCGTTCGCGCAGCTCCCTGACGTCATCGATCATGGACTGACGCTTTTCATCAAGCTCATAGGCATCGTCCAGGAGCTGTTGGTAGCGCGATAGCGCTGGCGCCAAGGAGCCCGCCACATCGGCGCCAAGCTTGCGACTCAGCTCGCTGTAGTAGTGGATCAGTTCTCGCGCGAAGAGGGCCTTCAGGCCTTCTTCGAGGCCATCGATGGTGAGGTCGTCGATGATCCCGGAGCTTACAAGGCGTTTGACGCCGGCATAGCCGAGCCGGTCCGGCGCTTCGCTCGGCGCACGCGCGACGTCGATGAGCTGTTCGGTCAGTGACAGCGTCTCGCCGCCATCTCGGAGCCAGAGCGTCTCGAGGCGCAAGGCAGGCTCCAGACGATCCACGTCATGGATCGCGGCCAGAAACGCATTCCGGGCCGCCACGAGCGCCGGCAGATGCCTTCCCGTGTCGGAGGTGCTGGCCTCGCCGAAGAGATGCCGGCGTACCATATTGGAATGGACGGTCTCGGCGGTCGCGAAGAGACCTTCGATCGCATGGGTGAGCCGGTACCAGGCAGCGGTGCGGTCATCGAGCCAGCGATCCGTATCCATCCTTATCTGGCGTTGCTGGCTGGCGTGATGCGCAGCTTCGCGTGCCTTTTCGGCATCTTTCGCGGCGGTTTCCTGAATGTCATGCAGTTCGCGGCTATGGCGCAGTGCGCTCTGCGCGATGAGGATCGCGGCGAACGACCCGGCGAGGGCGACAGCCACGCTCAGCGCCTTGTCGGTGAGTTCGGCCGCCTTCTGGATGCGGGCGACAATCGTTTCCTCGAGCGACGGCAGGACGCGGTCCACGCCGTAGGACATGCCGACATAGGCAATGCCGCCGACGACCATGAACAACAGGAAGACCGGTGTGATCTGCCCGAGATCTGTCCACGTCGGCTTCGACTTGGAGGATCCCTGTTGCGTGTCAGGTGTCTTTGGCATCAGGCGGCTTTCTCGGTCCCTCCGGCCTCGGACCGTCTCTTTACGTCATGACGGAGGCAGGATCATATTGAATGTATATATAAAATAAGTGCTTACCGAAGAACCGGAGCGCCCGAAAGAGGCGCAGCACCAAGGTTTGCCCTTGGCGCGCTGAACGTCCGCGTTCCCGAGAGCGTCAGGGCGACGCTGGACGTGCAGCGGAATGTCGTCTGTTTGGCCACGCTATCCGGCGGATACGACGGCGGGCCAAGGCCGAAACCCGGCCGGGGGTCGACGCGGCATGGCCTTTCTGACCCCAAACCCGGCAGCGCACCAATGGCCGTTGCAACGTGCCGCGGCGCGACAGGCAAGGCGCAGGCCAATGCTCGGGCCGGGCGGAGATCGGTCAGCGGCGCCAGGCAAGCTAGGTTTGGTCGCTCTGCGATAGCTCGGGGAAGGGGGCCGAGCGGCCTGCCTCCAACGGCGTCCTGTCGGCCCATCTTCCAATCAAGGCGACCGGCAAATGAGCGCGGGCCCCTCCTGCCTCCGCTGATGATAGGCCGGGACCGAAAGACCGGCGCTGTGAACAAAGGCGCAGTGTCCTTCTACGCCCATCATGCCGGCGCAGGGCCGGGCCGGCGGATGTCGCAGGACCCGAGGAAGGGGGCTTTCGCCTCCCGCGCATCCGTGCAATAGGGACGTGCCAACCGATCCCCTCCCAAGGAGCCACCCCATGGAGATTCGCGAGGCGCTCACCTTCGACGACGTTCTTCTCGTTCCCGCGGCGTCCAGCGTGCTGCCCAGCACCGCTGACACCCGCACCCGCGTGACCAAATCCATCGCCCTCAACATCCCGCTCTTGAGCTCGGCGATGGACACCGTGACCGAGGCCCGCATGGCCATTACCATGGCGCAGGCCGGCGGCATCGGGGTGATCCACAAGAACCTCACCGTCGAGGAGCAGGCCCAGCAGGTGCGCCGCGTCAAGCGCTTCGAGAGCGGCATCGTCTACAACCCGGTGACCCTGACGCCGGACCAGACGCTGGCCGACGCCAAGGCGCTCACCGAGCGCTACGGCTTCACCGGCTTCCCGGTGGTCGACGAGAAAAAGCACGTGGTCGGCATCGTGACCAACCGCGACATGCGCTTCGCCCAGAAGGACGACACGCCCGTTCGGGTCATGATGACCTCCGAGAACCTCGCCATCCTGCAGGAACCGGCCGACCGCGACGAGGCGATCAGCCTGATGCGCGCGCGCCGCATCGAGAAGCTTCTGGTCACCGACGCTGCCGGAAAGCTCACCGGCCTCCTGACGCTGAAGGACACCGAGAAGGCCGTGGTCAACCCCTCGGCCAGCAAGGACCGGCTCGGCCGTCTGCTCTGCGCGGCGGCCAGCGGCGTCGGCGAGTCCGGGTTCGAGCGCACCGAGGCGCTGGTCGATGCCGGCGTCGACATCGTGGTGATCGACACGGCCCACGGCCATTCGCAGGGCGTGCTCGAGGCCGTGTCCCGTGCCAAGCAACTCTCGAACGAGCTGCAGGTGATTGCCGGCAACGTGGCCACCGCCGATGCCACCCGCGCACTGATCGAGGCCGGGGCCGATGCGGTCAAGGTCGGCATCGGGCCGGGCTCGATCTGCACCACCCGCATGGTCGCGGGCGTCGGCGTGCCGCAGCTCACCGCGGTGATGGATTGCGCCAAGGCCGCAGGCGACGTCCCGGTGATCGCCGATGGCGGCATCAAGTTCTCGGGCGATTTCGCCAAGGCGATCGCAGCGGGGGCCTCCTGCGCCATGGTGGGCAGCATGATCGCCGGCACCGACGAAAGCCCGGGCGAGGTGATCCTCTACCAGGGCCGCTCGTTCAAGGCCTATCGCGGCATGGGCTCGCTCGGCGCCATGGCGCGCGGCTCCGCCGACCGCTACTTCCAGAAGGACGCGGCCTCGGACAAGCTGGTGCCCGAGGGCATCGAGGGTCAGGTGCCCTACAAGGGTTCGGCGGGCGCAGTGATCCACCAGCTGGTGGGCGGCCTGCGCGCGGCGATGGGCTATACCGGCAACGGCACCGTCGACGAGATGCGCAAGAACTGCAATTTCGTGAAGATCACCAATGCGGGCCTCAGCGAGAGCCACGTGCACGACGTGCAGATCACCCGCGAAAGCCCGAACTACCGCATCGGATGACGCCGGCGGCACGGGTACAGGCCGCGGCGGAAATCCTTGACCGCATCGCCGCGGGCACACCGGCCGAGCAGGCTCTGCTCGGCTGGTCACGGGCCTCGCGTTTCGCGGGCTCCAAGGATCGTGCCGCGGTGCGCGACCATGTTTTCGACGTGATGCGCCGCTGGCGCTCGACCGCGGCCTCGGGAGGCGGCGAGAGCGGGCGCGCGCGGATGCTTGGCCTGCTGCGCCAGCAAGGCACCGATCCCGACACGCTGTTCACCGGACAGGGCCATGCGCCCAAGCCGCTCGGCGACGCCGAGCGCGTCGCGGGCCGGGTGCCGGAGGGGGCCGAGGCGCTGGATCTGCCCGACTGGCTCTGGTCCGACTGGCAGGCGAGCCTCGGCGCGGAGGCGGCGCCGACAGCCGAGCAATTGCGCCATCGGGCGCCGGTCTTCCTGCGCATCAACACCCTGCGCGCAACCCCGGCCGCGGCCATCGCGGCGCTCTCCGCAGACGGGATCGCCACGCGGCCCGCGCCTCTGGCCGACACCGCGCTGGAGGTCATCGAGGGCGCCCGCAAGGTGGCGCGCTCGAGGGCCTTCACGGATGGCCTCGTCGAGTTGCAGGATGCTGCTAGCCAGGCCGTGGTCGCGGCGCTGCCGTTGGCCCCGGGGCAGCGCGTGCTCGATTATTGCGCTGGCGGCGGCGGCAAGGCGCTGGCCATGGCGTCCCGGCTCTCGGGGCCGGTCGAGGCGCATGACGCCAACCCCGCCCGCATGTCCGATCTGCCTGCGCGCGCGATCCGTGCCGGAGCCGAGATCGCGATCACGCAAGAGCCACGCGGCCCGTATGATCTTGTCCTCTGCGACGTGCCCTGTTCCGGCAGCGGCTCATGGCGACGCGCGCCGGAGGGGAAGTGGCGCCTGACCGCAGACGGTCTGGCCGAGCTCACCGCCATCCAGGGCCGGATCCTCGACACCGTGGCCCCGCTTGTCGCCCGCGGCGGCACGCTGGCCTATGCCACCTGTTCGATGCTTGCGACCGAGAACGGCGCGCGGGTGGCGGCATTCCTCGCCGGTCATCCCGGCTGGAGCCTGGCACGGGAGCGACAGTTCCTGCCCTCCGACGGCGGGGACGGGTTCTACGTCGCCTGCCTCACCGCGCCGGACTGACCTGGCCCGCTTGACGTGGGAGCGTGTTCCCCGGCAAGCTGTGCAACCGGGGGGTGTCTCCGGGGCGTGGTTTACCTTTGGTTAATGCCCGGTGACTAAGACCGGTTGCGAGGCCTCCCGGACGGGGTGCCGCGACCGGCGAAAGGGGGCCAGGTGACCGAGGGCACGGCGGCAGAGCGGCTGAAGGCGCGCGGGGCACGCAGCATCTTGCGCAGTACCGGGGTTCTGGTCGCGCTGGCATTGGCCAGCGGACTTGCCGCGCTTCTGAGCGCGCAGCCGGTGCTGCGGACCGGCATGCTGGCCGCCGCCGCCGCCTTTGCCACCACCGCCGGGCTGGCGCTGGTGAGCTATGCGCTCGGGCGGCGCCGCGACGCGCGCAGCTTTGCCGCGGTCTGCGCCTTTGCCGAAGGCGACCCGGCTCCCATTCTCGTCACCGATCCGGCGCTGCGCCTGATCTATGCCAACCCCACCGCCCGGCGTGACTTCGAGGCCGCCCCCGGCGATGACCTGCCCGAGATCCTTGCGTCGCAGGTGGCCGGGGCCGAGGGGGTCAGCCGCCGGCTCTGGCTTCAGGCCCATGATCGCGGTCATGCAAGGGAGGAGGTCGCGGCGCGCGGCGGGCGGCGTGTGCTGGCGTTGCGGGTGCTCGACAGTGCGCGCTGGGTCTGGCGGCTCGATCGCCTTCCAGACCGCCCCGAGACCGAGGTGAGTGCCCATGCTGGGTCCGAGGACCCGCCGGTGCTGACGCTGGGGCGCAGCGGCGCCGTCCTCTACATGAACACCCGTGCGCGGGCCGTGCTTGGGCGGCGTGTCAAGCGCATCGACGACGCGCTCGAGGATCCACCGCTCAGGCCCGGCGCGATCCAGCGGGTGCTCACGCCCGAGGGGCCTGAAAGTTTCGAGGTGCGCTGCGTCGATGCCGGCATCGGCCGGCGCGAGGTGGTGCTGCACACGATCGAAGACTCCGCCCTGTCCGAGGGGGCAGCACCGGACGGTGTCGATGACCTGCCGGTTCCCCTGCTGCGCCTCGCGCCGGACGGGCGAATTCTGCGCGCCAACGCCTCGGCCTGCAAGCTGCTCGACACCGAGCGTGCGGATGGGCGGAACCTCGCGGAATTCATGGAGGGGCTCGGGCGATCGATCCGGCTCTGGATCAGCGAGGCGGCGGCCGGCCGTGGGCTGCACCGATCCGAATTCCTGCGCCTGATCCGCCCGGACCGGGAGATCTTCGTGCAGGTCACGCTCAACCGGGTGCGGGTCTCGGGTGCGACAGAACTGGTGGCGGTGCTGAACGACGCGACCGAACTCAAGACGCTCGAGGCACAGTTCGTGCAGAGCCAGAAGATGCAGGCCATCGGCCAGCTCGCCGGCGGTGTCGCGCATGATTTCAACAACTTGCTGACCGCGATCTCGGGTCATTGCGACCTGCTGATGCTGCGCCACGATCAGGGCGATCCCGATTACAGCGATCTTGTGCAGATCAGCCAGAACGCCAACCGGGCGGCCGCGCTGGTCAGTCAGCTGCTGGCGTTCTCGCGCAAGCAGACCCTGCGGCCCGAGCTGCTCGACCTGCGCGAGACGCTGTCGGATCTGACCCACCTGCTGAACCGGCTGGTGGGCGAGCGGGTCGAGCTTGTGCTGCAGCACGATCCGGTTCTGCCGAAGATCCGGGGCGACCGGCGGCAGCTCGAACAGGTGATGATGAACCTTGTGGTCAATGCCCGTGACGCCATGCCCGACGGCGGAGAGATCCGCATCGAGACCGAACGCATCGCCCTGATGGAGCCGCTTCAGCGCGAACGGGCGCTGGTCGAGCCGGGGGAATACGCCGCGGTCCGGGTCAGGGACCGCGGCCGGGGCATTCCGACGGACAAGCTGCAAAAGGTGTTCGAGCCGTTCTTCACCACCAAGCGCACCGGCGAGGGCACCGGGCTTGGCCTGTCCACTGTCTATGGCATCGTCAAGCAGACCGGAGGCTTCATCTTTGTCGACAGCGTGCAGGGCGAGGGCAGCTGCTTTACGCTGATGTTCCCGTCCTACGAGGCCCCCGAACCGGTGGTGGAGGGGCCGCGCGAGCTGCCGGCGCGGGCGTTGCCGGACGGCGGCTCGGGTGTTGTGCTGCTGGTCGAGGACGAGGCGCCGGTACGGGCCTTCGCGGCGCGCGCGCTCGAGATGCGCGGCTACAGCGTCACCGAGGCGGGCAACGGGGAAGAGGCGCTGACCCTGCTGTCGGATGATACGATGGCGGTCGACATCATCGTCACCGACGTGGTGATGCCCGGACTGGACGGTCCGAGCTGGGTCCGCGAGGCGCGTCGCACACGGCCCGACACCCCGGTGATCTTCGTCTCGGGCTATGCCGAGGATGTTTTTGCCGAAGGCGGGGAGGTGGTGCCGAACTCGGTGTTCCTGCCCAAGCCGTTCTCGCTGACCGAACTCACCGAGACTGTGAACCGCCAGTTGGCTTAGTTGGCCGGTTCAACCCTGGCCGGCTCAGCCCTGGGCGCGCTCCCAGACCTCGAAGTCGGCGGCGCATTTGCGGCGCAGCTTGGTCTCGAGTTCGGGCGACAGCGCGAGATTGCCGCGGGGCGAGACATTCTCGCGCGGCAGGTCGAGCGCGACGCCGAGCCGATCCTCGAGGAAGGCGATGATGCCGGACTGGTTCTCGTAGCGGAAGAGCTGGCTCACGTCGGTGCCGTTGGGCCGCGGCTCGACGAACTTGGCCTGGCTGCCGACATTGGCGAAGGGCGGACGCTCGCCGCGCGTGTAGGCGTCCACGAAGTCGTCGAAACTGATCCCGCGGGTCGAGGTCGGCTTGCCGTCGAGAAAGCCGCGCTGGCGGTAGCGATACCACGAGCCCAGCCACGAGACCGGCTCGCGGATCACCGCCATCAGCTCCATGTGCGGCGTGCCCATCTTCTCGAACATCGGTCGGAAGAAGCGATTGTAGCGATAGACCGGCGCATGCTTGAGCTCGGGCGGGTCGAGCACCGTCATCGAGGCATGCGGCGCCAGCGCGGATTCGTAGGCCGAGCTGCCCGTCTTGGGCACCGCCAGCAGCACCAGCCGTGCCTTCCAGAATACCAGCATCGATGAAATCTCCCCGGATCTTCTGCCTGTAAACCACTCTTTAACCTTGAGAGAGAAGAGTGGTCCACGGAAAAGATCTTGAAATGTTCTACTTTTGGTCTCATAACAATATGAGAACAAGAGGCGAACAAAGCAGCGATTGCCGCCCTCGCACGGGTGTGGAATAAGGACCGAAACGCATGGCAACGGCAGATCTTCTGACAATGGACAGCAAGAAAGACGCAAACCGGCAGAAAGCCCTCGATTCCGCCCTGGCGCAGATCGAACGGCAGTTCGGCAAGGGCTCTATCATGAAGCTCGGTGGCGACAACGCCATGAAGGATATCGAGGCGACCTCGACCGGCTCGCTCGGTCTGGATATCGCGCTTGGCATCGGCGGCCTGCCCAAGGGCCGGATCATCGAGGTCTATGGCCCGGAAAGCTCGGGCAAGACCACGCTCACGCTGCACGTGGTGGCGGAAGAGCAGAAAAAAGGCGGCGTCTGTGCCTTTGTCGACGCCGAGCACGCGCTCGATCCGCAATACGCCAAGAAGCTTGGCGTCGATCTCGACGAGCTGCTGATCTCGCAACCCGACACTGGCGAGCAGGCGCTCGAAATCACCGACACGCTGGTGCGCTCGGGCGCGGTCAGCCTGGTGGTGGTCGACTCGGTGGCGGCGCTGACGCCGAAATCCGAGCTCGAGGGCGACATGGGAGATTCGAATGTCGGCGTGCAGGCCCGCCTGATGAGCCAGGCGATGCGCAAGCTCACCGGATCGATCAGCCGCTCGAACTGCATGGTGATCTTCATCAACCAGATCCGGATGAAGATCGGCGTGATGTTCGGCTCGCCGGAAACCACCACCGGCGGCAACGCGCTGAAGTTCTACAGCTCGGTGCGCCTCGACATCCGCCGCATCGGCGCCATCAAGGACCGCGATGAGGTGGTCGGCAACCAGACCCGCGTCAAGGTGGTGAAGAACAAGGTGGCGCCGCCGTTCAAGCAGGTCGAGTTCGACATCATGTATGGCGAGGGCATCTCGAAGATGGGCGAACTGCTCGACCTCGGCGTCAAGGCTGGCGTGGTCGACAAGTCCGGCGCCTGGTACTCTTACGGCGACGAGCGCATCGGGCAGGGGCGCGAGAACGCCAAGACCTTCCTGCGCGAGAACAGCCGCGTCTCGCTCGAGATCGAGGACAAGATCCGCGCCGCGCACGGGCTCGATTTCCACATGTCCGAAGAGGACGGTGGCGACGACGTGATGGAAAGCTGAGGTCAGACACATGCCCTCGGGCATGCGGTTTTCAAACGGGGGCGCTCCTGCGGGAGCGCCTCTTTTTTGTTTGTGATGAGGGGCGCTGCCCCTCTGCCGCGCGGGGCGCGCGGCATTCACCCCGAGGTATTTTTCGAACCGGAGAAGATGGGGGCGCGGTGCGGGAGAAAGGGGCGGCGCGCCCGGGACGGGAGGCGGTGGCCGGCGCCGGGGGAGCGGAAGGAGATGGTCGGGGCGGGGTGGCGGCTTTTCTGTCGCGGCTTATGGACAGGGGGCGGGCGTGGCGATACACCTGCGCGAACCTCTGAGATGCCAGCCAGACAAGGACGACCATGCCGAGCCTGAACGATATCCGCTCAACCTTTCTGGGCTATTTCGAGAAGCAGGGCCACCAGGTGGTGCCCTCGAGCCCGCTCGTGCCGCGCAACGACCCCACGCTCATGTTTACCAACTCGGGCATGGTGCAGTTCAAGAACCTGTTCACCGGGGTCGAGACGCGCGACTACAAGCGCGCCACCACGGCGCAGAAATGCGTCCGTGCCGGCGGCAAGCACAACGATCTCGACAACGTCGGTTACACCGCCCGCCACCACACCTTCTTCGAGATGATGGGGAACTTCTCCTTCGGGGATTACTTCAAGAAGGAAGCCATCCCCTTCGCCTGGGAACTGGTGACGCGCGAGCTCGACATTCCCGCCGAGCGGCTCTTGGTGACGATCTACCACACCGATGACGAGGCGGCCGAAATCTGGAAGAAGACCGGTGTCCCGGACGACCGGATCATCCGCATCGACACCACCGACAACTTCTGGATGATGGGGCCGACCGGCCCCTGTGGCCCCTGCACCGAGATCTTCTTCGATCACGGCGACAAGTACTGGGGTGGCCCTCCGGGCTCGCCGGAAGAGGATGGCGACCGCTTCGTCGAGATCTGGAACCTCGTCTTCATGCAGAACGAGCAGTTCGAGGACGGCTCGATGCGGGCGCTCGACATGCAGTCGATCGACACCGGCATGGGCATCGAGCGGGTCGCGGCGTTGCTGCAGGGCACCAACGACAATTATTCCACCGACCTGATCCGGGCGTTGATCGAGGCCTCGGCCGACGCCACCTCGAGCGATCCCGACGGGCCGGGCAAGACCCATCACCGGGTCATCGCAGACCACCTGCGTTCGACCTCGTTCCTGATCGCCGACGGCGTGATGCCCTCGAACGATGGCCGCGGCTACGTGCTGCGCCGGATCATGCGCCGCGCCATGCGCCATGCCCACATGCTGGGTGCCAAGGACCCAGTCATGCACCGGCTCGTGCCGGCGCTGGTGCGTCAGATGGGTCAGGCCTACCCGGAGCTCGTGCGTGCCCAGCCGCTGATCGAGGAGACGCTGAAGCTCGAGGAGACGCGTTTCAAGCAGACCCTCGATCGGGGCCTCAAGCTGCTCGATGACGAGCTGGTGGGCCTGGGCGAGGGCGCCAAGCTGCCCGGTCAGGCGGCGTTCAAGCTCTACGACACCTACGGCTTCCCTCTCGACCTGACGCAGGATGCGCTGCGCGAGCGCGGTCGCGAGGTCGACACCGGCGGTTTCGACGAGGCCATGGCCGAGCAGAAGGCCAAGGCGCGCGCCGCGTGGTCGGGCTCGGGCGAGGCGGCGGACCTGGCGATCTGGTTCGAGATCGCCGACGCCAACGGGGCCACGGATTTCCTCGGCTACGACACCGAGACCGCCGAGGGCCAGATGCTGGCGCTGGTCAAGGACGGCGCCGAGGTCGAGGCGCTCGAGGCCGGTGAGAGCGGTTGGGTGGTGATGAACCAGACGCCGTTCTACGGTGAGAGCGGCGGCCAGGTCGGCGACAGTGGCTGGATGCGCCGGCTCGAGGACGAGCATGACCTCGCCGAGGTCACCGACACCCAGAAGATGGGCGGCGGCAAGGTTTTCGCCCACCAGGTCACCATCAAGCAGGGCCGCTTTGCCAAGGGCGAGGCGGTGGCGCTCGAGGTCGATCACGCGCGCCGCGGCAAGATCCGCGCCAACCACTCGGCCACGCACCTGCTGCACGAGGCGCTGCGCCGGGCGCTTGGCGATCACGTCGCGCAGCGCGGCTCGCTGAATGCGCCGGAGCGGCTGCGTTTCGACTTCAGCCATGCCAAGGCGCTGACGCCCGAGGAGATCTCGCGGGTCGAGCGCGAGGTGAACGCCTTCATCCGGCAGAACTCGGCGGTCAACACCCGCATCATGACGCCCGACGATGCCCGCGCTCTCGGCGCCCAGGCGCTCTTCGGCGAGAAGTATGGCGACGAGGTTCGGGTGGTGTCGATGGGCACCGAGGCAGGCTCCGGCAAGGGTGCCGATGGGCAGACCTACTCAATCGAGCTTTGCGGCGGAACCCACGTTGCGCAGACCGGCGATATCGGCACCTTCGCGCTGACCTCGGAAACCGCCTCGGCGGCTGGGGTTCGGCGCATTGAGGCGCTGACCGGCGAGGCCGCGATGGCCGAGCTGCGTGGCCGCGACAAGGCACTTGGAGAGATCGAGGGCCTGCTCAAGGCGCATGGCGCCGAGGCTGTCTCGCGCGTTGGCGCGCTGCTCGACGAGCGCCGCAAGCTCGAGAACGAGGTGGCACAACTTCGGCGGGATCTCGCCATGGCCGGCGGCGCCGGGCAGGGCGGTGGCGCCGAGGCGCGCGACGTGGGCGGTGTCTCCTTCGTGGCGCAGGTGCTGAGCGGCGTCTCGGGCAAGGACCTGCCGCCGCTGATCGATGAGCACAAGGCGCGGCTCGGCTCCGGCGCGGTGCTGCTGATCGCCGATACCGGCGGCAAGGTCGCCGTGGCGGCCGGCGTCACCGAGGACCTCACCGGCAGCCATTCGGCGGTCGACCTGGTGAAGGCGGCGGTCGAGGCGCTTGGCGGCAAGGGCGGCGGTGGCCGGCCCGACATGGCGCAGGGCGGGGCAAAGGATGCCACCGAGGCCGATGCGGCGATCAAGGCGGCGGAAGCCGTGCTGGCGGGGTGATCGCATGAGCGCTTACATGATCGCCCGCATCGACGTCACTGATCCCGAGGAATACGCCATCTATGCCGGCCAGACCGTGGCGCTCGCCGAGAAATTCGGCGGGCGTTTCCTGGTCAAGGGCGGACCGCAGGAGGTGATCGAGGGCGAGGCGCCGAGCCGCCATGTCATCGTCGAGTTCCCGAGCCGCGCTGCCGCCGAGCGCTGGTTCAACTCTCCGGAATATCAGCGCATCCTGCCGATCGCCCTTCGGGCGTCGACGCGGGATGTGGTCATCGTCGAAGGAGTCTGAGATGCCTGCACTGTGGATCGCGCATGTGACGGTCACCGATGAAGAGGCCTATGGCCGCTATGCCAAGCTCGCCGGGCCGGCCATCGCCAAGCACGGCGGGCAATTCATTGCGCGTGCAGGCCGCTACGTCCAACTCGAGGGCAAGGAGCGCCCGCGCAACGTTGTGGCGAGGTTCGACAGCGTCGAGGCCGCCGAGGCGTGCTACCACTCGCCGGACTACCAGGAAGCGCTGAGCCATGCGCGCGGCGCCTCGGAGCGCGAACTGCTGATCGTCGAGACCAGCGAATAAACATCTGGCCAGTCAGGCGCGCCTTTCGGGGCGCGTTTTTCGCCGTTCGGCAGGGCGTTGTGGCGGGACAAGCGCTGTCACGTTTTGGCGAGGTGATCGCCGAAGGTGATCGTAAGAGAGGTGGTACGGGCGGTGGGGCTCGAACCCACACTTCCTCTCGGAAATCGGATTTTGAATCCGACGCGTCTACCATTCCGCCACGCCCGCACTGAGATCCGATCTATCCAAGGCCGCGAAGCCCGTCCAGCCCGAAATCGCGTTGTCCGGTCGCGCGACGACACAGGGGTGCAGGGGGAACACTCGGCACCTAGGGGGATACGAGACCGGCGCGTGCGCCGGCTGCACTGGCAACTCCCCCTGCAGTGCTGTATGTTGCACGACAAGTCTTAAGATATTGCGGGGAAGAACCGTTGCGCGACATCAAGATCCCGACCGAGCGTCACCCGGAAAAGGCGCACCGCAAGGACAATCCGCAGCCCAAGAAACCGGACTGGATCCGCGTCAAGGCACCGACCGGCAAGGGCTACCAGGAAACCCATCGCATCATGCGCGAGCACAAGCTCGTCACGGTCTGCGAAGAGGCGGGATGTCCGAATGCCGGCGAATGCTGGAACCAGGGCCATGCGACCATGATGATCATGGGGGATATCTGCACCCGTGGCTGTTCGTTCTGCAACATCGCCACCGGCCGGCCCGACGCGCTCGACGTGTTCGAACCGGGGCGCGTGGCCGATGCGGTGCAGAAACTGGGACTGAACCACGTGGTGATCACCTCGGTCGACCGTGACGATCTCGAGGATGGCGGGGCGGAGCATTTCGCCCAGACCATTCGCGCGATCCGCCACCGCTCGCCCGCCACCACGATCGAGATCCTGACGCCGGACTTCCTGAAATGCGCCCCCGAGGTGCTCGAGACGGTGGTGCGCGCCAAGCCGGACGTGTTCAACCACAATCTCGAGACCGTTCCGGGGCTCTATCCCGAGGTCCGCCCGGGCGCGCGGTATTTCCATTCGCTGCGGCTCTTGCAGCGGGTGAAGGAGATCGACCCGTCGATCTTCACCAAGTCCGGGATCATGGTGGGCCTTGGCGAGGACGCGCAGTCCGTGCGGCAGGTGATGGACGACATGCGCGCGGCCGACGTCGATTTTCTGACCATCGGCCAATACCTGCAGCCGACGCCAAAGCACCACGCGGTCGATCGTTTTGTCACGCCGGACGAGTTCGCGACCTACGAGAAGAACGCCTATGGCAAGGGCTTCCTGATGGTCTCTGCCACGCCGCTGACCCGCTCGAGCTACCACGCCGGCGATGATTTCGCCCGGCTGCGCGAGGCGCGCGAGCGCAAGCTGGCGGAGGCCTGACCGGCGCACAACCGATCGGTGTAGTGGAAAAGGGGGCTCCGATATCGAGCGCCCTTCTTCGTCTTCCGCGGCGGAAACTGTCTCACCGTCACAAATCTCTTATACTAAGAAATTTGCCCAGCTCATCCGTTGGTGCGGGCTTTCACGTATTTCAACACGTAGACCCGGATTGCCGAGGCCAACCCGGCCTCCAGTCCACGGGTCTCGTCGATCTCGGCGGCGAGCGCGTTGAGCGCCTTGCCCTCGGCTTTTGCGATGGCGCGGAATTCGTTCCAGAACGCCTCTTCAAGGGAAACCGAGGTGCGGTGACCGCGCAGGCTGAGCGAATGCTTGATCGGCCGTCCGGTCATTCGTCGCGCCTGTGCCCGTCCAGATCCCGCTCGGCTCTCTCCGTCACGCTCTTGTCGAGCGCCTTGTCGGCCTTGCTGCGACCGTGCAGCGCGGCGTTGCGGTCCGCCGTCGCGCGCTTGTCGGCCTTGTCACGGGCCTTGCGGGCCTTGTTGAGGTTTATCACTTTGCTCATGCTGCGAAACTTAGCGCGGCACGTGCGTTTCGCAACGGCCGATCCTGCAACTTCGGGGGGAATTTGCCAGCTCCCGCCACTCCAAGGGGACAGGTCGTGGCGGGAGCGCGGCGGGACGCGTCCGTGAGTGGTGGCCTTCAGGGTGATGCCGATGGTCTGCTGGGGCGCGCCTCACAGGTGATACGCGGGGACGCGCGCCTCCCATCGCCAGGTGCGGAAAAATTTTAGATAAAATTTTTGCGCCTCGGTCGGTTCTGTGGCGCGCACGAAAAAAGCGGGCCCGGGAGCCCGCTCTTCAATAGTGTCTTGGCTGCTGCCGAGGATCAGTCCTTGGGGCCGATCATCTGCTCGGGACGCACCACGCGGTCGAAGGTCTCCTCGTCGACGAAGCCCAGGTTGATGGCCTCCTCGCGCAGGGTGGTGCCGTTCTTGTGCGCGGTCTTGGCGACCTTGGTGGCGTTGTCGTAGCCGATGGTCGGCGCCAGTGCCGTCACCAGCATCAGCGATTCCTTCATCAGCTTCTCGATCCGGGCCTCGTTGGCCTGGATGCCCACCACCATGTTGTCGGTGAAGGCCGAGGCGCTGTCGCCTAGAAGCTGCATCGATTGCAGCACGTTGTAGCTCATCATCGGGTTGTAGACGTTGAGCTCGAAGTGGCCTTGCGAGCCTGCCATGCCGACGGCGGCGTCGTTGCCCATGACATGGGCGCAGACCATGGTCAGAGCCTCGGCCTGGGTCGGGTTCACCTTGCCGGGCATGATCGACGAGCCGGGCTCGTTCTCCGGCAGGATCAGCTCACCAAGGCCCGAGCGCGGGCCGGAGCCCAGCAGGCGGATATCGTTGGCGATCTTGAACAGCGACGCGGCCACGGTCTTGAGCGCGCCAGAGAACATCACCATGGCGTCATGCGCGGCGAGGGCCTCGAACTTGTTGGGCGCGGTGACGAAGGGCAGGCCGGTGATCTCGGCCATGTTCGCGGCCACGGCCTCGCCCCAGCCCTTCTTGGTGTTGAGCCCGGTGCCCACGGCGGTGCCGCCCTGCGCCAGCTCGTAGATGTCGGGCAGGCAGGCCTCGATGCGAGCGATGCCCTTGCGGACCTGGTGCGCGTAGCCCGAGAACTCCTGGCCCAGGGTCAGCGGCGTGGCGTCCTGGGTGTGGGTGCGGCCGATCTTGATGATGTCCTGGAACGCGTCGCGCTTGGCTTCCAGCGCCGCGGCGAGCTTCTCCAGCCCCGGCAGCAGCACGTCGCGCGCCTGCATGGCGATGCCCACATGCATGGCCGTCGGGAAGGTGTCGTTCGACGACTGGCCCATGTTGCAGTGATCGTTCGGGTGGACGGGCTTTTTCGAGCCCATCTCGCCGCCCAGCATCTCGATGGCGCGGTTCGAGATCACCTCGTTGGCGTTCATGTTCGACTGGGTGCCCGAGCCGGTCTGCCAGACCACCAGCGGGAAGTTGTCGTCGAACTTGCCCTCGATCACCTCGCCGGCGGCGGCGATGATCGCGTCGGCGATCTCGGCCTCCATCGCGCCGTTGGACTTGTTGGCCATGGCGCAGGCCTTCTTCACCACGCCGAGCGCGCGGATGATCGGCACCGGCTGCTTTTCCCAGCCGATCGGGAAGTTCATGATCGAGCGCTGGGTCTGCGCGCCCCAGTACTTGTCTGCGGGAACCTCGAGCGGGCCGAAGCTGTCGGTTTCGGTGCGGGTCTGGGTCACGGGAACCTCCTTTGGAACGCGGTCGCGCAATCTCTTACCCCGTGGCTCGGGAAAGGCAAGGCTGCATACCAAGGGATACCGTTAACATCCGGGTCGCGAGCGGACCCGACCGCCGGGATCACTGCTTGCGGAAGGAATCGAGTCGCACGACCTCGGCGTCATGCTGCCCATCCGAGGGACGCTCCGGGCCGCCCTCGGGCGGGGTCGGATCATCCTCGTCCTCGTCATCCTCGTCGTCATCCTGGGTCTCGAAACGCAGGCCAAACTCGACGGACGGATCCACGAAGGTCTTGATCGCGTGATAGGGAATATAGAGCCGCTCGGGCGCCTCGCCGAAGCTCAGCGTCACGGCAAAGCCATCCTCGCCGACCTCGAGATCGTCGAAGCGGTGCTGCAGCACCACGGTCATCTCGCCGGGATAGCGGTCCGACAGCCAGTCGGCCAGTTCGACATCCGGGTACTGGGTGTCGAAGGTGATGAAGAAATGATGTTCGCCGGGAAGCCCTCGCTCGGCGACATCCGTGAGGACGTCGTGAATCAGGCCGCGCATGGCGCGATGCATGAGATTGCCGTAGTCGATGCCGCCGGACATGGCACAATTCCTTGTGGTCTTTCTGGGTACCTTATTCGATCTGGCAGCGAGGAAAAGCCTCTGCGGCAGGAAAATGCAAGCAGGTCTTCCGAGTTGCAGCGCTGGCGCCCGCTCTGCAGCGGCGCTGCACGTCAGGGCAGCAGCTAGCCGAGGGCCCAGCCCGCAAGGGCGGTGAGCGCCAGCGTGAGCGGCACGGAGCGCTTGAGTTTCAGCATCAGCAGCGCGGCGAGGGCGACGAGAAAAACCGCCTCGGGGCGCAGGCTCGAGGGGACGGGCAGTGTCGCGGTGAGCGGTGCCGGTGCGGTGACCGTGTCGGAAAACAGGACGTGCAGGGCGAACCAAAGCGACAGGTTGGCGATGACGCCGAGCACCGCGGCGGTGATCGCCGAAAGCGCGCCCTGCAGGCGCGGCCGGGCCAGAAGCCGCTCGAGATGCGGGGCAAAGGCGAAGATCCACAGGAAGCAGGGCAGGAAGGTCATCCAAAGGGTCAGCAGGGACGCCGCCAGCGCCAGCCCCCAGCCGCCCGCCTCGTGGCCGATCAGCTGCCCGGTGAACTGGGTGACGAGAATCAGCGGCCCCGGCGTGGTCTCGGCAAGCCCCAGCGCGTCGACCATCTGCTCGGGCGTCAGCCAGCCGCGAATCTGCACCACCTCCTGCGCCATCCATGCCAGCACCGCGTAGGCGCCACCAAAGGAGACCACCGCGAGCTTGGCGAAGAACAGTCCAAGATCGAAGAGCAGGGTCTCGCCCGCCAGCCACAGGAGAGGCAAAGGCAGCAGCCAGAGCGCGCCCCAGAGCGCGATCCGGGGCAGGGGGGGCGCGGCATGTGCGGGCCGCGGAGCCGACTCCTCTGCCGCAGCCTTGCCGGAAACCCAGCCCCAGAGCCCGGCTGCCGCGATGACCACCGGGAAGGGCGTGGCAAAGAGGTAGAGCGCGGCGAAGGCGAACCCGGCGAGACCCATCGCGGCGCGCCCCGAAAGCGCCTTGGCCCAGAGCCGCATCAGCGCCTGCACCACGATCACGATCACCGTGGCCTTCACGCCGAGCAACAGCGCCTCGGTCTGCGGCGCGGTCCCGAACGCGGCGTAGAGCGCCGCCAGAGCCGCGATCACCAGCGCGCCGGGCAGTACGAAGAGCGCCCCGGCAAGCAGTCCGCCCGGCGTGCCGCGCAGGCGCCAGCCGGCATAGGTGGCGAGCTGCATGGCTTCCGGCCCCGGCAGCAGCATGCAAAAGCTCAGCGCCGAGAGGAACTGCTTCTCGGTGAGCCAGCCGCGCTCTTCGACGAGGACGCGATGCATGAGACCGATCTGCGCGGCGGGGCCGCCGAAGCTGAGCAGGCCGATCCGGCCGAACGCGCTGAAGAGAAGGGAAAACGTGGGCATGGGCGTGCTTTGACCGGGCTTTGTAACGGTGTCATGACGCATCCGGGCGCTCCGTCTCAGCCGGTTACGCGGGAGATCTCGCGCAGGATCTTGCGGCGCAGCGTCTCGGCATAAGCGCGGTGGCCGCGCGCGGTCATGACAAAGCCGTCGCGGGTGATCAGTGCGCGGCGAAAGAAATTGCTCACCGCGAGCCCGTGGCCCGGCGCCTCGATCGCCAGCGCGTTGACGGTGATTCCCGCGCGCTCGGCGCGCTGCCGCGCGGCGGCGGGCGACCCGCCGGAATTGGGCGTGCCGTCGCCCGAGACGTCGATCACCTTGCGGCGGCAGTCAGGCGCGCCGACAAAGGCATCGATCGCGGCGTGCAGGGCAGGGCCGGGAGCGGTGTCGGAGAGCACGAAGGCGCGCTCCATCGTCATCGCCCGGGCCGAGAGGCCGGCCACGGCCGCGGGGTCGGTCATCCGGGTCCAGCCGATGCTGAGCTGCTGTCGCTCTTCGCCCGCCCACTGCATCACCGCGATGGCGACCCGGTCCTGCACGAGGATCTGGGCGATCAGCGGATCCGTGAGCGCGACGGCGAGGCCCTCGGCCTGAATGCGGTACTCGGCCACGTCGACGGAGTTCGACACGTCCATCGCCAGAAGCAGCGCGGTCTCGCAGGCCGATGCCGAGCACGGGGCGAGAAGCGAAAGGCAAAGGGGCAAGGCGCGCAGCATGGCGCGATGCTGGCAGCAGGCCGGTGCCGGGTCAATCGCGGTGAATGCGCCTCTTGGAAGACGTGAGGAGCGATCCGCAAGATGTCTGGAAGTGCAGGCTTCTGTTGCCAGGTGCCTGCGAACCCCGCCTTACGCTGCTAGGCGCAAGGACTTAGATTTCGATCTTTCGGACTGCTTACGCAGCCAGAGCGACCGGAGCACGATTGTCGTTGGCAATTATGCAATGTGAACCGATAACGGTGGTATCTCACCGGGACAAAGCTACATCTTTACACGTTCGTCGATCCTGTTTCGGCCCCATGCCTCCCCCCAACGAAGGGTGATTTGGTGGAGCCGCCGGGTACCGCCCCCGGGTCCGATCCGCTTATTACATGCGCGTTTATGCCCATAGTTCCCGAGGGAACGATCTGAATATAGGCAGGTTGCGGGCGGATTCAAAGGGGGTGCAGCCGGGCGATGCGAAATTTCCTGCGTCGCGCGGTCCGAGAGGGCGGGACACGCCTCCGGCGGGAGTATTTTTGACGAAGAGAAGATGCGAACGGTTCAAGGAGGCGGAAAGCTGCTGCTGCTTGGCGCTTTTCTTCGAGGCGCGCTTGCGCTAAGCCCGCGCGCAACGAACCCGGAGGGCGATATGAGCGACGGCAAGAACGGCATTACCTACGCGGATGCGGGCGTGGACATCGACGCGGGCAATGCCCTTGTGGACCGCATCAAACCGGCGGCAAAGCGCACCAACCGGGCCGGCACCATGTCCGGCCTCGGCGGCTTCGGCGCGCTCTTCGACCTCAAGGCGGCGGGCTATACCGACCCGGTGCTGGTTGCCGCGACCGACGGCGTGGGCACCAAGCTGCGCATCGCCATCGACACCGGGCACCTTGATGGCGTCGGCATCGATCTCGTTGCTATGTGCGTCAACGACCTGGTCTGCCAGGGCGCCGAGCCTCTGTTCTTCCTGGACTACTTCGCCACCGGCAAGCTCGACACCGAGAGCGCGGCACGCGTCATCGAGGGCATTGCCGAGGGCTGCGTGCGCTCGGGCGCGGCTCTGATCGGCGGCGAGACCGCCGAGATGCCCGGCATGTACCCGGCGGGCGATTTCGACCTCGCGGGCTTTGCCGTCGGCGCCATGGAACGCGGCAGCGACCTGCCCGCCGGCGTCACCGAGGGCGATGTGCTGCTTGGTCTCGCCTCGGACGGCGTGCATTCCAACGGCTACAGCCTCGTGCGCAAGCTGGTCGAGGTCTCTGGCCTCGGCTGGGACGCCGATTGCCCCTGGGCCGAGGGATCGCTCGGCGCCGCGCTCCTGACGCCGACCCGGCTTTACGTGAAGCAGGCGCTCGCGGCGGTGCGCGCCGGCGGCGTGCATGCTCTGGCCCACATCACCGGCGGCGGCCTGACCGAGAACCTGCCGCGCGTCTTGCCCGAGGGCATGGGCGCCGAGATCAGCCTCGACGCCTGGGAACTGCCTCCGGTGTTCAAGTGGATGGCCGAGACCGGCGGCATCGCGCCCGCCGAGATGCTCAAGACCTTCAACTGCGGCGTCGGCATGGTGCTGGCGGTGGATGCGTCCCGCGCCGAGGCGATCGCCGAGCTGCTGCGCGGCGAGGGCGAGACCGTCTACATGCTCGGCACCGTCACCGGAGAGGCCGGCATGTCCTACGAGGGCGCGCTGTCTTGAAACGGGTCGCCATCTTCATCTCGGGCGGCGGCTCGAACATGGTGAAGCTGGTCGAGAGCATGACCGGCGATCACCCGGCGCGCCCGGTGCTGGTGCTGTCGAACAATGCCGAGGCGGGTGGCCTCGCCAAGGCCGCCGAGATGGGTGTCCCGACGGCGGTGGTCGATCACCGTCCGTTCAAGGGCGACCGCGAGGCCTTCCAGGAGGCGTTGCAGGCGGAGCTGGTGAAGGCCGCGCCGGACATTCTCTGCCTGGCTGGTTTTATGCGGGTGCTGACCGCGAGCTTCGTGCAAAACTGGCAGGGGCGGATGCTCAACATCCACCCCTCGCTCTTGCCCAAGTATCGCGGGCTGCACACCCATGCCCGCGCCCTCGAGGCGGGCGACGCAGAGCATGGCTGCACCGTGCACGAGGTGACCCCCGAGCTCGACGAGGGGCCGATCCTCGGCCAGGCGGTGGTTCCGGTGCGCGCGGGCGACACGCCCGACGATCTGGCGGCCCGGGTGCTGGTGCAGGAGCACAGGCTTTACCCGGCGGTGCTGCGGCGCTTTGCCGAGGGCAACCGCGAGACACTGCGGCTCAGCGCCGAGTGACCAGTGACGGCGCGGCATTGCCGTGCCAGTCGCCAGGGTTGAGCGTGGCCGGTGGCGCCAGCAGCGCCGGAACCCCCATCACGAGAAGCAGGGCGAGTGCCGCGGCGAGCGGTGCAAGCGGGATCTGCGCGGTGCGGCGCGCGGGCAGGGGCGTTGTGTCGAGGCAGGTCATGTCTGGAACTCCGGGTTGGCTTTGGGATGAGCCAGAGATAGCCGCTGCGCGATCATCTTTGAAATGAATGTTTGACGCGCGCACCTTCACGAAACGTGATGGGATGATGCAGCGTGGACGCGGGGCGGTCACGCCGGCGACGCTTTCTGGTCCGGGGGCTTTGCTCCGCGCCGTGGCGGGTGTAGGACAGGCCAACCCGCAAGAGCGAAGCAACAAGATCACAAAGCGCCCGGAGCCCGCATGAAGACCATCACCTCGACCGAAGATCTCGCCGCCTTCTGCAGCGAGGCAGCCACGGCACCCTATGTCACGGTCGACACGGAATTCCTGCGCGAGCGCACCTATTACTCGAAGCTCTGCCTGATCCAGCTGGCCTATCCGGGGCAGGGAGACGAGAATGCGGTGCTGGTCGATCCGCTGGCCGGTGAGCTGTCGCTCGAGCCGCTGCTCGAGCTGTTCCGCAACACGAACGTGGTCAAGGTGTTCCATGCCGCGCGGCAGGATCTCGAGATCTTCTTCATCGATCACGGGGTGATCCCCGACCCGCTCTTCGACACCCAGGTCGCGGCGATGGTCTGCGGCTTCGGCGAGCAGGTCGGCTACGAGACGCTGGTCAAGCGTATCGCAAAGCAGGGGCTCGACAAGTCCTCGCGCTTTACCGACTGGTCGCGCCGTCCGCTGACCGACGCGCAGAAGAAATACGCGCTCGCCGACGTGACTCACCTGCGGGTGATCTACGAATACCTCGCCGCCGAGCTCGAGCGCACCGGACGTGCCCGCTGGGTCGCCGAGGAACTGGGTGTTCTGACCGATCCCGAGACCTACATCACCCGACCCCAAGACGCCTGGCAGCGGGTCAAGACGCGTTCCTCGAGCCCGCGCTTCCTCGCCATCGTGCGCGAACTGGCGGCGTTCCGCGAGGACTACGCCCAGTCGCGCAACATCCCTCGCAACCGGGTGTTCAAGGATGACGCGCTGACCGAGCTTGCCTCGACCAAGCCGGTGACGATGGAGGATCTCGGCCGCTCGCGCCTGCTGCTGCGCGAGGCCCGCAAGGGGCCGATCGCCGATGGCATCCTCGCTGCGATCAAGGCCGGGATGGAATGCCCCAAGGACGCGTTGCCCAAGCCCGACACCAGCAAGGACCAGCTGCAGGTGAACCCGGCTCTGGCCGATCTTCTGCGGGTGCTTCTGAAGGCGCGCACCGAGGCCTCCGGCGTGGCAGCACGGCTGATCGCTCCGGCGGCGGATCTCGACGCCATGGCGGCGGGCCAGCGCGACGTCAAGGCGCTGACCGGCTGGCGTCGCGAGGTATTCGGCGAGGATGCGCTGCGTCTTTGCGAGGGCCGCATCGGCCTCGCGGTGAAGGGGCGCGACGTCGAGGTCATCGAGATCTGAGGACGGTGCAGGCACTTGCCCTCACGTCCCCATGCAACGCCCCGCGAGGGGCGTTGTTTCGTTTCAGGACCGTGGCTGGGCGGGGTGCGGCGCGGGCGCCTCAGCGGCGCGAGACCAGCACGTTACTGCGGCCCGCCACGCGAACCTCACGGATGCCGAAGAGCTCCTGCTCTGTGAGCCAGACCGCCGCGGTGACACTGCGCGCATCGGCGTCGACATTGACCGGACCGGCGGATTGCAGGGCGTTCATGGTGTAGGCGAGGGTGTCGCCGTCGGTCTGCGTTTCGTCGGGGATCAGGCGAACCTCGAACGGACCGGCGCGGTTGGCGGTGCCGGTGACGCGGATGACCGCGCCGCCGGGACGGCGCTCGATCAGCAGCTCGGAGATGGTCTCGATCGGGCTGCCGAGGTAGACTTCGGCGGTATTGCTGCGGAAGATCGAGGCGCGCCGGGCGGGGATCAGCGGGTTGGTGGCGCCGGTGGCGCTGGGGTCGACGTTGACCGGCACGGATTCGCTCTGACCGAACCAGTTGACCGGGTTCCAGCTGCTGCTGCAGCCGGTCAGGACGAGGCCCGCGACGATCACAACGGAAAGAGTTTTCTTCATGGCGTTTCTGCCCCTTGCCTGCCTTGGCAAAGGGGTTATCGCATTGTGCGGAACTTGAAAAGCGCCGCGTTCCGGGGCTGGACCTTTGCGCCTGTGCTGCCTACCTGTGGGGCGACAGCAGGAGATGGTTCATGGCACAGGCAGCGTTCGAAGAGGTGGTCGAGGATTTCGAGTTTCTCGAGGACTGGGAAGACCGCTACCGGATGGTGATCGAGATGGGCAAGGCGATGGCGCCACTGCCCGAGGCGCTGAAGGTGCCCGCCACCAAGGTCGAGGGCTGCGCCAGCCAAGTCTGGCTGCATCCTCAGATCGAGGCCGGGGTGTTCCATTTCGAGGGCGACAGCGACGCGATGATCGTGCGCGGCCTGATCGCCGTCCTTCACAAGCTCTATGACGGGCTGCCCGTGGGCGAGGTCCCGAAGCTGGACGCACGCGCCGAGCTTGGCCGGCTGGGATTGAACGAGCACCTCTCGGCGCAGCGCTCCAACGGGCTGCGGGCCATGGTGGAGCGCATTCAAACCACAGCCGCTGCCGCTTGATTTATTATAAAAATCAGTCTGTTGCGAGGTGCTTCTGAAGCTCAGGTCGCGGTTTGGCCGGGCGACAGGGGGCGCTGCCCGGCAGTTGATTGCACTGTGTCTCCGTTCTCTGCCGCCTATGACGGAAGTTAAACTGCGCAGAGCTCGGTGTCCCACTTCGTTGGGCTCCTGCTACTCGATCTGGCCTTCGCGCTTCGGAAAGCACAAGGCCGGTCTCGACGCGCAGCCGTCCTACGTGCCTAACGCAGCAGGTCCATCAGAGAGCGTCACCAAGGCAGGAAAGCCGGCGTTCGCTGCGGCACCTCTCAAGGGCCGCTATGCGCAAGAAGCTGACGGCGCTCCGCTGAGGTGCATCCCCGGAAAGCTCCCGTTCGGGCAGAGCGCGACGATCGGCCTCTGCGAGCCCAGACTTGCCCTCGCCTGGCCGAAGGGAAACAGAATTCAGGAAGAACGCATCTTGAAATTGATATCTATCAACGTCGATGTGCTTGGGGGTCGCTAAACTCCCCTTGGGATAAGTGGACCATCCCGGAAACGGGGCCGTTGTCTGCTGTTTAGAGGAGGGAAGACAATGATCACATCGCGGCAAATTCTCGCGCTTTCGGCAAAGACCGTCCTGTTGGCAGGGGTCGCCGCCGGAGCGCTTTCGCTCGCAACGGTCGATGTCGCGCAGGCGCAAGGCCATGGTTCGGGAGGCAGTTCGGACTCAGGCGGAAGCGGCGGCAGTGCCGGGGGCGGCAGTAGCAGCAGTGGCGGCAGTGTCGCCAAGAGCGGCGGCGGGTCGGTGGACACCCGGAGCAGTTCCGCAGGACAGAGTTCTTCTCGGGCCCAGGGTAGTGCTGGCGTGCAGGCGGTGCGTCCCGCCGCGCCTGCTACGCAAGAGGCTGACGAAGATAGCGACCGGCCGGAATGGGCCGGAGGCAATCCGGACCTGAATGATCATGCGGGCGCGGGCACAGGAAACCCATCTTCCGGCACGACCAAGGGGGACGTCTACGGCGACATCGTGGTGCTGCTTCGGGATCTCGCAACTGGTGAGCCGATCGTCGCCGGAACCAGCGTCGATCCCGAAACCGGCGAAGAGATCACCGAGGTCTACGTCTGTCTCGACGCCGACTGCACCGACACCGTGGCGACGGAGTTCGGGGAGATCCCCGAAGGCACAACCGCGATCGAGGTCGACTTCGGAAGGTCGTCGGTGGCGCGTTCTCCTGCAAGCGTGACGGATCACGCTCTGGAGGAAGCTCTGGACAAGCTGGAGGTTGCCGAGGACGTGGCACTCGATGTGTCGGGGAGGATCGTCTACAGCGTTGATGGAGTCTGGTACACGATCGACTCCCCCTTGGAGAACCTTGCCCTCTACACCGATCTCGCGACCGGGCTTGCTTCCGACGCGACATCCGAAACCGAAGCGGCCCTCGATGCCGTAGGGTTGGCCACGCTGGACACTGCAGCATCGCTCCTGGCCGGCCTAGCCGACAAGACAGGGGATATAACGCTCGACTACCTCGTGAACGAGAACGTCATTTCCGGTGTCGTGGAGGCCGGCGGCTACTACGATTACTCGACCTTCGAGTATTCGCGGGACTATCCGACCGATTACACCTACTGGGTGTCGATCGACGGCGCGCTTCCCGTGACGGCGACGGTAGATATCAACGCGTATCTTGCAGATGAGACCGTCAACGGTGAGCTTCCCGCCCCCGATGATTACGCGGCACTCTTTGCGGCCGCGGCGGACGATGCTCTGGAGGTGATCGAACTTGTGCACACGCAGATCTACACCCAGCTTCTGCCTGGCACAGTCGAGTGACCTTATGCGATTTGCAAAGGGCGCGGGCTTCGGCTCGCGCCCTTCGTCTGCGCTGTCTCGTGCTGGCGACACATCCAGCGAGGGGCCCGAAGCCCCGTGCTTTGGTCGGCCAACGGTCTCAGGGCAAAGGTCCGGCCCACCAAACCGCGGAGCACGCGGCGAAAGGCAAATCTGGGCTGTGAGCGGTCAAACGGGCCCGGTCCAGTAAACCGCTGATCCTTTCGGTCACTTCGCTCGCTACCGCGATTTGCGCGGATGTCTGCCTCGTCTCTAAAGCCAAGCGGTTCCGAGCAGAAGCAAGCTTGTCAACGCTCCCATGACGGGGACGATCAAGGGTACTGTGAAGTGGTCAGGCCCGCCATCGCCCCGGCATTTCAGCCTGATCAGGGCACCATTCACCAAGACAAAGACCAAAAGAACGATCTGTGACGTGCGTTCGGCCAGCTCATCAATCGGCAGTGCCAAGGCCAGAAATGCGACCACGCCCATCACAAGAAGCGTTGCTACGACCGGTGTTTGTGTTCGCGAGCCGACGATCGCCATGGCTGGAAACAAGTGCCCTTGATCGGCCAGGCCATAAAGGACCCGAGATGCCATGATCATCTGGATCAAGACACCGTTAATCGTTGCTACGATGGCGATGACGGAGAACCCCTGCCGTACCGCCAAAGGGGCACCTTCAAAGACCAGTGAGAGCGGAGCAGAGGAAGAGGTCAAGTCACCGAGCGGCACGGCCACAATCACGGCGGCAGTCGTCGCGAGATACAGAAGAGTCGCTATGACCAACGTCAGAACAATGGCCTTGGGCAGGGTCGATCCCGGGTCTTTGACCTCTTCCGCAACGTTCGCCATGTCCTCGAAGCCGACAAAAGCGAAGAACGCCAAGAGCGAAGCCGCGCCGATCCCCGCCCAGTGCTGCCCGACGAGAGGCGGGAGCATGTCTGTGAAATCGACGCCAAGTGGCTCGGAAATACCAAGACCCCAAACAGCCACAAAGATCAGTCCGCCGACTTCCACCAGGGTGATGATTGCGGCCACCAGAACCGACTGCGTGATGCCCCAAAGGGCGATGGCCCCCATCAGCGCCACCACCGCGACTGTCAGCACCCAGTGAGGTGCCGCGATCACCCCCTGCAAGTAGGATGCTGCTCCAATCGCGACGGCCGCTGCCGAGACCATACCCGACAAGGCGACCGCCAGCCCGACGAGAGTCGCCAGTGAACCGGAGCGAAATCCAGCTTCGACGTAAGCTGCTTCACCGGCACTGACCGGGTATCGCGTCGTCAGTTCCGCGTAGGAGAAGGCGGTGAAGGCGACAACGGTGGCGGCAATGACGAAAGAAACCGGCGCATAGGCCCCGGCCTCGGCCGCCGTGCTCCCAACGAGGATATAAATGCCCGCACCGACCGTGACGCCAAGCCCATAGAGCGTGAGCAAGGGCGTCGTCAGGGCGCGGCGCAATTTCACCGCCCGATGTTCCCTGTTCGCCTGACTGTCGGGTGCCGACATTGCCTTGAAATCCTTGTGACGTGCGCCTGAAAGTGAGCGATGGGCATCGCGCTCTCCAAGGATGATCGAAAGCACAGCAGCTGTGAAGCGATCAGGTTTGGCTATCGCAGGATGGCCCACGTCCATGTGCGTGGGGCAAAAGCCAACATGCGCCCGCGCTCCGGTCGTGCTGCAAAGCCCGCCATGCTGCCATGCTGCGCCTGGCACGCCCGGCCGCCAGCCGCTGACACCTGGCGCCTCGATGCCCCGGCTCCAGAATGGTTCACAGTAGGCAAAGCCACTGCATGGAGGCGAAATCAGCTTGCCAAGTCTGCAAGGTTGGCGTCGAGCAGCGCTTGCTGCTCGACTGGAGCGAGCCCCTCGTCGAGGATGTCGCAGATCACCTCGAAGATCGCGGCGGCGTGGCCGTCTGCCGTGGTTTGCCAGATCCGGTCGGATCCCGCGACAGCGATGTCGAGGAGATCTTGGCGGGCGGCGTCAAGCGCGTGCTCCGGGATATCTAGCGCAATGGTGAAGTCACCCAGCCCTTGCCGAGGCAAGTTCGCTTCAGTGGCATAGAGCGCAAAGTTGGCGAAAAACTCCTGCTGGATGCCGGAAGAGACCGCCCGCTCTATGATCTGCAGGATCGGACGCAACAGAGCCTTGGTATCTGTGCTTCCATCCACGGCTTCCAACGTATCCAGCATCACGGTCTGGCCACGAAGGCTCGCAGGGAGGGTCAATTCGAGTCTCACTCTGGTGCATAGCTCCGGGCAACGTTCTTTGGATGTACCTATTTTGACGTTTGAGCCTGGCAAGGTGAATGCGAATAGCTTTCCTTCGACCAGCCGGATGCAGGATGAGAAAATTCTGCTATTCCGTGAACCGAGCGGTGGCTTCCCGGCAGGGATAATTTTCACCGTGTGCACAGGAGGATGGCCGCTTTGGGATTGGGTCCGGCCATCTGCCGCCCCTGGCAGCAAGGTCGGCTCTGGGCCGGGGGGGCACGGCACAGCTCGCCTTAGGCGTGGTCCTGGCGCCCCGCCGCCGCAAGTCTGCTTGTATCCCACTGCTGCCACTCAAGCCGGGCTGGCCGCGAACGGCCTAGAGCAGCCCGAGTCGTCGCATCCGAGTTCTGACCATGATCAAGGTCAAGCAGCGTCCCGACCATGCCATGTAGGCTTCAAGTCAGTGGTCTCAGTTCAAGATGCCGCTGCAGAGATATTTTAGAGCTGGAGGAGGAGCTCTGACAATGAAGGGATTTTACACGACCTTTTGCGCCTTTCTCGTTGCCGCGCCGATGCAAGTTTTGGCCCAGGATGCGGATGTTGAGGCCGGGCATCAGGAATTTAGAGCTTCGTGTGCTGGCTGCCACGGCGAAACAGGCAAAGGTGATGGCCCTTTAGCAGGCCTTCTTGGGATCGAAACCCCCAGCCTGACCTTGATTACCAAGAGGAGTGGAGGGGGAGATTTCCCATTCTACAATACTCTGAAACTCATTGACGGTCGGGATCTTCGCGCGCACGGAGGCGAGATGCCTCTCTGGGGTGAGCGCTTCCAAGCCTCGGCAACCAGCCAGCGCGGCGAGACTGCCGACATGGTAGCGCGAGGTCGCATCCTGGCCTGCTGCCGGTTTCGTGGACACCGGGTTAGGTTTGCATAGCGCGGGCCTCGAACGCCACCGGACTTAGATAGCCCAACCTCGAATGTCGACGTTTCGGGTTGTAGAAGCATTCGATGTAGTCAAAGACGTCAGCCCGGGCGGCGTCACGTGTGCGGTAGACCTTTCGCGCGGTCCGTTCGGTCTTGAGGGAAGAGAAGAAGCTCTCCTTGGCTGAATTGTCCCAGACGTTTCCAGCTCTGCTCATCGAGCAGGTGATGCCATGGTCGAGCAACAGGCGCTGGAACGGCTCACTCGTGTATTGCGAACCTTGGTCCGAATGGTGAAGCAGCTCGTCGGCCGTGCCGCGGCGCCAGACGGCCATCATCAGTGCGTCCATGACCAATGTGGCATCGCGATCTGCGTTCATTGACCAACCCACCACGCGTCGGGAGAACAGGTCCAGGACGACCGCCACATAAAGCCAGCCCTCGGCCGTCCAGATGTAGCTGAAATCCGCGAGCCACTTCTGGTTCGGGGCTTCCGTCCGGAAGTCGCGATCAAGAATATTGTCGGCAATTACCACCGTTCGCCATCGTCTTTCGGCTTGCCACGACGCCTTGGACGGGCCCGCATGGCATTCTGCCGCATGAGCCGCTCGATCCGGTGGAGGCCGCAGGCCAGGCCCTCTTCGAGCACGTCGTGCCAGACCCGCCGGGCGCCATAGGTGCGATCGCTGGCCTTGAAGCTCCTATCGATCGCTTGCACGAGCTTTGCGTCATGAGCCGCGCGCTCGCTGAGTGGCCTTCCGAGCCACGCGTGGAAACCGGATCGGGAGACACCCAGAACCCCGCACATCCAGCTGACAGGCCAGATATGCCGATGCTTCGCAATGAAGGCGAAAGTCATGTCGCTTCCCGCGCGAAGTATGCTGCCGCCTTCGTCGGGAAAACAGTCCCCCGGACTGTTTTCTGATCCTCCTCAGTTTAGGATGTCACGCTCCGCCTTGAGCTTGGCGACCTCTTTCTTCAGGGCCGCGATCTCCGCCAGCTCCGCGCGTTGTTGCCCATTGCCAGGGAAGGCGGATGCATGAACCGCCCCATGTTTGCCGGAGGCTCCAACTCCTGAGTAAGGTGGAGCATCATGAGCAAGACAACGAACAAGTTTTCCCCCGAAGTGCGCGAACGTGCGGTGCGCCTGGTTCTCGATAATG
>Ga0115012_10000041_pt1 | contig 79519 bp, 72 predicted proteins | sample TroAtlMetagenome_FD_88706 | JGI IMG/M metagenome (GOLD analysis project Ga0115012, IMG submission 88706) | Marine eukaryotic phytoplankton communities from Atlantic Ocean - Tropical Atlantic ANT10 Metagenome | ecosystem: Environmental > Aquatic > Marine > Oceanic | place: Tropical Atlantic... | reverse complement strand
CAGGACCTTGCTGTGGTTCGTACCGAGGATCACCTCGGGGAGACACACATGATCCGATCAGACACACGGGATGCCCTGACGTCTGCGCTCTCCAAGCTCTTCCAGGGACGGACTGCAGTCACCAGCTGCGGCACGTGTAGGGCCGCTCTCGAGGCAGCGGGGGTGACGGTGGAGAGCGTGTCAGCGGCCACAAACCATGTGCCTGCGTTCCCGACATGGCGAACCTGCCACTGCGATCCTGGCCCCTCTGTCGACACCGTGATCCGCTGCTGTGGTGCACGCGCACCACTCAGCCTCGAGTATCCAGAGCTCGCGGAAAAGATGGGAAAAGAGATCGCCATCCGACTCGAAGGGCAGACAGTTTTTGTTCCTGACGCGCGCTGTGCAGCACATCTAATTAGTGCGGGCGCGCCCGTACGGGGTCCGACCGATCACCTGCTCGGCGATGGGAGCTGAGATGCAAGAAAAGAATACGACTGAGTCCATTCGCCTCATTGTCAATCCGCGAGCCGGTAGCGGACGCGCTGGCGCCCAGGTGGACAAGCTCCGACACTGGGCTTCTCAGTGCTTTGAGCGATCAGAGGTTGTCCTCACCCAAGCACCGGGGCACGCGACCCAGCTTGCGACTGAAGCTGCAACCAGCGGAACAGACATCATCGCCGCGGTGGGTGGAGATGGCACCTGCCACGAGGTTGTGAACGGGCTCTTCTCAAAAGAGAAGCCTGTCAATGAGGCCTGCACCTTCACCGTCATCCCGTTCGGAACCGGCTCCGACCTGGCCCGTTCGCTGCACATGCCACGCAGAACTGAGGAAGCCCTGGCTGTCGCCGCACGTGGAACCACCAGGATGACAGACGTCGGCGTGGCCGCCTTCACCACCGAGTCAGGTACCCACAGCGAGCTCTTCATCAACGTCGCAGGCTTCGGGGCCAACGGAGAAGTTGCACGCCGAAGCAACATGAGCAGCAAGCGATTTGGCGGGAAGGCCACCTTCATCGGTGCCACCCTGAGAACACTGGCCAGCTACACCCCACAGTCTGTCCGTGTCACCGCGAAGACCACCCAAGGTGTTCAGATCTGGGAAGACGAACTGCTGAGCGCCTTTGTAGCGAACGGCCACTACTGCGGAAGCGGGATGTGGGTCGGGAAAGACGGGGACATGTCCGATGGCCAGTTTGAGTTGAGCCTCTTGTGCCCGACATCGCCCCTGCAGACAGCACGCGACTTCCCCCGCCTCTTCAACGGTAGCCTCACACAAGGCTCAGGGGTCACTCGACTGATCTGCTCGGAGCTCTCCGTGGAGCCCACACAACAGGAACGCGTGACCATCGAGTTGGACGGAGAATCCTGCGGTCACCTCCCAGCAACCTTCAGGATCCTGCCAAAAATTCTTCCTGTTCGCGCTGCTTGGTGAGTTTTTTATTTAGTTATTTTTGTTTTATTAGTTTTTTATACTCGTAACCTACTCAAAAACTATACAAAACAGAATTGTGGGTTTGCCATTAGTGAAATCCACTGATACCATCTGGATGTGGACAGCCACAGAGCCGTACCCACTCGATAAAATTGTAATAATTCTATTTATTCTAAAAATTCAAAATGAGGCCACAATGAATAAAGCCGATCTCACCGAAGCACTCGCAGCGCGCGCCAACATCCCAAAGGTTCGTGCCGCGAACTACATCAACATCGTCATGGGTACAATTCAGGACGCCCTGGTCACCGGTGAGAAGGTCACGATCTCTGACTTTGGTACATTTACAGTGTCCGAGCGTCGTGAGTTCGTCGGTCACAACCCAAAGAACGGTGCTGAGATCCGTGTTCCTGCTCGCAAGATTCCCGTGTTCCGAGCAGGTAAGGGCCTCAAGGAATCCCTCAACGCATAGCTCTGGTGCATTGGGGGAGGGAAAACCGGCGGGGCAATCCCTCGCCGGTTTTTTGTATCTCCTCGAGATCAGGGGATGAAGTTGACAGGCTCACGGGTTGGGGTATTTGATCGTTGAACATTTGAATCTCCCCTGCCGGCACCTGAGCGTGGCCGACGGCAGCCCGCCATGGCGGGACGGACCGTAAAGGGACCAACCCACGCGGCTGCGATACAGCCGTCAGGAGTGAAACGTGACACCACCCAAGCCACTGCGCATCGCCTCCGTTGCGATCTCCGAGGCCGCCGAAGCGAAGATGCCGTCTGAGTTCGGTGATTTCCGTGTCTTCGCCTTCAACATGAACGATGGCCGAGAGGCCGCAGCCATGGTGGCAGGCGACGTCGCCGGCAAGGACGATGTGCTCGTTCGTGTCCACAGCGAATGCTTCACGGGCGACGTAATGGGCAGCCTGCGCTGCGATTGCCGAGCGCAACTCGAGAAGGCCCTGAACATCATTGCCGAGGAGGGCACTGGTGCAGTTGTCTACCTGCGGCAAGAGGGGCGCGGCATCGGACTGCTGAACAAGATCAAGGCCTATGCACTCCAGGAGCAGGGACGCGACACCGTCGACGCCAACCTCGAGCTCGGCTTCGATGTCGACCTTCGTACCTACGAGGTCGCAGCAGAGATCTTGAACCATCTCGAAGTTCAGAGCGTCATGCTCATGTCGAACAACCCTGAGAAGCGCGCCGATCTCCTGAAGCACGGCATCGACGTGCGGGAGAGTGTGGGCTGCATCACCGAGCCGCACCACTACAACCAGGCCTACCTCGACACAAAGCGCGAGCGCTGCGGCCACACCCTGTAGCGAGCGCACCCACCCAGGCGACTTTCTCTCCGCGCGAAATACCGCGCCCTCGCGCGGGCGCGTTGACAGCGCGCCCCTTTCGCGGCTACAACCGACGGACGGGATCGCTTCGCTGCCGATCCGTAAGGAGACGCATGCCACGCCTCGGCACTACCCTACCGGCCTTGATTCTGATCGCTGCCTGCGCGGACCCCATCGCCATCCCAGGCACCGACCTGCCACAGCTGACCGTACCGGACACCCGGATTGACTTCGGGAACGTGGACTGGGGCGAGACGGTTTTCAAGTCCGTCACGGTGACCAACTCTGGCGAGAAGCCCATGGGTATCGACCGTATCGAGCTCGGGGAAGGCGAGATGGAAGAGAGCTTCTCGCTCCACCTTGGCCGAACCGTCTACTGTGACGGGCCACCGCTCCCGTCTTCGAATGAGTTGGGAGACGAGGACGACACAGGCGCGGCTCCAGCCGACGATGCTGACGAAGACGACGGCACTGCAGGCGCATCAACGGGCTCGATCCTGACCTCCACGCTCGTCATCGATCCGGGTTGCTCCTACGACTTTGAGGTGGCACTCAACCCCAAGAGCGTGGGGTCGATCTTTGCCTCGCTGCGCGTCTACACCAAGACCGAGTCAGGGGGAGAGCCTGAGTACCATTCGGACCCAGACAATGCCTACGCGACCGTGATCCTTCAGGGCTACACCACCAAGGGTAGCGCCAACATCATCGTGACACCGCGGACCCTGGACTTCGCTCACCCAGACCTTGGAGACGAGGTCACAAAGTACGTCGAGTTCCACAATGTCGGAACCGGACCGCTCACCATTCAGCCACCAGAAATCGGCGAGGACTGCGACGACCGCTTCGCGTTCGACTTTGCTCGATTTGACGACGGCCCCCTGGTGCTCGAGGCCCGAACTTCGACCCTGATGCCGGTGACATACACGTCCACGACTGGTCCAAATGCCGAGTGCGAGATGACCATCACGAGCGATGATCCAGACACCGCCACCAACCGGGTCTCTCTGCGGGGACAGATCGGCACAGATCCGCTCTGCACTCCACCGAGCGTCACACTGGTGTCTCCGGAGCCTGGCCTGATCCACGGCACGACCGACGACCTTGTCCTGACCCTGCAGATCTCCGATGCCGACCAGCCACCCACCACGCTCTACTGCGAGGTGACCAGCATGTTCAACGTCGACGAAGATGGAGTCATGCCTGAGTTGGCAGACTGCCGACCGTACGCTGAGTCAGGCTACACGCTGGTCAACATACCGACGTCCTCACTGATGGATGGCGTGGACATCCTCAATGTGACGGTCCAAGACGAATGTGGAAAGGAAGACGAGACCTCGATCTCGGTGGTCTACAACGCCGGGTACCCGCTCCAAGATGACGACAACGATGGGTTTGCGGACGGCCCGATTGCGGATGCAGACTGCGACGATGAAGACCCCCTGGTCTACCCCTACGCTGCTGAGATCTTTGACGGCAAGGATAACGACTGCAACGGCGTCATCGACGAAGGAACCGAGGGCTACGATGACGACGGCGACGGTCACACCGAGGTCGATGGCGACTGTAACGACGATGACGACGAGGTCTTCCCCGCGGCTCCTGAGCAACCCGACGGGAAGGACAACGACTGCGACGGCACCGTGGATGACCGCACTGGCCTTTACGATGACGACGGTGATGGCTTCGCGGAGACAGACAACGACTGCGCCGACAACAACCCTGAAGTCCACCCAGCAGCCATCGAGTACTGCGATGGCATCGACAACAACTGCAATGGCTTGATGGACGAGCGTGATGGCTGCATCGAAATCGACGGAGCCCCCATGATCGTCGGCGGCATTCAGATGGCTGCGACGGCGATTGGATCAGGCGAGAGCACCGTCCTCTCCATCGAAGTCTACGACCCAGACGGAAGCGAGTTCACATTCGCCTGGCAAGAGGACGATCGGCTCGCGGCGGCTGGCCATTCAGGATTTGACTCCGTCATCAGCCAGACAGTGAGCTGGACCGCACCAACCGTCGAGACAGAAGGCGGCGAGGTCTACTCCATCAACGTGGTGGTGAACGATCCCGACGGCCACTCTGACTTCGCCATCGGCGAGATCACCGTCATGCCGGAGCCCGTGAAGACCAACATCGGTGGCTATGATCCCGTCGAGGAAGGCGACACTGGTGGCTGTGGAAGCGATGACGAAGACGATGCCTCAGCAGCATTCATGCTGGCACCCCTCGCGCTGCTCTTCGGTCTTCGGCGCCGGGAGGACTAAAGGCTGTATCGGGAGACAGCCGCCACGGCGGCGGTGTCGGCCCGAAGAACCGTGTTCCCGAGTCCAGCCGGTATCCAGCCTGCTGCTTGAGCCTGCTCAATCTCTTCGGGCGTGAGTCCCCCCTCAGGGCCAACCATGACGTTGATCAAGGGGCCACTGACCTGTTCAACCGCGGTCCCCGGCACCATGAGCAGACACGTCCCTTCTCGTGCTCCGAGAACATCAGCGAAGGCCGCCGGTGGTCGCACCTCGGGGAGCACGGTTCGACCGCACTGTGCAGCAGCAGATTCCACAATCCGGCGCCAACGCTCTCGCTTGTCGCCCTTTGCAACACAGCGTGCCATGTGAACCACCTGGATCGACGCGACACCCAACTCGGTGACCATGCGCAGCGTCACGTCGAGGGCCTGAGCCCTGGTCTGCCCTATCAACACATGGGTGCTCACCCCTGACAGCGCATCAGACCACCGTCTGACGATCCGCAAGACGGCGGCACCCTCATCCACGCGGACCAAGGCCGCCTCGGCGGAGTCTCCCTGACCATCGAAGATCTCCACAGACTCACCGGGGGCAATCCCCGTCACGCGCAGGAGATGGTGTGAAGTCGCATCATCAAGCGCGACCATCTCACCCACTGGCGGTACAGCTGGAACCAAGAATCGTCTCACCAGCCAAACCTCATGTGACACCAATCACCCTCAGTCTCTTGCGAGATGAGACGCATGGGCTGAAGCGCATCCACCACGGTGTGGGCACGATCTTTGAGGACACCAGCAACGGCGAGGTTCCTGCCACTCACCCGCTTCAAGTCGTCAGCCAAGGCGACCAGCACCTCGGCAAAGAGGTTGGCAACGACCAACTCAAAGCGACCAGAAACAGCATGCAGCGCCGTGAGATCCGCTCGAATACCGACTCCGTTCCGGCCAGCATTCTGATGGGCGGCCCGCTCGCTTTCGGGATCGATGTCGATGCCCCATGCCTCCATGCCCAGTCGAGCCGCAGCGATGGCCAAGACCCCAGACCCGGTGCCGACATCCAGGCATCGCTCTCCTTCGACCGCACACCCCTCGATCGCGCGCAGACAGCTGAGCGTGGTCGGATGCTCACCCGAACCAAAGGCCATGCCAGGCTCGATGATGAGATCTCCATCCTCCGCTTTCCACGGCGGCGAGACAGCAAGTGTCGGAGACACAACCACGCGCTCGCATGCCTGCCTCCAGCCCTCAGACCAGTCCTCCTCCTGTACCGCCAACCACTCGGGCTGCGCGCTGGAGCCGAGGTCCATCAACACACTGGGGAGGGCAGCCCGCGCCGATTCCACAGCCTCCAACTCCCAGTAGGCCCGAAGCAACACTCGATCCGGCTCGGGCGCTGCAGGTCCGGTGTCCCAAGGCTGACGCACTGGGGGTTGCTCACCCGCGACGTAATCCTCCTGACAACCGACTGCACCGAGCTCAAACAGTGCATGACTCACCGTGTCCGAGCGACGGCGCCGAACGACCAGCCTCAGCTCAATCCAGCTCAATGCTTGTGCGGCTTGGGCGGAGGGGGTGTCTCGGGGAAGGGCTTGCCTGCCTTGTGTGCAGCAACCAGCTTGGCGATTCCCTTGGGACCTGACGTCACGAGCACCCAGGTGTCGCCATACAGGCCCTTAAGGTAGAGACTGGGCGTTGCGTGAACACCAGCCGCCTGCCCGTGGGCCGCATCCGCGCGGACCTTGGCGTCCGTCAGTGGGTCAGCAACACAGGCCTTGAGAGCCTCGGTGTCGAGTCCTACCTGCTTGGCCATAATCTCTACGCCCTCAGGGTCGACGTGCTTCTGATTCTTAAACATCAGGCGCGCGAGCTCCCAGAACTTACCCTGGCGCTTGGCACAGTCTGCGGCCTTGGCTGCGCCGCACGAGTTCTTGTGGCGGCCCGTGCCGAGGCCCTCATTGCAGAGCCCACTGAGCGGAAAGTGCTTGAACATGAGCTGGATATCCGGCTCGATCTTCGGCAGTTCGTGGATGTCGGGGAACAGTCGCCCGCACGCAGGACACTCAAAGTCCGCAAACTCGACGACGGTGTACTTGGCGGAGTCCGACCCATATGTGGGCTCGGTGCCATCCACGGTCAGCTCACCTTCGATGCCCTCGAACAGTACCGAGAGATCGTCGGGGGAGTCACCCTGAGGCAGGTCCCCGGCACCCGCGTTGAACCAAGACATCGTCCCGAGCAGCATCACGACCGCGGCGCCCACGAATGCGTTCGTCGACCGTCCGCCTCCGAGCGCACCGGCGAAGACACCCTTGTCGGTGCCCCGGGCCAGACCCCAGGACTGCCAAAGGATGATGCCGTTGAGTCCGTACATGCTGATGCAGAACAGACACCAGGCGCCGATCCCAACAGATACATAGGCCAAGAACGCAGAGTAGAGGACCGACACCACGCCGCCCGCTGCGACCAAGTGTGCGGCGTATTTGTACGCTGCAGGTGAGCGCAGGCAGAGGATCGAGAGCATCACGACGCCGGCATAGAAGCTGCTCCCCAGGAAGGCTATCGGGATGTCGAACAGCTCTGCGTAGGCGCTACTGTTGACCTTGTCGCAGTCGAAGGTCTGATCGACAGAGCAGATGGACTTGCCCGCGGCACCCTTGTGCTGGACGCCCAGGTACAAGGAGACCAGCATGGCTGCGACACTCGACACGAGCAGTCCGAGCCATGGCTGCGCCTTGCCTGCTGCAATGGCAGCGAGCCATACTGCAGCGATCCCCGCAATCAGGGCACCAAGCGTGCTGCCTTGTGCGAAAAACACACCGGCTGTGACGCCGGCTACCAGGGTCAGACCAACAACAATTTTGGGGGCACTTTTCATCATACGGCTCGGTTAACCGAACGACCCCTAAGCGTCCCGATCCTATCCACGATCCTTCAGCGCACGCGCCATTTCGCGCTTGTCTTGCTTCTCCCGAATGGCTGCGCGCTTGTCGTGCTCCGCCTTTCCCTTCACGAGCGCAACCTGGACCTTCACCCAGGACCCCTTGAAGTACATGCTCAGCGGTACTCCTGTGAGCCCCTTCTCACGAATCTTCCGATGCCACGTGTCGATCTGCGCACGGCGGGCCAGGAGCTTCCGCGTCGCGCGCGATTCGTGGTTGTAGCGATTGGCCTCTGCGTACTCGGCAATGTGAGCATTCACGAGCCACATCTCCCCGCGCTCGATGCGCACATAGGAGTCGGTCAAGTGGGCCTTTCCTGCCCGGAGTGACTTCACCTCCGAGCCGGAGAGCGCAATGCCAACCTCGAGGGTGTCCAGCACATGGTACTCATGCCGCGCGCGTCGGTTCTCGCAGATGGTGCGCCGTCCGTCGGCTGGGGTCTTCTTTTTCTTCGCCATGAGGCCCCCTAACCGGACTGTCCACTCAGAGGTGTTCCACGGACGTTCCACCGCTCACATCGCCCATGGATCCGGCTCTTTGCCCCAATGCGATCGCCGATCCGCTTCGCTCCGTGCGCGCGAGGCAGAAACCAGGGCGATCACAATACATCAATACTTTCGGTGACTTAACAAATATTGACTCGTCAACGTGGATCCAAAACATTGAAAAGTGGATCGATGTGGATCAAAGTGGTGAAAGGCAGGTTATGCCTTCCTGTCGCCCGAAATCAGTGTCCATTCCCGCCCCGGACCTCCATGCTCTACGAGCCATTCAACACCCGCCTTACGCTGGATCCGAAGGGTCGTTTGACCCTCCCCAAGCCGTTGCGACACGCCTTGGCCGGACACGGAATCAACAGCTTGGTGGCAGTGGGGAATGACGGAAACCGCGGCGGATTGTCCCTGTTCACGCTCGACCGCTACAGGGCCAGTATCGAAGCCCGAACGGCAGATATCGACCCCTTCGCCCCCCGATCCGCGGACTTTCTTCGGGCGGTCGTGTCGACCAACCAGACCCTCACCATCGACGGTCACGGCCGGGTTCTGCTTCCAGCAGCCCTGCGGGAGCTGGCGGGAATCCAGCGCGAGGTCGTGGCATTCTCGATGGCTGGATGGTTTGAGTTGTGGGACCGCGAGCGATGGGAGAACGGCGCCTTCCCGGATGCAGTCGGACGTTGGACGACCGCCCAAGGAGCGGAGGGTGAACAGTGAATTCGATCATCGCTCAGTACTGCTCGACGCGACCGTACAGGCCCTCCAGCCTGCGCCAGGTGGCCGCTATCTGGACGGCACCCTGGGTGGTGGCGGACACAGCCACGCCCTCCTGGAGCGCTGCGGACCAGACGGACAAGTTGCTGGAATCGATCGCGACCCGTTTGCCCTCAGGGCGGCAAGTGATCGCCTCGGTCATTTCGGAGACCGATTCACTCCGCTCCGAGGCACCTTCGCCCAGATGGGTCAGCTCGCCGGCACTTTGGGGCCCTTCGACGGTATCCTGCTGGACCTTGGAGTCAGCTCTCCACAGCTCGACCAACCAGGGCGCGGCTTCAGCTTCCGAGCCGACGGTCCCGTCGACATGCGGATGGACCCAGACAGCGGCCAGAGCGCGGCAGAACTCCTGGACGAGGTCTCCGAGTCTGACCTGGTCAGCATCCTGCGCCGCTACGGCGAAGAGCCTCGGGCCCGACGCATCGCCAGGGCCATCCTTGAGGGTCGCCCGTGGACCAGCACCCTCGCACTCGCCAACTGTGTGGCTGAATCCTCTGGCTACCGGCGGAGTCGAACACACCCCGCAACGCGCACCTTCCAGGCCATCCGCATGGCCGTCAATGATGAACTCGGCCAACTCGAGGGTGCCCTCGATGCAGCGCTCGAACTGCTTGCACCCGGCGGACGACTGGCCATCATCACCTTCCACTCCCTCGAGGACCGCATGGTCAAGCGGCGTTTTCGCGACGCTGCAGGCGAGAACAGTCCGAAAGACCCCTACGGACACCCACTCCATCCGCCCGCATACCGCCTGGTTCATCGGCGCGGAATCGCAGGAAAGGACGCAGATCCTGGGCACCCACGCTCACGCTCTGCCCGACTGCGAGTCCTCGAAAAAATCCCCCCTCCCTCTCCCCAATAGCACCCACCGAGCGTCAAATGGACATCACTCGACCCTGGACATCCGCCCCCACGGATGAGCCAACAACCACGTCCACATGGACTGGACACACAGACCCGAACGTCAAGCAGCTGGGGCCACGCCCGCTCCAGAGTTCTGACGTTGAGTTGAGCAGCCTCGGCGGCTACGCGCTGCTGATCGCCATCATGGCTGGCTCCATGCTCCTCAGCACCTGGTCTCGAATCGACTTGCGAGAGACAGCCGTTTCATTGCACCGCTCTGAGCGCGCCTACGCGGCAGCCGTCGCAGAGACAGCTCGCCTCGAGCTCGAGCTCGCCACCCTCGAAGATCCCGCATGGCTGACTCAGACAGCCGAAAGCCTCTCACTCAGCACAGCCGTACCGGTTGTGGAGCTTGTACCCGCCCAGTGAAATTTCGCCTGCCAGATTTGCGCGGCACCGGTCGCGGCACACCCGGCCTGCCCACATGGGGCGCAGGCCCTCGTGCGCCAGTTCCCGAGGAGCCGGACTCCATCATTCGCACCCGGACCGCAAGCCGCACCCTCTGGGTCGGAGCGCTGGTTGGACTGGGCATGGTGAGCTTGGTGCTCAAGTCGACCTCCGTGATGATGTTTCCAGACTCGCAGCTTGAGTCCAAGGCAAACACCCAGTTCACTGGATCACACGAGATCAGGGGCCAGCGCGGCGACATCCTCTCAAGCGATGGCACGATCATGGCCACCAGCGTGGAAGTGCACTCCCTGCATGCCGATCCGTCCAAGCTCTCAAGGGACACCGCACGGGTTCTTGCCCAAGTCGTCGCCCCCATGCTCGAGCTCGACGTGAGCGACACCGAGAAGCGACTGAACCGACGAAACCGTCAAGACGTCAAGCTGGCGAAGAATCTCGTTCCGGGACAACTCAACGCCATCAAGGACAAGGTCGAGGCCCTCTCTGACGAGCACCCCTCGCTCCGTAGCGCCCTCTTCAGCCGAAACGAGTACCGCCGTTTTTACCCCGCAGGCCCCGACGCTGCGCCCCTCCTCGGGTTGGGTCAAGCAAGCACCGGACGTGAAGGGCTGGAGCGAACGCTCAACCGACACCTTGCCGGTGAGACACGGCGTTTTGTGCAGTGGCGAGACCGCAAGGGTCGCCGAATCACCACCGATGTCCCCGAAGCACGGCCCGGCAACACCGTGGTCCTGACCATCGACCGACAGATCCAGCGCATCGCTGAGGAAGCGCTGGATGGCGTCATGGAGCGAAGCGAGCCAGACACCGCGTCGGCAGTGGTGATCGACCCCGAAACCGGCGCCATCCTGGCCATGGCTCAGCGACCGACCCACAACCCGAACGACACACGAAACATCAAGCAAGATGCCCTTCGCAATCGCGCCGTCTCCGACATCTTCGAGCCCGGATCTGTGTTCAAGCCCTTCGTCGCTGCAGCCGCGGTCGAAGAGGGACTGGTCAGCAAGGATTCGCTCATCGATTGCGAGAACGGACGCTTCCGCATCGGACGAACAACCATCTCCGACGAACATCCTGAAAAGGTGATCACAGTCTCGGAGGTGATCAAGGTGTCGTCGAACATCGGTGCGGCGAAGCTCGCGTTCGAGCTTGGGCCCGACCGAACCATCGGGTACCTCAAGGACTTCGGCTTCAGTCGCCCGACGAACCTCGGGCTCTCCGGAGAGGCCCGTGGCAGGATGCAGAATCCCGCGACGATCAAGCCCATCGAGCTTGCAACCACGTCCTACGGGCACGGCGTCAACTCCACCACACTTCAGCTGGCAGCAGCGGTTGCCACCCTCGCGAACGAGGGCGTCAGGATGGAGCCCCACATCGTCTCCGAGATTCGCGATCCCTCGGGAGTCGCAATCCGCATCTTCGAGCCAAAGGAAGACCGCCGCGTCGTCTCCGATGACACCGCGAAAGAGACCCTCCAGATGATGGTCACTGTGACCGAGCCCGGAGGTACCGGAACCCGCGCGGCCATCGACGGGTATGCTGTGGCTGGGAAGACGGGCACCGCCTGGAAGCATGTGGAAGGCGGGGGATACTCCGCGACGGAGCGCATCGGATCCTTCATCGGCGTTGTCCCCGCTGACTCCCCCCGACTGGCGATGGCGATCGTGGTCGACAACCCCACGAAGGGCTCTAAATTCGGTGGTTCCACCGCTGGCCCCGTCTTCGCTGATATTGGAGAGAACGCCCTCCGGATGATGGGCGTACCCCCGAATCCAGCGTTGATGAAGCCCAAAAAAGACGCACCCAAGCAGAAGCAAAAGCTCGTTATCCCAACCGCTGACCCAGAACTTCGCTGGGGAGGACAAGGCGCTTACATCACGCCCGACCTGAGCGGTCTCAGCATGCGCGATGCGCTGGTCACCCTCGAAGGGGCTGGCCTGTCGGTCCGCCTCAAGGGCACCGGTCGCGTGACCAAACAGAATCCCCGTCCCGGACGCCAGCTTCGGCCAGGGGACGCAGTCGAGGTGACACTGCAATGAGTCACCTCTCCCACTCAACCCTCAACTCTTTCGTTCCCCCACCCGGTCTGGGGGGGCGGTATTGCGCTGAAGTGTCGGCGTACACATCCACTGTGTGCACCATCCGAAACACCAAGCTGGGCCCCACTCGGGCGCTCCGTTGGACCCCTCCCTTCTCATCGGGGTCCACACGCCTTCCCAGCTTGACATGTTCGCACTCCACGAGTCCCGCTCCCGTTGTTCTTGCTGTCATAGATTTTCCCAGCGCCCCCTCAGCCGGCTCCCACCTTGTGGTGGGGGAAACCCAAGCCCAGAGTCCTCAGCACATCGAGCACTCCAGGCTCGCGACGTCCATCGGTCACCGTCCCCAGAGGGCGGTCCACACCCCCACCCTGTGGTCGACCGAGGACGTCGCCTTCACTTCCTCAATCCCCGCTGCCCCCCACTCCACCCCCCATGCTCCTCTCCGCGCTCACCGCACAGATAGGGCCTGTACAGATCACAGGCCCCACGGATCGTCACGTCGAGCGAGTCGTCTACGACTCGCGAGAGGCTGGCACCGCTGACGTCTTCGTTGCCATCCGCGGCAAGCGGGTGGACGCACGAGACTTCGTCCCTGACCTCGATGTCGCCGCAGTGATCGCGGACGGCCCGGTACAGGCGCGCGAGGGCGTGACAGTCGTGCAGGTTGAGGATGCACGGCGGGCACTCGCCATCGCTGCTGCTGCCATTGAGGGTAACCCTGGCGCACAATTCCCTGTGGTCGGCGTCACGGGGACGAACGGAAAGACCACAGTGACCTTCATGCTGGAGGCCATCATCGCTGCATCAGGTGGAACCAGCGGAGTGATTGGAACCACTGGCCACCGGATCGCCGGACACAGCATTCCGGCTTCTCACACCACACCCGAGGCCCCTGTGATGCAGTCTCTGCTTCGCCAGATGGTGGATCAGGGGTGTACAGCTGGATTGATGGAGGTGAGCTCAATCGGCATCGCGATGTCTCGCGCCGATGCCATCCCATTCCAAGTCGCCATCTTCACCAACTTCAGCCGCGACCACCTCGACTTCCATCCGAGCTTGGATGACTACCAGAGCGCAAAGGCGGAGCTGTTCCATCGCCTGCTGGCCCAAAGCGGGACAGCCATCATCAATTCCGACGACCCCGCACACACGGCGATGATGCCCACGGATCGGGAGACATGGACCTATGGTCTGGGCTCAGGGGCGCAGATCAGGGGCGTGGCCCTCCAGCCATCTGTGCACGGGACACAACTCCAAGTCCTGACACCCTCAGCGGAGCACACCCTCTTCCTTCCACTCCTCGGGCAGCACAATGTCTGCAACGCGCTTGCGGCATTCGCCGCCGCCACCGCCATCGGCATCTCGCCCGAGCAAGCCATCTCAGGACTGCAGAGTCTCTCCACGGTTCCAGGACGCTTAGAGCCGGTACAGAACGATAGAGGATTCACCGTTCTCGTCGACTACGCGCACACACCGGATGCCATGAAGGCTGTACTGAGATCGCTCCGATCACTCAGTCGTGGACGCATCCTGACCGTCTTCGGCTGTGGCGGCGACCGCGACCCAGGCAAACGGCCCGAGATGGGTGCTGCCGCATCGGAGGGGTCGGACTGGGTGTACGTGACGTCGGATAATCCTCGACATGAAGACCCGATGGACATCATCAAGGCCATCACGGCAGGGATCGGCGGACCACACACGGTCGAGCCAGATCGAGGTCGAGCCATCGCCATCGCGATCAACTCTGCAAAACCAGAAGACATCGTATTGATCGCCGGAAAGGGACATGAGACCACCCAGACCACAGGCGGCGTGACCATAGCCTTCGACGACCGCGTGGTCGCCGCTGACGTCTTGAGCGGGGGGACATCATGAAGTTCTCACCTGAGACCATCGCGGTCGGTACAGGCGGTCAATTGAAGCGAGGCGGGACCGATGGAACAGTGTGCACGGACACCCGTGCCATCTCCGCCGGCGACTGGTTCCTGGCTCTCAGGGGCGAGCGATTTGACGCGCATGACTTCCTCGACGCTGCAATCCAGGCGGGCGCCAGCGGCGTCATCGCAGAGCGGGTACCAGCCGACTGGACCGCTGGGCTTGTCCAGGTGGACGACGGACTCGTTGCGCTTCAGAATCTCGGTCGACACGTTCGCAGGGGATTCGAGGGACCCGTGGTCGGGATCACCGGCAGCGCGGGGAAAACAACCACACGAGCACTCGTCGGCTTGGCCCTCGATCCACTTGGTGTTGTTCATCAAACCCAAGGCAATTTCAACAACCATATTGGCCTTCCCCTCACCCTCTTGGCCGCACCCGATGATGCCGACGCCCTCGTTCTCGAGATGGGCATGAACCATGCCGGAGAGATCGATCTACTCCAAGACATCGGCGAGCCAAACATTCGCATCATCACCAACGTCGGAGCCGCCCACCTCGAGGGGCTGGGTTCGATCGAAGCGGTCGCCGCCGCCAAGGGTGAACTGTTCGACGGCGCACGCCCCGGAGACACCATCTGTCTCAACCTGGATGACCCCTACGTGTCGGCTCACCCCCTGCCCGACGGGGTGAATGTGATGACATACGGCATCCATGAGAACGCCCAGGTCCGGATGCTGTCCGCTGAGGTCGACCCCACCACGCTGTACACGCACTTTACGGTTCAGGTTGGTCGAGAAACTGCGTCCGGCATTGTACCCAGCCCAGGCATTCACATGGCCCACAACGCCGTGGGGTCGATCTGCGTGGGTACAGTACTCGGGCTGCCGCTTCAGGGCATGGTCGAGCGCATCGGCACCTATGCACCGGTCGGTATGCGTCTCCGCATGGAGCCTGGACCACTCGGAACGCACATCATCAACGATGCATACAACGCCAACCCCATGAGTGTTGCAGCCAATCTCAGGACCCTCGCGGGCATCCCTCGCGCACCGGGACGGCGCCGGATCGCCCTGCTCGGCGACATGCTGGAGCTTGGACCGACCGAGATTCAACAACATCGGGATACGATCGCGCTCGCCAAGACTCTGGATCTGGACCTGCTGGGCCTCGTCGGACCACGGTTCGAGGCCGCACGCGATGATGACACCCTCTGGGCCGCCGACGCGAGTCGTCTCGGTGAAGCCCTTCGCGACCACCTGCAGCCTGGCGACATCGTCCTCATCAAGGGCAGCCGCGGGATCAAGATGGAGCGCGTTTTGAACGGACTGGACCCCAAGGAGACGGCCTAATGCTGTACCACCTGCTCACCCCGCTGGCCGCGGAACACCAATTCTTCAACCTGTTCCGGTACATCACCTTCCGGACCGCATGGGGAATGGTGACGGCTCTGGCCATCTGCTACGCCCTCTATCCATGGTTCATCAACTTCATGAAGACCAAGCGGATGGAGCAGATCATCCGCGACGATGGGCCTCAGACGCACATTGAGAACAAGATCGGGACCCCGACAATGGGCGGCGTCCCCATGATTCTGTCGATCACGGTGTCCACACTGCTGTGGGCCAGACTCGATCAGCCTGTGGTCTGGATGGCCCTCGCCATCTTGCTTGGGTACGGCACCCTGGGATTCATCGATGACTGGAAGAAGGTCATGCTCCGCTCGTCTGACGGACTGGCTGGTCGATGGAAGCTTGTGGGGCAATTCGGAATCGGCGGAGCCGTCCTCGCCTACGGGTACCTCTCCGGCGTCATCACCCCTGAGCTCGCACTGCCTTTCCTCAAGAACACCACCATCAACTTCGGCGGTTTTGGTGTCGCAGAACTGGCCTGGTTGTACGTGGTGTTTGGCATGTTCGTCCTCACCGGGACCTCGAATGCGGTCAACCTTACCGACGGCCTCGATGGTTTGGCCATCGGACCCGTCATGACCTCGGGACTCACCTTCGCCATCCTTGCCTACGTTGCAGGAAACTCAAAGTTCTCGGGCTACCTCTCGGTCCCGTATGTACCTGGCGCTGGTGAGCTGGCCATCTTCTCCGTTGCCATCGTCGGCGCAGGACTCGGCTTCCTCTGGTACAACACCTATCCAGCACAGATCTTCATGGGTGATGTGGGGTCCCTGAGCCTCGGGGGAGCACTGGGAATCCTCGCCATCCTGACCAAGAACGAGATCCTCCTTGTTCTCGTGGGCGGCATCTTCGTTCTGGAAGCGCTCAGTGTCATCCTGCAGGTGGGCTCCTTCAAGCTGACTGGCAAGCGCATCTTTCGCATGGCACCCATTCACCACCACTACGAGAAGAAGGGGTGGAGTGAGCCGAAGATCATTGTCCGCTTCTGGATCATCTCGATCCTCCTGGCCCTGGTGGCCTTGACCACACTGAAGGTGCGGTGATGAGCTTGGCCGGCCAACGGGTGCTTGTGATGGGCATGGGGCGCAGCGGCGTCTCAGCGGCCCGCTGTGCGCTCGCGGCCGGAGCAGACGTGACTGTGACCGATATGCGTGCGGACGCGCCCGAAATTCAAGGCGCCACGCACGTCTACGGCGAACACAGAGAGTCTGACTTCACCAGCGCCGATCTCGTGGTCGTCTCGCCGGGTATTCCGGCCGCGGCAGCACCAATCGTCGCAGCCCAGGCCGCGGGAGTGACCGTCCTCTCCGAGCTGGCCTTCGCATCACAGTGGGTCCAAGATCAAGGCATTCCCATCATCGCGGTAACGGGCACCAACGGTAAGTCCTCCGTCACATGGTTCATCGGCCAACTCCTCGAGGCTGCAGGATTGACCGCCTTCGTGGGTGGCAACCTGGGTACAGCCCTCAGCGAGTTGGTGACCAGCGGTGAACGGCCCGATTACGCGGTGGTCGAGGTCAGCAGCTACCAACTTGAGCTTCCAGGCAACTTCGCTCCCACCTCGGCTGCCGTCCTGAATCTTGCTCCGGACCACCTCGGTCGGCACGGCACCATGGCCAATTATGGCGCCACCAAGACCCGAATCTTTGGTCAGATGGCGAGCAGCGGCTTCGCTGCTGTACCTCAAGATGCAGAGACCAATCCACGCGGACTGCTGGCTCATGGTGAGACGGCTGCGACAGCGCTGTGGCTGGACCGACACCCTGGCGTGACGCATCACCAGGACACGCTCTTCCTCCAGGGGACACCAGACGACGGCGCAATAGACCTCTCAATGCTCCAGCTCTTGGGCGATCACAATCGGCAGAATGTGGCTGCAGCCGCCTTGCTCTGCGTCTGCGCTGGGGTACCCCGAGAGGCACTCAATCTTGCTGTACTGACGGCCCTCCCCCATCGCCTTGAGCCCGTCCACACCGCCGCCGATGTCACCTGGGTCAACGACTCGAAGGCCACCAACGTTGATGCAGCGATGGTCGGTATCTCAGGCATCAAGGCCCCGCTGATCGTCCTCCTCGGTGGTGCTGGCAAGGATGGCTCAGACTACGCCCGCCTGAATGCCGCCCTCGCCCAGAGCACACGCATGGTCATCTGCTTTGGGGCGGCTCGAGAGGACATCGCCGAGCAACTCGATGGTGTGCACGTGCAGACCGTCGAGACCTTGAAGGGCGCCATCACCGAGGCCGCAGGAGCAGCCCGAGCGCACGATGTGGTGCTGCTCTCACCCGCCTGCGCAAGCTTTGACGAATTCAAGAACTTTGAAGAACGGGGCGAAGCCTTCGCCGCCTTGGCCCGGGAGGCCACCCAATGAAGAACCGCAGCATCGACCCATGGCTGATCCTGACCTCAACCCTGCTCATCGTCTTCGGTCTGATCATGGTCTACTCGGCATCAGCCATGAAGGCCTTTGAGCGGACAGGCGACGAGACCTACTACCTGACGCGGCAGTTGATCGCGCTCGCGGTGGGCATGGTCCTCTGCGTGTCCACGGCCGTCACCCCGATGCGCGTCATCCGTCGATATCGCATCGCGATCTACGTCGCAGTACTGGCCGGCCTGGTCCTCTGCTTTGTCCCAGGCATTCGCTACGGTGCGAACGGTGCCTACCGCTGGATTGGGTTTGGTCCGGTTCACTGGCAACCATCTGAGTTCGCGAAGATCATCGTTCTGATCATGCTGGCTGACTACCTCGACGTGGTTCGACGCCAAATCGCTGACGTGCGGGTGGTCTTGAAGGCGGCCCTCGTCCCCCTCCCAGCCCTTCTCCTCATACTGCCCCAGCCGGACTTTGGTACGACCGCCATCATCGCTGGCCTATGCGCCATCATGGTCTTCATGTCCGGACTGCAGCTCAAGCACACCGCCGTCGCCGGAATGGCCGGCATCATTGTGGGCATCCCCGTCATGATTTTTGAGCCCTATCGGGTCAAGCGACTGACGAGCTTCTTGGACCCATGGCAGTCAATGGAGTCGGAGGGGTACCACGTCATCCAGTCCTGGGTGGCCATGCACTCCGGCGGTTTTTGGGGCCAGGGTTTGGGCAATTCCCAAGCCAAGCTCGATTTCCTGCCCGAGCCGTGGACCGACTTCATCGGCGCAGTCATTGCGGAGGAATTGGGTCTGATAGCCATCCTCGGCCTGATCGGTCTGTATGTCCTGTTCCTCTGGCGAGGCCTGCGAATTGCGAGACAAGCCCGCGATTCCTTCTCGATGTTGCTCGCGGGCACCCTGACCCTCATGGTGGGCTTCGAGGCCTTCTTCAACCTCGGCGTCGTCATGGGAATCCTGCCGCCAAAGGGCTTGGTTCTCCCGTTCATCAGTTATGGCGCGACCGCGATGATGTCCCACCTGTGGGTGATCGGCATCTTGCTCAGCATCTCTGCTGAGTCTCATAGCGCACCCTTCTCCGCCGGCTGGCCATTGGCCGAGGATGATCCCAAGCGAATGGCGGGAGCAGCCTGATGTTCAGAGGAAAAGTTCAGCGCATTCACTTCGTCGGCATCGGCGGCTCAGGCATGAGTGGCATCGCAGAGGTGCTGATCACACAGGGCTACGCTGTGACTGGGTCTGACATGAAGGAGGGTGAGGCGGTGCGTCGGCTTCGAAAGCTTGGCGGCACCATCTTCATCGGCCACGACCCATCCCAGATCGAGGGTGCTCACGTTGTCGTGAAGTCGACCGCTGTCCCGATGACCAATCCCGAGATCTCAGCAGCCGAGGCCGCACAGATCCCGGTCATCCCACGCGCCGAGATGCTCGCTGAGCTGATGCGGATGAAGTACGGCCTGGCTGTGGCTGGTACCCATGGCAAGACCACCACCACGAGCATGCTCGCGACCTGTCTTCACAGCGCCGGACTCGATCCAACCATTGTGATCGGTGGACGCCTCGACTCCATGGGGTCATCGGCTCGACTGGGCGCAGGTGAATTCCTCGTGGCCGAGGCCGATGAGTCGGACGGTAGCTTCATGCTGCTCGACCCCACCGTCGCCGTCATCACCAACATCGATCCCGAACACCTTGAGCACTGGGGCAGCATGGACAACTTGGTGGACGGCTTCTGCGCCTTCGCCAACAAGGTTCCATTCTTTGGCTTCGCCACCCTCTGTCTCGACCATCCCGTGGTCCAGAGCTTGCTCCCGCGTATTCGTCGACGGACCGTCACCTACGGCTTCAACGCACAGGCCGATGTACGCGGGGAGAACTTGGTACTGGAGGGCATCAGCGCGAGCGTGGACGTTCGATGGAGAGACCAGCTGATGGGCACGGTGTGCCTCAATATGCCTGGACGCCACAATGTCTCCAATGCCCTCGCGGCCATCGCCGTGGGTCTGGAACTCGACATCCCATTCGATCGACTCGCCCAGGCTCTCGACGGCTTCTCCGGGGTCGAGCGTCGCTTCTCTGTCCGCGGAGAGGTCAGCATCGGCGACGGAGCACCCGTCACCATCATCGACGACTACGGGCATCACCCGACCGAGATTCGAGCCACTCTGGAGGCGGCCGCCAACGCCTGGACTGGCCACCGAATCATCGCGGTGTTCCAACCTCACCGCTACACCCGCGTCCGAGATCTCTTCGATGACTTCGTGCGCTGCTTCAATCATGCGACAGAAGTCATTGTCTGTCCCGTCTACCGTGCTGGAGAGGCCCCCATCGAGGGCATCGATCACCACAGCCTGGGCTCTGGAATGATCGAGCACGGTCACCGCGGCGTCAGGGTGGTGGAAAACCTGGACGAGGCCACAGCTGTCCTCGCCGAGGGACGAACACCCGGAGACATCGTCATCACCCTCGGTGCTGGCGATGTCAATCGCGTCTGTACAGACTTGGAGACAGCACTGAATGGGCGCTGAGGCACTCAACACTCGCCTGAAAGGCCTGCCTGGGTTGTTGGTCCGAACGGAAGAACCCATGGCGAAGCACACACCGCTTCGCGTCGGCGGACCAGTGGAACTCTGGGTGGAGGCCAAGGACCAAGAGTCTCTGCAGCGGCTCCTCAAAGAGGCCAAGGCCGCTGGCGGCAAGTGGCGGGTCCACTGGCCATTTGGCGACTGGCTGGTCCGTGACGGAGGCCTCAGGGGCACAGTCATTCGACTCGGCACCGATTTTGAGGACATCACCGTCGGCGAAGAAACCGTCACCTTGGGCGCCGCTGCACTTTGGAGCGCCCTACCAGATGTCCTCCAGGGCGGACTCTGGGATGCCATCCGGTCTTGGCCCGGAACCGTAGGCGGCCTGTTCGAGCAGGGCGACCTCAGTCAACTCAACGGGCTCTGCACCCAAGTGCAAGTGATGCGGACGCAGGGACCAACCTCCTTGAAGTGGCCCGAAGACGGCCCACCACCCAAAGTGGGCGACACCTCTGTGCTCTCCACCATCACCCTGCGCCGCGTGTCGGCGGCTCGCTCCTGGCTGAGCAGACCGACTCCAGCAGGCCACCTGTTTCAGGACGTGGCCGACAGCTCCGTCGCGAGAGAACTCACACGCTCGGGCGTCATTGGCACCCGACTGCGCCGTTGGCGTCTCTCTCCCGCTGCCCCTGGCACCGTCATCCATCTGGGAGGCGGAACCTTCGCTGACCTCCAGATGCTCGTCAAAGGCGTACGCATGCGGGTGGAGAAAACACGCGGCGTGACCCTTCAAACCCGAATCCCTGTGCTCGGCAACGAACCAGGAAAGAGAAATCGATGAACAAGAACCTCACCGTCGGTGTCCTCATGGGCGGCATGTCCTCGGAACGCCCAATCTCGCTCAAGAGCGGAAAGGCTGTGGCAGAGGCGCTCCGCAACCGCGGTTTCAAGGTGGTCGAAATCGACGTTGGTCCCAACACTCCCGCTGAGCTTGTGGCGAACAATGTCGATGTTGCATGGCTCGCACTGCACGGAAGCTTTGGGGAGGATGGATGCATCCAAGGCCTCCTGGAGATCATGCGCATTCCATACACAGGCTCAGGCGTTCGGGCCTCAGCCATCGCGATGGACAAAATCGCGACCAAGCGATTGCTCCGCGGCACAGCAGTCAACTTACCTGCTGACACCGTGTGGCGAACAGGGGACGCCATCCCCCAAGACCTCGAATACCCTGTGGTGACAAAGACCCCAAACGGTGGCTCAACCATCGGCATTCACATCTGCAAAACAGAGGATGAACTCAAGGCCGCACTCCAGGACTGCGGTCAATTCGAAGCGGACGTTCTCCTCGAGCAGTTCGTCGGAGGTCGCGAGATCACCGTGGCTGTCCTCGACGGCGCAGCGCTCCCAGTTGTGGAGATTCGGCCCTTGGGTGGACACTTCGACTTCGAAGCGAAGTACACAAAGGGTCAGACCGAGTACCTCGTCCCCGCCCCCATCGACCCAGTGATTGCGGCGACGGCACAGCAGCATGCCGAGATTGCCTACAAGACTGTGGGCTTGAGCGGTGTTTCGCGCGCCGACTTCATTGTTGATGCAGATGGAATTCCCTGGTTTCTCGAAATCAACACCATCCCGGGCATGACCGCAACGAGCCTCACACCGATGAGCGCGGGAGCCACAGGCGTCAGCTTCGAGGATCTTGTAGAAATGTCGGTCAAAAGTGCACAATTACACATTGAGCGTGGAGATCAGGTCCCGACCGAGGCCAACGCTGGCCGTCCAGAAGGTCCACCAATTGCATCGAATGGAAACTGACGACACCCAATAATTTGAAGGGAACGCAAAGACTTGCCTTGTCAAGAGTGCTCCCCTACAGTAGATTCGGTCTAAGCCCCAGTCCCCACGCGGCTTTCCCCTCCCCCCATCTTCCCTCCTCTCCTCTTGACGAGACCACACCCCGTGTCTCCACTTCGCACCCAACAGCACACACTGATCACTCGTCTTCGCCAGGTTCTGACCTGGACGTTCACGGGCAGCTGCGTCGTGGCTGGTGGGTGGCTGGCGGCCGATGCCATCGCGCACGCAGAGACATTTCAGGTTCAGGAAGTTCGGTTTGTCGGAACAGACAAGGCACCGACGGGACAGCTCCGCCACCTCGCCGACGTACAGACTGGAACCCACCTCTTCCACGCCGATCTCTCAGCAGCCATCAAGGGCGTAGAGATGCATCCATGGGTCAATGAAGCCTCTGCACGCCGACGCTTCCCTGGTGCAGTCGAGATTCATGTTCGGGAGCACGAGCCAAAGATGCTGTTGGCGCTCGATGCGCTCTGGCTCGTCAGCAACGATGGACAAGTGTTCAAGCGCGCAGATTCTGGCGCCTTGGACTACCCCATCCTGACCGGCATCACCCCGGCACTCACCGAAGAGCACCCAAAGGTTGCCCGCGCGGTCATCGACGATGCCTTGAACATCCACAAGGCTGTAGACGGTGACGAACAGATCCCTCTGGCTGAGCTCTCGGAGATCCACTTCGACGCGAACGCAGGCTTCTCACTCGTGATGCGAACGGGCACACGCATCGTGCTCGGCTTCGCTGACCCCTACCCGGCCCTGGACCGTCTCTCTCGCATGCGCGAGCGCGGCCTGGATCTCAACACTCCGCAGCACATTGATCTCGATGTCGGCAATGTCGCCATCGTCTCTCCGCTGCACTCTCCCCCCCAATAATCAAAACCCCACTCCCCGCAGTTCTGTAGCAGTAAAAGTTGAAGGTGAACCCATGACAATCGACCTCGTGGAAAAAGACAACGGCGCGGCAATCATCCGCGTCATCGGTGTTGGAGGCGGCGGCGGTAACGCTGTCAACAACATGATTCAGTCCGGCATGACCGGCGTAGACTTCGTGGTCGTCAATACCGACGCCCAAGACCTCGAGCGCTCCTTGGCGCCTCGACGCTTCCAGTTGGGCGGCCAGCTCACCAAGGGGCTCGGCGCTGGCGCAGACCCTGAGGTCGGTCGCGAGGCCGCACTCGAGGACCGCGATCGACTCGCAGAGCTCGTCGTTGGTGCGGACATGGTCTTCATCACCGCCGGAATGGGCGGAGGTACCGGTACCGGCGCAGCACCCGTCATCGCGCAAGTCGCGAAAGAGATCGGCGCGCTGACAGTGGCCTGTGTCACACGGCCTTTCCACTTCGAGGGTCGCCGTCGCCGCAAGCAAGCAGACGAAGGTGTCGAGGCACTCCGCAGCTGCGTGGACACCCTCATCACCATCCCCAACCAACGACTCATCTCCATGGCGACTGAGCGGACCACGATGTCCGAGGCCTTCGGCATGGCAGACAAGGTCTTGTACGAAGCCGTGAAGGGTGTGAGTGATCTCATCCACGCGCAAGGTCAGATCAACGTCGACTTCGCCGACGTGAAGACCATCATGGCCAACAAGGGAATGGCACTGATGGGTGTGGGCTTCGGCACTGGCGAGCACCGTGCAGTCGAGGCCGCCCAGCGCGCCATCTCCAGCCCGCTCCTTGACGATGTCAGCATCGCAGGCGCCACCAGCGTTCTCATTAACGTGACCGGATCGAAGGATCTGACCATGTTCGAGATCACCGAGGCGAGCACCATGATCCAAGAGGAAGCCCACGAAGACGCAAACGTCATCTGGGGCTGGGTCGTCGACGAAACCATGGGCGACGAGGCGCGCGTGACTGTCATCGCGACCGGCTTTGACGAGTCTCACCTCTCCGCCACACCGTCCGTCGAGCGTCGAGTCGCAGAGGCCATGCGCGGCAGCCGGATGGTGGCAAACGGCAACAACACCGGCGGCGGATACCGCTCACCCATGGGTGGAAGTGGAATGGTCAGCGGTGTGAACCCGGACGACTACGACATTCCGACCTTCTTCCGTAACGCCGACTAATCCGTCGTTATGCTGACTGAACGCCCGCCACTTCGGCGGGCGTTCTTGCTTCTGGAGTAGACTCTCCCCATGGCAAAGAAGCTCCTCTTCACGCTCGTCGTGGTCCTGGGCCTACTCGGCGGCGCAGAGGCGACCTTACGCGCCCTGCTGCCCGACCTCGAGCAGGTGGTCAGCCCGCTGGTCTACCAGCGAAACTCCGGCCAAGCCTTCACCGCAGCACACACTCCTGGCACCCGGCGATATGTGGCAGGAAGAGGACGCACGGTCACCAATAAAAAAGCTGGCATCCGTGTCCTCGTGTTCGGGGCAAGCGCAGCGTATGGGGAGATGTTCAGTCCGCTCACAGCCTTTCCAGGGCAGGCAGAGGCCTTGCTGCGAAAAGCCAACCCTGACCAGCCCATCGAAATACTCAACCTCGCCCACGGCGGAATGGGCAGCCGCCAGGTTGGAGAGATGGTGTTTCGGGCACTGGAGAATGACAACCCAGACCTGATTGTGGTGTACACAGGCAACAACGAGTACCACGAACTTCGCGCCTTGAAGGCACGCTCGGAGCACTACGACCCAGCTGCTGAGCTCATGCGCCGCCGGTTGTCCAAGAGCTACGTCTACCGAACGCTGCGAGAGACCTTGATGCCTTCAGAGGACACGCTGGCCCCACCCGACGATGGAACCTGGCTCCCCATCGGTCGGTTGGATGTGACCGTAGACTCGGACGACCGTGCGCTCGGTGTGGCGTTGTACCGAGACCACCTCCGGAACCTGGTCCTGGCCGCACAAGCACGAGGGGTTCCACTGTTGCTTACGACGGTCGCAACCAACACCCGCGACCACCTCGACAACGCCACACCAGGCGAGCCTGAGCAAGCGGAGCGGGACGCCCTGCGCGCACTGGACGGCCTCTCGGGTCAGGTCGACAGCAACAGATTTGCTCAGGAAGTGAGCGCGCGTGAAGGCAGCATCAAGACTGAGGGTGGGTGGCATCGTCTGGGCAACCTGTTCCTAAGGACCGGTATGACCGCTGCTGCAGCGGATGCCTTCGAGCGCAAGGAGTTGGCTGCCCTGCGTCCGATGACCAGCAACCGAGCAATGCGGCGTGTGGTCAAGGAGTTGGGTGACGCGACGGGTACCCCAGTCTGCGACATGTCAGCTCAGCTCGCGGCGAGCGCGGAGCAGGGCATCTCCGGTCAAGGGCAGTTTATCGACCACTGCCATCCCAATGCGGCCGGTCACAGGGTCCTGGGCCAGGCACTGGCCGCATGCATCACCGAGATGGGCATTGGAGACCTGAAGGGTGGGGCCAACTTGAGCGTCGACTCAACACCATTCAGGGTGGACACCTACACTGGACACCGGGCGATTCCAGGCTTCAAGACCAACCCGATGAAGCCCGACACAACCACTGCTGAGGGGGCGGCGCTCGCAGGGCACCAGGCCTTCGTTATTGAGCGTTACCGGGATGCGATCACGCACTACGAGTCCGCACTCAGCCAAGGCGGGGACGCTGCTGGCCTGCATCATTCAATGGGGGTGGCCGCAATGTACGCAGACGACCTGGTGAGGGCACGCCGGGAGCTGAGTCTGGCCGCAGCGGCCGGAAATCTCGAAGCCGCTACCGCCTTGTTGCCCCTCAGCCCGTGAAGCCGAGCGCCACGCGCATCCGCTCTCGGTCGGGACCCCAGGCACCATCGATGGTTCGCATCACGAAGGGCTCGGCATCGCGTCTTCCACCACCAAAGCTGCACTTGAACACAGAGATGGTGGGAGGACGACCGTCCCTGAAGAGGATGTCACGCCGCTCATTCAGGACGAGCCCGGCGGCCTCTATGGCCTGCTCAGGCCGAGGGTCTGCAGCCGCATGAACGAACACAAAGGTGCCGTCCGGCTTCAGCAAACGTGCTGCAGTGGTGCAGTAGTCGAAGACGCTGCCCCGCAACTCCATGCGGCAGGCGGCTCGCTGAGGGTGGGGTGAGACCACACCCTTGTTGACCGGCGTGTAGGGCGGCGATCCTGTGACCAAATCGAAGGCCTCGGCCTCTGGGACTACAGCCTCATCTCGAAGGTCACCCAAGCGCAGCTCTACCCGGTCACCGAGACCGTTTGCGGAGATGCTCTTTCGACACAACTGGTGACTGACTTCCTGGGCCTCGACAAAGATGCTCTTGGCTTCCGGACCCATAAAGTGCAAGGTCATGAGGCCCACCGAACCAATTCCCGCACCGATGTCGATCAGGGCGCGAGCATCAGGGCGTGCCATGCCAGCCGTCCACGCTGTCACGACGTCATCCGTAGAGAAGCGGTGGCCGCGCTTGAGCTGGTAGACCCACCAGTCTCGGGTGAGTTGGTCCAGGCTTTCGTCGGTCTCTGGTGGTGGTCTCTCAATCATCAGACAGTGCCTCTACCACGCCATCGATACCCAGCGCATCTGTGTCGACATGAACATCAGCCTCGGCGTACAGACCAGCCCGCTCATCGAGAATTGCCTCCAGCTCTGCGAGTGCATTGGGGCGGCCCTCCATGGGACGCAGATCGCCCTGCGCACGCACACGCTCCAGGTGAGATGCCGGCGATGCCTTCAACCAGACTGTTCTGGCCCCCTCTTGCAGTCGACGCCACGTCTCTACGGCGGTCACTATGGAACCGCCTGCAGCAATGACCACCGCCTCCGGGGTCCTCAGGACGCGCTCGAGCACCTCTCGCTCGAGCGTCCGGTAGTGGGCCTCGCCGCGCAACTCAAAGAGTTCCCGAAGACTCATGCCCGCTTCTTGCTCAATCAGGGCGTCGAGCTCGATGAACTCCGCGCCGAGGGTAGCCGACAGTTGAGCACCAACCGTCGACTTACCGGCACCCCTGAGACCGACCAAGGCGATTTTTTTCGGGCGTCCTGGACCAATGCCTCGAAAGAGCTCGGCCAGCGGCAACTCGAGTGCCTCGCAGACCTCAGCAAGTCGTCCCACGCTGATGTTTCCCTCGCCCTTTTCGAGCTGCACGAGGAATCTGGGCGACACACCCGCACGCTTGGCGAGTTCCGCCTGGGTGAGATCCCAGTCCGTCCGTCTCGCCCGTAAGCGGGCCCCAATTTGACTCAGCAAGTGTCCCATAGATGCACTATAATGCACCAATGCGGGGTTGCCAAGCGCATTTTAATGCACTATATTGCTGTCACCTGGAGGAACTCATGGGCGAATTCGCTTACCCACCCGTCAACTTTGAGACCCACCCGAGCCAATACGTGCACTGGGATCTCGACATCGATGGCAGTGTCGCCAAGCTGACCATGCACATCAAAGAAGACCGACCCATGTGGGACGGCTTGTACGACCTCAAGCTCAACTCCTACGACCTCGCCGTCGACATCGAGCTTCACGACGCGGTCAATCGCTTGCGCTTCGAGCACCCCGAGGTTCGCTGTGTGGTCCTGACCGGCGCATACGACAAGATCTTCTGCGCAGGGGCCAACATTCGCTTCCTCGGAAACGCACCCCACGCCTTCAAGGTCAACTTCTGCAAATACACCAACGAGACCCGCTGCGGCATCGAGGATGCGGTGGATGAGTCTGGAATCGTGTTCATGGCTGCACTCAACGGCACTGCCTCCGGCGGCGGCTACGAGCTGGCGCTTGCCTGCGAGGAAATCTACCTGATCGACGACGGCAATGCTGCGGTGGCCCTCCCGGAGGTTCCACTGCTCGGCGTACTGCCCGGAACCGGTGGGCTCACTCGCCTCACCGACAAGCGCAAGATCCGCCGAGACATCTCAGACGTCTTCTGCACCAAGGCGGAAGGTTTCCGTGCCCGGGATGCCAAGAAGTACAACTTTGTGGATGGCTCCTTCCCACGCTCGAAGTGGGCAGATGGTATCGCCGCGCGTGCCAGCGAGGTCGTCGCCGAGCAAGACGCCAAGTTCCCCTCCCGTCAGGGCCCCGGCGTGGCGCTACCAGCCCTCACCCGCACAGACAACGACGACGGCTGGTCGTACACAGCCGTTGATGTCACCCTCGATGGACGCGTGGCAAACCTCATGATGAAGGGTCCGGACGCTGCACCAGAGCGCAGCGCAGAGACTTGGTCCTTGCGGGCCTTCCGAGAGCTTGAGGACGCGCTCCTTCGCCTCCGAGTCAATCACCTCGAGGTGGGTCTCATCAACCTCCGAACGTCTGGCGATGCAGCACAGGTGCTGGCGCACGAGGCCTTCATCCTGGACGGTGCGGCAGACGACTGGTTCCTGGCGGAGATCAAGCACTTCCAGCACCAGTGCCTCCGTCGACTCGACAACATGGCGAAGTCGACCTTCGCACTCATCGAGACGGGCCACTGCTTTGTCGGGACACTCTTCGAGATCGCGCTGAGCGCTGATCGCATCTACATGTTCATGGATGACGACGGCGAGAACACGATTCAACTCAGCGCCGCCAACAACGGCGTCTTCTGTATGGCCAATGGGATGACCCGACTCCAAGCTCGATTCCCTGGCGAGCCCGATGCCGTCGAGGCCGCCGAGGCCACTCATGATCCGATCGATGCCGAGGAGGCCGATGACATGGGTCTTGTGACGGCGTCCCTCGATGACATCGACTGGGACGACGAGGTGCGTATCGCCATCGAGGAGCGTGTGAGCATGAGTCCAGATGCACTCACTGGCATGGAACAGAACCTCCGCTTCGGTGGTTCTGAGACTGCTGAGACCAAGATCTACGGGCGGCTCTCCGCCTGGCAGAACTGGATCTTCCAGCGCCCCAACGCCGTCGGCGACCGGGGAGCCCTCACCCTCTACGGCCACCCAGAGCGGCCCGTCTTTGACTACAGGAGAACATGATGTCCAGCATCAACTACGACGAAAGAATCCCGAACAACGTCAACCTCTCCTCGGACCGGCGGCTGCAACGCGCCCTCGAGAAGTGGCAGCCCGCATTCCTCGACTGGTGGAACTCAGTCGGTCCTCAGGTCTTCTCGAACAATGAGATCTTCCTGCGCACCGCAGTGTCCACCCAGCCCGGCGGCTGGGCCCAGTTCGGCCACGTGAAGATGCCAGACTATCGGTGGGGAATCTTCCTCGCAGACCCGGAGAAAGACCGCAAGATTTCCTGCGGAGATGACGCCGGGAAGCCCGTCTGGGACGAGGTCCCTGGCGAGTACCGCAACATGCTCAAGCGCATCATCGTGGTCCAGGCAGACACCGAGCCGGCGAGCGTCGAGCAGCAGCGATGGTTGGCCGACTGTGCGCCCTCTCTGATGGACGCGCGAAACCTGTTCCAGGTCAATGTCGAGGAAGGTCGGCACCTCTGGGCCATGGTCTACCTGCTTCAGGCCTATTTCGGACGCGACGGACGCGACGAAGCCGATGAGCTCCTCGCCCGCCGCTCTGGCGACGAAGACAAGCCTCGAATCCTCGATGCCTTCAACCAGCCCTGTACGGACTGGCTCACCTTCTTCAGCTTCGCGATGTTCACCGATCGAGACGGGAAGTACCAGCTTGGCTCCCTGGCCGAGTCTGCCTTCGACCCGCTGAGTCGGACCTGTAAGTTCATGCTGACCGAGGAGGCTCACCACCTCTCTGTGGGCGAACTCGGCCTCGAGCGCGTCATGCGACGCGCTTGTCAGCTCATGAAGCAAGACTCAAACGAGGACGCACGCGCCCTCGGCGGAATCGACCTGCCCACCATTCAGAAGTGGATCAACCACTGGTACGGCTACAGCTTAGATCTGTTCGGTGCCGAGGTCTCGACCAACGCCGCAGACTACTTCGCGAGTGGTGTGAAGGGACGCTGGCGGGAATCGAAAGACTACGAGGACCACAACTGCCTCGGCGCAAAGCGCAGCGTTCCCACCGTGCAAGACGGCAAGCTGGTGGACAAGCAGTACGACCTCCGGAACTGCATGAACGAGGAACTCCGTGACTCCTACTCCAAGGACTGCCATCGCGTCCTCCGACGCTGGAACAAGGCCGTGGCCGACGAGGGCATCACGGACTTCGAGTTCACGCTTCCGTCGACCCGCTTCTTCCGACGTCAAGGCCAATACTCCGACTACCACTTCGACCGGAGCGGCAACCTCATCGATGAGGCGACCTGGGAGGCCAACAAGGATGACTGGCTCCCCACCGACGAAGATCGTACGTACGTACAGAGCCTCATGACGCCCGTGCACAAGCAAGGCCAGGTCGCGAACTGGATTGCTGCACCACGACGAGGCATCAACGGTAAGCCCTTCGACTTCGAGTACGTCCGGGCGTGAACATCGGCTACCTTGAGGCCCTCGCCGTCGGGACGAGCGCCTTGTGGTGTCTTGTCGGTGTCTACTGGTTCTGGCTGGCCGGGAGAATCCCGGCGCTGCCGCGTCGCGCTGAAGCCGTCCCTGACATCAAGGTGTCGGTGGTGGTCACGGCCTGCAATGAGGCGGACACCATTGGACCTGCACTTACGTCGCTGCTCGCGCTCTCATACCGACCCCTTGAGTTGATCATCGTCAACGACAGGTCGACAGATGCGACGGGGGAGATCATCGATGAGTTGATCGAGGGGCATGACCACGCGCGTGCGGTCCACAATGACGCTCTGCCCGAGGGCTGGCTCGGCAAGGTGCACGCCCTCAAGCTGGGCGCGAACGCCGCAAGCGGTGATTGGCTGCTCTTCACCGATGCCGATGTCGTCTATCGTGATGGCGTCATCTCGGATGCGGTGACCCACGTGGAGTCCAACAGGCTTGACCACTTTTCGCTGTTACCGACCATGAGAGCCAACACCTGGCCACTGGACATCACCGTCTGCGCGTTTACGCAACTGGGCGTCCACCGGGTCTTCGGACTGCGCCCTGTTCCCTTCGGCGCGGGCGCATTCAACATGGTCCGTCGGCGTGCGCTCGACGCTTCTGCTGGGATCGAGTGGCTGAGAATGGAGGTCGCAGATGACGCCGGACTGGCGCTCCTGATCGCTGAAGCCGGTGGTCCGACAGAGTTTAGAACCGCACTGGATGGTCTCGAGATCGCTTGGTACCCGTCGCTCGGTGCCATGTTTCGTGGTCTCGAGAAGAACGCCTCCCTCGTGGTGAGCCACGGAAAGCCGTGGCGTATGGCCCTCATCTGGTCAGCGGGCTGTACTGCGATGGTCCTGCCCTTCATTGGGCCACTGCTGAACCCTGAGCTGTGGCCTGCGCTGTGCATCGGTATGGGCGCTTTCATCTGTGCGACGTTCAGACTCAGGCTGCGTCTGGGTACTCAGCCTTGGCTGGCTATCCTTGCCCCACTGGGCTTTATCTTGGTGGGGACATGCGGCCTGTGGTCCATGATCCAGAACCGAAGACGGGGGGGCATCGAGTGGCGAGGAACTTTCTACCCCTGGAGTACACTCGTCGAGGGGCAGCGGGTCAAGCTCTGAGGTTAGGGGCCCATTCATGAGCCTCCTTCCATCCAGAGAACGACGAGCCACCATCATCGGGCTCGGTCTACCCATCATCGCGGGAATGGCGAGCCAGAATGTGCTCAATGTGGTGGACACCGCGATGGTCGGTAGCCTGGGCGATGTTGCGCTCGCGGCGACAGGTATTGGAGGCTTCGCCAATTTCATGGCCGTGAGCTTCATCATGGGACTGAGTGCTGGCGTACAGGCCATCGCAGCGCGCAGACTCGGTGAAGACAGGCACGACATCCTCGCAGTGGCCCTGAACGCGGGTCTGGTCCTCGCCGTCGTGTGGGCAATTCCCTGGACGGCCTTGCTGCATGGACTCGCACCACAGCTCTTCAGCTTCTTGGTCAACGACACAGCCGTCGCTGCCGAGGCCGTACCCTACTTTCAGGTCAGGCTGCTCGCGGCACTCGGTGTCGGCATCAACTTTGCGTTTCGCGGATACTGGAACGGCATCAACCAGCCCAAGCTCTACATGGGCACCCTGGTCGTGAGCCACGTGACCAATCTCTTCCTGAATTGGGTGCTCATCTACGGCAACCTCGGCGCGCCAGCTATGGGAACCCTGGGCGCGGGCATCGCGAGCACCGTCGCCACCTATGTCGGCGTGTTGACCTACATCGTCCTCGGCGTGCGACTGGCCATGCCTCACGGCTTCCTGCGAGCCTGGCCCGGCCTGGCCGACCTCAGGGGCCTCGTCAAGGTCTCATTCCCGGCCTCGATGGCACAGTTCTTCATGGCCACCGGCTACACCGCGTTCATGTGGATCGTGGGACAGACCGGTACCACAGAGCTCGCGGCTGCCAACGTCTTGCTCACCGTCACGCTGGTGGCCGTACTTCCTGGCCTCGCGTTCGGCCTTGTGGCGGCATCCCTCGTGGGCCAGGCGCTCGGCCGAGGTGATCTGGACGATGCAGAGGCGTGGGGATGGGACGTAGTCCGAATGGGCGCCATGACACTGGGCCTCATTGGTCTCCCGATGCTGCTGGTCCCTGAGGTCTTACTCTCGTTCTTTCTCAACTCGCCCGAGACAGTCGCCATCGCTGTACCTCCACTGCGTCTCGTCGGTGCCACCATCGGCGTCGACGCGGTGGGACTGGTCTTGCTGAACGCGCTGTATGGGGCAGGTCACAGCCGGCCCGTCATGGTTGTCGGCACAACCATGCAGTGGGGTGTGGGTCTTCCGCTGGCCTACTTGGCGGGACCCGTCCTCGGCATGGGCCTGCTCTGGATGTGGGCATCGACCATGCTCTACCGTGGCGGCCAGGCTGCCATCTTCGCGTGGATGTGGAGACGCCGAAGCTGGACTGACGTCGAGGTCTGATCACCACCCACGGCAGGGTGTGATGGTGCCGGTAACCGTTGAGCCGGAGGTGGTGTGCGCATGGCCAAAGCAGGCCATCGTCAGACAGCTGTGATTCGGCACTACGCGGACCTGCTGTCCCACTGACAGTGCGGCCACACCATCGCCCTTGAGCTTGCCATGTTCTTGGCTCAGACCGACGAGGCGAACGTCTCTGAGTGGTGTCCCGCTCATGCCGAGGATCTGCCCGAAGCCGCACTCTGAGTCCACATGGACCGGGCCAGCGTCCTTGGACATCGCGAGCGCTCCGAGATCAAGAATCGCTCGGTCCGGATGGACAGCAACGACGGTACCCATGACGCTGACCGCGACCTGCTCACTGGTGCAGCTACCGATCGCGGCCTGAAAACCGTCGAACAAGGCGTAGTTACCCGGACGCATCTCCGTGACGCCCTCCAGGTGGTCCACGTGCATCATGGTCGGTGTCGAGCCCACACTCACCTCGCGACATGGGATCCCGATGGTCCCAAGGTGTGTAGCGAAGCCGACGACCGCGTCACGTTCCTGCTCAGCCACGCGCCGTATCTCCGCCGCATCGATGCAGTCGTAGCTGTGCCCCCCGTGTGTGAGGAGGCCAAGGAAGCGAATGAATGGACTGCGGTGTAGACGATCAGCGAGCATCACTGCTCGAGGTGTGTTGGGCAACACCCCTGCCCGCCCATACCCGCAGTCCACCTTGAGAAAGACACCCGCAGTTCCCGCTGGTGCCGCAGCCTCGATGGCATCAATGGCTTCGACAGAGTCCACGAGCAGGTTCACACCGAGCGCGAGCCCTTCTGCGACCCGGTGAGGTGCGACGGGGACAGCCAACGTGATGTCGTTGAACCCGTGAGCTGAGAAGGTTCGCGCTTCTGCCATGGTCGAGACAGTGATGCCGCCGAAGTGACCGCGGACCTGCAGTCGTGCGATTTCGACACACTTGTGCGTCTTCACGTGGGGACGAAGTCGGACACCGAGCTTCTTCGCCCGAGCGCTCATCATCTGACAATTGGCCTCGACCTGGTCCCAGTCGATAAGCAAGGCGGGGGTGCTCAGCTCGACAATATCCATGAGGACTCCTGGGCGAGGATGGTGTTCTCGACTAATCGATAGATATGAGAACAACGAATACCTCCATCATCGCCCTTGTCATTCTGGCCTCTGCATGCGGTGGCGGTGATTCAAAGAAGGACGACTCCGGGACCGCCCTTGCCCCTGACCTGACGAAGCGTCTGTCCAGCGGTGAGGTCCGCGCAGGCGTGGTCACTGATGATTCCGCTCTGTTCGGCGGCGCAGCAGCCGAGGGTGCTGTCGGCGACATCAAGATCTACAACGACCGGGTACAGTTCGTCATTGAGGCAGCAGGTGAGAGCCAGAACTACGTCGAGTACGGCGGCTCATTGGTCGACCTCGACATCATCCGCCCAGAGGGCCAGATCGGTCAAGACCTCATCGACGATGCCTCCACGATGGTCGGGCTGGGTCGGATGTTCGATGCCGAGACCGTGACGGTCATCAACGACGGCACGGACGGTAAGCCAGCCCACGTCCGCGCGGTGGGTGGAACATCTCCGCTCACCATCATGACCGGTACCCTGGAGGCGCCAGCACTCATCGCAGAGCGCACGATGACCATCACCACCGACTACATCCTCGAGCCAGACACCCATCTGCTCAGGATGGACACACGGATTGCTTGGGCTGACGAGGACACGACTGTCCAGGTCACAGACTTTATGTTCACCAGCGCGGACGTCTCTGACGCCTACCAGCAAGGGGCCGGGTACAACGGCGCCGTACCGAGCACCTACGGCTGGACTGGAATCGTCGGACAACGACACGAGGCCGCTGTGGCCATCCTCGAGGGCAAGGAGCGCGATGCATTCGTGGCCAGCGCAGTCCTCGAGTCCCTCTTCGAGCTCGGACCACTGATCCTGGGTACGACCGAGTCGACCACCCTCTCCGACGGCGATGAGTTCGTGTGGACTCGCTATGTCGGAGCCGGTGCAGACCTGGCGAGCATTACTGACGACTGGCACGCCACACGGGGTGACATCACAGACACCATCTCCGGTGTGGTCACCGCTGGAGGGGCAGGCCTCGAGGGCGCGCGGGTCCACATCTTGGATACGGATGGACTGCCCATCACCATGGCCCAAACCGATTCGTCAGGGGTATTTTCAGCCTTGGTTCCATCGGGTACTGCCGTCACGGCTGTCGCCGAGGCCCGTGGGTCTGGCGTGTACTACGACCGGGAGCCTGGGGCGGGCTGGCTGGGCCCCTACAATGCGCCCACGCCGCGCGCAGCCGCGCTGGAGAGCATGGCCTCGGGTGCCACGCCGATCCCCTTCCCAGCCGGTCACGGAATCTCCGAACCACAAGCCACATCGAGTGACATGCACTTTGAGCTGACCCCACCGGCACAGCTCACGGTCGAAGTCACCGGTGGCGGACCAGCCATGGTTCGTGTGGACTTTGCCGAATCGGATCCGGCTGCTGCAGTTGATTACATCACGCCCAGCCGCCCCTCGGGTCGAATGGCATGGATGTACATCCGCGATGGCGAGGGCACGATCCCTGTCGAGCCAGGCGAGTACACGGTGGTGGTGGCGAGAGGCCCGACCCACGAAGCTCACGTCGAGTCGGTGTCCGTAGATCCTGGCGAGGCACGACAAATCACGGCGACTCTCGACGCATCGGTGGATACGGATGGCTTCTGGTCTCTCGACCCTCACAGCCATGCTGCGCCGAGCGGAGACGGCTCGATCCCGATGTCTGGACGGCTCACCGTACACGCTGCACACGACGTCGATGTTCACTTTGGAACAGACCACGACCACGTGGTGGACTACCGACCCCTGCTTGCGCCACTTGGCTTGAGCGAGCACCTCGTCAGCATCGTATCGGACGAGGTCAGTCCAACCCGCCGCGGACATCACAACGTGTACCCCGTCGAGGTGCGGCCTGAGCAGACCAACGGTGGGGCATTCATCTGGTCCCGAACGTTCCTCGAGACGTGGTCGACCACCGAAGATCTCTTCGCTCAGATGCGCGCGATGGCATCAGACGGCGAGGTCATCGTCCAAGCCAACCACCCCACGGGATCAAGCGGCCTCTTCACTGCCGCCAACTACCGCCCTGCAGAGGGCCGCGTGCGAAGTCCGGACCGATGGGCAGGCGACTTCGAGGCCTTTGAGATCCTGAATGATGGGAACTACAGCCGAGTCTTCCCGTACTACTTGGACCTCCTGAACCGCGGACTGAATCCCACACCCGTGGGCGTATCAGACAGTCACTCACACCGCGGTGGGGCGGGAGAGAACCGCACGTGGGTCCCGCTGGATGCCGAGACAACCGCGGACTTCACCAACGACCACGTCCGAGAGGCGATCCAGTCCGCCGGCACCATCTCAACCCTCGGTCCGCTCATGGTTCCCACGATCGACGGGGCATGGGCGCCGGGCACCACTCACACGGACTCCGCTGAGGTGACCGTCGAGGTGCGAGCCCCGAGCTGGATCCTGGTCGACACGCTGCACGTCTGGGAGAACGGCACTGAGGTACAGACCATTCCGGTCGTGGACAACCAAGCTGAGGCCTTGCTCGCACCGGAGGAGGACGCCGTCTACGTCCTCACAGTCACTGGCGAGGCAGACATGAGCCCCGTCTACCCAGGGGAAGAACCCTGGGCCGTGGCCCAGGGCATATTCATCGATGTGGACGGTGACGGCTGGACGCCGCCCCTACCGCCGCTCAGGATTGACTAGCCGCCTTCTTCCACCACGACCTTCTCACCGACGAACTCACCCTCAAAGTCGATGTCGAGCGGGATGAGGACACCCGAGCCTGTAGCATCAAGCTCGATGGTCTCTGTGCCCTCGACCTCACCGGTGAACGTGTCGCCGCTGAAGAAGCCACTCCAGTCGATGTTCAGCACTTCGCCGTCGAGCAAATCAATCGGGACGGTACCCGCAGCGGTCGTCTCGCTGGTCAGAACTCCGTTGATGTCGCCACCGTAGGGTCCGAGATCATCAAGCAAGCCCACAGCGATCAGGGATGACACCCAGCCATCCTCTGGGAAATAGCAGATCCCTTCTCCCGCGACCTCAAACTCCAGGCCCGGCTCGACGACAAATGTGGCGTCGCCAGAGCAGGTATCTGACCCAAGGATGGTGTCGATGTCGATCGACCACGTACCGGTGTACGTGCCAGAGACATCCACATCTGCATCCGCATCCGCGTCGGCATCCGCATCCGCATCCGCGTCGGCATCCGCGTCAGCATCCGCATCCGCATCCGCATCCGCATCCGCATCCGCGTCAGCATCGGCGTCAGCATCGGCGTCAGCATCCGCGTCGGCATCCGCGTCGGCATCCGCGTCAGCATCCGCATCCGCATCCGCATCCGCGTCCATGTCGAAAACGCCACCGTCACCAACATCACCATCGGTGTCCTTGCCGTCACCAGAACTGGAGCAGCCAATCAAAAGGGCCAACAAAGTCAATCGCATCTCAGTCTCCTCTGTCCGTTAAGCGGACCAACCGCCGTAGCTTAGCCTAAGGAGAACGCAGTTTGGGTATGGCCGGACGAACAGGCCGTATTGAGATAGGTGTGGGCGCTATGGATGTCGAAGCCCTCCTGACTCAATTTACGACTGACCTCGCAGCCGCTGCGGATCCCGCCGCGCTCGACGAGGTTCGGCGCGCCTACACCGGCAAGAAGAGCCCTATCAAGGCGGCCTTCAAGACACTGAGAGACCTCCCACCCGATGAGCGATCGCAGGTTGCTGCCGCCCTAAACCAGGCCAACCAGACCATTGCGGATGCACTCGATGAGGCTGCACAGCACATCGCCGCCAAGGCGCTGTCGGCTCAACTCAATGCCGAGTGGGCCGATCTCAGCATGCCGGGGCAGACCACGCGTCGTGGTGCCCGTCACCCACTCACAGAGGTTGAGAATCGTTGCCTTGATGTCTTGCGCAGGCTCGGATTCGAGTTGGTGGACGGACCAGAAATCGACGCGGCCTACTATAATTTTGATGCCCTCAACATCCCAGAGCACCACCCGGCACGAGACATGCAGGACACATTCTGGGTCGACGGTGGACTGCTGCTGCGCTCACACACCACGACGGTCCAAGCCCGTGTCCTGGAGGCCAAGCCGTCCCTACCGATTCGCATCGCGAGCGCCGGCCGCGTGTATCGAAACGAGGCGGTGGATGCGACTCACCTCGCCATGTTCCATCAGTTTGAGGGACTCTGGATCGACCGAGGTTTGACCTTCGCCCACCTCAAAGGTCTTCTGAGCTTCATCGCAAAGTCGCTCTATGGGGACGGGCGGATTCGATTTAAGCCAAAGTTCTACCCATACACTGAGCCCAGCGTGGGCGTCGATCTCGCGTGTGCCATCTGCGACAGTGCTGGCTGTGAAGCCTGCCATGGCGCAGGATGGGTCACCATCCTCGGCGCCGGAATGGTCCACCCCAAAGTATTCATGGAGTTCGGCTACGACCCTGCAGAGGTGAGCGGCATCGCCTTTGGGCTGGGTACAACGCGAATGGCTGCGCAGTGGGCTGGGGTGTCCAAGGTGAAGAGCCTCTACGACCAAGAGTTGGCGGTGCTGCATGACCTGCACCGACCCGAGGAGGCACGATGAGGATCACCGCAGATATCCTTCGACGCTTCGTGAAACTGCCCGAAGAGGGCCGAGCAATCCGCATGCTTCTCGATGACATTGGCATCGAGGTGAAGCGGCATGACACCCAACGCGACGCCTTCACAGTCGAACTCCTCGCCAATCGAGGCGACCACCACTGCTATGTTGGCCTCGCCCGCGAGGTGAATGGCCGAACCGGTGGGGGCATATGCGCACCGGAGTATGCGGACCTAAAGGTGGGCGACTCTCCGCACCCCCTGGTCCTCGAGACCGACCTCTGCAGCCGCTACAGCGCCACACTCCTTGAGCGCTCAGGAGACGGTTCGCCGCTCAGCTCACACGAGCTCGCACCCCTTGATGCCGCGGACATTCACTCAGTCTCAGCTCCGGTTGACGCCACCAACTTGGCCAACCTTGAGTTTGGCCAGCCTACGCACTGCTTCGATGCAGACACCATCGTGGGCCCCATCTGCATCCGTCTCGCCCACCCTGGCGAGATGGCCTGGCCGCTCTTTGCGGAGGAGAAGGTGGAGGTCCCACCTGGTGCGATCGTGATTGCTGATGACGAGAAAGTACTCGCGATTGCAGGTGTCATTGGTTGTGAAGAGTCAAAAGCAACCGAAACCACCACCCGTATTCTCCTGGAGAGTGCAGCTTTCGATCCGGTCGCCGTTAGAAAGGCGAGTCGAGCACTCAATATTCACACCGACTCCTCTGCTCGTTTCGAGCGGGGCTCGGACGCCAGTCAAGTGCTGGTCGGGGCTGGACGAGTGGTGGGACTACTTGAGGCCCATGGCTGGCAGCGTGTCGGCGACACCGGCATGGTCGGTTCCTGGACCGATGAGCGTCGGACCATCGATGTAGATGTGGATGCTGCCGCCGCCTTCCTTGGCATCGACCTGTCGGGCAAAGAGGCTGCAAACCGGCTGAGTCGCTACGGCTTTGAGGTCACCCTGTCCTCCGGGCAACTGTCCGTGGTTGTCCCTCCGCACCGGGTCTGGGACGTCGAGTTCCCTGCTGATCTCTATGAAGAGCTCGCCAAGTCCATCGGATACAACGACACGCCATCGACCCTGCCACCCGTCGACATGGGTGCACTGCCCACAGCTGCTGATGTCATGAAGCAGCAGGTTGAGGACGTCCTCCTGGGCGCCGGGTTCTACGAAGTCTTCACCAACGGATTCCACGGAACAGCGCTGCGGGATCGGCTCGGCATCTCTGAGTCCCATCCACTGTGGTCCCACGTCCAGACGACGAATGCTCTGGACCGAGGCTACGGACTCGTGAAGAACAACTGCCTTGCTCAGGCCGTCGAGGCGGTGGTTGGCAATGTTCGCGTGGGCACGCGACCCATCCAGATGTACGAGTGGACGCGGACCTTCCACCCCAACACTGATGCAGACAACGGCGTTTGTCATGAGACCCACCGACTGTGGGCCATCGCAGATGGCACTGTCGAGACCAAGCGATGGATGGGTAAGCCACGTACAGCCGATGCCTGGATGATGAAGGGACTGGTAGAAGAGATTGCAACCACGCTGCGCGTGCCCTTGAGAGTTGAGGGCATTGACACAGCGCATCCCCTGTCCGACTGCATGCACCCAGGTCGCCAGGCCAGCATCACACTGAATGGCGAGACTGTGGGCATTCTGGGCGAGGTCCACCCACGCATCACCAAGGCGTTCAAGCTCAAGCGCGCGCACCCGGTGTACCTGGAGATCACTCGCTCCGGCTTGCTCTCCGATGCGGTCAATCACCGGTACCAAGAACGGTCAATCCATCAGCCCATCATGCGCTCGCTTGCCTTCTCTCTACCGAGCGGCGTCACCGCTGGTGAGGTCGCAGATGCACTCAGTGAGGCTGGGCCAGATTGGCTCGAAGCTGTGGACATTGTCGATGCCTTCGCGCACGACGACGACGGTAAGCCCATGCGCGCCATCACTTTCTCGCTTCGCTACGGAAACACAGACGGCGATCGGTCAGCTGAGGCCGTCAATGATGCCTCGACCAGTCTCATCGAAGCGGTCGAGGCGGCCTACGGCGATCGAGGCGTCACCCTCCGGGCATAGCCAAGAGGGCCGCCAACGCACGCGCTTGTTCGACCCAACTGGGCCAGCCAAGCGTGGATGCGGCCAATGAAGCCTCCCGCTGTTGCTGATGATTCAAGAGCCATTGACGGAGCGTCTCTGCCCAGTCGGCTGCATCGCCCGATGAGGACAGTCGCGTGATTGCACTCGATGCGAGACCGTCCAACGCCCCAGCCGCTGTGCTCAGCACGGGCAGCCCACTGGCGAGGGCTTCGGTCAGTACCATTCCATAGGCCTCATACCGGGCGGGATGAACCAGCAGGCCGTGGTCAGCCATTGTTCGTTGTAAGTCGGATCCATCGAGCGTTCCAAGCCAACTCAGCCGACGTGAGATTCCGAGCGCTGCAGCGCGCTCATGAAGCATGCGCGCCCATCCGGAGTCGACCGAAGCTGAACCCACCAGAGACAGGTGCCAGTCCAGGTCCTTGAGCAGCGCCAGCGCGTCGAACAGGCGGTCATGTCCCTTCCGCGGGATCAGGTGTGCGACCGTCAACAAGCGACTCGCCGACCGGTCTCCGTGGTGGAGCGCCACCTCTGTACCCGGGCAGATGCAGTGCGCCTCAGGGGTGGCGAGTCGGCTGGACATCAGAGCCGCTGTGGGCCGCGATGTCGCCCACCAGCCATCGGCCTGCCGAAGCGAATCGCACTCTCTCGCGACAACCTCAGCACCACCGCCTTCCATATCGAGCGGACTGTGAACGACGACCCAGACTCGGCAGCGCGACGTGAGCGTGCGTCGATCGTCAGCCGATAGGCCCGACCACATCAACCCATCCGCGACGACAGTGTCTCCGTCTGGAATGCTGATGAGTTGTCCCCGACACGCCACCTCATCCGGAAACGGCCAATTCGCATCCATCCGAAGAACACACACATCGTGACCAAGCGACCGCAGCGCCTCGACGATCCGCGCGTTGTAGATGAAGCCGCCTGTTCGACGTTCGGGATCCCCTGGACTCAACCACCACAGCACCCTCAATCCCCCTCGACCTGCCCGGTCGTGATGCCGTACTTCCGGTAGGGAGGGCGCTCACCCCCGCTGGCGCCCGTCAGTGCACGCACCATGAGCGAGTAGAAGCCCTCGTGGCGGATTGAGTCCGCCTCAGACCCCAGCTTCATACCGGTCTTGAATCCCTGCTCCCGGAAAGCCTCGAGCCAACGTTTATCCTTGGCCATGACATGCATGGGGACCGTAAAGTCGGTGTTGTTCTTGTACAGAGGCGGTTGGTGATCACCCATGACGATGATGATGTCAGGCTCCGAATCCATCTTCTCGATGTGGCGAACGACGGCCTCAAAGCTGTACGCGATCGCCTCCATGTAGTCCTCCACGTTGTCCGGTGTCGGGAGCAGACGTCGAAGTCGCACTTCGTCTTTTCGCTTGAAGCGCTTCATCTGCATCTTGAGCTGGCCCTTCGACATCTCTAAGTCCTCGCCCTTGGCGCTCACGGTCCCGGTATTCATGGTCCGCCAGTCATCCACCAGCGGAGGGAGCCCAGTCCAGGGGATGTGGCTCGAGCCAAGGTGGGCAAACACAAATGTCGGGGCACCACCGAGGGCTGGCAGGACCTCATCGCGGAGGTGACCCAGCGCGACCTGATCCGGTACTTCAGCCCATCCATATGGCTCACCGGTGTACCCGATATCATCAAAGAAGACGGTGTCAGAGAAAGCGAAATTATTCTCGAGGCTCACCCCGGGGCGGACCTTGTTGTTCTGCCGCATCAGGACCGTTCGATACCCTCGGGAGCCGAAGAAACTGGGCAGGGTCCGAAGCGTCGAAAGCTGTGGCTTGAGGTGACGGTAGACGGACTCATACTTGATCAGCCGACCGCTCAGCAGCGTCGCATCCGCCAGCCAGGAGCGTCCGCCCATCACTGGCGCGATGGTGCGAGAGGTCACCACATTCCAGCCCTTCATTCGCAGCCGAAGGCTAATCTTTGAACGCATCGCGAAGAAGTCTTCACGAATTCGCTTCGCCAGGACACCGCTGCCATAGCTCTCGATGAGGTACATGTGGACCGAGGGCTTGGTTGTGAGCGCTATTCCGTCCATCTCTTCGTAGGCCGAGGCATCCGTGCCTCGTTGAATGTCTCCCAGGACGTCCGCGGAGTCGGAGACATTGCGTGCTGCGTCATACAAGCTGTTGTTCCCAATGAGTGCTGTCGAAGACTCAAGGGTCAGCACAGCGCCCACGAGCAGGGCGAAGAAGCCCATCCGCTGACGACCACTCCAGGCCGCACTCATCGAGGCGACGCGTCCGAAGATCCAGTGCCCCGTCGCAGTGATCATCAACCAAGCACCGAGGACACCTGCAAACATCGCGAGCACCTTCCAGCCCATGAGGTCGGAGAGCAGCACATAGAGATGCTTGATGAGGAAGAAGGCGTCGTAGAGCAGCGGCTGCTGGGACATCGCGGAGATTCCGATGGCGCGGACCAGCTCGAAGAAGACGACGCTCCCCCAGCCCAGAGTGACCAGCCATCTCAACATTCGTCCCCATCGCCCGCGACCCAAGAACAGCGCCAGTCCCACCATCACGATCAGATCTCGCGGATAGATGACACCCAGCTCGGGGTCGTAGAGCAGGGGCAGGAGCAGCGTTCCAGAGAGGGCCGCCAGCATAACAACCAGCAGGAACATCTGAAGCACGACCGTCCTCACTTGACCTCTCCTCGTCTGAACCAAAAGACCAGAGCCGGCGTCGCGCCGACCAGACAGCTCATCCCATAGGCCGCTGAGACGGCCACAGCATCTGTCGTAGACCAGCCCAGGAGCGAAAAGACCAGGACCGAAGCCACCTCACGAATGCCCCAGCCGCCGATGGATACAGGGAGAACCAAGACCAGCATCATCAGCGGGACAGCGGTGAGGACACCCCAGCCCAGCGGCAGCGCCAGGGCTCGAGCCGAGGCGTAGAAGCCAAACAAGATGGTTGCGAGGAGTGCGATCGAGAGCAGACCGTGGACACCCCATTGCTGGGGTCGTGAGAGTGCGGATTTGGCATCACGAACGAGCGAACGAAGTCCCGAAATCGGCCTAAGCGCAACGACTGCCATGACGACCAAGAGGACCACAACGCAGGCCCACGCCCACAGTGGAGCGGACCGTCCGTGCGCCCATGGCCACAGACACAGCCCAAGGAGCGTGACGCCGAGATGAGCCAAGTGTCCGATGACTCGGTCGACGACCGCCGCCCTCAGCGGCGCACCGAGTTCGCCGTGTCCACGCTTGTGGCGCCATACCCGAACGGCGTCCCCAGCCATTCCACCGGGCATGAGCTGATTGAGGGCCATACCGAGACCGTATTCTTGGAGCGCATGGCCTCGCCGAAGCGAGAGATCGAGGTCATTGGCCACACGCTGCCATCGCAGTCCCCCGAGTATCACCTGAGCCGGGAGCATGAGCACGGCCAGCCCCCACCACCGTAGATCGGCCGTGAGGAACAACTCCGTCAGCTTCTCAGGGTCAACCACGCTCCACAGGGCCACCGCGAGGAGGCCTGTGATGATGACCGCACGAGCCGACTTAAGCCAGGGGCGCGTCGTAGCTTGCCCAGGCAACGTCGGACTCCCGCAAGGTCACACCCAGCCCGCAGAGGCTGTGCGATCCGAGCTCACCGCCCCGAATCGCCGCTTGAATTTGCTCCCAGACCCACTGTGCGAGGAACTCGGTCGTCGTGTTCTGCCCCGCAAACACCGGCAGGTCATCGAGGTTCTTGTAGTTGATGCGCTGAAGCGTCTTGGCCAGCGCCTCGTGTGCGAGGCCAATGTCCACCACGAGGTTGTGCTCATCCAGCGTCTCGGACCGAAACTCGGTCTCGACGACGTAGGTCGCACCGTGGACACCTTGGGCAGGGCCAAAGACCTCGCCCTGAAAGCTGTGAGCAATCATCACGCGGTCGCGGACAGTCAATCGGAACATGAGGAATCTCCGGGGTATCGAATTCTGTGACAGAGCACATTGGACTCGGGTGAGGTCACCCGAACCATGGTGGATGGCAAGTCCTCAAAGGCAGACTCTGCCGTAATCAGCGCGCCCAGTTCTGGATGTTGGGCCAAGAGATTCAAGGTGTCCCGCATCCGCAGCCTGTGCGTGGTGCCTGCAGGGGCCCCTGGAGACACCGTTCCCACCTGACTGGAGCGTATGGTGAGACGCTTGGCGTGAAAGTGGGCCCCCAGAGGCACGCTCACGAGCCTGTCTCCGTACCAACTCAGCTCCAGGATGGTGCCCTCTGCAGCCGTGATCTCCAGTGCACGACGAAGTCCCGCCTCGGCACCGCTCGCGTGCACGACGAGCGAGCGATTCTCACTGGCGTCTTCGGGGCCGACCAAGTGAAGTCCGAGCCTGGCAGCGACCTCACTCCGTGCGGGGTTGATATCGACGAGCTCCACCTCTACGCCCGTCTGCTGAAGACACCAAGCGACAAGCAATCCAACAACACCCGCGCCGATGACGGTCGCGGCGGTTCCAGGCACCGCCCGGGCATCCCAGACGGCGTTGATGGCCGTCTCGAGGTTGGGGGCAAGCACAGCCAAGGCCGGATCCAGTCCGTCCGGGAGGGGCACCACGGCGTCCTCGTCTACAACCATCCGGCTCTGGTGAGGGTGCAACAGGAACACCCGCTCACCGCATCGCTCCTCAGGCGCATCGATGACACCGACCATGATGTATCCGTACTTCACCGGAAATGAGAACTCACCAGACTGGTACGGGCAGCGCATCACCTCATGCTGACTGGCGGGGACCTGTCCGTGAAAGACCAGGCGCTCTGTACCACGAGAAATCCCCCCATACAGCGCCCTCACCACGATCTGGCGAGGACCTGGATCAGGCAGTTGCTCAGACCGGAGCTCGCCGCGTCCCGGAGACACAACCCAGAAGGCCTGGGTCATGGTCAGGCACCCCTGAAGTCGCAGTCGAACAGCCAGTCACCGCCCAACTCGACCATCCGAACGTCTGGACGAGGGCAGTCAGCCAGCGTTGCACCGAGGGCGTCGGTGATCCCCCGTCGCCCTTCGCCGATAAAGACTGGTGCCACAGCAAGATGTAGACGATCCATAAGGCCAGCCTGAATAAATCCAGTCACCGTCACCCCTCCGCCCTCGACGAACAAACGGTTGATGCCCTGCGCCTTGAGAAGGCCCAAGAGGTGCTCCAGGTCCAGTCCGTCTTCGCCCATGCGACAACCGATGACCATGACGTCGCTGGGCAAAACAGGATGATTCGCCCCTTCTCTCCGAACCCAAATGGTCGGTGCCTCACCATCTGAGAAGATGGCTGCATCCGGAGCCAGGACCGCTTCCGGATCGAGAACAATCCGCACCGGATGGGATCCCTCACACCGACGAACCGTCAGCCGGCAGTTGTCCTTCGATACCGTGGATGCACCTACAAGAACACCATCACAGAAGGCACGAAGCCGGTGGGTGTGGTCCAGATCGTCTTGCCCAGAGATCCAGTAGGACTCACCGTCAGCCTTGGCGATGAAGCCATCGAGGCTCTGCGCGAGGTGCCCCACAACGAGCGGTCGGTTCTCGGGTAGTTCACCCAAGAGCGGCGAGAAGAGGTCGATCATTGTGGCGATACGAGACGCATCCGGACCCGCGGCCTTGGGCGCTGAATCGTTCCTGTGCGCAGCGGCCAGGAGCTGTGCCCAGGCCACATCCATGGTCAAGGCAATGGGACTCGGATTAGACGTCTTCATGGTCGAGACAGATGATTATCACAAAGCCCGTATGCTGGCCGTTCATGTTGCGGCAGCGGGAGCCATGTCTGGCCTGATCGGTGTCTCGCTGGTGAATGCCCATGGACTTTCATACTGGGCCATGCTGGGTGCTGTTGGACCCCTGCTCATCGCCATGATGATGGCAGAGCGCACGAGGCGCCAAGAGCCATCCGGTACTTGGAGTCCAGCCCACCGGGTCACCCTGTTCCGAGCCGTGTTGATTGGTGCTGTGGCAACCTCGGCTTGGTCCCACCCACATGTGATCGACACCCGCATGGTCATGGCCGTGGCAGCACTGGCCTTCGCACTCGACGGTGTCGATGGCTGGCTGGCCCGCAGGACCAACTCCGCCTCAGCCTATGGCGCACGACTCGACATGGAGCTTGATGCAGTCTTTGTGCTGGTCCTCAGCGTGCTCGTGTGGACCTGGGACAAGGCTGGAAGCTGGGTGATGCTCTGTGGTGCGGCCCGATACCTGTGGTGGATCGCAGACCATTCCATCCCTTGGTTTAATCGACCGCTGTTCCCATCGTCTCACCGACGACACGGATGCTTTGTCGCGGTGTCCGCTCTCGTGCTCTGTCTGTGGCCCTGGACCGAATCGGCATGGCCCGCGGGTCTCGCAAGCGTCGCGACCCTGACCCTCTCCCTGTCCTTCGGTATCGATGCAGTGTGGTTACTTCAGAATCGAGGACGACCAAGATGATCCTGTTCTTGCTCTCAATCATGGCGTGCTCGGATCCTCCGAAGCAGAGTCTCCAGCCCGAGCCAGCACAGGGGTGCCCAACGGACCAGCCCGACGTCGTGATTGTCAGCATCGACACAACCCGAGCCGATCGACTCGGCTTCATGAACCATCCTGCGGCCCAGACACCACACTTAGATGCACTGGCTGCACGCGGCCACGTCTTCACGGGTGCGATCGCCCCCGTACCCAGAACGACGCCTGCCATCGCAAGCCTGATGACGGGCCTCGCGCCCCACCATCATGGCGCGCGTGAAGTCGGCGAGGTCATGACAGCATCTGCACCGCTTGCCCGAATCCTCCAGGAGCGAGGCTGGCAGACCGTTGGAATCTCCGCCATGCCCGTCGTGGGGCCTGACCAGAACATCGACCGAGGCTTCGATCACTTCGAAGTCGATTTTGACGCAGCGGCCGACACGCTTGCGGCCCGAACACTCGCAGCCACCAAGGGCACCGATCCCGACTGCCCCCTGTTTGTCTGGACCCACTTCGCAGATCCTCACTTCCCGTACGCTCCGCCAGCTCAGCACCCCAGGCCCGTCGCACCCGCCTGTGAGGCCGTGGTTGAAAGGGCCATCGCAGGTAAGCTCGCTCGCTACCGCTACTACGAGAACAGGGACGGCCGGAGTGACGCCATCCTCACCGAATGCACAGCCCTATACGATGCTGAGGTGACCCACTCAGACCGTGGCGTAGGGGCTCTGCTCGATGGCCTGCGGGCACAAGGACGTGAAGACCCAATCGTGGTCTTCACCGCCGACCATGGCGAAAACCTCGGCGAGTGGAACCTGTACTTCGAGCACGGCCCCAATGCGCACGATGCCAGCTTGCGGGTCCCCTTGGTCCTCGCTGGCCCGGGGATAGCTGCAGGCCGTACCGCCTCAGTGGCCACCCTCGAGGATGTCCTCCCCACTCTGCTCAACCAGCTGAACATCCCCGCACCCAAGGAGCTGGACGGACACGATCTCTTCGCCTCATTGCGTCCCGACTGGGTCCGTGCAGAGTCGGGTAGTGCACTGCATGCCCGACTGGGGGACTACCTGGTCGCGGGCCGCAAGAAGCGACTTCACTGTATCCATGGTCCACGCTTCTCACTGTGTGACCACCCGAAAACACCCCGCCGCCTGTACGATCGCCAGCGTGATCCAGACCTCCGGCGAGATGTATCAAAGGACCACCCAGAAGCGATGAAAACCCTGGCTGAAGCGTGGAAGAGGTGGCCAGTCGAGCGGACACGCCAGCGCGTCGTGAGAACGGACACTCACATGCTGGTTGCGACACCCCAACTGTCTGGTGGATACGCCCTCGCCCTCTACAACCACGTGACTGACCCGACCTTGAGTCAAGACATCTCCGAACAGACCCCGAAGGTCTTGGCCAGATTGAAGCCCGTGCTGGAGAAGTGGCACGCCGAGCTCGATGGTGCATCTACGGAGGTCTCCAACAAGTCTAAGGACGAGGAACAAGCCCTGCGTGCGCTCGGCTACATCGAGTGAAGTCGAGCATAGACATCGCCTGACCCTTCATCCATTGTCCATCCTTGCAGCCGTTTTCGGATGGTGTCGGCATCCACCCAGTCAGACTCGACCCAGCGGAACTGCTCGGCCCTCACTGTTCGGAACCGGTAGTCCCCAAGCGCCATGAGCGTATCGACGCACACCAGCGAGCGCTCCACCTCGAGTGGAAAGGCTTCAAACGACAGCACAGGGATGGCTTTACTGAGGCCTCCCAGAACCTTGTCCTCGAAGCCCTCGACATCAATCTTACAGAAGGCCGGAAGCCCATGTTCTGCGATGATGGCGTCGAGGGTCGTGACCGACACACTCACTTCCTCATCGAAGGGGCTGGACTCTATGCGACTGAAGGCATCCACCCAATCAGACGAGAAACTCGTGATGGTCGGGTTTCTCGTGTTGACGTGCAGCGTGAGCTGACCGGGTTGATCCGAGAGACCCACTGGGAGGATGTCGACCTCTGGGTCTGAACCGAAGAATCGCTTGAGCGTCTCAACCATCCGCGGCTGGGGCTCAACAGCGACCACTCGAGCGCCGAGTCCTCGCCAAGCACGAACCCGATTCCCAACGTGTGCTCCAACGTCGATGCACAGATCACCCGGAGACACAAACTGTCCATAGAAGCGCTTCATTCGCGCAGTCTTCCAAGGCTGGCCGTAGTAGATGACCAGCGAGCGGGCGACACCCCATTTGGCAGCAAGTGACACAGACCCTCTCGCAGGCGTTAGTCCTAACCCATGATTCGACGCCTCAAAGACGTGAACCTCGCCCTGCTCATCCTCCGTGTCGGCATGGGTGGAATGATGCTGACTCACGGCATCCCCAAACTGATGCGAGGACCAGACCTCTGGCCCAAGCTCGGCTCAGCAGTCGAGCACGTGGGAATCACAGAGGGTCATACAATCTTTGGTGCTGCCGCGGTGCTCGCCGAGACGGTGGGTGCTGTGCTGGTCATCCTCGGATTCAAGACACGACCCGCGGCCGTCTCCGTATTCCTGACCATGGCGGTGGCTGCAGCCATGCACCTCGGCAAAGGCGACGGCTGGAGTAAAGTCAGCCATCCAATCGAGGTGGGCCTTGCATTCCTGGCGATCGCCATCGCCGGGGCGGGAAAATACGCCATCGATCGAGACTGATGCTGTACGAAAAAAGGGCACCCATGTTGGGCGCCCTTTAATCTTTCAGAACGGGATGGCTTAGAGGCGGTACCCGACCATGATCCCGACGCCGCGAGCATCCTTGGTGACGTTGGTGGCCTTGATACCGATGTCCATGGCGTCCATATTGTAACCAACACCAAGATCGATGACTTGGGCGTCGGCGATGCTGGTTGTCTCGCCGTCGAACATGCTCATGAGCGGCGTGTCTACATCCAGGTTGATGGCGTCAGTGATCTGGTAAGTGAAACCGAGATTCACCCCAATCATCACACCACCACCTTCGCCCATAATATAGGTCAGAAGACCATTACCGGTCCTAATGGCGAGCGCGCCGTCCATCATCACGTAGCGAGTGTCCGCGTCGACACCAATGGCCGGAATGACGTCGCCATCACCGAAATTGACGGGAACGTTTAGTCCCGCGGCCACGTCCAGAGCATCACCATCAACAAGTCCATACCCGAGGGCCACTCCAACCATCTTTTGGAGTCCGCTACCTTCGCCGAGAACGTAGGTCGGAAGAACCGCGGAAACGTCCATCGTATCGCTAATTCCGTAGTCAGCAGAAAGGCCGACGCTCTTGGTACCAACAGCATTGGCTGCCACGTTGATTTGGGTCATTCCCGAAGGCTTTGTGAGGGGACGCTCATTGGCAGATGTGGAATAGTCGCTGGCCAAGGCACCACCAGACATCATGAGGGTAACGGCCGAAACGGTAACGAAACGATACATAAAAACTCCAATTAACGAGTACAAAGTTTGGTTTTAGCGATCTTTTGTTCGCTGTAATAATGGTCTATATTTGATAAACGGATGTCAAAAAGGCGACCATTGAATGGAGTCACCACAAAACACACAAACGATAGACATCGCTGCACCAAAAGGAAGTACAGCCCTCCAATATGACCACATGCGATCCAAAAGTCTTGACGGGGCAAGAGTTGGGTTAGCTCAGTACATGAAGGACGACCGCTGGTCGATTACAGCAGTCACAGACCGGTCGAGGCGGCCCGGTGTTATCGTCCCAGACTCTTGCGAGCGGCCTTGGCGGCCCGAGATTTTGGATAGATGCGCAGCACCTCTCCATAGAAGACCCGGGCATTGTCTCCCTGGCCTTGAGCGTCAAAGCATTCACCTTGCCGAAACATCGCCCAAGGCGCGAAAGTCGAGCCTTTGAACTGGTCTATGACCTCCTGGTATCGAAGCACCGCCTGCTCAAAGTTCTCCGCTTTCATGGCGGCCTCAGCCCGACGGTACGTGGCCTCATCCGCCCGAGAGTGGTTGGGATGTAGGTCGAGGAAGCGGCTGAGCATGGTCTCCGCACCCGTATAGTTACCCTCTTTGAGTTGAGCCTTGGCGTTGTCGAGCAAGGTCATGGGGTCGAGGGTGGGCGTGGTCACGGGGTCACCGTCTGGTGCCTCATCGACATCGCCACCAGTCTCAGCGGGCGCCGGAATCACCGTCACCGTTGACGGAACAGACTCTGAGGACTCGACGGATTCGGCGGACTCGACCGGAGCCTGGGTCTCTCCGTCAGCCGATTCCCCACCAGCCTCCTCCCCGCCACCATCATCCCAGGTCGAAGTGTCTGATGCTGGCGTAGAGGTGGGGGCCATCGCCGGGGGGGCTGGTGTGGTGAGTCCAAGGGACCGCTCAAGTTGATCGGCGCGACTCTCGAGCCACAGAACGCGAAAGCGGGCATCACTGACCTGCCCAACCATGTCTTTCTCACCCTGTGATGAATCATGGGTCAACACCTCAAGCTCTCCGCGCAGGCGTCCCATTTCCTCGCGGAGGGCATCCAGACTGTCGGCACCCACCGCGGACTCGGCGCGCTTGGAGCGGGCCAGAGCCTCCAGCTGATTCACCCTGGCCTCTACCTGTACAAACTGCTGCTCAACGTTGTATATCCGCACGCCATTGTCGCGAATCTCACGCTGCATTTGATTGCTCGCGGACTGACCAGTTCGGTCAAGTACACAAGCCAAAGAGAGCATCATCAACCAGGGCATCTCGCCTCCAACAAAACAACTGACCGACACGTATCGGATCTGGTACCTTTCCCCCACTCCTTGTTGGGGTCTGTGGTCCTGAATGACCAAAGGGGTTCGATGCTTCCACTCTACGTTGGTTCTCTCGCTCTGGGTGGCGTGTTGATCATTGCCAGCATTGTGCTGGGCGACACCGATACAGACGCCGCCCTCGATATCGACGGCGATGTCGACCTCGACGTTGGGCTCGATGGCGACCAAGACGCCCTCCTCGTCCTCAAGGACCCCGGTGATGCTGTCGCAGATGCCGGCATCTGGCTCCCATTTTTCTCACTACGATTTTGGACTTTTGCCCTCTCTGGCTTCGGCGCCTCCGGACTGCTGCTCCAATTGCTGGGCGTGACAGGTTTTCTTGCAGCAGGGTCATCCCTCTGCCTCGGGGGCATCCTGGGAACCGGGGCAGCATGGGTCTTCCGCCAACTGCAGCTGACCGAGCCAACGGGCAATGTGGGGCTCCTGGATGTGAGCGGTTCGGAGGCCACCGTCCTCCTGTCCGTGGGGCAAGACAAGCCAGGCAAGATACGGCTCATGGTTGATGAGCAATACATCGACCTGCCTGCTCGTACCCAGTGTGAGCAACTGATAGAACGAAACGAGAAGGCATTGGTCCTCCAAGTCGAGGACGGTGTCGCCACGATTACCCCGGTACCGGTCGGCTACAAGTCGATGCGCGAGGAGACGTAGATGGAAACGTTGATCGAAACATTCATTGGAGGGGCAGGCTTTGGGCTGATGCTCCTGTTCACCTTGGCGGTGTTCAAGCAGTTCCTGCTGATTGGTAAGCCGAATGAAGTCTTGGTCTTCTCCGGCCGAACACGCCGACTCGCGGATGGCTCCGAGGTTGGGTACCGGGAAATTCTCGGTGGGGGCTGGACCTGGCGCTGGCCCATCATCGAGAAGGTCGACCGGATGAAGCTCACGACCATTCCCATCGAGATTCAAACCACGAACGCATACTCCGCCGGTGGAATTCCCCTCAACGTCCACGCGGTGGCAAACATCAAGGTCTCCTCCAATCCATCTCGAGTGAAGAACGCCATAGAGCGCTTCATGGGTCGCGACCCTCTTGAGATTCAGAGGGTCGGGAAGGAGACGCTCGAAGGTCACCTCCGTGGCGTTCTGGCGCGCTTGACTCCTGAGGAAGTCAACGAGGACCGCCTGAAGTTCGCCCAAGAGCTGACGGCCGAGGCCGACGAAGACTTTGTGAAGCTCGGCTTAGATCTTGACGTCCTCAAGATTCAGAATGTCAGCGACGACGTGGAGTATCTGGATTCCATCGGCCGCTCGCGAATCGCCGAAGTCATCCGTGATGCAGAAATTGCGGAATCCGATGCCAGAAGCGAGGCGCTTCAGGCCGAGGCGGCTTCAACGGAGTCCGGCGACGTCGCCACCCAGGACTCGGAGCGCACCATCGTCCAGAAGCGAAACGAACTGCGAGAGCTTCGAGGACGCCTTGAGGCGGATGTCTCAGCAGAGGAGAAGAAAGCCGAACGTGCCGCAGCCGAAGCCCGTGCGAGCGCAGAGGTCGAGCTTCAAGAACTTCGACGACAGGTCGAGGAACTGCGTCTGCAGGCCGACATCGTCTTGCCCGCCGAAGCCCGACGTCAGGCCGCCATTTTCGAGGCGCAAGGCAAAGCTTCATACACGGAGGAGGAGGGTCGAGCCCAGGCTGCCGTTCTCCAAATGATGACCGATGCCTGGCTCAGAGCCGGCGACGATGCCAAGGACATCTTCCTCATCCAGCAACTCGAGACGGTCCTACAGACGGTGGTCGAGCGCGTAAACTCTGTCGAGATTGACCAAGTCAACCTCCTCGATGGAGGACAGGGTGAGGCCCTGCCTCGCCACGTCGCGAGCTTTCCAGCCATGGTCCGCCAAGTCCTTGAGGAACTACACGGTTCGACTGGAGTGGACGTTCCCGGCATCCTGTCCGGGGCACTGAACGACAAAGGAGCATCGTCATGAGCGCACTCATCTCAATTGCCGTCGTCTCCATCTTCATGCTGCTGGTCGGCGGTGTAGCCGTCATGCTCGTGGCCAAGAACCTGGTCTACATCGCAGGACCAAACGAAGTGTTGGTGTTCTCAGGACGTAAGAACCGTCAGGCTGGCAGCCCAAAGGCCGTCGGCTACCGAACCATCAAGGGTGGACGCGGCTTCCGCATCCCCCTGATCGAGACTGTCGACCGGATTGACCTGACCAACATGGTCATCGATGTGGTGGTGACCAATGCTTACTCAAAGGGAGGCATTCCGCTGACCGTGCAGGGCGTCGCAAACGTCAAAGTCGCCGGCCACGAGCCCTACCTCGGAAACGCTGTCGAGCGCTTCTTGGGGCGGGACCGTCGGAGCCTCATCAAGGTCGCCAAGGATACATTGGAAGGCAACCTGCGCGGCGTGCTGTCCCAGCTCACACCAGAGCAAGTCAACGAGGACAAGATCAGCTTCGCTGAAAAGCTGCTCGAGGAAGCAGAGCACGACCTCAGCCGTCTCGGACTCGTTCTTGACACCCTCAAGATTCAGAACGTCGCTGATGACGTCGGATACCTCGACTCCATCGGCCGAAAACAGACGGCGGAAGTCATTAAATCTGCACGGATCAATGAAGCCGATGCCCGCGCCAAGTCCATCAACCAGGAGGCCCACAACAACCAGGTCGCCAAGGTGCGGGACTTGGACGCCGAGATGAAAATTCTCGAGGCGAACATTCAGCGCCAAATCACAGACGCCAAGTCTGCAGGACAGGCCATGATCGCCGAGGAGATCGGTGAGGTGAAGGCGCTCATCGAGGAAGCTCGGGAGGACCTGAAGGTGCAGGCAGCGCGGGTCAAGCAGGTCGAACGTCGGTTGCTGGCTGATGTGGTCGCGCCCGCCGAGGCTGAGATGCAGCAGCGACGTGCAGATGCACAGGCACAGGCCGCCCGTCTCATCGAAGACGGTAAGGCCAACGTGGCGGTGTTGAACGCGATGATCGATACCTGGCAGCAGGGCGGTGAGTCTGCGCGCGACATCTTCCTGATGCAGAAGCTCCAGACCATGATGGACGCGCTGGTCGACACCATCACCGACGTGAAGATCGACCAAGTCACAGTCCTTCCCACGGGCGATAACTCAACCGCTAAGCGGGCTGTGACGTTGGTCGAGGAACTCAAAGCAGGAACCGGCATCGACATCCCCGCAGTGATCGACCGTGTGTCCGGCGGACCAGCGAAAGACAACGCATAGGGTTAGAGAGGCTGCCTGCTTGAGAGACAACCATTCCGACACTCCACGGTAATACCCAGGGTCTGAAGCCCAGCCAAAATAGGCAGCTGCAGGCCCTGTACCAGCGACGCATTCCTGCGGAGACGTGGATTACCCACGAGCTCGGTCGCCGAATGACTGAGATGTCGCGCTCACTGAACCGACAGCTCGGTGTGATGATCGATCGGCGCGGACACGTCACCCACGTCATCGTGGGGGACGCACACCAGCTCTTCATCCCAGACCTCAAGCGACACCGGGCTGGGTCGTCTCGATTCCGTGGCATCCGATTGGTCCATACCCACCTTCGTGGCGAAGGACTGTCCGAAGACGACCTCACCGACCTCAGCCTCCTGCGACTCGATGCAGTCGTTGTACTGAGCGCGGGCGTCGATGGCCTACCAGGGTTCATGGAGGTCGGCACCATCCGACCCGATGCCCCTGCTGACGACGCCAAGCCCTGGGCCGTTGAGCGCCGAAAAAGCCTGAGCGATTGGCCAAACAACTTTCTGGCCTTCATCGAAGAGCTGGAGGGACAAATTGGTTCCTCCGCCGCGATTCAGCGTGTGCCCGGTGCGGAAGGCGCCATCGTCATCGGCGTCTCGACCAGCAAGCACGACGCCGCTGAAGACTCCCTCGATGAACTGGAGCGACTCGCTCACACTGCAGGACTGCAGGTCCTCGATCGCTTCTTGCAACGCCGCCGAAAACCCGACCACAAATTTGTGGTCGGAAAGGGCAAGCTTCAGACCGTACTGGTGAGGGCGATGCAGCTCGATGCGGAGGTCCTGATCTTCGACGCCGAGCTGTCCCCCAGTCAACTGAGAAACATCGCCACAGACACCGAACTGAAGGTGGTTGACCGGACCAGCCTCATCCTCGACATCTTCTCCCAGCGGGCCACAACCCGTGAGGGCAAGCTTCAGGTCGAACTGGCCCAACTCCGATACCGAAAGCCAAGGCTCGCGCTGATGCCCACTGCCATGAGTCGACTCACGGGCGGCATTGGTGGTCGGGGTCCTGGTGAGACCAAGCTCGAGATCAACCGAAGACGGGCAGATGAGCGCCAGACTCGCCTCGAAAAGCAGCTCAAGAAGCTCTCCAAGCAGCGGGCCCTGAGACGCAATCGTCGACGGCGAGTCGGTCTGCCACACGTCGCCATCGTCGGCTACACCAACGCGGGCAAGTCGACCATGCTGAACCGAATGACGCGCTCAGCCGTCGACGCCGAGGACAAGCTCTTCGCGACGCTCGACCCCACCTCTCGTCGGCTGAGGTTCCCGGAGGAACGAGAAGTGATCCTGACCGACACCGTCGGCTTCATTCGGCAGCTCCCGAAAGACCTGGTCCACGCCTTCCGCTCAACACTGGAGGAGGTGGCTGAGGCGGATCTACTGGTTCACGTCATCGACAGTGCGAGTCCACAGATTCAAACACACATTGATGAGGTCGATCAGACCCTCGCAGCACTCGGTGTAGAGGACACCCCAACCATTCGCGTTCTCAACAAGATCGATGCGGTTCCAAAGGAAGACTGGTTGACACTGAAGACCGCTCACGACGGCATGTTGGTCAGCGCACACGCTGGAGACGGGCTGGGTGCACTCATGATCCAGATCGAACGACACCTGTTCAGAGAGGGTGCTCAGGGTAGACTGAATTCATGATCTGGCTCCTCATCGCCTGCACCCCGACCCCAAGCCTAGACAGCGTCGACAATGGTCCGTTCCATGCTGGCGAACCCAGCATCACAGACATCGACGTGGACTGTGATGCGACTGAAGCGGAGTGGGTGTTCGAGGTCAACACAGAACACTGGACTGGCGGCGGCTGGATCTGGGTCGGTAAATCTGAGGACGACGCCGAGGGACACAAGAATCGGTCGCGCAAGGCCGCAGCGGATGGGTCCAGTGATTTCTTGCAGCTCAAGCTGACGATTGAAGCGGACTGGCGAGATGCCCAGTCGGGAGCATCAACCCGCTGGCTCTGCCGAGACTGGCCTGATCTGACGTTCATGGCCACCGCATACGACACCTCAGGTGCGGGCGTCAGCGACTGCAGGACGTGGGGGGCCGACCCGACCCTCTGGACGCGGATCGAGGGGGCGCATGACTGCCAGACCGAGATTGAACTCCCGATGGATACTGGGCTTTAGGACGCGGCGCGTCTCCTCACGATCTTCATCGCCAGCTTGATGGCTGCAGACATGCTTCCCGGATCGGCGCGACCTGTACCCACGAGCGAGTCTGCAGTGCCATGGTCCACACTGGTCCGAATGATGGGCAACCCCAGGGTCCAATTGACGGACCGCCCAAAACCAACGACCTTGAGCGGAACCGGCCCTTGGTCGTGGTACATCGCCACCCCCAGGTCCACCACACCCTTGGCCGCAGTCATAAATGCGGCTTCGGCACTGATGGGACCCTGAACGTTCATCCCTTCAGCACACAGGCGATCGACGACAGGTGCAATGATCGTCTCTTCGATGTCCCCGAGCTCACCATCTTCCCCTGCGTGGGGATTGAGTCCACAGACATACAAGCTCGGTGAATCGAGACCCAGGTCATCGACCAGCGCCGCGTGAGCGGTCCGTACCGTGTGGGCAATCTTCTCGGCCGTGATGGCGCTCGGAACAGCCTCGAGGGGCAGGTGTGTGGTCACCAGCGCGACCCGCATCACCCCACCGGTGAACGCCATGACACTCTGCGCCCCGCAGAGCTCACCGAGCATGTCGGTATGACCCATGAACTGGAAGCCCTGCTGCCGCAATTGCGCCTTGTGTATGGGTCCTGTGACGAGTGCGTCCGCTTGCCCATCGAGGACCGCCTGCGCGGCCCGCCGAATGGCAGCAACTGGGGCAGGCTCATCGCCACCGCTCGTGTCCACGACACACACACCGGGACAGCCGCACGGCGTGGACGCACTGGACCACTTCACGCCTGCCTCATCCAGTGCGGCATGAATCTCTGGCCCCGACCCCATCAGGGTGAATGCAGCCTGGTCAACCAGCGGACTGAGCGCGCGCGCAGTGACCTCCGGACCAATTCCCATGCCCGGAGTCAACACCACTTTCACAGCGTCTCTGGCTCCTCGAGCTTGACCTCCACAGACGCGCTGCGCCTGCGAGATTGATACCAGGCATCTTCCTCGCGAGCATACTGCTCCTCGAAGACCTGCTGAGACAACGACGGCTTCACTTCCTCGAAGGTTCCAACCGGCTGGAGGTCACGACTACGAATCTCAAGGAGATAGACTCCGCGACTCGTCGGGATGGGTTCAGAAACCTGACCAACCGGTACCGAGAATGCGGGCTCGTCGAGCGCAGACATGATCTCCCCGGGTCGGAATGTCCCCATGCTTCCACCGGCTTGCCCGAAGCCAGCGACATCGAGCTCCGCCGAGAGGGACGCGAAGGCCTCTCCAGCCTCGAAGCGGCGCTTGGCATCTTGGACGATGGCGGTGACCCGCTCAAGTTCAGCATCCGTGCCATCCCTGAGCGGAACAAAGAGTGCGCCGAGGTCGACAACCTCAGGTCGGTCTGGGTTGTTGACCAGGCGATTGTACGCATCCTTGAGCGCGTCTTCGTTCTCCACCACCCGAGGTCGAATGATGTACATCTGGAACTTCTGATGACGAAGCTGACGCTTGAGGTCCCGAAGGTAGACATCCCAGGATGTTCCGCCCTGCTCAATGGCTTGTCGGAGGGCGTCTCGGTCCTTGAGACCATTCTGACTGATGATGAAATCGAGCTGGCCGTCGACCTCGCGGTCCTCAACCTCAATCTTCAGCCGATCCATCTCTTGCTCAATGAGCAGCTCTCGAATCTGCTGATCAAGGACCTGCAACTCAGCTGCCCGACGGTCACCCGCCGAACCGCCCGCCGCGAGTCGCTCGATGTACGGACGCCCCAACTCATAGACCTGGCTGAGCGTGATGACCTTGTCGTTCACCACGGCCGCCACGCGGTCCACTGGAGCAGCAAAGGCGCTGCCCCAGATCAGACCGAGCCCGAGCAGGAGCGCGCGCTTCACTTCTTAGTCGGGGGCTTGAGGCCAGCGGGCATCATGCCAGGACCACCAGAAGGCATCCGCATGCCGGGGTGCTTGGGAGCACGTGCGGGCTCAACCTCGATGCCGTCGAGCTTCGTGTCCTCTGTGGCGATGGATGCACCCTCGCGCAGACCATCGACGTAACCCTCGTACAGGCTCTTGAGCTTCTCGTTCTTGATCTTGCGCAACACCGAGCCCTTCATCTGCTGGAAGGTGCGCTCGACCTTGTCGCGCTTGTTGGCGGCCAGGACGATGTTGTAGCCCTCGTCGGTCTTGAAGACACCCGACAGCTCACCAACGCTCAGCTTGAATGCCTCATCAACGATGGTCTTGTCCAGACCAGGCTTACCATCTGCAGGGACGAAGCCGACATCACCACCGCGGCGCTTGTAGGGACCCTCAGAGTGGTTGCTGGCGAGATCCTTGAACTGACTGGCGTCCTTCGCGAGCTTGCCGTGGAGGCGCTCTGCCTCAGCCTTCGCCTTGTCGTCTGGACGATCGTCTGTGACCTTGACGAGGATTCGCTTGATCTGCACCTTCTCTGGAACCACGAAATCATCCTGGTTCTCGTCGAAGTAGCCCTGAAGCACCTCATCGGTGAAGTCGGAATTCTTGACCTTGGCGTACACAGCTTCACGCAGCAGCGTGTTGACCATCACCTTCTGAACCTTGGGATCCTTGTCCAGGCCTTCCTTGAGGGCGGCTTGGTAGAGGAGCTTCTCGTCAACCAGACGCTTGAGGACATCCTTCTTCTCGTCGAGACTCAGCGCCTTCCCGTCAGCGGGGACTTTCCGCGCGGCCGCAGCCTTAAAGTCCTCTGAGCCGACCTTGAGGCCGTTTACGGTGGCGAGGGTTTCACCGGCATCAGCGCTCGGTGCTGAGACCTTCCCGCCGTCGGCTGGAACACCAGCCTCGTTGCCGCCGCAGCCTTGTGCTGCAAGCAAAGTACCGACCACCAATGTCGTAAGCGTCATCTTGTTCATCTTGAATCTCCATCAAGTTCAAAATTGAGGGCGCATATGTAGCACGTGATTGAAGCGACGGCCACGGCGACCAGGTGGTTGCCCCAGGTCAACTCGGGGGATGCTCAAGGACATCAGGCTCACGCTCGGCGATCGAGAGACCCAAGGCCGACGCACTGCGTCCGATGTCAGCCAACTGATTGTGTGGCCCCACAGCGACCCACGTGCTCGATGAGGGTGAAAAATATTGGCCCGCAAGGCGTTGTGCGTCGGACAGGCTCACCGCGACAGTTCGGGCTTGCTCGGTCGACCACTCGTCGTGAGGAAGATCATGCAGCCACTGGACTGTCTGCAGGGTGGCCATCCCAGCGAGCCCGCAGGCCCGCTGTGGAAATCGTCCAACCAGGAATCGTCGCGCGCGCCCAATCTCGTCCTCTGAGATGTCACCACCTGACACGCTCTCGAGTTGCCGGTGCATGGCCTCAAAGCACCTGACACCATCATCGGGGCGCACAGAGACCGTGGAGGTGATGTCGCCGCCATGCCGTCCACAGTCGAGCTGGCTGTAGGCTCCATAGGTCAATGCCTGACGGTTCCTCAAGTCATCAAAGAGCCTCGATGAGGCGCTCCCCCCGAAGACTTGGTTCACCACACTGAGGCCACCAAAGTCATCGTGCGCACGGGGCACAGCAGGCAGCCCGAGCCCCACCGAGAGGGTCTCGGCCCCACTCACCGGTATCAGGATCATCTTGTGCGCTGGACGGCGTGGCGTGGGCGGAACGATGGGTGTGGGTGTGGTCTGACTGGGGAGATCCTTGAAGCGGGCAGCAAGTCGAGTCACAACCCGATCAACGTCGACCTGCCCGACGACCAAGACAAGCCCTCGGTGGGGATCGACAATGGCTCCGTGGAGTGTACGTAAGTCCTCTCGTGTCGTGGCCTTGAGACCAGCCATCGTGGTTCGCGGAAGCCCATATGGATGAGCACCATACAGCCCATGCATGAGCCACAGGTTGGTGATGCCATCGACCTTGGACCACTCATGCCGATGAATCTGCATGGCCTTGTGTCGCTCTGCTGCGACCGCAATCTCAGGAAGTGCAGGCTTGAGGGCCACGCCGGTCGCGAGGTCCACAAACCGCCAGAGGTGCTGACTGAGGCCTGAGATGCTGACCATGGCGCTGTCGATGGTGACCCCTCCCCCGAGCCGTGCTCCCAGGCCGTCCAAGGTTTGGGCGAAGGCACTCATCTTGAGTTCCGACATCCCGTGACGCATGGCGCGCTGGAGGAGGAGACCGGACCCCAACCGATCCCGCCGCTCGTGGACACGACCGGAGCCAAAGACCCACCGTACGTGCGCGATGGGGAGGCCATCCAGTCGAACGGCTGCAACCCTGAGGCCATTACCGAGGTCCTGCACAGCATGTGGAGGGAGTGTCCAGGGACGCGGGGTCTCACCCACGGGAGGCTGTGTCGGGAAGGCCATCATGCTGGGTGAACCTCGAGGACCACGCAGGCATTGGGATCAAAGTCTCGACGTGCCACGCGGATGAGATCCTCCGGGGTCACGCGGCTCACCTGCTCGAGGTATCGGGATTCGAAGTGAGGATCGTTCTGAATCTGGATCGCCCGAGCGAGTGCGTTCGCCCGGTTGATGACGTTCTGTCGACCGAAGACCCTGAATGCACGAAGCTGATTTCGAACCTTGTCGAGTTCATCATCGGAGACGATCTCTCGAGTGAGTCGCTCCAGTTCACCTGCATAGGATTCGATCAGGGCCGGGACACTACCCCCCTGCGGCAGCACAGCGAAGAGACTGAACAGGCTCGGCCCGCGGTGGGCCTCATAGCCGCCCTTTACACTCACCGCCTGACCAGACGAGGTGACGAGTGCGCGCTGCAGCCGACTGCTGGGACCGCGAAACAGCATGGTCTCCAACACCTCGTAGGTGAAGAAATCGGGGTGGCCATAGGGCACCGCTGGATGATTCACAAAGACGGCTGGAAGCTGGGCCAGGCCATCCTGCGTCCGACTGTGCTTGGGCAACATTCGTCGGGTCTCAGAGAAGTCTGGCATCACCCGATCGGGTCCCCGCTCAAGGCCGGCAAAGTACGCATACACCTTGTCGAGTACACGCTCAGCATCCACATCTCCCGTGATGGCCAACACCGCGTTGTCCGGGACATACCAGCGCCGATGGAAGTCGGAGACATCATCCAGACTCGACTGCTCCAGGTCGGCCCGGTAGCCAATGACGGGGTGGCCATAGCCAAAGCTCGAGTAGGAGATCTCGGAGATGTGGCTGTGTGCGCGGCCATAGGGACGCTGTTCCACTCTCTCTATGAACTCAGCGAGCACAGCCTGGCGCTGGGTGTCGAAGCCCTCTTGTGTGATGTTGAGTGCACGCATGCGGTCTGCTTCCATCCACAACCCGAGCGCCCACTGGTGCGCAGGAAGCGAGTGGTAGAACGTTGTACGCTCTACCCCTGTGGATCCATTGACGTCTCCACCGTGCCCCTGGATCGCGGAGACAAATCCGTCTTTGGGAACACACTCAGAGCCCTGAAACATCATGTGCTCAAACAAGTGAGCAAAGCCGGCCTCACCGGGTCGCTCAACTCGACTACCGACATCGTAGGTCAGAGAGACCCCCACAATGGGCACAGCACCATCGGGCTCAATCGCCACCCGAAGGCCATTGGAGAGCGTGCTTTGATGGATGTCCGACATGTCGCGTAGGATCGGTAACACCCTTTGTACGGGGCGGTTACGGCCATCACTGATGACACCCTCATTGCTATGCCTCTTCTCCGCTGTGACAGCGTGGGCAGGGCCCGTCAGCTTGCACACGGATGTGGCCCTCTCGGTTGAGCGCACAGGGGTCACCATCGCCCGCGCACCCGGACCCGGCACGCTCAGCCTCGGTGAGTTCCCGCCCGGTGATGCGCGACTCCGGCTGAATCGCGTCGACCTCACCCCACTCGACGCCACCTTCACGGTGCCAGCATCAGGCCCGCTGGTTCTGCGACTGGAGGGTGACATGTTGACCACAGAGACAGAGGCCGTGGCCACCACAGATGCCCCTCCCCCGGTCGTGATCTTTCGCCCAGTTGGTGGACAGCATTTTTCAGTCATCCTGGGCGGCAAGATGAGGACCTCAATCACTGAGGAGACCATGATCGACCACTGGGGTCCAGGGCTGCACACGCTTGAGGTGCGCTCTGCTGACGACCTGACGGTCTGGGCTCGAGGCGAGCTGAAGCTGGCAGCGGGGCAGAGTGTGGTCGTCACACTCGAGTCGGGACGACCGCCCGATGTGCAGGGCCCAGACGGCGTGTGGCGCAGCGGTGGACGTGACCAGTGAACCGACAAGCCATCCGGACTCGAATCCTCGCGGCCTTCGCACTCGCCCTGATCTCCATGACCGCCACCCTGGCGTACGGAATCCATCAGATGGAAGCCATCGGTCACGAACTTGAGGCGGTCAACAGCGGGCTCTTGCCCTTGTCGAAGGTCAGCGTAGAGCTCGGTGCACTCGTCAGCCAACTCGACCGCGACCACGACCGGTTTGCCCGCCCAGGCTCAGCCAATGATGCGGCACGAAAGGCCAACGCCACGCTCTATCGCAAGTCCATCAAGGATGCGCTTGCGCGCGGCATGATGACCGCCGGCCGAGCCCAGCGACAGGTCCACCACGTGGAGGACGCGGAAGTCATCGGCAAGCTGCACACCGTCTTTCTCGAGATGGAAGAGCAGAGTGCCGGCTACGCCATCGCGGTGAGTGACTGGTTCACTGCATCTGAGTCCGGTGACGAGGACGCGTCCAGCCGCCGACTGGCAGACCTGGATCGACGACGCCAGGGACTCGCAGCAGGGGCTGACCTGGCCCAGGGGCTTGTCGAGGGTCAGATCGAGCGCGTCAGTCGACGGACTGCGCGAGCACAGCGCCATGCCCTCATCATCTCGATTGCCCTGGGCATCCTGAGCCTGGTGTTGTCCGCAGCACTCGCAGGGGTGGCCTTGGTGGCGCTCAAGCCCATCGGTACCCTCATTGGACAAGTTCAGCGGGTGGCGGCAGGAGACCTGACTGGTCGCATCGACCTCAACACCAACGACGAGATGGGCGTGCTGGCCGCGGAGTTCAACACCATGGCGGACGCCGTCTCCGAGCGCGATCAAGCCCTCCTCGAGCGCGCGCGCTCACTCGAAGAGCTTCAGGGCAGACTTCGTCAGATCCTGGACACCATCACGGCAGGTCTGGTGGTGGTCGGCGAGGGGCATATCCAGACGCTAAATCCCGCTGCAGAAGTCCTCTGGGGAGTTTCTGAGGGCCAGGAACCACCGACGTGGATGCACAAACTCGAGCCCGGCGCGCATGCAGGAATCTCTGTAGACGACGCCCTCTTCGCCCTGAGTGTGGTCCCATTTGGGAAGGATGGCACCCTGATTGTGGGTGAAGACATCACTGAGCGTGAGGCCGTCCGAGAGCGACTGATGCGCAGCGAACGTCTCGCCCTTGTGGGACGCATGCTGGCTCAGATCACCCACGAGGTCAGGAATCCGCTCAATGCGATGAGCCTCAACGCCGAGATGTTGAGTGATGAGGTCTCCTCCCCTGATGCCAAAGCCATGCTGGATACCATCGGCGGCGAGATTCGACGGCTCGAACGACTGACCGAGCGCTACCTCCACTTGTCGCGAAAGCGAGTGAGCGAGCGGGTCCTCACGGACCCCCACGATCTCCTCCGAGGACTGCTGGCCATGGATGAGAGTGCACTCCTCAACGCGGGACTCTCCGTCTCTGTGCGCCCCACCACGCTCGACCCAGTGGAGTTCGACACCGACGCCGTCACCCGCGCCATCAGAAACCTCTTGCGCAACGCCGCGGAGGCGGGCGCGACCCAGATGCAGATCGACGTACATACAGCGCCCAAGCACCTCCAGTTTGACCTGACTGACGATGGACCGGGCATGGATGCCGAGCAGACGACCCAAGCCTTCGATCCCTTCTACACAACCAAGGCCAGAGGGACGGGACTGGGTCTGGCGATCAGTCGCCAAGAGATTGAGGAGGTCGGCGGCACACTCGTTCACGATGCGGCACACACCGAAGGGGCCCGATTTGTCCTCTCGATTCCGACAACTGGTTGACAAGGGGCACGACAAGAGACAAATTGTCAACATTGACATATTGTCGGAGAACCCATGCAGGCCACCGTACTCGTCGTCGATGATGAAGAGCCCAACCGCGCGACCCTGACCCGCATCCTGGAACGGGAGGGGCATCGAGTGATCTGTGCTGCAGACGGTCGCGAGGCCATCTCCACCCTGCGCGCGGAGACCCCCAACGTTCTGCTGACCGACCTCAAGATGCCAGGCATGGACGGCATGGAGCTCCTCCAGAATGCTCGGCAAGTCGACGGTGACCTCGAGGTGATCCTCATGACGGCCTTCGGTACCGTCGAGAACGCCGTCACCGCCATGAAGCACGGCGCCAATGACTTCATCACCAAGCCCCTTCGACGCTCAGAGATCGTGAAGGCCGTGGCCAAGGCCATCGAGAAGCGAGCGCTGGTGATGGAGAACCGGGACCTCAAGGCACGCTTGGCCCAGACCTCGTCCTCCGCCCTCATCGGAAGCAGCCCCGCCATGGCCGATCTGCTCACAGAGGCCAGACAAGTCGCAGACTCTGTGGCCACTGTGCTCATCTCTGGAGAGAGCGGGACGGGCAAGGGCATACTCGCTCGGTGGATTCATGCTCACTCCCCTCGGGCCCAGGCGCGCCTGGTCGAAGTCAACTGCTCAGCGCTGCCGGACAACCTGATCGAGAGCGAACTGTTCGGCTACGAGGCCGGAGCGTTCACCGACGCCAAGAGTCGTAAGGAGGGTCGATTTGGGCTCGCCAACGGGGGCAGCCTGTTCTTGGACGAGGTCACAGAGCTGCCGATCGGTGTACAGGCGAAGCTCCTTCGGGTTCTTCAAGACGGCGCATATGAGCGCCTTGGGGGCACACAGACGCTCCGCTCAGACACACGACTGATCGCTGCGACGAATCGAGACGTGGCTGCAGCCGTTGCAGAAGGCATGCTTCGAGAGGACCTCTACTACCGCCTCAATGTCATCCAACTGCACGTCCCTCCCCTCCGAGATCGGGTGGAGGACATTCCGCTGCTCGCTCGACACTTTGTCGATCGCTTTGCTGCCCATCACGGTCGTGCAGTACGCGGACTGAGCGAGGATGTTGTACACGCCCTCGAGAGCTACCCGTGGCCTGGCAATGTGCGCGAACTGGAGAATGCACTCGAGCGGGCCGTGGTCCTCTCGCGCAGTGACCAGCTTGAGCTCAACACCCTGCCGCCAGATGTGGCCCGTGCGCGCCGCGCTCCTGAGCGCCTGAGTTTCTCTGTGGGAACTCCCCTCAAGATCATGGAGCGTCGCATGATCGAGGCCACCATGAAGAAGTGTGGGGGCGACAAGGCACAGACAGCGCACATGCTGGGAACCACGGTGCGCACAATCTACCGGCGCGAGGCGGAGTGGCGTCGAGACCGCTGAGCTACTCCTCTGCAGCCCCACCATCGGACATGCTCGCCCGTCGGATAAGGACCACGCCGACCACCGTCAGCACGATCATGCCGTACTGGGCCGGCGTCAGCCCAGCCCATCGCACATCGGCTTGGTCCAGGTCTGTGTTGCGGAGGAAGTCCATGACGAAACGGATGGGCGCATAGGTCGCAGAGAACAGTCCAAGGAAGAAGCCGGGCTTCACGGGCCGATGACGACATGCGTAGAACAGGGCTGCAATCCCTGCAGTCCAGATGGCCTCATACAGGCCGAGATCGTGTCGAGAACCACCCGGAAACTGCACGGCAAGGAAGAAGTCCGACGCCCGTCCAATGTGGTCGTGGGCCGTGAAGCACCCCAGGCGCCCGAATGTCCAGGCGAATGGGAAGCCGAACATGATGGTGTCGGCGTGTAGCCAGTAGTCGCGCTTACGGATGACCCGGTAGAAGAGGATACTCCCGAGCACCGCTCCGATGAACCCACCCGTAGAGGAGAAGCCCGCCCAGACCCTGAGGAGGGCCATGATGCCATCCTCTTCGAGCTGATGAGGGTTGTAGGCGACCACGTGGACGATGTGCCCGATGAAGAAGCCCATGGCAACCGTGACCACGGCGCCATCGACAATGTCCTTGACCTCAAGCCCCAGCCTGATGGCGCGCGCGCGGGTGATCTCCAGCCCGATGACGAAGCCAAGCAAAACAAGCGCCGTCCAGGAGTCCAGGACAACGGGCCCCCACTCAAAGATGGGGATCTCAAAATACGGCACGAGGGCGGTCATGCGTTGGACTAACGCCTCGGCGAATAAGTGGCTGTGTTAGCCTTCTCCACATGGCGATCATCACCAAAGACATCCTGCTGACCGGCATACGTCGCGACGACGTGTTCGACTGGATGGGCGACCCGGCAAACCACGATCTCATTGTGGCCGGCGCCTTTGATACCGTGAGCGGCTCGGGTGGCAACTACGAGCTCGACATCACGACACCAGGCAGGAAGCGAACCATGAGCTACCGCTTCAAGTCCAAGGACGACAGCCACGGTGGCCGACGCATCCTCGTGGATACGGCAGGAAAGCGCACGCAAGGTCAGCTCAATTTCAGCCTCCGAACCATGAAGCCGTCGACGAACACACTGGTGACGATCCGTATGGATTACAGCCCAGGCGGTGCCTTGGGCGGCCTCGTCAATTCGACTGGCTTGGCTCAGGCGCTTGAGAGCGGACTCGTTCGGATGCTGGAGAATATCGCCGCTTCAATCCCCAGGAATTGACAATCTTGCCTTTATTCTTTCTCTCCCTGTAGACTGGTGAGGAAGGGAGTTTTGGCAATGAAACCTGTATCACTCCACCCACTACTGTGGCCGCTCATGTTGATGGGCCTGCTGGCAGGCTGCGCCACACGCTACACACTCGCACCCGCCGACATGTCCGGAATTCAAGGTGCAGTCGACTTACCTGATGGCGCCGCCGATAGGCTGATTCTTCGGGTAGACAACCCAGGAGAGCAGTGGCTGCACTTGGACTGGTCCAACGCGACCATCGTTGGACTGACTGGATTTGCGTTTCCAGCAGACCTCAAACCCAGCGATCCTCTGAGCAGCATTCCACCAAAGTCAAGTGTCGAGTACCAAGCCTTCCCCGGTCATAACTACAAGCCTCGAGGATACTTTAAGCAGCGTCGCTCAGGTGTTGAGCAACTGTTGGTCTTCGATGCCGACTTTACTCAACTCGGATCAGGAAGTCTCATCTTCCACATTCCGGTCTGTCGAGGAGAGTCCTCAGCCTGCAGCGACGATGGATCGTCCTGGTCTATGGCAACCATCTCAGGCAACGTCCGGCGGAGGCAGTAGGCATGACCCAACGACTCGCTCTCATGTTCATCACCCTTGGCCTGACGTTCTTCAGTGGCGAAGCCTACGCCCAGGCGAAAGAGCCTTTCCCTCACGGTGAGGACTGGGTGGGTAGTGACTACGGCCAAAGCGATCCCTGGTTCTCTGCCAGCGCCGTCATGGCTTACCGCAAGGCACCCAACACAACCTGGATACCACCGATCTACCACGCGGTTTACGGTCTCGATGGGCGGCTTCATTTCAACCCAAGACTTGCCATCGTGTCGGGGATCCTATGGGGTGGATACAACAAACTGGCGCTCGAAGGTGAACAGGGCACCCCAATGTCCGGCGCAACGACAATGCAGTCCAGTGAAGACATCAATCAAGAGTTCAGCAGCTTCATCTTCCACGTGGGCGCAGACTTCGGATTGCTGGAGACTAAATATGTTCACATCCAAGCAGGCCCTAGGCTCGGTGTGCACACCCAAGAAGCCCGTTTGGTGGGCAACGAATTGATGATCAACAGGCTTGATGACATCAAGGCATCTTCAACCAATCTCCACCTTGGCGCTGTGGGAACCGTCGGCGTATTTGTGCTTCCCTTCATCGAGATTGGCGTCCAGCTTCAAGGCGACTACGGCATCGGGGGTGATGGGTCAGGTTCCGGTCACCAAGTGGGTGGATACACCACTACGCATCTCTAAGGCTTCTGGTCTAAACCGACCTCGCCATCAACAGATCGTTGCGCATGGACCCGTCCACTTCCTGGAATTCCCCCACCAGGCGTCCTTCTGTCACAAAACCCAACTCCTTGTAGAGCTGGACAGCGCGAGTGTTGTCCTCAAAAACATGCAGGGCAAGCTTATGCAGGATGGGGTTCGACTCGGCCCAGACAATCGCTGCGCCCATGAGCGCGCGGCCCACGCCGCAGCCTCGAGCCTCTCGCTCCACATAGACCTCGATCATGCCCACGTGCTTGGCGCGCTCCTTGTTGCCCCCGCTGACGGATACGGCACCCACAATACGATTCGCCATACGGGCCACCATGAAGCGACTGTTGGCCTCACTGTTCCACTCCCGAATGATCTTGGCCTGCCAGGTGGCATCGCCCTTGAACTCATCCGGGTAGGTGATGAACCACTGACCCTCTTCGAGCACACGGCGATACATCGCGACCACGGACGCGGCGTCCGCATCCGTGGCGTTCTCGATCAAGATCGGCGACGCAGGCGCCTCGGCACCGACTACCACTTGGCGGGAATCTCTCCGCTCAACTCAGCGACCTTGTCGTCGTCGATGATGAGTTCGCGCTTGTAGAGCTTCTGCGCAGCGTACGTGTCCTTGCTGTTGCGGACCCAGATCTGATGCGCGCCGTCTTTGCGGACCTCAAACCGGTACGTGAAGCGCTCGGAACGATAGGCCTGACGACCAGCCACCCGCTGGCGCTTGAACGGGCGACCCCAGGACATGTAGACCATGTGCTTGTCCCAGCCGAGCTGAACTGCACCGTCCGCAATCTTCTCTCGGATGTGTGGCGGGTACTGGTAGAACTTGTCCCAGAGGCCCTTGTCCTTCAGCCATTGATCCCGCTCGACCCGGGTCTTGAGCTTGAGGTACTCCTTGCGCTCATCCTTCTTGCGCTCACCCTTGGCGTTCGGCGGGTCCATGTAGACACGCAGGGCCATGAAGTGGGTGTACTCGTCTTCCTCGAGCTTGTTGATCTTCGCGTTCATGTTGAAGCCGGTCATAAAGGTGGCCGACATGAACAAGGCGATGAGTAGCGCTGATTTCCGCATGGATATCCTCCGTTGGTTCACTAATACTGTGCGTCAGCGAGAGTTGCCAAAGGGTTGTGCGGGATCCGTGGAGAGCAAGACGTCTGCATGGACCCAGCCCTTTCGGCCATCTGACAGCAGCAATAGACGGTGCGTGGGCGTACTGTCTTCAATCGCGACCTCAGCCCCGCTGTGAAGTACAAAGAGCGACATGCCCGAAGGCCCCAGCGCGCTGCGCACCTCGACCTCATCCACGATGATCACAGCGCCCCTTCGCTGCTCTATGGCGTCGACGGTCGAGAGCGCGAGGAAGGCCCCAACCAGACACCCGCTGATGGCCAGATTCCTCATCCCGGATCCGATTGGACTTTGCCCCCTGAGCGCACGAAGCCGGCCCCAGACCGCGAGCCACAGTGCCAAAGCCAGGGTCAGGGCGGCAGCCCATGCGGTCTCTACGGGCGCCAAGAAGGACTGCCAAAAGAAGGCGGGACGATGGGTCGCAGGAGGGTCGATTCGGTCCTCGAAGGACTGCCGAACCAGGTCCAGGTTGGCGGCAATGTCTCCATCCCGAGGCGCCAGCGCCTGACCCCTCCGCCATGCTGCAGCCGCCTCGGCCTTTCGGTCCAAGCGGTACAAGGCATTTCCGAGACCATGGTAGACCGCAGGGTGCCAAACCCCATCCTCAAGGGCAGACTGAAACTCTTCGACCGCTTGGCTCGCATCTCCTCCACGGAGCGCCTCGAGACCCTCTGTGTAGCCAGCCTCCGCAGACGACATGAGACCAAGCAGTGCAAGTATCAGCATCATCATGACGTCCTCTCTTGGAGGAATGCCCTCACCCTTGCCTCGAGATCAGACACCTCACCGCCGCCGTACCGGGCGCGCTCCAGGTCCCCGTAGAGCTTGGCGGGTCCGTCACCGAGCGCAGTCACTGCTGACGCGTCGAGCCCGGGGGCAGAGACACCAAGCCTCAGCGCGGCGGCTTCACGGAAGATGGACTCGATCTCAGCGAGTCGTTCTGACGGGTCCTGAGGGAGGGCTGTGAGTCTGCGACGAAGCAACGCCACCGGGTCGGGAGCACGTTTTCGCCACCATACCCATCCAGCGAGCAGGCCCCACAGGAGCGCAGGTAGCGCGACCACACCTGCGAGGGACCGTTGGGCACCCGCCACGGTTCGATCACCCACAGCCTGGCCGCCCGCCACAGGGAGCACATCCTCTCCGAGACTGACGACGTCTCGACGCTGATCACCGGACTCTCCAGCAAAGCTGGTGACCACGCCGCCGCCCTCCTCGCCGGGCAGTACCGTGAGGACAAGTGGCTTCGAGCTCACCGTCCTGTACTGCCCTTCGCCTGGATCGTAGATCACCAGAGACACTGGCGGAACGGTCAGCGGACCCGCCTCCTCCGGCACAACAGCACGGCGCACCGTGAGCTTGGATCTGAACCGTCCATCCAGGAGCTTTGTTTTGATCTCAGGAGCATCGTCGTAGGCTCGGAAGCCAGCGTCCGCGGGGGTCTGTGGGAGCGTGAAGCCCGCGAGGGTCCCATCACCCACCACATCGATCGTGAGGGTCACGCTCTCCCCGAGCTTGACCGTCTCAGCACTCGGCGCCACCCGAACGTCAAAACGACCAACTAAGCCGCTGTATCCAGGGGGCTGACTGTCGACCGGAAGTGGCTGAATCTCAACATCGATCGCATCTGTGGCAAAGGTCTGCGTCTCCGTGGTTCCACGAAGTCCGAATGGAGAGTCGCCAAAGAGTTCATCAATTCCGCTGCGACGCCGACGACGCTTCTTGGTCCGAAATTGAGCGGTCAGTCCTGCCGCACCGATGCGCTGCACTCCAGTCCCGGCAGCAACAAGGGGCACCTCGATGGTCTGAACTGTGAGCGGCTTACCGTCTTGAATGATCTGGTACTCGCGCTGCGCGGCCTCGGCATGAACCTCCTCAACGAATCCAGGGAACTCTGGACGACTCCATCGGGCGTTCACCAAGGGGCGCTCATACTGGAACTGAAACCGGTAGACCACGACCTGTCCCAGCACCGGAGCAGCATCCGTGATGGTGGCAATGACCGGCGCGGAGCCCTGAGTGACTGGCGCCTGACCAACGTCAATCTCCACGGGTCCTGCGGTCAGCAACTCACCATCGACCACCAGCTCCACCGGTCCCACCATCCATGTTCCCGGCTTCGTGGCGGCGAGTTGGTAGTTGTACTCGAGGATGCGGGTGGTCTCGAAGTTGACCATCATGTGCTGACTCGACTGCCCCTGGTACTGCGCCAGAAGCCCCTCACCCACGGGAAGCTGTGGTTTCGACTCGGCCTTGCCGTTGATCACGGCCAGCTTCACTGGCACCGCCTGACCGACCACGAGCTCTCGCGTATCGATCTGGAGGGCGAGTTCGCCAGCCCAAGCCGCAGTAATGAGGGCCCAGATCACCAGTCCTTGCCCCCCTGACTTCCCGGGTCAACGACCACGCGGGGATCGCCTTCCTTGACCGCCTCGAACATGCGCGCTGCCTCACTGGCTGTGATCTCTTGGACCGGGGTGGGAGCCTTCCCTGTATCGCCCTGGCCAGCCTCTTGTGGCTCAGCGGCCTCGCCATCATCAGACTCAGGTGTCTGTTCAGGACGTCCTTCCGCCTGACCCGTGTCTCCCTCAGGCTTGCTGGGCTCCCGAGTACCATCGTTCTCCGGGGCCCCAGTATCCCCACCGGACTCCGGCGGCTGATCCTGTTGTTCTTGGTCCCCACCATCCCCCTGCTCGCCATCGCCGTCCTGAGGGGGAGGCTCCTCGCCTGTGCGCTTCTGAATCTCTGCCTGGACTGCGGCTGCATTCTTTTTCGCCGCGGCATGGTCGGGCTGGTCCTGGAGCACGCGCTGCCAGCTCTCCAGTGCCTGCGTGAGCCGTCCGGCCTTATACGCCGAGAGTCCTGCGTTGTAGCGGGCCGTCGCCCGAGCCTGCGGATCCTTGTGACGATCGGCAACATCGCGGAGGACCCGATCGGCCTCGTTGTAGCGACCAGCACCGAACAAGGCCGCCCCGAGCCGCTCAGAAACCCCGAGGTCATCCGGATTGGCGACCTGCTCAGCCATGAGCGCCTGGAGTGTGTCGTCGCTTGCCATCGCAGGAGGACTGGTGACCAGCAACCCGAGCAGCACCGCGCTGGTGACCACTCGGCCGCGAACAGCGAAGGCGAGCAGCGCCAGACACCACGCCAGGCCAAGCGGCCACTGGAACCGCTCCAGCCACACCTTCTCTCGCCTGCTGAGTTGCTCAGCCCGCTTGAGTTTGCCCAAGATCTCCCCTTGATACAGCGCGGACATATCGGCGGACCCTGCCACTGAACGGACATAGGCGCCGCCGCCGATCTGAGCGACCCGCTGGAGCGTCTTTTCCTCAACCCGGCTCAGGACCATGGCGCCATCCTCGTCCTTCTTGAATCCACCTGAGGCGAGCGGAATGGGCGCCCCCTCATCTGTCCCGATGCCCACAGCAAAGATGTGAACACCAGCATCCTTGGCTTCTCTGGCCGCCGCCTCCGCCTGACCGTTTTGATCTTCACCGTCCGAGATGATGATCATCGCTCGGTCTGCCTCATCCCCTTGGCCAACGACACGGGTGGCCATCCGAATGGCAGCACCCAGATCACTGCCCTGGGACCGGAGGCTGGTGGTGGACGTCTGTCGAACCATGTTCCGAAGGGCTGTGTAGTCCGTGGTGAGCGGCATCCGCATGTACGCGCCTCCCGCGAACAGCACCAAGCCCACCCGGTCGCCCTGGAGCATGCCAGCCAGGTCGCTGATTTCGCGGTGGGCCCGCTCCATTCGACTGGGTGAGACATCCTCTGCATCCATCGAGAGCGACGTATCGAGCACCACCACGACACTGGTCCCCTCCTGCTTGAGCTCCTCCCATCGAAAACCCCAGCGGGGCTCAGCGAGCGCGACCAGACCCAAAACGAGGGTCAACAAAAGGAGTATCAGTCGACGTCTTGCGCGAGAGCGACTGTTCACACCCACTTGCTCAGCGATGAGTGGTCCGAGGAGTGCGAGCGCCTTTGCCCGACGACTCAGCGCCAGCCACACAAGGGCGACAAATACAGGAAGGCCCCACAGGCCAACCAGCCAGCTGGCTTCACCCCAATTCATGGCAGTCGCCTCCAGACCGTCTCACCGAGCAAGGTCGAGAGGACCAAGAAGACAAGGCCCCATACCGCCGCAAGCTGGAAGCGCTCCTCGCGATGAACGTAGACTGTGGCCTCAGCCGTGGTCTTCTCCAGTGCATCGATGGTGGCGTAGACCTCCTTCAGGGCCTCGGTATCCGCAGCCCTGAAGTACCGTGCATCGGTCTGGGCGGCGATGTCTCTCAGCATGGGCTCATCGAGGTCATTCCGGCGTTGGCGGAACAAGCCGAGCAAGCCACCTCCTCTCGCACCGTCCTTCGAGCCGACACCGATCGTGTAGATGCGAATACCCAGCGCATCAGACGCCTTTGCTGCAACCAGCGGGTCCACTCGTCCAGCGTTGTTGTGCCCGTCGGTGAGCAAGATCATCACCCGACTCTCTGCATCCAATTCCTTCAGGGGTCGACCCGCGATGGCAATGGCGTCCCCGATGGCTGTGGCTCGGCTACCGGCCATTCCGATGTCGACCTCGCTCAACATACTGACCACAGCGGCGTGATCGAGGGTGAGCGGGACCTGAGTGAAGGCTTCCTCGCCAAAGAGGACCAAGCCCACACGGTCATCCGGTCGACCTTCGATGAACTTGGCGATGACCGCCTTGGAGACTGTGAGGCGATTGGCACTGCGACCCCCAATCACAAAATCCTCAGCTTCCATGGATCCAGAGGTGTCGAGCACAATCTGGATGTCGATGCCCTCTCGCTCCAGTATCCGTTCCCGATCGACCAACTGAGGCCGGGCAAGAGCGACGGTGAGTAAGACCAGACCCAGACTGGCCAAGACGCTGGGCACCACACCCAGCCGTCGCCGAATCTGTCCGTGCTGGGTGTACGCATCCAGGGACGCGAGCCGAACAGCCACCCCACGACGCCACCACGGCAGTACCACAGCCAGCGGTAAGCCCAGAAGCCAAAGCGGTGTTCCAAGCTCAATCATCGGCGTCATCGCCAGGGGGTAGAGGCCGAGTGACCTGCATGATCACGCCGAAGTGCTGATCTAGGGACTGGAAGAATCCGGCACCGCCGCCAACACGGGCAAACTTGAGCCGGTCCGTCGCATCCAAGATTTGAGCAATGTGACCCTTCAGGGCGTCATTGATGGGCCGTCCATCGACTCCGGACCTGGACAGCGCCTCCCAGATTTCCGTCGTCGTGGCCTTGGAAGCAGGGATGCCAGTGCGGGCCTCAAGGTATTCACGGAGCACCATCGAGAGCCGAACCGCCTGAGCATGCTCATCCTTGATGGTGGCCCGGGCGTCGGCCCACGCACCCTGAGCCAGGATGTGTGGCGGAACGGGTGGCGGGACCACCGCTGCACGCCGAGCCGAGCGTCGACGCCACCACAGAAAGAGGCTCAGCATCACGGCTGCGCCCAGTGCTGAGAGGATCATTGCCCGCCAGGGCGGAGGCTCCGGCGTCGGGGCGACAGCAAATCCATCCATGGGTCCGCCTGTTGGACCCTCAACGCCGATGTCGACAAAGAGTGGCACAGACTCAAAGGTCCTGGTTTGCCCACCAGGCCCCGTCGCTTCACCCTCGGTTGTCGCGATGACATAACTGCCATCAGGACCGGTCATGGCGTACTGACGGGAGACAACCTGGCGATCATTTACAGTCGCCGGACCAGACTCAGCCACCAGACTGACCTCGAGGTCTTCGGCGTAAGGAATGATGGGCTCGAAGGTCCAACCTTCCGCTGCGGTGGTCTGCACCGTCACCATCGCCGGCTCACCTGATGACACCTTGGCGCCCACCAACCAGACATCGACGTCTGCTTGAGGCGGAGCCAGGGCGGGGAGCACATCCCCGCTCCCACAACCAGCAAGCCAGACCAGCAGGATCGCCCTCATCGCGACTGCTCCATGCGACGAAAGTGCTGGAGGAGATGCTGAAAGGGATCATCGTCCGTGCCGACCGCGCTGGACTTCACCCCCAGACGCCTGAGCGACCTAAGGCGGGTCTCTACGCTGTGCTTCGCAGCAAGCTGCCCGAGGTCCACCACCCGTCGCTTACCCGTCTCTGCATCCTCGACATTCACGAGACCCAGGCTGGGCAATGCGGCCTCGAGCCGGTCGTGTATGAGGAAGCAGTTCACGCGGTGTCGACGCGCCAGAATGGCCAATTCTCGCTGATAGTCACCCTCGGAGACAAAGTCTGACAGCACGCAAACCACCGACCGTCTCTTGAGGTGGCGACCCACTTCCGAGAGCGCACCAGCGAGGTCGGTTCGCCGACCGTCCGCGGATCGCTCCCAGGCAGACCGCATCACGGCCCATGCGTGTCCGCGGGATTTCCTCGGAGGCAGGAAACGCTCGACACGATCCGTGAAGGTCATCAGGCCCACTTGGTCACCGTTCCGGATGGCCGCATACGCCAGCGCACCCGCGAGTCGTGCAATCTGCAGTCGCTTGTCAGTCTTGCCGTCCCGTCCGCCGCTCCCAAAGTCCACAGAGCCCGACACATCAAGGACCAGCTGTAGGCAGAGCTCCCGCTCCTCGCGAAATTCCTTGATGTGGGGCGCACCAGTGCGGGCGGTCACGTTCCAGTCAATGTGCCGAACGTCATCGCCCGGTACATAGGGTCGCACCTCTTCAAACTCCATACCCTGACCTCGGAAGGCGCTGCGGTACTCCCCCGCAAAGGGAGAGTCCACGCGCCGACCGGCCTGGATGTGCAGCCGCTTCAGCTGCTTGAGTTCCTCGGGCGTCAGCATGAGATCAGGGGGTTCGAACCGAATCAAGGAGCTTGGCGATGACCTCGTCGGAGCCGATGCCATCCGCTTCGGCCTCATAGTTGACCATAAGGCGGTGTCGAAGGACATCGCGGGCAACCGCCTTGACGTCGTCGGGTGTCACATACGCTCGACCACCCACGAGAAATGCGTGGGCTCGAGCAGCCACACCGAGTGCAAGGGTGGCACGCGGACTCGCCCCGACCTCAATCAACTGATTGGCGACGGGACTGGCGCTCGGACCGCCCGGGCGGGTCGCTTGTACCAGGCTCACGATGTACTCCTCGATGACCCCCTCCATACGAACCTGTGCCACGACTGAGCGGGCAGACTCCAGGTCCTCCTGAGAGGCGACCGCTGTCACGGTCTCCTCGGTACCAGACTTCCGCCGCAGAATTTCGAGCTCCTCAGCCTTGTCGGGGTAGTCGATACGAACCTTCATCAAGAAGCGGTCGGCCTGAGCCTCGGGGAGCGGGTAGGTGCCCTCCTGCTCAATGGGGTTCTGTGTGGCCAGCACCATGAAGGCCTCGGACAGCGGGTGCGTCTGGCCGTCCATGGTCACCTGACGCTCCTGCATGGCCTCAAGCAAGGCAGACTGTACCTTGGCGGGCGCGCGATTGATCTCATCGGCCAGGACCACATCCGTGAACACTGGTCCACGATGCGTCGAGAAGGTTCCCTCCTTGGGATTGTAGATCTGAGTCCCGATCAGGTCAGACGGGAGCAGATCAGGCGTGAACTGAATCCGCTTAAAATCGAGCTGTAGCGCATCTGAGAGGGCCTGAACCGCCGTGGTCTTGGCGAGCCCTGGCACCCCCTCGATCAAGAGATGTCCGCGGCACAGCAACCCAATCAGTAGGCGATCTACCATGGACTTCTGGCCCACGATAACGCCACCAATTTGCTGCCGAACGGCATCAATCACGGGCTTTACCCGCGCAATCTCTGCCTCGATGTCTTCAATGGAGCTTGTTGTGTTCATGAGGTCTCCCATCAGGGACCTCACTTAGCATCACAGCGTGTGGCTTCAAGCTATCGAGTCAGACGGCCCCAGAACTCGCGGAGAAAACCCCGCTCTGCGACGTTCTCATCCTGTACATCAGCGAGCTGTCTGAGCAGATCCTCTTCGGCTGAGTTCAGGCTGGTGGGAACCGCGACGACCATCTGCACGAACTGATGGCCATGTCCACGCCCTGAGAGCTTAGGCGCGCCCTCATCGTTGAGCTGGAACACCTTTCCTGAGGGCGTACCGCGTGGGATCGTCAAATCCGACTCCCCGTGTACGGTCGGCACGACAATCTCCGCACCGAGACAGGCCTGCGCATAGCTGACCGGCACTTCACAGAAAACATCCGCGCCACGACGCTCAAAGAATTCATGGGGTCGGGCAGCGACCTCGACGTACAGGTCACCTGGTGTGGCACCTTGTGAGCCAGAGTTGCCCTTGCCGCTCAAGCGAAGCACCTGTCCAGACTCAATGCCAGCCGGGATGTTGACCTTCAGCTTGTCTGTGACCTTCTTGGTGCCCCGTCCTTCGCAGCTGTTGCACGGATTCCGTACCACCTGGCCGCTTCCGTGACATGTCGGACACACCGTTCGGATTCGAAGGAACATCTGAGCCTGAATGACCTCACCCACTCCGCCGCAGGTCTCGCACTGCTCAGGAGAATATCCGGGCTCAATACCAGAGCCGTCGCAGACATCACAGGGCGCATCTCTCCCGATGCTGATTTCCTGCTCGCAGCCATGAACTGCATCCATGAATTCAACGCCGACACGGACGGTGAGGTCTCCCCCACGCCGAGCT
>Ga0115012_10000040_pt1 | contig 79644 bp, 61 predicted proteins | sample TroAtlMetagenome_FD_88706 | JGI IMG/M metagenome (GOLD analysis project Ga0115012, IMG submission 88706) | Marine eukaryotic phytoplankton communities from Atlantic Ocean - Tropical Atlantic ANT10 Metagenome | ecosystem: Environmental > Aquatic > Marine > Oceanic | place: Tropical Atlantic... | reverse complement strand
CGGTGCCGGTGCCGGTGCCTGCGGCTCAGCGGTCGCAGCTGGCCGCGACTCTGGCTGGACACCGGCTTGAATGACAGCCACGGTCCCGAGCGGGATGAGTGCTGCGGGTGGGTGAGCGCGCTTTGCCCAGCCGGTGGCCTCGAGCAGCCAGAGCATGGCTGCGACCCGGTCGGGGCTCAAAACCAGCGTCTCGGAGATTTCTGCTCGGCTGAGCGATTGCCCGAGCTGGGTGTGAAGCTGTCCCATGTCATCAGGCACCCACGCAGGTGGGGTCAGGCCGGTCAGTCTGGCGTCAGGAAGTAGGTCGCCAGCATCTGCTGCATCGACAAAAGTGTGGAGTGCTGAGAGGTCGAAGCCTCCGAGCACACCGGCGATGAGCGCCTCGATGGTCTGAATCGCGGGGAGTAGACTCCGCTCTATCTTGTCGCCCAAGTCTGGCGTTGGTGCCCAGGAGAACTCTCCGTCGGGCCAAGCGAGAGTGGCGGCGATGAGGTGCTGAGTATGCGTCGCATGGTGCCCGTCCACGTCCGCCCTCTGCAGTGTGCCTGCACCGACCAGGCCCTCGATCTCCGACTCATGTGCCCCCGTGTGCTTTCGAATCCAATCCAGTCGTGCCTGGTCCAGCAGCCCGCAGGCCACCATCGTCGATGTGAAGCCCTCATCGGGGTGGGTGGAGGTGGCCACGATGGGGACACCGGAGAGGAACCTGAACGTGCGCTGATGGTCGCCTCGGGTGGCGGTCAGTGTGCCGGTGTCGCGCTTGTTTGCTCGGGCGAGCACCAGCCTTGCCCAAATTTCCGGAGAGAGATGTCCCTCTGCGATCTGGGTGTCGGCTGCGTTGGACGTCGGGGGTTCGGGTTGGCGGCCCATGGGCTTCTCGATTCGTGGCTGTGATGCAAGCATATCGCTTCGCCGCGCGCGATGCGAAAGTGGAGTCGAGCGTGACGCCTTGGTGAAGCCACACTCACACGCACAGTTGGTCGATTACACCCGCCGAATATCCTGGCGACCTCGACGCCTCTAACTGCTGTCCTGGAGGGCATCGTGCGCAATTTTCTTTTACTCCTCGTCGTTGCTCCAGCCGTAGGCTGTGGAACCACCAAGGCGGCAGACTCGGAAGTTGATGCCGATGCCGATGCCGATGTCGACGCGGATGCTGATGCCGACGCGGATGCGGATGCCGACGCGGATGCGGATGCGGATGCGGATGCTGATGCCGACGCGGATGCGGACGCGGACGCGGATGCTGAGTCCGACACCGTCGCCGACATTCGGAGTGGTGACATCGCCAAGGGCACCGTGGTGAGTCTCACCGGACTGACTGTGAGCTCCCCGATGAGCATTCGTGCTCCTGGTTTCTACGTGCAGGAGGGCAGCGGGGGAGAGTGGTCTGGCCTGTGGGTCTACGTTGGGGAGACCGGCATCAGTGTAAACGAAGGTGATGTCGTCGAGGTGGTTGGTGAGGTTGTCGACTACTACGGCCTCGACGAGGTCGAGGTCAGCAACGCCGATGCGGTCACAGTGAGTGGTTCCGGTGCCGAGGTGTCCTCGACGATCCTCGAGTCGGTTCCTGCGGACTGGGAAAATTACGAGAGCGTCTTGGTGACACTCACTGATGTCTCCGTGACCGGTGAAATGGACTCGAATGATGAGCCGATGACCAACTGGGGTATCGCCATCGAGGACACCTTCATGGACATCGCGCTCACGGAGGGGGCGATCTTCTCGAGTGTGACAGGGATCCTGACCTACAACTGGGACACGTACAAGATTGCCCCGAGGTCCACTGAGGACCTCATCGACTAAGGTCGGATAAATACGCCTGACGACCCTGGTCTTCGCAGGATAGACTCATAGCGGAGGCTGGGGATTTGCGTTTCTATATATTGTTTTCGCTCGTGCTCGGCTGTGGTTTAGACCCGCAGTTCGGCAAAGATACCGGCATCGATGATGGTCCCCCGGGCCTGACTGGAGATGAAGATCTCAGCGATACGGATGCTGATGCTGATGCTGATGCTGATGGCGGGCTCCCAGGGCCTGGAGGCGACGCTGACGGTGGGATCGGTCCCGATGGTGACGGTGATGGCGATGGAGACACGGACGCCGATGCCGATGCCGATGCCGATGCCGATGGAGCCCCGGATGGTGGTCCTTCAACCATTTGCCCTGATGGGGTCAGCTACTACGACTGTGATCTCACCTGCGTATCGTCCAGCTCTCTGGCCTTCATCGGCGATGGCTGGTGTGACGACGGGAGTGCTGGCATCAACTTTGATTGCGAGGAGTTTTCGTTCGATGCGGGCGACTGCTCCGGTGGCACTGGCGGTGATGCGGACGGTACGGGTGGTGGATGCGATCCTACAGAGGTCGAAGACTGCGATGGTACATGTCACCTCTCAGTCTTGGTGTCTGTGTATTTGGGCGATGGCGACTGCAACGAGGGAGGAATCTTTGAGCCCAATCTGAACTGTGCGGACTACGCTTACGACAGCGGCGACTGCTCTGGCGGGTCATCGGATGGCGGCACGCCAACGGGAGACTGTCCGGACGGAGAGTCTCTGGATTGCAACGACACATGCCACTCGGACTGGATGGTCAGTAGCTATCCCGGGGATGGCTACTGCGATGACGGGGCCTACGGAGGTGTGGACCTCGACTGCGCTGAGTTTAGCTATGACGGCGGAGACTGCGACTCTGGTGGGTCAACGGGTGACGGTGGTACGCCGATTGAGTGCACCGGTGATTACCTGGGCAGCGCCACTGGGGACAGCGTGGCGACGGGAAGCACCACCCTTGGCGCGAGCATGTATGCGCCCTCGTGCGGTGTGTCCGGGCACGACTCTCCAGACGCGTCATTCTTCTGGTACCCGCCATCGACTGGGCCCTACACCTTCAGCACTGCGGGCTCCGACTTCGACACCGTCATCGCCGTCTACGAGTCTGACTGCTCCACTGAGTTGGCGTGCAACGACGACGACTACCCGGAGTCGACATCGTCTGTCGATCTCCACGTGTCGTCGGGTACCAGCTACGTCATCGTGGTCGACGGCTACTACTTCTACTCGGAAGGCAGCTACGTTCTGAACATCAACCCTGTTGGGTTGTAGCCGCTCAGTCCGAACTCAGTAAGTCCCGAACAACTTGTCCCAGAAGAAGGTGGTGAAGCCGTACTTCTTGTCCGGGTTGTTGAAGTGGTGGTTCATGTGATGGGCCCGGATCTTTATCAGGCGCTTGTTCTTGAGCTTCACATGGTGGGTGGCGTAGTGGGTGAGGTCGTAGTTGATGTACCCCGCCAGGAAGCCCGCAAAGAGGGCCCAGGGCCAGCTCGGCGAGAACCATTCACTGAGTAAAATCGAAAGCCCATCGAACCCAAGCCAGAACAAGACGGCGATGGCGATGCCCGCGGCGGGAGGCATGACGAGTCGGTAGGGGTCGTCAATCCAGGTGTGGTGACAGCCGTGGATGATGAAGTGGAAACGCTTACCAAATTTGTTGTCGGGTTCCCAGTGAAACACAGTGCGATGAAGCCAGTACTCTGAGAACGTCCAGATGACGACGCCGAGCATGGCTTGGCCGATGGCATAAGGCCATGGAATGTTTTGCCCGACGACACCGTAGGTGAAGAGGCCAATGACGATGGGCCCCCAGAACAGCGGGATTGTCCACCATGGGGTCCGCGAGAAGAAGTCGACAAAGTTCGACTTGAACATCCGGGGTGACTCTGGCCGCGCTGACAGCATGGCTCCTCCTTAATGTGGGCCTGATATCCGTTTTTGACTTCGAGTGGGGTGACATGCGTGCGACGGCCGATATGTTGAGTTCATGCGGTACACGTTTTTGGTTGGTGTGGTCTTGTTGGGGTGTTCATCTGGAGACAAGGGTGAGTTCACGCCGCTCTCATGTACTGATGATTTCGGAGACGAGTCCGCATCGGATGACCAGCGCGTAGGACTGGATGCGGCGAACTGCTACCGGGCACTCATGGGACTCGAGCCAGGCGTTCTGGGTGAACGGATCAATGCGGCAACACAGTCGCATGCTGAGTACATGTCGTCAGCAGGAGCCATCAGCCATCAGCAAACTCAGGGTCGCCCAGGCTACACCGGCGAATGGGTTTGGGACCGGATTGCCGCCGAGGGCCGACCCATCGCGGGTGGCGAGATGGTCTCCGAGGTCGTGTCATCAGGGTACGGGCCTGCTGCTGCGGTCGATGGGTGGATGCAGACCGTCTACCACCGGATGCCGTTCACGCTTCCGCTGTGGACAGAGATCGGATTTGGTCAGGCTGGCAGCTACTCGAGCATGACCTTTGTGTCTGAATTTCCTGATGGACCGCGGCAGGGGATCATCTACCCAGTCAACGGACAGACAGACGTTTCACCGTCTTTCCAGTCGGACTGGGAGTGGCCGGACCCTGCGCCGGATCACGGTGAAGTGGGCATACCCATCACGGTCACGGTTGCTGACGAGGCGATGGGTGGCGACGACAACGACCCATACGACACCCGTCTTGTCTACGCAGTGCTGATGGATGAGTCCGGCACAGAGCTGGAGGTCTTGCTTGGTGATCCGGCAGAGGACGAGTACCTCTATCAGATGGCGATGATGATTCCGGTCGAGCCGCTGACACCGGGAGCCAGCTACGTGGCCACCATGATTGTGTCGTGGATGGGTGAGGAAGAAACGTTCACAAGTACGTTCACGACGGCTGCTGCTGAAGAGTAGGTGGCTCGAGTCAGAGGTTCTTCTCCATCTCCGTGATGGCAGCCTCTTCCTCGTCTACGAACTGTCGGTTTCGCTTGACCAGCTTTCGTCCTGTATCGAGCACACCCTGGAGGTCATTCAGGAGTCCGTAGACCATCTCTCGACTGCTCGGATTCTTCTGGACCATCGACAAGAGCTGCTGGATCCCTTTTCCAATCGCGACCTCTTTGTCCTTCCAGCCCTGTTCATCTTCTTGTAGACGGTTCTTCTGTTGGGTCAGTGAAGAGCGGAAGGTCTGCAATATGATTGCACCCTGTTGTCCCGACCCGCTGGCTGAAGCCGCCGCAGGGGTGGACTCAGTTTGCGCTTGCTTGAGTGCCACCTCGAGGTTGGCCACCATGTCCTCAAGCGCAGCAACTCGCTCGTCACCGCCAGTGTCTGCCACTGGAGCCTCAGAGGAGATTGCGTCTGCCAGCGAGGCCTCGAGTTCGGTGATTTGATTGCGGAGGGCCTCGGCCTGCTCCGTTGCCTCACGGGCTGATGCTTCGCGCTGCGCCTTCACGGCGGTCAATTCGGCCTGAACACGGGCGAGGTCTGAGGCTGCGCTCGTCGACTCAGCATCACCTGAGTCGGCTGCACGCCTGGCAGCCGACAGCGCAGCTTCTGCGGCCGCCTTGGTGGCCAGCGCATCATCGCGGCTCTGTTCTGCGCTGGCTTTGTCAGAGAGTGCCTGCGCGCGAAGTGCTTCGGCCGAGGCCTTGGCGGCATTGGCGTCGTCTCGCTCTCGACGTGCATCCTTGAGCTTAGCGCGCGCGTCATCGCGTTCCTCGGTCATACCGCTCAGTGCTGCACTCGCTTGTGCTTCTGCCTCCGAACGCGCCTTCTCTGCTGACGCGAGGTTGGCCTGCACACTCGCGAGCAGGGCTGAGTTGTCGTCGGCTTCGGAGCGCGCCGCCCTCAGCTCTTCCTCGACGGCTACACGTTGAGCTTCTGCCGAGGCGAGGGCTTCTTGGCTGGATCGTGTCGCGTCTTCACCGCTGCTTCGGAGGTGGTCCGTCTCTGCTTTCGCTTGCTCGACTGCTGACTCGGCTTCAGCGAGCTGGGTCTTCAGCAGGTTGATTGTGTTCTCGAGTTCTGCGTGAGCCTCAGCAGCAGCTTGTCCCTCTGCTCGAGCCGCTTGGAGTGCAGCGGCGCGGTCCTCGGCGACCTGCTTTGCAGCGTCGATGGCCTCAGCTGCACTGCGAGTTGCGTCCTCGGAGGCTGCCGCGGATTGGGCTCGTATATCTGCAGCCTTGGCTTGACTCTCCTCAGCGCTTTGAAGTGCGACGTCCCGCTCTTCTCGGAGAACCATGGATGCTTCGCGTGCGGCCTCTAGGTCTGCCTGGATGGCCACGATCTGGGTCCGAAGTCCGTCGATCTCGTTGGATTTGGCTGTGAGCGCCGAAGAACGTTCTTCCGTCTCGATCCGGGCCTCTGCCAGGGCGTCTGTCGCGGCACGCGCTTCCTCACGTGTCGCGGTAAGGGCCAGCTGTGCCTGGTCTTTGTCCCTGCCGATCGACTCCAGCTGCGCCTGCATTTGAGCGACTTGCTCGGCTGCACCAGCCTCTGTCTCCGAGATGGCGGTGCGGGCTTGGTCCAGCAGGACCTGCACCTGTTCGGCCTGTATTCGCGCAGCATCAACCTGTGCCTGAGCTTCATTGCGCTCTTCTTCAGCGGCTGACACGCGGGCCAAGAGCCCAGCAGCCCGCTCCTCTGCCTCGGCGTTGAGTGACTGAATTCGCTCGGCAGCCGCCTCTGCGCTGTTCCGGAGGGACTGCAGTTCTGCCTCTTGAGCAGCTGATGCGGATCTGGCCTCATTTCGCTCGGCGGTGAGATGCTCGATCTGCTCTGCGTGAGCGGCAAGTTGAGCCTCAACCTCGAGCTGAGCCTCTTGGATGGCGGCCTGGCTGGCTTCGGCTTGGCGGCGAGCCTGGTCAACTTGGTCGCGCAGGGCTTGAGCCTGAGCTTGGGCTCGCTCCGTGGCTTCATTCGCCTCTGCGATACGGCCTCGGGCCTGCACCTCGGCAAGCTCCATGGCCTCAGCGACCCGCGAATCGGCCTGAAGCTCAGCTTCAGCGAGTCGCGCAGTCATGACTTCATTTGCCGATTCAAGGTCGCGCTCAAGCTGTGTTCGTTGCTGGACCGACTGCTCGAGTTGTTCGCGTGTATCTCTGACTTGAGCCTGTGCAGACTCGGCTGATTGCTGCGCTGCGCGGGCAGTGGACTGCGCGTCCTCGAGTACCGCTGCTTGCTGAGCGGACGCATCTTCCGCGTCCTGAAGTGCAGTCGAGAGCGCCTCTGCCTGAGCCTTGGCTTCGCTCATCCGCGCCCGCTCTTCCGTGAGGGCGGTTTCGATGGATTCCGCGCGCTGGCGCCACTCAAGCAATTCTCCTGAGACCTCAGCCCGTGCGTCCGCCACAGCTTGCTCCGCTGCGGCCAGGGCCTCTCCAGCAGCTCGCTGTGCCTCCTCCACTTCAGCCCGTGAGCGCGCCTCAGCCTGTGCCGCACTGTCTTCTGCTGCCTGAATGCGAGCTTCTGCTGAAGCAAGCTGTTCGATCGTTGCCTGAGCCCGCTCTTGAGCGGCAACAAGGGCGTCCTGCTGCTCGGCCAGCGAGGCCTCAATGGATGCTCTTTCCTGCTGGACCCGCTCGATGCTTGCTTTGGCCTCCTCTTCAGCGAGGGTGATGGCCTGCTTCGATTCTACAGATTGACGTTCAGCCTCAGTGAGTCGTTCACGCACGCCGTCGAGTTCTTGTTCCGCTGTGTCCAGTGCTGCCTGGGTTTGCTCGTGCTCGACCTCCAGTTCTTCGATGGCATTGCGCGCTGCATTTGCGTCGGCACGTGCACCATCCAGCGCTCCCTGAATCTCGGCAAGCTTCGCTGCGGTCTCCTCACGGTCCCGTCGAGCTGTCGCCGCGTCTTGCTGGGCCGTTTCGAGCGCCTGCCGGGTCTGCTCCGCCATGGCCTGGGTGGCCTGCGCGGCTTGTTGCGCAGTCATTGCCGCCTGCTGGGCCATCTCCAAGGTGCCCTTTGTCTGCGCAAGCGTGCTTCGTGCCGCCTCGGCCTCCCGCCGAGCCTCATCAGCCTCCGACCGTGACACGCCGAGGCTCGATTCCATCTCCTCAGCGCGAGCCTCGGCCGCTTCCGTTGACTTCCGCGCTGACTCGGCCCGCGCATCTGCTTCGTCGACACGGGTTTGGGCGGCATCTCGCTCGGACTGTGCAGCCTCGAGCTCCGCGCGAGCAGCGGTAGCATCTCCTTGTGCTGCCTCCAGCGCTGATTGCATCTCTTCGACAGCCTTGTGTGCGCTGTCCAACTGTGCCTTGACCGAATCTCCGTCCGCCTTTGCTCGCTCAAGGGCGGCCCTTGCCTCCTCTGCGCGAGCTTGTGCGGCTCCAGCCTCATCACTCGCGCGCGAGGCCTGCGCTTTGGCCTCCTCGGCAACCATATCGGCACGCTGTTGGGCCGACTCGGCATCAGATGCACGCGCTTGCTCGAGTTGTTCGAGTCGTTCTTTGAGGGTGGTGACCTCTGCACTCCTGGATTCCGCTGACGATTCCAGTTCCTGGATTCGTTTGTCGCGGGCGGCCAACTCCCTGTCAGACTCCGCCCTTACCGCAGCCACGGCCTCCTCTGTCGACGCGGTATCTGCAGCCGCAGTAGATTGGCTTTTCAGCGCCTTGAGTTCGTCGTCGAGCGCGGCAATCTGGTCGGAGAGGGCCTTGACGAGCTGACTGTCACCAGTGTCGCTTTGAGGTCCTGGCTGGGGATCAGATTTACGCTTGGACTGGCTGGGTTGGGTGCTGAACAGGCCGCTCAGACGGTCGGCAAGGAATGCGCTCGTTATTGGGCGCACGGCTGTGATGTCGGGTGGTGAGTGTGAGAACCACAGGTCAACAAGTTGGTCGGTGTTTTCGCCACTGGTCAGGACGACGATCTTCATGGAGGGAACTGCGGCCTTGAGGAGGCTCACAGCCCCCGCTCGGTCGGTTTCGTCACCATCAATGAAGGCGATGGCCGGGCCTTCCTGTTTTGCCTGAGAGAGGGCATCCTCAGGAGTGTTCACACGGATCATTTCGACATTCGCGTCGGGGAATGAGGACTTCATGAACCGCTTGATGTCTGCGTGTTCATCAAACACGAGGACCTTGATGGTGGTGGTCATTGGCCACCTCCGCTCAGGTTCTTGAGTGCCTTCTTTGCCCAGATAGAGTCCGGGTTGAGCTTGGATAGCCGCTGGACAAGCACCCTGGCGGTGTCGGTATCGCCCTTTTCCACAAGGACCTTCGCGAGGTACTCCAGGCCGAGCAGATGTCGGTCATCGAATGTGAGGGCGAGCCGGAGAAACTCCTCGGCGTCACCATTCTTTGCACCTTGAATTTTCCAGGTGGCCCAGCCCAGATCAGCCATGATGTCGGGATCCGAGGGGTTGTCTACCCGTAGCTCCTTGAGCACAGTGAGGGCTTCTTTGTGCTTTCCTTGCTCCAGTAAGCCGCGCGCCCTTGCGTGAGCGGGGGCGAGTGTCGGGCCGGGGTCAGGGGCGGCTTTGCTGCTGCTTGAGGGCTTGGGTGTAGCGCTCGCACCCCTGAGGTCGCCCACTTTGGGTGCGCGTCCCTGTGCGTGTCGCTTGTCGTACTCAGCGCGATGTTGGTCGTCGGTCAATGTTCGCCAGACAATCTGGACGCCACCAAGCAGCTCCTCAACCTTTTGGACGACATCCTCGGGGAGTTCCCGCTGCTTGCCGGGCAGTCGCCACCTCCGAGCGAGCCCTTTGCACTTACGATCAACGCTGTGCTTGGGCGCATCTTGAGGGAGGCCGAGGAAAGCGTAGAAGTCCCGACCCATTCGCCTGCGGTGTGCGGCCCGAAGTTGGTCGTCGGTCAGCGGTGGACGCTTCTTTTTTGCACGGTCCTCATCGCCAGGTTCGGGGCTCGATGGCGGGGCTGGCCTTGGGCTCTTGGGCGCTTGGGTCGCCTTCTTCGGTGCCGCTGGCTGGCTTGGTGTCTGTGTTGGTGTTTGAGCCGGTGGTTCTGCCTCAGTCGCCCGTCGCAATTGGTCATCAATCATCCCATCATGTGGGCGCTTCTCGCGATGAAGAAGCCCCACAGTCTCCAAGAACCAAAGGAGCTTGACGAGGTTGCCTGAGGCATCCGGTATCTGTCTAAAAATGTCCTCAACCAGACAACCATCTCCGATGGCGTCGGGCAGGTTCTCGAAGTCTTTATCGACGTCGAGACTCGAAAAGAGTGCCGAGCAGAGCGGGTCCATGGCAATCATTCCCGCTGCCGGATCCGTCACCGTGGGAAAGACGGTATCCATGCTGACATGGAGCTGGACGGCTGCCCAGAGTGCGGCGAGCGCGTTGGTCTCTGGACGCAACTCTGGCTCGATGTCGCGCGGTTGCGTGCCTGCAAAAGCCTCGAAGGACCATTCCCCTGAACCCCACAGCAGCGGGGAACCAATTCCGGTCTGCAGGCGCCCGCGCTTGTGCTCCGCGATCTGACCCGCGGACAATGCACCGCTCATGACGATGGCGTGCTCCAGGTTTTCACCATCACTGAGCTTCTCGCGCAGGTAGTCGACCTGCTTTTCAGGGATGAGATTGGCATTGGCCAGGGTCCGACCGAGGTCTTCCTCGGGAAGGTCGGAGCGATACGCCACCGGGATTCCTGCCAGGAAATACAGCTTCCGTGACTTCTTCCCAAAGTGAATGTCGAGGACCCCGGTGTGCTGATTTCGGTAGAGGGCGAAGAACACGCGTACGAACACGTCCCGACCGTGACCACCCGAAGCCATGTGTGCAGCAAATACTCTTGCCAACGTGCCCCCTTCCCATAGGCGCTGCGACACCCCTCGCAGGCATCCACCTTACGATAAATACGTCACAGCGGGATCGTCACCGGGACCAAATGTGAAGAGGGTTTGCCCCCAGTTCTCGGCACCGGTCTCCGTTGCTCGCGCCATGGCGTGGTCTCATGACATTTTTTTTCTGAGTCTCCATGGGTTCGCTTGTCAACGGTGCGACCGGTGTTTGGTTGCTCCGGAGTAGAGTCGGGGTGTAGGTTTGACCGCGTGACTTCGCCAAACGAGCGTGGGTCAGCCGGAGATAGACGCTGGCTGTTTTCTTGGGGGGCCGCCTGCGGTGGCCTGGCCGCATTCGTTTCTCAGGTCCCACTCGCTGGCGTTCCTCACGTCACTGACGAGGTGTCCTACACCCTCCAGGCGCGGCTCTTCGCGGGTGGAGCCAGGCTCGGGCCAGCGGCCGACAACGCCAGCATGTGGTTGATGCCATTTTGGAACAATGAGGGGGCCATGTTCAGTCCCTTTCCGCCTGGCTGGCCAGCACTGCTGGCGGTGGGTGAGTTGGTTCAGCTTGGGGCTTGGGTGAACCCGATGTTGGCGTGTTTTCTGCCATGGGTGGTGTTTGGAATTGCTGAGGCACTGAGTGATCGGCGGGTGGCACGGCTGGCTTCCGTCATGATGGCGCTCTCACCGGGTGTCCTCATTCTTGCCGGATCGAGGATGGCCCAGACGTCTGTCTTGCTGGGGCTTGGGATCCTCATGCTATCGACCATGTCACGCTCACCTCGTCGATGGTGGATGGGTGGCGCGGCTGCTGCCTACGTTGTGCTCGCGCGGCCATTTGATGCGGCCCTGCTCGCCGGACCACTCCTGTTTTACGGACTCTCGTCAGCCCGTCGCGATGGCGGACTCGCTTGGTGGATTGGCCTGCCTGGGTTTGCTGCTGTGCTCGTCCTCTGGGACAACTTGACCCTCACGGGAAGTCCCTGGACGTTCCCGATGTCAGCCTGGTACGACGCCTGGCAAGGACGAGCAGGCTGCAATGGACTCGGATTTGGGGATCACATTGGGTGTGCCCCCACACTGGGAACGTTTGGACACACGCCAGCCAAGGCCCTCACTTTGGCCTCAGAAGCGTTCCAGAGGTTTGATCGCCTGCTACTTGGTGTGAGCGGAGGCACTGTGCTCGCCGCCGCGGGGGCGTGGCGTCTCCGGGACAAGCGCATCTTGGCGTGGGTCGCTTTGGTGGTTCTCGGGTACGCGCTGTATTGGAGCCCTGGGCGAGCGTATGGTGCGCGCTTCTACCATCCGCTGTACCTTGTCGTTCCCGTTCTGATGGCGATACCACTCGCTCGCATTCGTCAGCAGTGGGCTGTTGTGGCGGTCGCTGCTGTGTCGCTCTGGGGATTGAGTCGGCAGCTCCCAGAGCTCTCCGACAGCTACTGGTGCGTTGACGACGACTTGGTGCAACTGCTCGCAGAGCAGGACATCACCGAGGGGGTGGTGTTCATGAAGGGGAATGGGCGACGCGGGGTCAGCTGGCCAGGCTTGGGTGTCGAACAGTTTCAGTGCGATCCGATGCTTGAGGCTGGAGATGGCTGGGGTTCCGCTGATCCGTCGTCGATGACGGAGGGACTTCAGTTCAGGCATGCGCTCCCTGACCGTGCCAGTACAGTTGCCTTCATGGAGGCGCATCATCCGGGTACTCAGTCTTGGCTGGTGATCCATGATGTGACCACGGACCGCCGGCAGATTCGTACACTTGGTGTGCTCGCACCCCGTTGACAAGCACCTTGCATCGACCACTACGTTCGTAGACTACCTTGGGGTAGGAGGTCGCCATGACACTTCGTCCATTCACAGCACTCTTCGCCATCGGTTGCCTCTCTTCGGGAGAGGGTAAGCCCTTCGGTGCCGATACAGGTGCACCTGTGCTCGACGACCCGAACCCCACGGACGACTCTGGAGAACCGGCCGATACAGGACCTGGTGACGACGTGGAACCCGAGCCAGATTTGACCATCTCTCGAATGGGAATGGTCTCTCACCTGACGGCACTCATGGAGATTGCGGAGGCCAACGATGGACATCGGTCTGCTGGGTCAGCCGGGTACGGCGCCTCCGTCGAATACGTCACCGAACAACTCGAGTCGGCTGGATACACGGTGTCCACGTCAACATTCGATATCGAGCAAGAGCAGTGGGACTCGGCGCCTGACGTGTCCGCCGAAGGGCTGGACGGCCTGGTCTACGGTGAAGACTTCTATGCGTTCGGTGAGACGGGCTCCGGATCTGTCACCGCGCCGGTCACTGCCGTGGACTTGGTGATCCCTCCTTCAGGCGGGGAGATTTCCAGCGGCTGTGAGGCCGCGGACTTCGAGGGGTTCACCCCCGGACACATCGCGCTCATCCAGCGCGGTGCCTGTACGTTTCAGACAAAGGTGAGTCTTGCCGACGATGCGGGTGCATCAGCAGTCCTCATCTTCAACACCGGCACGCCGGGTGCGACGGACATCTTCGGAGGAACTCTCGACGCTGATGTGGAGAACACCATCCCCGTGATGGCGCTGTCGTACGATGTGGGTGAGGCGCTGACTGCCCTGCCAGAGGGAACCCCTGTGACCGTGGCGCTGGAGTTCAGGGTCGAGCGGATTCCGACGCAGAATGTGTTCGCCGACACCAGCGGCGACTCGAGTCGTACCGTCGTGGTGGGCGCGCACCTTGACTCCGTGGTCGCGGGCCCTGGCATCAACGACAACGGCTCGGGCGTGGCGTTAATCCTCGAGATGGCCATACAAATGGCTGCGGATGAGGTGAGCCCCGACAATCGGGTGCGGTTCGCCTTCTGGGGCGGTGAAGAGCTCGGACTCCTGGGGTCGTTCGATTACGTGCTGAATCTGCCTGATGATGAACGCGCCAAGATGATGGCAAACCTCAACTTCGACATGGTTGCCTCTCCGAATCCAGCTCGGATGATCTACGACGGCAACGGCAGTCGCTTTGGCGATGCCGGGCCCACGGGGTCTGGTGAGATCGAGACCATCTTCTCGGAGTGGTTCGAGGCGCAGGGACTGGCCACCCAGGAGACCCCTTTTGATGGGCGGTCCGACTATGGGCCGTTCATCTGGACGGGTATTCCTGCCGGTGGACTGTTCACCGGGGCTGAGCAGCCCAAGACCAGTGCCGAGGAGTCGCTGTACGGCGGGCTCGCGGGTGAGGCCTACGACGCCTGCTACCACCAGGGCTGCGACACCATCGAGAACCTTGACCTCGATGTGCTGGATGAGATGGCGGGGGCGGCCGCCCATGCCACCATGAATCTTGCCTTTTTTAGTGGCTCTCTCGGCGGGAAGGCGCGCTCACTCTTGCGCCTGCCTGACTGGTTGCCCTCAAGCTGTGCCGCTCATGAGCGGATCTGGAGACGATGATGTGGTCATTCTTTTTCTTGTGGTCTGCGGCAGTGCCTGCTCAGGACTTGGTCAACTCTGAACCGACCGATGACTACGAGTTCACGGTCGCCTTGGGCGCCGACTTAGGCGGTCAGGTCTACAGCGCCTGCACAGGATCGCTGATCACTCCTGAGATCATCCTCACTGCTGCACACTGTGGCTCGGACATCCCCATGGAGGCCATCATCGCGGTCGGGCGCGCCTTCTTTGGTCCATCCATTGGCAGCGCCACGGGTGTGGGCTTCTCGGACGGATGGTTCCACCCCGACTATGTGCCGCTCGAAAACGGAGCCTTCGGTACGCTCGGCGAGAATGACATCGGCATCTTGGTCTTGTCCGAGCCCGTCGACTTTGTGGAGCCCATCTGGATTGCAACCGATCCCATTGACGAGCTGGCCGATGGCGCGACTGTCACGTCCATTGGGTTTGGTGTCGATGAGAGTCAGGGCAACAGCGGCATCAAGAGAGCATCTGACCTCACCGTCGATAATATCGACTCGACCTTTATCTACTCGAACAGCAGCACCAACGACGGTGGGGCGAACGTCTGCAGTGGAGACAGCGGCGGGCCTCAAGTCTATTGGGATGGTGAGCGGTACGTTCAGTGGGCTGTGCACTCTTGGGCTGATCAAAACTGCCGTTCACAGTCGGGCAGTACCCGCGTGGACACCATCTCAGACTGGATCCTTGACCAAGTGGAGCTCGTACACGGCAGCAGGGACCGCTGCGAGGTCTGGGGCTTGTATGAAGACGGAGTCTGTGACGAGGACTGCGATCTCGAAGACCTGGACTGCGTCACCGCAACAGCCTTCGAGGTGCCTGAGCTGAGCGGAGAGTCCGAAAAGGCTGGAGGGTGCAGCCAGGCTGCCCAGACTCACCCTGGCACGCGTACAGTGACCTGGCTTGGCCTGGCGCTGTTTGGGCTCGCCTACAGACAAAGGAGGCCTTGAGCCCTTCGCTGGTGTATGCTGTCGCCACTTGGAGGTAAGAGCTGATGCGAGCACAAGCTTGGCTGATTGGTCTGGGTCTGTTGATGGCCTGTGGCGGTGGCGACGATGGGAAAAAGGGCGGCGGTGAATCAAACGACACCGCGGGTCCATCCGATACCGGTGGTGAAGCCGATGCCGACGCCGATGCCGACGCCGACGCCGACGCCGACGCCGACGCTGATGCAGACGCCGATGCGGACCCGGTGCTCGCACTTGCAGTTACATCTGGCTTCGACCACACGTGCTTGCTGACCACCGAAGGCAAGACAATGTGTTGGGGTGAGAATGGTGAGGGCCAGGCGACGCCACCATCGGACAACTTCCTGAGCTTGGACGCTGGCGCCCTCCATACTTGCGGAGTCGCACCGACTGGTGCACTCAGCTGCTGGACAAATGTGCCGAACGGTCTCGCTGAGCCTCCTGAGGGCGTCTTTAAGAGCGTGAGTAGCGGCAGAAGCCACGCCTGCGCGATTGACCGCGAAGATGTGATGCAGTGTTGGGGCGCCAACAGCATGGGGCAGTCCACAGTGCCGGAGGGCATGACGTATCGAACTGTCGCTGCGGGTGGACTTCACACCTGTGCCATTGACTTCGGCGGAACCACATCCTGCTGGGGTCAAGACATTGGCGATGGTCGCCTGACGCCCCCTGGTGTCTACTTTACGAGCATCTCGGCCGGTATGAACCACACCTGTGGCCTCGATGGCTCGGGCAACGTGTACTGCTGGGGCGGTAACGACTACGGAGAGTCACTTCCACCGAGTGGAACGTACACCGCCATCAGCGTGGGCGGAAACCATAGTTGTGCGCTGGACACCTACGGAAACGCCATCTGTTGGGGGCGCTCTGACAACCTCCAGACCATCGTCCCGACCGGACGCTACACTGCTATTTCTGCAGGACGAGCTCATACCTGTGGCATCAACCTGCAGCAGAAGGTGGTGTGCTGGGGAGACAACGGCGCTGGTCAGTCGATGCCACCTGAGACCGGTACAGGTATTCCAGTCGATACAGGCCTCACCGACACTGGCTGGGGGTGGTAATGGGTGCCGATTCAAACGAAGCCGCAGGAGGCTCCAAGCGGTTTGCGCTGCCTCTCGTCTTGTTTGGCGTGGCCATTGGGATCGGCGTCGCGGTGGGTACGCTGCGGGGTGCGGTGGCCGATGGAATGGCGGTCAGCCTGGCGCTCTGTATGGGTGTCGCGATCTACTTGATGGCACGCAACCCGCCTGAGAGCAGCGGCCGAGGCGGCAACTCTGCAATCAACTTTGGGCTGGATAGCAAAGGCCGCGCCCGGGGTAGGGGGCCCGCAAACCGACGCCAGAGACGACAGAACCGGAAGCGGTAGAGCGTCAGGCGTCGCCGATGGCTGGCGACTCGATCATCATGATGGCTGCTTCGGCGCTCATGGCGTCGGACAGCACGCTGATGATTCCAGGCATGTATTCATCGACGACGAGGACGTTGTGGTGCACCAGGCTCTGGAAGAGTTCGTGCGTGAATTGCTGGGCCTTGGCCTGTACAGAGGTCTTGAAGCGGACCTCTCCCTGGCTGATGTCGAACTCGAAGTTCCCGATGTTCAGCCCGTGATTTGCCCGGTGAAGAAACAGGGCCATCTTTGCATGGAGATGCTCAGGTACCTTGTGTGGGAGGATGCTGTAGAACAGAAAATGATCTGAGGTGTCCAGCACCACGGCGAGGCAATCCCACTCTCCATTGTCTCCCTTGAACGCGGTCTGGACCACGGTGTCGGAGATTGGGTGGATGTCCCAATCATCCCCTTGGAAGTACGCCATCGCTCTCTCAAGAAGTGGACCCATACGGCCTCCTATTGAAGCCATATACGTTTGTGACACCTGGGGCCACGGAATGCGTGCTTGTGGATGTCTTCTCAAAGGGTAGGATGGGAGGCGAGGTGCCGATGTCCTTGACTGTTTTTATGCTCTCGACTGTTTTTCTTTCTGGTTGTACCCAATCAGGGATGCAGAAAAAGGTTGGTCCGCCACCAAGTTTTATCGCCTCGACGGATGAGCATTTCGTCGCGCGAGGCCGTTACCTCGCGGAACACGTCACGGGGTGTATCGGGTGTCATTCCACCCTTGACGAAGAGATTTATGCGCGACCGGTCGTTGACGGGACCGAGGGGGTGGGCGGGCAGACCTGGCTTCTGGCAGACGGCAATCTGGGACAACTCACTGCCGGCAACATCACGCCCTTTGGCATGGGGGAGTGGACAGATGGTGAGATCTTGCATGCTGTTTCATCAGGCGTACATAAAGACGGGTACGCACTGTTTCCTGTCATGCCATACCCAACGTTCTCCAAACTCACGGAGTCAGATGCCAAGGCCATTGTGTCCTACTTGCGGACCCTGAAGCCATTGGAGAGTCCACCAGAGACCCGTCGCTTGTCGGTGATTCTCACCAAGGTCGCGAACCAGACCGCGGCACCGCCCACATGGTCTGTGCCGCCGGGGCTGAATGATGTCCTCGCCAAGGGTCAGTACCTTGCATCAGCTGCTGGTTGCGTCCACTGTCACACGCCGGAGAAGCGCAATGAACCTGACGAGACCATGCTGATGGCAGGTGGGCGAACCTTCAAGATGGCGATGGGGACATCGGTGGCGCCCAACATCACGCCGGCTGAAGGTCGCGGTCTTGGGTACTGGAGTGAGGATGATTTTCTCAATAAATTTAGGGCGTTTAGGAGTGACGCGGCTCGTGACCGAGAGGCTGGGCCGATGGATCCGAACACTGCGATGCCGTGGTTTGACCTGGCAGGAATGACGGACGAGGACTTGAGCGCAATCTGGGTCTTCCTGCAGGCGCAGGCACCGAATGACAATGAGGTCCCTGAGACGTGGATAGCTCATTAAAATTGTAGGACTGGTCTTGACGCTGCACAAGGGCCCACTTTTGTGATACATCTGAGGCATCCCCCCTTGCTGCTCATCGAGAGCGGCTGCCCCTCACCCTGAGTCACATCATGCGAAGCCTGTTGAAGTCTGGCATCCGACGCATTGCCGGAGCCGAAGAGTCGTCCACCGATCCCAATCGCCCTGTGCTGCCCAAAGGCCAGCACGATGCCACGGTCATCGCCGTTGCAGCGCAAAAGGGTGGTGTCGGAAAGACCACCACAAGCGTGAATCTGGCGAGTGCTCTCGCTCGTCATCATGACCTTAAAGTACTGCTCGTCGATGTAGATCCTCAGGGTCACGTGTACACGGCCATCAAGAAGCAGGTTCATGCTGGTGGTGGCGCACTATCCAGCGTGCTCACCGACGAGCGAGGAGGCCGAGAGGTGATGGAGATCACCACCGAGACCATGGTCGAAGGGCTCGACATCACCCCGTGTGACCCACGGCTGGCTGGTGCTGAGGACCTCCTTGGTACACGGATTGGAAAAGAGTTCATTCTTCGAGACGCACTGCAGACCACTCGGACGCACTACGACATCATCCTCATCGACTGTCCGCCGAACCTCGGCAATCTCACAGTCAACGCATTGGTCGCCGCAGATCTGGTCTTGGTCCCCTGTGATCCGTCACCACTCGCAGTCAATGGTGTAGACGCCCTCATCGGCACAGTCAGCACCATTGCTGGTCGACTCAACCCGAACATCGACATCCTCGGACTGCTCCTGACACGGGTTGATCGTCGGAACGTCAAGCTGAATGATGCTGTTCGTGGTCAGCTGGAGGCCGCATATGGTGAGGTGCTTCTCCCCATGGACATCGGCATCAACAACAGCCTGAGTCAAGCTCAGATGGGCGGTCTGGACATCTTCGAGTTCGCCCCTTCCTCTCGCGGCGCTGAGCACTACACTGCGTTGGCTGCCCACGTCACGGAGCTCCTCGAGGGCTGAAGCCATCACCGTCGGTTAGTCTCTGCTCCTTCGTGGAGGCATCATGCCGGACTTGAGTGTTCTCTCTCCTTGGCAGTGGGCTCTGGCCGTTGCGGCCGTCTTGGTGGTGCTGGCGCACTACAAGACCAGTCGTGCGGACGGAATCTTCGTCCGCAGGGTTCATCCGTATCGCCGACTCATGTGGTTCGTGATGCCCACTCGCAACGAGTGCGTGGTCTACTACGAAGACAAGATTCGAGCAGAGAAGCTCCTCGACTACCTCGACAAGAGCAAGTCCACCCTCGGCTGCAACGTGACCCACGCCTACGTGGCTGCCTTGAACGTGGCCATCGCGGAGAGTCCGACGATGGACCAGTTCGTCATCGGTCGTCGGCTGTACAAGCGTAAGGAGCGCTCCATTACCTTCAGCATGAAGCGCAAGGCGATGGACAAAAAGGCCAAGCTGGCCGTCGTGCGGATGCCGATGCGTGATGACGAGAGCTTTGCTTCACTCGCCAACCGAATCAACAACAGTATCGGACACCAGCGTTCGGGTAAAAAGACACATGCTGACAAGGAGTACCAGCTCTTTGATCTTCTGCCTCGCTCGGGTCTACGCTTCTTCGTCTGGCTCTTTCATGCGCTCGACTACGTCAATCTGTTGCCACATGCCTTCACCAAGGAAGACGCGCTCTACACGAGTGCTGTCGTGGCAAACCTCGGGTCACTGGGCATGGACGCAGGCTTCCATCACCTGTACGAGTGGGGTACGTCTTCGGTGTTCGCCATGGTGGGACAGGTCAAGGATGAGGCCGTCGTCGAGGACGGCAAGCTGGTGGCTGGAAAGGTGCTTACCGTGCGCTACTCATATGATGAGCGAATCGATGATGGTCTCGGGACCAAGAAGGCCATCCTTCGTGTAAACGAGATCATGAGCGACCCAGAGAAGCACCTTGGCTGTCTCGACCCAGACGAGTCCACTCACCGGGCGATGGTCGTCCCGCAGGACTGAGCTGGTGTCAGCCGAACAGCAACAGCGCTGCAACTGAGGCTGCAACTGGAATGGAGAGGTTGTCGTCCACCCTGCGGCTGAAGAGCTCGGCGATGCCACCAGCCAGTGCGCCGAAGAAGCCGAGCTTCAAGGCCATGCCTGGAGCGATGCCCCATACGAGCGCGAGCCACGGGGTCGCGACCAGAGTGCCGACGGCGACGAAGGTCGCTGTGCCCTCCAGTGTTCGGCCGTTCACCAACTTGATGCGTCCATAGCGACGTCCGATGATGGCTGCTGCAGGATCCGCGAAGCCCAGTACGGCGATGCCCACGCTGGCGACGGGCAGGTTCCACATGATGGACAAAATGACGCAGGCAGTCGCGTACCAAGTCGCTGAGTTTACTCGCCATGCCTCGTGAGGATGAGCAAGCTTACCCATCAAGCCCATCAGGAAGTCGTTGAGCCTTGGCACGATTCGCCGCCCGATCTCACAGCTCCACGCCACCGTGGCCATGAATCCAGCCAGCTTGAGCACAGTCGGCTCGTCGAGGAAGCGCAGGCAGACCATACACAGGACGGCGTTGCTGACATGGTAGATGTTTCTGGCGTAGTTGGTGGGACGCAGAGACGGAACGTGGATGTCCAGGTGTCGCAGGCTCGCCGCCAATCGCTCGTATGCCGGCAGCATGTTTTGGCGGAATTCCTCCCAGCGTGCCGGAAGGTCTGAGCTGGGGCCGTGTCGCTCGATGACCTGAGCGAGCTCCGTCATCCTGGCGCTCACAGCCTTGATCGCCGGGCCCGTCGAGGACGCATCGACTGAGGCCATCAGCGTGGAGAGTTGGTCACGAAGCTGGTCGAGCTGTTCATGAAGTGTGGCCTTGATCTCGCCCTTGATGTGGTTGGGGTCGAGGTCCCTCAGCAGGGCATACATGTCCAGGGCCAGTGCCTGGCTATTCGGAGCGAAGGCGGTACTCATGAAGCCCCTTTATGACTATTTAGCCGAAGGCACACGCTACATTTTTGTGTCGGTGCGTGCTCGCCCATGGGGCAGGGCTCACTCTGAGGACCAAGCAAAGGTCGCCTCGATGGCGGGATGGTCAGAGAGGGGGATCCCACTCGCATCCCGAAAGTCCGCTTCGACATTGGACCATCGGGTTGCCGTGAGGCTCAAAGACTGGGAAGACCGAAACAATATCTTGTCGATGTGGTTTGGCGTATCGCAGCTCACCGCCCAGCACGCCCGCTCCAGGTTTGCCTCGCCAAGGAGTTGTTCGATCAGGGGCAGATCCTCAGGGTCTGTCTCCCGCAAGTTGAAGTCGCCTGTGAAGATGACCGCGTGGTTGGCTGACCACCCCTGCAGAGCGTCGATGAGCGCGCCGACTTGTGCGGCACGGGCTTCATTGTCGGCTGAACCGCCGCCAGCCTCGAGGTGGGTGTTGTAGATGTCGAGTGTGGTTCCTCCCACACCCACGCGGGCGACCTGAAACCCCTTGGATGCCAAGCAGTCCGAGGCGCTGTCGACAGTCCCATTACAGGTGGTGAAGTGTTCGTGGATGTACTCGACGAGCGGAGCTTCAGCGAGCAGGCCCAGTCCCGAGCCGTAAAACCGGTCATCGAGCTTGTCGTTGAACCACAGCCCCGTGCTGTGCTCAGAAGACTCGACCAAGGTTGCGTGATTGTCCGCGTCGAAGTCTTCCTGTAGACCAACAATGTCGTGAGTGGTGATTCGACCAGAGATCTGGCCCATGCGTCCCGTCGTGTCATCACCCGTGATCGCCCCCGGGAGGCCATGAACGTTGTATGTGAGGACATCGAGTTCACCTGAGGTGAGCACAGTTGCTGTGTCGCCGGAGGTCTCGCGCTCGTCACCCGTGCAGGCTGTGGTGAGCATTGAACCAAAGAGCATCGCGCGGCAGATGAGGGTCGTCATACCTCATGATACCGCGTCCTCTGTTGTCCCCAAAAGCTGGGTAGAAGTGGTAAAGTCTCGATCTGGGGTAAGCATGCGCAGTACGGCGTTGAAGATGATCATCCTTGGTGCGGCTGTGGCTTGCAGCAAGAATGCGCTCGTTGAGGAGGTCGAGTCCGAGGACGTCGGTACCCTCAGGGTCGAGTTCACTGGACCCGACCCCGACGTTCATCACTACGATGGCGATGAGATCACTGTGTCGATTGTCGTGGAGGATAGTCACGACTCCTTTGGCGACGTCGATCTCAGCTGGCGCAGTGACGTCGAGGGGGCTGTGGCCGCCTCGATGAGGCACCTCGGAGAAGGTGTGTTTGAGGGTCAGGCCTACCTCGGAATGGGTGAGCATATCCTCACCGTCTTCGCCCGCGACGGAGATGAGAATACAGATGAAGACAGCACGCGCATAGAGATTGGCCCAGAGAACTCGCCGCCATCGTGTGCCATCGTCTTCCCCACGGAAGCCTCGGTTGGGGCGCCGGGCGATATGACGATTCTCACCGCTGAGATCAGCGACCCAGATGTGCCGGCCAACATGCTTCGAGCGGAGTGGGCATCGACCGTACAGGGGCCGCTTGGAAACTCAGCCGTCAGCTCTGACGGAACTGCTGTCCTGCCTGTCGATACGCTCGAGGCGGGGACACACTCCATTCAGCTCGTCGCCAGAGATGAGCGTGGCGCAATGTGTACAGACTTGGTGCCTTTTCAGGTTGGGACGGGCCCAGAGGTGACCATCATCACGCCATCCGATGGTGCAGTCATCGATGAGGGTGTCGCCATCGGCTTCACGGGTACTGCGACGGATCACATCGATTCACCAGGCGATCTACGGATTCAGTGGCGCTCAGATGTTGATGACTTGCTGAACTCAATCCCGCCGAATTCGGATGGCTATATGTCATTCGAGACGGATGCATTGAGCCGGGGTCACCACACCATCTCGCTCTTTGCCACCAACGGGGCGGCACAGTCCAACAACACCAGTGTCGGCATCACGATCAACGGTGTGCCGACTCAACCCGAGGTGTCCATTGCCCCTGACGGGCCGAACAGCTCGCAAGATTTGGTGGGCATGATCTCCGTGCTGTCAGAGGATCCGGAAGGGGCGGCAATCAGCTACCGCTATACTTGGACCCAGAATGGGGTGGTGGTCTTGGATGGGGAGACCTCTGTCGTCGATGAGATCTTGACCACAAAGGGCGACATCTGGACGCTGACTGTGACACCGAGTGACGGCCTGACCGAGGGACCTCCTGGTGTTGCTGAGGCGATCATTGGCAACACCCCGCCGTCCATCACCAGCGTGACGCTGACGCCCGATCCTGCTGACACGACGACGGACTTCAGCTGTACCCCAGAGGGTGCGAGCGACTGGGATGCCGATGACGTCACATTGCTCTTTGATTGGTACGTGAACGACAGCTTGGTTCCGGTCACAACAGACACCCTCGACAGTGCTTGGAGCGGACGAGGGGACGCCGTTTACTGTGAGGTCACGCCCCATGATGGCTTTGCTGCGGGAGGAACATTGCGCTCCAATGTCGTGGTCGTCGGCAACACCGCGCCCTGGGTGCTGGCTGCATTTGTGGACCCAGCGGATGTGCGCGCTGGTGACCGGCCAGCCTGCATTTATCTCGGCTACACCGACCCCGATGGCGATGCGGATGCATCGACCATCAAGTGGTACGTGAATGGTGTCCTTCGGTCGACCGGGGCGTATGCCGATGCCGAGTTCATCCGTGGAGATTCGTTGACGTGCGAGGTGACTCCGTCGGACGGCACGGCCGAAGGTACCCCCATTTCCTCGACGGTAGACGTACTCAATACGGCACCATCGTACGAGTGGGTCGAGATGACACCTGTTCCGGCATCAATAGGCGACACCATTCATTGCAGTCCTTGGGGGTACACGGATGCTGATGGTGACGAGGATCACTCGGAGATCATCTGGGACATCAACGGGGGCGTCGCGGGCATTGCGAGTTCCCTCTCTTGGGGCTTCAGCGGAGGCGATACGGTCTCGTGTACGGTGGTTCCAAATGACGGGTACGACGAAGGTGAGGCGATCACGAGGACGCAGACCATCGGTAACTCGCCCCCATCCATTACAAGCGTGACCATCACGCCGCCTGACCCCACGGCGGATGACATCCTTCACTGTGCTTACAGCGGCTGGAGCGATGCGGACGACGACCCGGACTACTCAACCTATCGATGGCTCGTCAATGGGCACTCGGTGTCCAGCTCAGGGGAGTACCTGTACGGCGGCTTCGGCAGCGCGGATGAGGTGATTTGTCAGGTGACACCCTACGATGGCTGGTCTGAGGGCGAGATGAAGTGGGCGGAGGTCACGATCGACAATTCGGCGCCTGTCGTCACGCACGGATACTTCTCGCCACCCGTTGTTGGGACCGATGACACCGTTTTCGTCAGTGTCCTGAGCAGTGACGCTGACGGCGACCTCGTCGACTACCTCTACACTTGGTATGTCGATGGTTCGCCTGCGGGCAGTGACACGCCGGCCTTGGCCGGGGCGACTTGGTTCGAGCGCGGACAGTCCATCACCGTCGATGTGACCCCTTTTGATGGCCACGCTGTGGGCGAGCCCTACACGGTCGGTCCGCTGATTGTTGGTAACAGCAGCCCAGAGGGCATGACGGTTGCCATCGAGCCGACTCATCCAGACGAGGGTGTGCACGACTTGGTCTGCGTGGTGACCGAAGAGCCTCTAGATGCCGACGACGATCCGTTGACGTACACGGTCTCGTGGAGCCGCGACGGTGATCCTTACTTTGGCAGCACGACGACCGGTCTCTTGTCTGGCGATACCATCGTCGCGGATACGCCACTTGCTGGCGAGACGTGGCGCTGTGAGGTCGAGGCACAGGACCCGGATGGTGCGGTCGACACCGCCACGGCCAGTGCGTTCATCGCGGGCTGGACGGGGCGGACGGCTGAGGAACCGGCAATCTCCTGCGCCGAAATTCAGACCGTCCACCCGTCGGCCTCGGACGGAGTCTACTACCTCGCACCAGGTGTCGAGACCTTCGAGGCGTACTGCGACATGTCTACAGACGGTGGCGGATGGACCCTTGTGGCTTTCGCTCCCTACAATCACAGCGCACCATCTGAGTTCTTTGACGGTGAGGCGTATGACCGCGAGTCATGTCCGCTGATGAGCGCGTTCTGCCGCATGTCGGATGCTGAGATCAACGCCATCCTTGACTGGGGTAGTGGTTATGACGACCGCTTCCGCTTGGTCTCACTCGGGACCCCGTCCCACCAGCGGTACTACTGGGACACCATCTTTGATTTCAGCTCCGTGTCGTTCCCTGCAACCAGTCAGTGGTGGCGGGTAGCGACGACCTATGGCGGCTCACACAGCCCGGGATGTCCGGTCGATGATGCTCGTGGTGTCGGTCACTCCCCGCACTCTTCGGCATGCTCAACCTCCTTCACCTTTGGACCAGATGTCACGGATCGAGTCTTCTTTGCCTCGTCGGATCGCGCCTTTGTGGGGAGCTCGTCGGACAGCACATTCGCTTGGTATGCGAAGTAGTCTTCTCGTCCTCGCATTGAGCGTGGCCTGTGGAGAGCAGAAGCTCACTGCGGTCAACGCGGAGCCCGACGTGGACATCGCGAGCCACGAGGATGGCACCGTGGTCGGTGAGGGGATGCTCATCACGATTCTCGCTGTCGTGGACGATGCAGATGACCCCGAGGAAGATCTGATCGCGACTTGGACAGCTGGGGAGCGGACTGTGTGTGAGGCCGCGGCTGTGAGTGAGTTTGGGGAGACGGTCTGCAGCATGCGACTGAGTGCGCGCGAGGACACGATCACTGTCCTCGTTCAAGACCCCAGAGGCTCGACAGGAGCCGATGCGGTACGCCTTGATGTCGAGCCGACCGAGGCGCCACAGGTCTCACTGCTCTCACCGGTGGCCGCTGGACGATACTATGCGTCCTTGGGTGTGGAGGTGGTCGCTGAGGTCTCAGATACCGAAGACCTTGCCGCAGATCTCGTGGTTGATTGGACCCTTCAAGATGCCACGCTCGACACGCCTGCCGTGGCGGTGGACCTCCCGCCAACCCCGGACGCAGATGGTCGGGTTGGTGGATTCCTTGACCTGGATGAAGGGGTCTGGAACATCGGCGTCTCGGTCACGGACACCTCGGATAAGACCACATCGACAGGTGTGCAGATCACCGTTGGCGGACCGAATCGCTCACCGAGCTGCGAGTGGGCCAGCCCGGAAGAGGGCCTGGTGTGGACCCATGATACGCCGATCACCCTCACGGGCATGGTCGGAGATCTCGACTGGCCTGATGAGGCCAACAGGCTGAGCGTGCAGTGGTTGAGCGATGTCGACGATTTGATTGGAGAGAGCACTCCAGAAGGCGATGGCAGCGTGACGCTGACAGCCTCCGAGTTGTCCGTCAGTCCGCACACGCTCACGCTGCTCGCCCAAGATGATGTGGGATCCACCTGTGCAGTTGACCGCAGCATCGTCATCACGACTCGGCCCGAGGTTGAGCTCGTGCGTCCTCGAGGTGAGGTGCTGTACTACATGGACCATCCGATCGAGATCGAGGGCCTCATCATCGATGCAGAGGATGCTGCTGGAGCACTCGAAGCGGCTTGGTTGAGCGATGTTGACGGTGCACTCGCGGTGTCGCCCGACTTGGACGCTGCTGGAACGACGATGGGCTCAGTGATGCTGTCTGAGGGACCACACATCCTGACGCTAACGGGCACAGATGCCGACGGGGTGTCGGGCTCGGACACCAGCACCATCAGTGTTCGAGGCCCCAATCAGCCACCGACCTGTGGCATCACCTCGCCCAGTACAGGTGCTGGCGGAGGGGAAGGGTTGACCAGCACATTTCAAGGTGTGGTCGACGACGCGGACATAGGCCCGGAGGCGCTGGCCGTCACCTGGAGCAGCGATGTGGATGGTCTCATTGGCGAGAGCACTCCTGACTCGGATGGCCTGGTGACCATCGCCTCCTCGTCGCTCAGTGTGGCAACGCACACGCTCAGCATGACCGTCGCAGACGAGGTGGGCGCGGTGTGTGTCGATGACATCGTGTTCATCGTCGGACGCCCCCCGGTGGTCAGCATCGCGAGCCCAGTGGATGGTTCGGTGGCGAACAGTGGAGACGTCGTGACCTTCCTTGGCTCAGCGACGGATGCTGACGAGGCGGAGACGTCGCTCGCGGTGGAGTGGATGTCGGACATTGACGGTGTCATCTTCACGGGCGCTCCGGATTCATCCGGCCTCACCTTGGCCACCACAGCGGCGCTGGCGATTGGTGACCACACCGTCACGCTCACGGCCACCGACTCCCTCGGTCTGATGTCTACGGCGGTCACGGTATTTCGAGTCAACGGTCTGCCGACGACGCCGACCATTCGCATCAGCCCCGACCCTGCAAAGACCACGGACACGCTGGGTGTCGTCGTCGATGTCGCGAGCGTGGACTTCGAGCTGGATCCCATCACCTACCGGACAGAGTGGTTCCGCGACGGGGTACTCGTGAGTGAGTCCGGAACCGTTCCACCTGAGGACACGGGAAGCACCAAACTTGGGAGGTCCGTCTCACGCCCACAGATGGCTTTGGAGACGGCATCGGGGCGACGGCAACACGGACGATTGAGAACACGGTACCGGTGATCCACTCGGTCTCCATTGGTCCTGACGATGTCTACACCGATACCGTCGCCAGCTCGATTGTGGATGCCTCAGATGCCGATGATGACCCGCTCAGCTTTGTGCACGCCTGGACCGTGAATGATGCACCGTCAGGTGATGAGGGCTCGATACTGGATGGCGATGATCACTTCTCGAAGCATGACGTTCTACAGGTGACGGTTGTGCCCAATGACGGCGAGTCGGTGGGAGACGGGGTCGACGCCTCGGCGGTTGTGGTGCAGAACGCCCCTCCCTCTGCGCCCGAGATTGCCATCACACCCGAGGACCCCATTGGCGGGATGGATACGCTGCAGTGCACCATTGAGAGTCCAGGTGAAGACCCAGACGGTGACCCGGTGCTCTACACGCTGAGCTGGGAGCGAGAGGGCGAGTCTTATCCAGACGTTGAGCATGAAGACACAGGCATGATGTGGTCGGGGCCGCTCACCGATGAGTGGACTGACGACACCGTGCCGGCCTCAGATACCGTCCCAGAGGAGGACTGGCAGTGCATGGTCACCAGCTGGGATGACGAGGAGATGGGCGAGTCTGCCGTCGTCGAAGTGACCCTCGCTGCACCTCCACCTGGCTGTGGAGACGGCATCTTGCAGGCGGATGAGGAATACGATCCCGCACCCGGCCCCTTCATGAATGTCTCTGTTGATCCTGAGACCTGCCGGTGGGATTTCTCGGAAGTTGAGCAGTTGTACTGCTACGGCTTCTGCAGCTGGGCTGGTCCGCCAGGATGTGATGAGGCGGACGCGGACACCCTCTGCAAGCTCATCACAGACAACCCGGACTCGGAGGCGCTCAGCTACACGGTCACCGCACCACTCTCGGCTCCAGGGTTTCCTGGCATCTACTGCGGCTTCGGTGATCTCATCTATACCGATCGTGGCGTGCCAGACGTAGGGTGGATGGATGAGTCCATGGCTGCCCATCATGGCGGCGGTGGTGAAGTTGTCGCCTTCCCAGACTGCACAGATCCCTGATCTCCGCCTACACTTCCACTGTGCACTATTCAACTGTCTCCGTGGTGTTGCTGCTGTCTGCCTGCTCGGGCGGGGACGATTCTGCCTGTCCTGAGGGTATGACTGTACAGTCGGATGGCGACTGTGTTCCGGTGGCGGAGGTGCAAATCGACGGCGTCAGCATCGGCCCAGAATCCGCTCGAACGCAAGACACGATCCAGGCTGTAGTGGTGATCTCGGGTGAGCCCATTGTGCAGGGGATGCCATTCTCGACCTCCCCAGTGCGCTACCGCTGGCAGGTTGATTCGGCGGAGACCACGGGTACGCTGGACCACCTGCATGGCTGGAAGCACTTCGAGAAGGGTCAGGACGTTCAGCTCTATGTTGAGCCAGTGGACGGCGGAGATGGGGTGTGGTCCAACATCATCACCGTGGCGAATACTCCACCCCCGGCACCGGGTATCAATCTCTACCCTGCGTTGCCGATTGCGGGGGTCGACACCCTGCGGTGTGCGGTCACTGGGGTTGCCGACTTTGACGACGATGAGATCACCTACCGGATTGACTGGACTCGTGATGGCAACCCGTGGGCGGCACTGCCTCCACCGCCAGACGACGGCGGCGATCCGCCTGGCTGGGATACTGGAGAGCGGCCACCTCAGCCGCCACCCCCTCCGAGCGAGGTGCCTGCAGGGTTCATCTCACCTGGCGAACTCTGGACATGCCACGTATCTGCCTTCGACGGAACCGACTGGTCGGTGACCGCGACGGCAGCGGTGGTGGTGCAAGAGTCGATAGCGGACTGAAGCCGTCCCTGGGGCTCAAGTGCTGTACGGGATGCCTTCGTGGTCAAGCAGCCAGACCTTGCGGTGTAGCCCACACGAGAAGCCGCCCAGTCCGCCACCTGCGGCAATGACCCTGTGACACGGAATGACCAGAGGAACAGGATTTTTGCTGTTGGCTCCAGCCACTGCACGGTACGCAGTGGGTCGACCGATTTTGGTCGCGAGTGTGGCGTAGGACCAGGATTCACCGGGCTCGATCGACTGCAGCGTCGACCAGACCAGCTTCTGAAATGCTGTGCCTGGGGGATTCACCCGCACCGTCGCGAGCGCGCTGATGTCCCCATCGAAGTAGGACGCGAGTACATCGGTGCAGCCCGGTATGGCTGGTACGGGTTTCTCGGACCAGGGCGGCAGGTGTCGCACCAGGTGCGCCATGCCTCGCTCGACTCCATCTCCCCACAGCAGCGCCACCAATGCCGTTGTGTCGTGCAGCAATATGATTTCACCCAGCGGCGTCGCCACGGTGCAGCGCAGCAGCCTCACAGCGCCACCTGAACCCGCTCTCCTATGGTGACACCCGATGGGTCGATGTTCGCCCGATAGGCAAGAACCTCGACCCCTGCGGCGGCGGCTTCGCGAAGTGACTGTGCGTAGGAGGGATCAATCTCATCAGCAGGTCTCATGGACTGAGCGTCACCCCGAGAGACGAGAAAGAACACCACCGCTCGGTGGCCCTCAGCGGCCTGTGCAGCCAATTCATTCATGTGCTTGGCGGCACGCTTTGAGACGGAGTCTGGAAACGCTGCGACCTTGGGCTCCGCTCCCATCGTGACATTCTTGACCTCGACGTAGCAGTTGGGTCGCTCAGGGTCTGTCAGGAGCAGGTCGATGCGGCTGTTCTCACCGTATTTGACCTCAGCTCGTAGCGATGTGTAGCCAAGTAATTCTGGAATCGAACCGGCATCGATGGCCTCTCGAACCACGCCATTGGGGCGGGCGGTGTTGACCAAGATCGGGACCCCGTTGGCATCGATGATCTCGAGTGTCCACTTGAGCTTGCGCTTGGGGTTGTTGGCTGGGCTGAGCCACACCCCCCAGCCAGGCTCCGCACAGGTCTTCATGGATCCGGGGTTGGGGCAGTGTGCCGTGACCTCGCGGCCATCATCCAGCCTCACATCGGCAAGGAAGCGCTTGTAGCGTTGGATGAGCGTGCCATGGACGAGGGGGGTGTCGAATTTCATGACCACCCTTCACAGTTTTCTACGCACAGAGCAAGCCGGTCGGGCAATGTGGCCGTTATTGTGTGTGGCATGAACAACTTTGAGCCGCAGTTCGACTTCGAAGGTGCCCGATTCGATCTCCACGACGAGAAGGACAGGGCTCTGGTGTGCTTTCTTCTGTCGCAGGCGCTGTACGGAGAGGCGACCGGTGTCTTCTGTGGGAAGTCACTGTACGCCGCCTACAGCTTGGAAGCGGCAAAGTTCTATCTGAGGCAGGCGCGCCAAGAACTCAATCACCTCGAGCTGTTCGCTGACATCTTTCGGAAGCTCGAGATGGAGCCCGATCCACCCCACTGGGGCATCAAGCTGCTCGCGAGCCACAACAACTACTACCCGCTGAAGGTCTTGATGGAGCATGCAGTGGGTGAGGGGATGGTGCTCGACATTTTCCGTGACGTGCTGCTCCAGACGCTGCCCGACGATGATGCACGGGTACCGGATGTGAAGAAGCGCCTCCGTGTGGTCTGCCGAGAAGAAGAAGAGCACATTGCATGGGGTGAGAAAGAGACCGTCCGGCTCCTCCAAGAGAAGCCTTGGCTGAAGACCCCATACTACGGACTGGTTGAACTCCAGCTCATGGTTGCTCCACTCGTGACACGGGCATTCGCCAAGCGCTTCTCCGGTCACCCTGTCCTGTGCCATGTTCCGCGGTTCGTCGACCATGTGCGCGACAGGGTCATGGAACAGGGCCGACGTCTTGGCTTCGTGCCAGAGCAGCGACCTGGAATTCTCGGCCGCTTGTGGGCCATGAGTTGGGGTGTTGGTCTCTATGTTCGGAGCCAGTTTTCTCGCAGTCGTTCCAAACTCGACAAGCGGTATCTCAGCGAGCTGGGCTTCTCGACGAACTAAATCGGGATCCAAGGGTGTACACGACCGGGTTCGGTGCCTAAACTGCTGGGGATGTCAGACTTCCTCCGCCGACAGTGCAACGACACGAGCACCACGACCACTGGGTCGGGGGAGAGTTCCCCTGAGCAGATTGACCAAGAGATGGGCAATGCGGCCATGTGCGAGGAGCTCAAGGTTGAGGGCGCACTGGGGCGTGCCTTCAACCGCATCTCCGGTGTGTCGGAGAGCAACAAGGACCCGAATGGTGTTGGATTCACCAATGCGGAGCTTCAGAACTACTTGGACACCGAGCTGAAGCTCGCTGATGGTGAGTGGTTTCGCAGTGCCAAGGTCGGCGGCGTTGCCGATAAGATCATGGAAGTCTTGGACGCCGATAAAGATGGGCAGGTCTCTTGGGGTGAGTTCCAAGCGATGGTCGACAACCTCCGTGGACAGCTTGTCGATGGAATCGGTGCGAATGCCTCCTCCGCGGATGTTCAGAATCGGGCCAATGAACTGTATGGTGAGTTTGCCAACGGGGGAGACTCTGTGGACTTCAAGACCTTGGAGGCCGGCGTCGAGACCCAACTGCCAGCGGACTTGGATCACAAAGGCTTGGTCGCACAGCTTGCAGCCCTGATGGTCATCGACATCGTGGACTTGGACGAGTCCGACAAGGCCGTACGCGATCGCACCATCTCTAGCGGTGAGTGGATGGGCGCCGTCGGCGACGTCATCAAGTAGCGTTTAGAGGCCCGCCAGCTTCCTCACTGCACCGAGTACCTCAGGCAGTCGTGCCCGAGCCGTCTCGTCGTCGCTCGCCACGACTTCGACGTAGAACTTGATCTTTGGCTCGGTTCCGCTGGGTCGAGCGAGGACGCGGGTTCCACATGCGAGCGTGAACTCGAGCACATTGCTTGGGGGCAGCGGTACAGGCCACGATGCACCTGTCTTACAGTCGAGGGCGACACGACTCTGAAGGTCACGCAGCAGCACGACATCGCTCCCAGCGATTTTGGTGGGTGGCCTGGTGCGAAGGCTACTCATCGCGCCCTTGATGGCTTCCGCCCCCGCCTGTCCCTCGAGCTTTATCGCCAGCTGCTCGCTCCGGTGGGCGCCGTACTTGCGATCCAGGCGGTCGAGTGCATCCCAGAGGGTCTGGTTGCGGGCCTTGAGGTTGCTGGCCAGGTCGAGGAGGATCAGGGTGGCTGAGATGCCGTCCTTGTCTCGCACCACCTCGCCGATCGAGTAGCCGAGGGCTTCTTCGAAGCCCATGACGAATGGGCCATCGTGCGCCAGGGCGAGGTTCGCGAGCCACTTAAAGCCCGTCAGCGTCTCGCCGCACAGCGCTCCATGGTCTTCGGCGATCTTCTTCAGCAGCACGGTCGAGACAATGGTGTTCGCCACCAGGCGTCCTGGGGTCGCAGGGCCGTGGGAAAGCAGCTCGTCTGCGAGCAGAACGCCGACCTCATTTCCGGTAAGCCGAGTCCAGCGCCCGTCCTTGCCCTGCAGCGCAACAGCCAGGCGGTCAGCATCGGGGTCATTGGCGACGATCAGATCGGCACCGACGTCTTGGGCGTGCGCGATTGCGAGATCCAAGGCGCCAGCCTCTTCGGGGTTCGGGAAGGCCACGGTGGGGAAGTCTCCATCGGGATCTCTCTGAGCTGGAACCGCGTGGATGTCGGTGTGTCCAGCAGCCTCAAGGACACGAGCCAGCGGGGCCCAGCCGACTCCATGCATCGCGGTGTACACCGCTCGAATGCCCGTCATGGGACGGACGCGGAGGGACATGACCTTATCGAGGTAGTCCGACCAAACGGCAGGCGGGATGGGGTCTGCCTTACCGTCCTCCGGTACGGGCACACCGTCCACACGATCGATGGCTGCGCTGATGCCCTTGTCGTGTGGTGGGATAATCTGGGCCCCATTTGCCCAGTACACCTTGTAGCCATTGTCTTGAGGTGGGTTGTGGCTGGCTGTGACCATGATGCCGGCTGCCGCATTGAGGAAGGGAACCGCGTGAGCGAGTTCCGGTGTGCTGCAGACATTGTCAAAGGCAAAGACCTTGATGCCGAGCTTTCTCAGCACACCGGCTGAGTCTTCGGCAAACTCTCTCGATCCGTGACGTCCGTCGAATCCGATGACCACTCCGCGAGTTGCGGCGTCCTCAGCCCGCTCTCGAAGGTACAACCCAAGGCCTGCGGCGACCTGCCGGACCAGCGCCCGGTTCATCCGATTGGGGCCGGGACCCAGTCTCCCTCGAAGCCCAGCCGTACCGAAGGCCAGTCGTTGCCCGAAGTGATCCCTGATGGCATCTTCGTCTCCAGATGCGATCAGTGCCTCTCCTTGGGCTTTTGTTTGGGGGTCTGGGTCGGCATCGACCCAAGCGCGAGCGGTGGCCAGTAGATCAGTCATGGCCACCGCATAACGAGCTACTGGTCGAAGGCGTAGAGGCCAGTTGAGTCTGTGTACTCACCGACGACGACGCTACCCGAATGCAGGGCGTTATTCTTGAACCCTCCTGCGACGGCTGAGTAGGCGCCGTCCGCGTCGTTGTCGTACCCCGAGACCACGGCTGCGTAGTCGGCGCCGGTGCGGTTGAGCCAGCCCGCGAGGATGGCGCTTGTGCTGTAGCCTGCCGTGTTCTGTTTTCCGGCGACAACGGCACTGTTGCGTGCATCTGCAACGTTGACCATACCAGCCAGGATGGCAGCCGATTGGCCGGAGGCCTCGCCTTGCTCTCCTGCCACCACGCTGCTGAAGGACCCGGAGGCCTCGTTACTGCTACCGGCCAGAACAGCGCCGTAGATCCCGCTGGCCGTATTCGACGTACCCGTGATCACGACCGCCCCTTGACCGACAGCCTCGTTGACGTATCCAGACAGCACGACGGCATTGTCGCCAGAGGAGATGTTGTCTTGACCTGCGACCACGACTGCGCGATCGCCTGACACAATGTTGCTGGTGCCACCGAGCACGGATGCGAAGTCGCCGGAGACGAGGTTGTTCATTCCGGCCACAATTCCACCAGAGCCAGAGTACGAGTGGTTCGATCCAACGATCAGGTTGTGTGACCCGGTTCGAATGTCATCGTCGTCCATCTCATTGTAGCCGATGATGATGTTGCCCTTGCCGTCATCCTCATCTGTATTTCCGGTGTTGTTTCGCACGATGAGGTTGGTGTCCTCAAAGACGAGGTCACCCGCACCAGAGACGCTCACGTAGGAGAGGAAGTTGTCCGCGATGTCGCGGCTGCCATCCAGATCATCGATCGATGCCCAGAGGGTCTCGTCCTCGGCGTCGAGGTTGGCCACGTCATCCTCGAGTCCGGTGATGTCGGCTGTATTCAGCAGAACACGATCGTTCACGGTATCGATATCAGACGTATTGGTCGCGACATCGGTGATCAGGTTCGCACTGTCCGACTCAAGGTCCTCGATGCGGTCCGTGTTGGCCGCGATGTCCTCAGTGACGCTGTCGCCCAGGCTTGCGGTGACGTCTTCGATGCTTGACACCGATGCCGTCAGCGAGTCGATGGGTGCGACACCAAAAGCCTCTGTGGCTTCGACGCTGTGTCCGCCGAGTACAGTGGCTTGGTTCGCGGTGACTTGACCCAGGTATCCGCCCACAATTGTGCCACGCTCGCCGCTGACGGTACTGGTGTGTCCACCAAGCACTGCCCCGTATTGACCGCTGATGTCGTGGAGCGTACCGCCAATTGCAGCCGACCATGCGCCAGAGAGGGTGTTGAATTGACCACCGGCGGCGACAGCACCCGTCTGGGAGACCGTGTTGTTTGCACCACCAATGGCACCTGCTGTTTCACCACTCACCGTGTGACCACTGCCAGCCAGGATCACGCTGTTGGCACCAGATAGGGTGTTCCCATCTCCTGTGACCAAGCCGCCGGTGCTGGCGTAGGCGTGGGCGTCACCAATGATCAGGTTGTGTGACCCTGTTCGCTCAAGCTCCTCCGATGATGTGGCGTTGTACCCAATGATCAGGTTGCCCTTCTCGTTGGCCGTAGCGGTGGACTCGGCCCCGTTCTGAATCAGCACATTCGTACCTGAGAACAAGATGTCGCCCTCATCATTGACGCTGACGTAGGCCAGAACCTGCTCCGAGCGCGTGGCGTGATCTTGAAGTCCGATGATCTCGGACTCTGTGGTCGCGACGCGCGAGTCGATGTCATCGACACTGAGGCTGTTGTCATCAACAGTTGACGCCATCTCGGTGATGGCGGCATCCATCTCATCAATCTTGGCGGATTGGGTCGAGTCAGCACCTTCCAGCGTCGAGACTCGATCGGAGAGGGCTGGGAGCCCGCTGACAGAATCCTCAATGGAGGCTGAGAGCGTGCTGTCGGTGGCCTGCAGTGCCAGGATGTCCGTGAGGAGTGCGGCGTCCGACGCCTCGACATCACTCCGAAGATTGGACAAATCATCGGCCATCTCAGAGCGAGCGAGTTCTGCTCCCGCGAAGCGGACGACGTGGGCAGCATCTGTGTCCTGCAGCGTCAGCAGGGTGGCGTCGATGGTGTCGACTCGAGCATCCATCTCATCGGCGCGGTCCGACAGAGTGTCTGTGCTCGCCGCGATATCCGTTAGGCTCGCCACGGCTTCGTCGAGTCGCGCCTGCTCCTCAGCGACGATGGTCCCGAGCTCTGCCATACCCCCAACGCCGTGCGCCTCTGACGTCTCGATTCCGTACCCGCCTGCGATTGTGGATGTCTCACCGCTCGCGGCGTTCATGGCGCCGCCCATGGCGAGTGCGTAGTCACCAGACGCGACGTTCTCTTGGCCACCGCCTGCTGTAGAGAACTCCGCAAGCGCAGCGTTGTTGTAGCCACCCAAGGCGAGACCATACGCGGCTGAGACCGTGTTGTGAGCGCCTCCGATGGCGGCAGCCACATTCCCGGAGACGTCAGAGGTATAGCCGGCCACGATGACCGAGCCGTCTCCGTCGAGGAGGTTGAGCTCGCCGCCAATAATGGCAGAGCCGTGACCGTTGATTTGGTGGTCGTCTCCGACAACGAGTCCGGCTGTCCCGGAGAAGTCGTTGTGGTCACCGATGATGAGGTTGTGAGAGCCACTTCGCTCTTCATCGTCGTAGGCGTTGTAGCCCAGGAAGAGGTTGCCCTTACCGTTGGCAGTCGTGGTCTCACCGGCGCCGTTGTTGAGCAGAATGTTGGTTCCGCTGAAGACCAGGTTGTCCATGCCATCGATCGTGACAAAAGACAGGAACTCATCTGCCTGCTGGACGCGCACCTCGAGCCCATCGAGGTGTACTGCATGACCCTCTGTGGTCGTGTTGAGTTCATCCATACCCATTGTGGCGTCAGCGAGGGAACCATCGAGGGTCAGGATGTTGGTGGAGTTCGCGGTAATGCTCGCTTCTGCGGTGCCCAGACGAACGACGGCATCCTCAGTCGTATCCTCAAGCATGATGATGGCAAAGTCTTGGGCAGCGTTCGTGGTCAGCAGGTCGAGCGCGATGTCATCCATGGCTGAGGAGAGCTCGTCGACAATGCTGTCGAGTCCATCGATCATCGAGACGCTGAAGGCCTCACCCTCGACCAGCGAGTAGCCGCCGGCGACGGTCTCAGCGTCTCCCAACACGGTGTTCAGAGTGCCTCCCGTCACCATGGTGTAGTCGCCAGTTGCGGTATTACTCTGACCGCCAGCTGCGGTAGAGAAGACGCCCTCTGTGGTGTTGTTGTAGCCACCCGCTGCCAGGCTGTTTGCGCCCGCTGCGGTGTTGTAGCCGCCACCAACAACCGCTGCATACTGCGCCGAGACGGCATTGTAGAGGCCTCCCACGGCGGCTGCATAGTCGGCGGTCACCCGTGAACCCATTCCACCGATGGCCAGCGAATTGCTCGCATCCACCTGGTTGTCGGTCCCCGTGACCACACTCGAGTGGCCTGTGAAATCATGGAAGTCACCCACGACCAGGTTGTGGGACCCGCTGCGGTCTAAGCTCCCGTCCACGCGGTTGTAGCCCACCACGAGGTTTCCCTTTCCGTTGAGTGTATCGGTGGCTCCTGTCCCGTTCTGGATCAGCACATTGGTGTCGTAGAAGACCACATCACCATCGGGGGTCACCATGACCTTCTCCGCGAGGGCAGCGGTAGATGTGAAGACGGTGGCGGCATCACCGTAGTTGTTCTCGAGATCCTCGACGCGCATGGCGAGTTCGCCGATGGCTCCTGTTCCGTCCTCGATGGCATCCGTGACCCAGTCGCCATCGCGCATCCCCATCAAGTCGTCCTGATTCTGCATCACGGCCGTCCAGAGGGCGGCGACATCGTCCTCCCATTCGGCAACACCGAGCGTATTCAGCTGCACGCTGGTCTTGGTCTTGTCGAGCTCAGTCCGTAGTGTGGCTATCTCGACGCGAAGTGCGCGAAGCTCGGCTTCATTCTGGGTCGTGGCCTGGTCTTGGCATCCGAGAATGCCAAGGCTGGTCCAGAGGAGGTGTTTCGGTGTCATGGTGCCCTCAAGGTCGTCCCGGGAGTTGCCGCTCAGCGGGACGGGTGAAGTGTTCGAGCCCTTCCTAAGTCCCTCCTACGGAGGGGTGAGGGAGATGCTCGGCTTTCACTCAACGGTCACGGAAGTGCGACTTTGAGGCTAATTTCAGGCGAAAACGACCACCGTGAAGGCATCGCCGCCCTCATCAGCGCCACCCACCCGCCAGGAGCGACCGAAGTGACTCTTTGGAAGCCACTGTCGGAGGGCGGTCTTGATGGCGCCCGTTCCATGTCCGTGTAGCAGATAGGCACAGCCATGATCGCTCAACTTCATGTGCTCCAGGAACGCCTCGACCTCATCGAGGGCCTCGTGGACGCGAAGACCACGCAGATCGAGGGTGTTGCTGTCCGTACGAATTCCATCGGGGCTGCGTGTACTGTTTGCCACCGCCTTTTGCTTTGGCTTCGATTTCTGAGAGTGGGGGACGTGGCGCATCGCCGCGCGCGGTAGCCTCATGTGTTTGCCTCGGACATCGACCTCGACGGTGGTCCCTTTTATCGCAACGACCGTCCCCTTGGCATCCATCTGAATGAGGCGCACGGTGTCTCCCACAGCCAAAGGGTGGTCCTGGGCTGGAGGCAGCGGCTTGGGTGCTTCGCGGTTCGATGCCCGCTCGCCCTTGACCTTATCGAGGAGTGCGTTCGCCGTTTTGGTTGATGGTGCGTCTTGGAGTGCCTTCAATTCCTCTCGGATGGATCGCTCAACCGTCTTCAGGTGCTCTCTAAAGTTGGCCCTTGCTTCCGCATCTTCCCGATCCCGTCTTGCATTGAGCTTGGTCTCTCGACCATCGAGTCGTGTCCTCTCGAAGGCCAGCTTTCGCTCGGTCTCGGCTTGCTCAATGGCTTGGGTCCGGAGTCGCTCTCGCTCGGTCTCAACTTCGGTCAGGAGATCATCCATTCGTCGAGACTCTGCATCCAGGAGTGCACGGGCATGCTCTACCACGGCGTGGGGCAGTCCCATCCGTCGTGCCACGGCGAGGGCATGGGAGCGCCCGAACCGTCCCGGCTCCATCCTGAAGGTGGGACGTCCGTCAGCGAAAACCGCACCCATCAGTGCCATCTTGGGGTGGTCCGCAGCGAGCGCCTTGACCTCATCGTAGTGTGTGGTGATCACCGCTCGTGCGCCGGCCTCGACCACCGATTCCACCACGGCTTGGGCCAGCGCTGAGCCCTGTTTGGGATCCGTCCCGATGGCGACCTCGTCGAGGAGCACAAGGGCTCCCGGGCGCGCCCCATCGATCGCAGACTTTAGGCCGAGCAGGTGAGAGGAGAAGGTCGATAGGTCATCCGTCACATCCTGCTGGTCGCCCACAACCGCGATGATTGGATCAAACCAATCCACGCGTGCGCCATCCGCAGCAGGGATGGGGAGACCGGCACGGACCATCAGGCTCATCAAGCCGATGGTCTTTAGGCTGATTGTCTTTCCCCCTGCGTTGGGGCCCGTGAGCACGACACCGCTATTTGAATCACTGAGGCTGAGGGTGTTGGGGACCACGTTGATACCGCGCAAGCTGAGCACAGGATGCTTGGCTTCTTTTAGTTGGACCTGGCCGTGGGTACCGATGGTGGGCAAACAGGCCCGCAGTCGTCGTCCCAGTCGTGCACGTGCGTTGGCCATATCGAGCGCTGTTGCAGCCTCGAGAGCGGTCGTGATGTCCGGGTGGGCATCACCGATTTCTCGGGACATCTCAGCCAGTATCTTGGCAACGGTGCGGCGAAGTTCAGCGTCGAGCCTCTTGATCTCATTCTGCTGTTCGACAACCACAGTGGGCTCAACGAACGCCGTCTCACCTGACTGGGACGTGTCGTGGACAATACCCAGGCGCCTGCGGGCCTGAACCCGCACCGGGATCACCATTCGGCCGCCACGGTCCGTGATGTACTTGTCATGGAATGCATCGGCCATATTGGCGTCACTCAACAGTGCATTGAGTGTGCTTCGAACCTGCTGACGGGCGCGCTCGATTCTCATCCGCAGATCGCCCAGCTCTGGGTAGTAGGTGTCGGAGAGATCGCCAGAGGGAGTGAAGCTGTCTTCCAAGTGACTCACCAAGAACGAGTCGATGGCGATGCCTTGAGCCACCTGTGCGATCTCTGGGGCCTGGTCCGCACGCGCCAGAATCCATGAGCCAAGTCGGGTGATACTGCCCAAGGTCTGTCCGATGGCCTGTAGCTCGTGGGGCTCCAGCACTTCACCCTTGGTCGTACGGAAGGCGGGCTCGCTGATGTCATGAATCGCAGAGAGAGGAGGCACGTCGCCATGGTCTTCAAGTGTCCAGAGCTCGGCCACCTCTTTGAGACGGCGAGCAGCCTCTTGTGGTGAATGAGCGAAGTCATCCCGATCGGCCTGATCTGCTCCGCGCAGGGTCTGACACGCCGAGCGGAGTGCCTCACGGATTACCGGCCAGTCGAGGGCCTCAAGGGTCTCTCTGCTTGGCATGATCGTCATCGACCTCGCACGACAAGCGTGCCGTTCAGGTCATCCAATCGGTACCGTCGGAGGGTTGTCTCCCCGGATTGTTCGGAAGTGGTCGCCATGAGGCGGGGACTAACCTGTGGGGTAGTGGTCCTCCATGGCGCGTCGACGTTCGGCGTCCACGCGGGCCACTTCGATCTGACGGGCCATTACGTACTGGGTGATGTCCCGCTGGCTACCACTGTCTGGGCCCGTGGTTACCGGATCGAACCGGAGCCCAATGCGGGCCCGCTCGCCGAACTCCTGGATGTGACGAACCTCGACGTCGAGCTTTATGGCCTTCTGTCCACTGGGTAGAGTGAGATCCACCTGAACTGTCGAACCGTCCTCCAAGTCGGGGTGGTCATCCACGCTCACCCACATACCCATTCCGAGGACGGAGATGTCTCTGAGGGTGCCGTCAACCCGGTTCGCCTTCCCTGACAGGACGATCTCGATGTCGACCTCTTCATCTTCCCTTGGCTCAACTCTGACGGCCTCCCGCTCGTTGAAGAGCGCACGGAGTTTCGGTGTGAGGTCATTTCGATTCGGATTCCAGTCCTCGAACGCCACGCCGTACATGATGTTTGCGTGGTCTCTTGAGAGCTTGATCCGTCGGATGTAGCCAGAGACAACCAGTGGCTCTCCGAGGCGCTCGGACTGAAACACCACGCTGACTTGGTCGGCCACAGCAACCGATGGAGCGTCTGCTCTGGAATACGCTATGGCTGCGCCACCTGCGCTGATGTCAATCAGTACCGCTCGGCTCTGTAGCCCTGTGGCCAGCCGAAGAGACACGACCACATCGCGCTCTGTAGTCGGTGAAACCCGATAATGCTGACGCCGTTCGTTCGACACGTCCCAACCCCTGAGTCAGGCAGTGTACAACGCGTGACGCGGCGCCTGCAATGGGTCAGGCCCAGCTTTTCCTAATTCTCGGTCTCGTCTTCTTGGGCCGCAATAAACGACTCCGCCTCGCTGAGGGCATCGTGGGCCACGTCCATGGCCTCTTCCAGGTCAAATCGGACGCCATTCATCTTCTCGATGACCATGCGGCCATGGGTGTCCAACCCCTCGGCCTCCGCTGAAGCTGTGTGCGCGATGATGTTCCCCAGGTGGACCATCCAGGCCTCACGCTTACCCTCGGCGGGAGCCTTGTTGGGGGTGTTGTGAAAGCCGATTGCAGCCACAACTGGCGGATCAAGATCCCACGTTCGAGCGATGAGTACACCAATCTGTGCGTAGAACTGATTGCAGATTTGCACCACAAAAGCATTCTCTGGCGCAGGCCCCCTGCGGTGTCGGATGGCCGCGCGGTAAACGCTGAGCTTTCCGATGCCATGCAGAATACCGCCGACGTATGCGCGGCACCTCGTCTCACCCAAGAGGTGAGCGGCAACTTCTGCGGTCACCACGCTGTGGATTCGCTGAGCGTTGACCCACTGCTTCAGCTTCGGCACATGCCAGACCGCGCTCTCGATACCGACACGGGTGATGAGTCGCCACATGTCGTCTTGACTGAGCCGCGCTATCGCGCCCCGTAGGCTGTTGGCTGGCCGGCTGAACTGAACTGAGTTGGCTTTGTACCAAACCGCTTGCTCGAGGGCAGGATCGCTCTCGAGAAGCTTCGAGAACTTGAATGCATCGGCCAGGTCCCGCTCCATCATGTGGTCGACTGATTTGACGGATGTGGGGAAGGCAGGGAGCTTGAGGTCCTCCTCCCCCAGATCTTTGGTCAGGCGATGAAGGAACAGGCGATTTCCATCGTGGTCTTGCGCGTGCTCAAGGTTTGTCAGTTGTTCCCGTGTGGTCTTGAGGACGTCCGCCCAAGTGCCTGTGGGCGATGTTCCACCATGTGCCCAAGGACGAGGGTCGTCTGATTGAGGCGGCATCAGTGGGTGGGTCTCTTCATCGAAGAACATCAATTGAACTCACGGGAATGGTCGACGAGTCTACCAAAGGTGGTTCGGCATCAAGGTGGCCGAGGGAGGGCGGCTGTGGTCGGTCCCTATGCCCGCTCACCGTGGACGAGGTGCGAAGTCGCATTTCAGCGGATGGTGCCATCCGTATCGCGCACCGGATGTCTGAAAGGGGTGTGGACTCAGGAGTGGGGCAACTCAGCTGAGAGTCGTGGGTCACTCCTCGGCTTCGTCCGTCTCTGATTGCACGGCCTCATCTTCAGAACCGAGCAAAAAGTCCACCAGCTCCACTGCTTCATCCATGTCGCTGTTGCTGAGGATGTGGTCTGACACGCCGGTGTTCTTGACCCTTACACCGAGTTGCCCACGCAGGGTATTGGCCGCTGGTCGGCTTGCGGCGATGGGCATCTGCGGATTGGCGGTCGACCACAGATAGTAGAAGCGCTCGGGCAGCGGTGTGGCGCTCGCGAAGGACTCCTCGCCGACGTCCGATAGGTCCCCATAGATTCTGGAGAGGCCGTCGATTTCATCCTCAAAATCAACAGGCATGTCAACGAACGCACCGAGGTTATCGGGAACGCTGTCTACTGCCGCTCCAGCAATGTCTGGTCCTGGCTGAAGCAGGAGTTCTCGAACACCCCGCCCACCATCACCAAGGCCCACGAGAAAGATCTTCGATGCATCGATGGCTGTTGGCCACTCGATCTCCTGGGCGCTGGCAAAGTCACTCTCTGACAACAACCGGAGCATCCAGCTGGCGATCGTGCGTCCATTTCTGTTGAAGCCATCCAGCTCGAGGTCGTTGACCACGACACCTTCTTCGTTGTGCCACATGTCTCCCCAGCAATTGCCTGGGATGAACTGCACGGCGCCGCGATTGGCGAGGGCTGCTGGAAGTGTGCCGAGGTTGTTCTCACCGGGATCGAGATCATCGATCTGGAGGCCGAGCGTCTCCCACACCTTTCGTACAGAGAAGTCGCGGCTCAGACGAGACTCAGCGTGGTAGTGCAGACCGCTGAGTGGCCCATCTTCGCCAGGCTGCAGTACGTAGTCGAACGCGCCCGAGTGCAAGAGGATGACCGCAGGTGCAGGCGCCTCCGAGTTTTCTCGATAGACCAGATGGAAGGCTGCGGGCTCTCCGTCAGGACACTTCAACGTCAGCTCAAAACGCTGAACGACTGCGTCGTCCACGGTCACGAACTCGTTGTCGAACGGGATGACCTCGGTGTTCGGGTCAGCCAGGTCTTGAGGCAGCTTGAAGCAGCCGCAGAGAAGGAGTGGGATGAGCTTTTTCACCCGGCAAGTATAGGTTGAGCGAGGCGCTGTGGCCATGGACTTTGCGCACGGAAGTTTTCAAATGCATGCCAAAGGGTGCCGCCGAGCGTGGGTTTTCGGCACATCGTGATAGGTCACCGCGGTTGTATGCGGACGCAGGAGGGAGCATGCGGTGGTTGTTGGTCGACGGGATCGACACTCTGGAGATCGGGAAGGTGACCACGGGTCACAAGACGTGGAGTCCGGAGGAGGAATTCTTCCAGGACCATTTCCCCAGCTTTCCGGTTGTTCCTGGTGTGCTGTTGATGGAGGCGCTCGCTCAGCTGGCGGGCAAGCTGATTGGCTACACGGTCAGGCAAGAGCGGGGTGATTGGCCGTTTCCAATCCTCAGCATGATGAACAGCGTGAAGTTTCGCCGCTTCGTCAAGCCGGGTGAGCGTGTTCGCCTCGAGGCGAAGATCGACTCGTTGCGTGAAGAGATGTGTGGCGTCCGGGTCCGCGCTCGGGTGGACGGCAAGCTGGTCGCCCAGGCGGAGCAGGTCTTCGTGTTCAATGCCGTCCCGCTTGAGGATCCGGCTGATCGTGAGACAGTAGAGCGCCTCGAGCGGGCACAGCTTGAAGCGCTGTGGCCCGACTGTCCGGAGGCCAAGTGAAACGTCGAGTCGTGATCACAGGGATGGGGATGGTGACGCCCCTTGGGGCTGACCTTGAACAGACATGGGCTGCCGTGTGTGCTGGCCGCTCAGGCATTGGGCCCATCACGCGATTTGATGCCTCAGACATGCCCGTCACGTTTGCTGCGGAGACTGAGGCCGTGCCTGTCCATCCCGCCGACGAGGGAGATCTCAAGCTGCGGCTGGCGCTCACCGCGCTCGACCAGGCGCTGGCTCAATCTGGCTCAGTGGACGGTCCGCGGACGGGCGTCTGCATGGGCAGCGAGATTGGGCGGCCTTCGCTGGAGACCCTTGCCGAAGGCCTTGCCTCAGACGCGGCCCCTGATGCTGCGACGCTGGCACGCCTGGATCCCGCAGCCCCGAGCCGGTGGATCGCTCGAGCATGTGGTGCGGAGGGGCCGGTCAGCACCGTCTCGACCGCATGTACGAGCTCATCGCAGGCCGTAGGGGAAGGTCTGCTTCGCATCCGTCGAGGCGATGCGGACGTGATGGTTGTCGGTGGCGTGGACGTGCTGGTGGATGCACTCATGGTCACAGGCTTCGCCAAGCTCGGTGCCCTCTCTGAGCGCAATGAAGATCCCCAGGCAGCCTCTCGACCGTTTGATGTGGACCGAGATGGTTTCGTTCTTGGAGAAGGTGCTGGGATCTTGGTCTTGGAGGAACGAGAGCAAGCCCTCGCTCGCGGCGCAACTGTGCTCGCAGAGTTGTCAGGATTTGGGTGCTCCTGCAATGCCTATCGCATCACGGACTCACCACCGGATGGTCGCGGGGCGTATCAGTCCATGGCTGCTGCATTGAACGATGCCGGTCTCGTACCGTCCGACATCGGGTACATCAACGCGCACGGGACGTCGACGCCCATGAATGACCCCAGTGAGGCCAGGGGGATCCGGCGACTCTTTGAGCAGCCGGTGGCCGTGAGTTCAACCAAGAGCAGCATGGGACACCTGGTTGCGGCCTGCGGTGCGGTCGAGGCGATCCTCTGTGTGCAGGCCATCAGGACGGGCACGCTGCCACCCACAATCAATCTGGATCGACCTGACCCTGACTGTGCGCTTGACCACATTCCCCACACGCCTCGGACGGCTGAGATCGACCATGCGCTGACCAATGCATTTGGTTTTGGTGGCTCAAATGGAAGCCTGGTGGTGTCCAGACATGGCTGAGGTGCCACAGGTGGTCATCACGAGCCTTGGGTTGTGTACACCACTCGGGCGCGACCCCTCGGGAGCGCTGGCACGCGGTGAATCTGCGGTCCGGGAACAAGATGAATTGTCCGGTCTCCCACACCGAACCGCGGCAGTCGTCGACAAGATTGATCTGCGAGAGGCACTCAAGCGGCGCAAGGACAGGAAGCTGATGGCCCGACCATCACAGCTTGCGCTGGCAGCAGCGGCTGACGCCCTGACGGGTTGGTCGGGGCCGACAGAGACCCTGGGTCTCTTTGTCGGGGTCGGGCGTGAGCCAGGTGATGACGGCGAGTCAGAAAGTGCCCTGGTCGCGGCTCAGGTTGATGGCCGGCTGTCCGAGGAGGCGGTCGCTGGGCCGTGCCGAGATTTGTACCCGCCGCTGCTCCCACTCAAGACGCTCCCGAATATGGCCCTGGCTCATGTGTCCATCCACCTCGATGTTCGGGGAGAGAATGGGACCTGGTGCGGCGGTCCTGCTGCTGGCCTCGCAGCGCTTAGGGCCGCAATCTGGGCGCTCGAGTCGGGTCGCTGTGATGGAGCCCTTGTGGTCGGTGCTGACAGCTGGACATCGGCCGGCGCAGTCAGAGATCTCCTGCGCTTGTCAGGTGGTGACCCGATCTGTCCTCCGGGAGAAGCGGGCGTTGCCCTGCTGCTTGAACGCGCCGACAAGGCCATCGGGACACCCCTCGCCGAAATTGGACTTAGCCGCCGTCCAGGGCCCCGATCTGAGTTCGCACATCGCGCCGCGCTCGGTGACTGCAAGGCCGCCGACGCTCTGCTTGCCTTGGCCCTCCGGGTTGGCGCGGGCCCTGGAGGTGCACAGTTTGTTGCCGCGGAGGCAGGTCAGCCTCCTGTAGGGGTGGACCTCTACATCCCGCCAGAGTTTGCGTGCTACCCTGCTCACTCAATGGACGCTGATGATGCCTGAAGCTGGTCGCCAATTCCGTTTCATACGACCCATCGCTGCTGGTGGCTTCGGGACCGTCTATTTGGCCAAAGAAGAGCATGCTGATGGCTTCTCTCGGGTGGTCGCCATCAAGCTCCTGAACGCCCAGTGGACGGACTCCGAAGAGATCGGTGGACGAATCCGTGACGAGGCGCGCTTGCTCGGCCTTCTGCGTCACCGAAACATTGTAGACGTCTACGACCTCACCAGTTTGGATGGCCGCTCTGCGGTTGTGATGGAGTACCTCGAGGCTGTCGATCTGCGATACCTCATCAAGCAACTGGAGACGCGGGATGCTCGCATTCCCGTTCGGGTCGCTCTCGAGATCGTGGCGCAGGTCGCTCATGCGCTCGACGCAGCCTACAATCGCCCGCCAATGAAGGGTGACAAGCCGCTGCGTGTCATTCACCGCGACATCAAGCCCAGCAACATCATGCTGGATGCCCATGGTTTGCCGAAGGTCTTGGACTTTGGTGTTGCACAGTCCGACATCGTCTCTCGAGAGGCCAACACACAGGAATTGCAGTTTGGCTCGGTTGACTACATGGCGCCGGAGCGGCTCTTCTTTGAGCCGGAGACGCCAGCATCCGATGTCTACTCGCTCGCAGCCACGCTGTTTGAGTTGATCACTGGGGAGCGCCTCGGCAAGGCCCAGGGTCGCGCCAGCAAGCACGATGCCCACCTTGCGTCGAGGATGAGCTTCCTCAGGGGTGCGATCTCTGCATCACCCGAGGTCGGAGCGGCACTCGAGGCATTGTTGCTCCATACGCTGCACTTCGAACACGATCAGCGACCTGATGCGGCGACGTTTTGTCAGGACGCTCGTCAGCTCGCTCGTCGGATTCAAGAAGACGACCTCGTGGTCTGGTGCGAGCAGGTCATGCCAGAGGTGGTCGAGGGCGCCCAGAAGCGAGCCGAAGGTACCGAGGATCTCTCGAATACCGTGTTCACCGAAGACTCGGTGGTCAGGGAGATGCACACCAGCGAGATGGCGTCGGTGCGTGATGTCCCTGAACCTGTGACCGCCAGAGAGTCTGCCCGCGCCGCAGCACTCCGTCGCGGTGCGCTGGCCGAGCTTGAGCGTTCATCAGACATCGCGATCGCACCGGCCACTGGGGCGCCTCAAGATGGCGGTGGAGCACGGATGAGTGACTTCACCGATGGTAGCGGCGTCGAGTGGAACGACCGCACGATGGGAGATCTCACCGACGCGCAGGTCGCTCCCGACGAGGTGCCCGAGCCGGTTCATGCCACCCTTTCTTTGAGGCCCGAGACCACTGGTGGATACGACGAAATCCAGCAGAGTCCGGTGATCGAGGATGTGGATGGTCCAGACACCGAGACTGTCGAAAAGTCGGTCACTGAGTTTGACACCATGGGCGGGTTGTCACCTGTCGCGCCCAAGACATCGGTGACCTACTTGCTCGCCGGAGCTGCGCTTCCCCTGGTGATTGTGCTGAGTCTCAGCGCTGTGGCGCTGTGGCAAGACTGGGGCGGCCTGCGCGGCAAAATTCTTGGTGAGGAGACCAGCGGAGCGGAGGTGTCCAGTGACGTCGGCACCGATGAAGATGCTCTGTCGGAGGCGACGCTCGCTGCAGGAGCTGATGACGGCGGAATCGTGATTCGCTCGGCGTGGCCTGAGACCACCGCCACTCGGGTTCGGTGCAAGGAAGAGAGCGCCAAGGGTGTAGAAGAAGCCTGGCTGGAACGAGAGGCTGCCAGCCGCTGCTCAGTAACGGCGATGCGTAAAGATCGGTCACGAATCACTGCTGTGGTCGATGTCGTGACGGAGGGCGCTTGGGTATGCTTTGAGGGTGGTGCCAAGGAGTGCCGCACACAATGAGCGACGTCGTCATTACTGGCGTCGGTGTGCTGAGCGCCGCGGGCATCGGCTATTGCGCCCTCGCGGATGCCCTGGCCGATGGGCGCCTGTGTGGGTCTGCATACGAGACAGCTCTACCGGTGACCCAGGTCGCGCAGATTCCCGCACCCGTGTCGAGCGTGCCCGAGTTTAAGGACGATCGAAAGGCTTGGTTGGCCTTGGCGGCGCTCGATGAAGCCTTGGCGGATTCACGGGGTTTGGGAGATGGTCGCGTGTCTGTGTTCCTGGGTACAGGACTCTCGAGTGTGACCCCGTCGGAGCTCGAGGAGGATGCCTACCCACACCTGATGGCAGACGGCCGTGGATTCGATCGCTCGGCTCTCCTCGCGGACTTGGCCTCGGACCGTGCCTCGCCGCACCGACACGATCCGGCACGGGTCACCAGCGCCATCGCTCGACGTGTTGGGGCTCGAGGTCCTTGTGGAACCAGCTTTTCAGCGTGCGCAGCCGCTGCGCAAGCGATTGGTGAGGGTCTCAGGGCGATCCGTCGAGGGGACGCAGATGTGGCGGTTGTCGGCGGTCATGACAGCATGATTCACCCCTTCGGGATGCTCAGCTTCATTGTTCTGGGCGCCCTGTCTCCCACAGCCTGTCGACCATTTGATGGCCACCGTGATGGCTTCATGATCGGTGAAGGGGCTGCGATCTTGGTTTTGGAGCGTGCCAAATATGCGGAGGCTCGCGGAGCACGAGTTCGTGCCCGACTCCTCGGCGCAGGAACCAGTGTGGACGGGTATGCAGCCACCGCACCTCAGCCAGAGGGCTTGGGGGCTGAGGCAGCGATGCGAGCGGCACTCCGCGACGCCGACATCAGGCCTGAACAGATTGACTATGTGAACGCACACGCCACCGGGACCCCGGTTGGGGATACTGCAGAGGCGGCTGCCATACAGAGGGTGGTCCCAAACGCCAAAGTCAGCTCCATCAAGGGCGCGGTCGGGCACACCATTGCTGCTGCTGGCGCCATTGAAGCCGCTGCATGTGTGGCTGCACTCGAGCGTGGCTTTCTTCCGGGCACTGCGGGTTTGCAGACTGTCGATGGGCAGATGAGCGTCGATGTTCTACACGCGCCGATCGCTTCGGCGCCGGAGGTGGTGATGTCGAACAGCTTTGGTTTTGGGGGTCAGAATGCCTCCTTGGTCTTTGGTCGTGCAGAGGTGCAGAGTGGTTGAGCGTCGTCCGGTGAGTGTGAGCGGTATTGGGCTTCTGAGTCCCGCAGGGATTGGCCTCGAGGGATTGGTCGGCGGTGAAGAAGGGGGCACTGTTCCTGGCTTTCGGGCACGGAATTACGTCTCGGATCGAAAGTCTCTCAAGTTGATGACAACGGCGGTACAGCTCGGCGTGTCGGCGGTTCAGATCGCGCTCGATGATGACGGTGAGTGGGGCACTATTCCGCCGGATCGGCGAGGAATCTACGTGGGAGCCAGTCCACAGACTGGAGATCCAGATGCGCTCAGACCAGCACTTGAAGCCTCCGTCGGCCCCGATGGCTTCGACATGAAACGATTCGCTTCTGATGGTTTTCCACTCATTCACCCGCTCTGGCTGGTGCGTGGGCTATCCAACAACATCATTGGCTTTGCTGCTGCGATTCACGATCTTCAAGGTGTGAATGCGAACTACTGCGATGGCGTGGATGGTGGAATCAACGCCCTAAGGGAGGGTGCATTGGCCGTGGCCGAAGGCCGCGCCGATCTCGTTGTGGCTGGCGGTGCGGATGCATGGAGTGGAGCATCGGCGCTCTTGGGTGGCCAAGCATGCGGTGATGGCGCCGCTTTCGTGGTCTTCAGGGCTGGGGGCAATGATGTCCTTCCTGAGATTGACGCCTTGGCGTCGGCGGTGCGCTCGGGGGCCTTCCTGGGATCGGCGACCGCACCTGTGGCATTCTGTAAAAATCTTCTAATGAGTAGGTAATTACAAGACCCTGACGATGACAGCGCGTTAGGGTCGGCTATGGTGAGAGCCACGCGGAGGAAGATCGATGAGCTACCACACACAATTGGATGCGGCGGTCTGGGCCAAGGTGCAGGATGCATTTGCAGCTGCGCTGGGACTGGAGGAAGACGAGGTCGAACTCGACTCAAAGCTCATTGAGGACCTCGGCGCGGAGAGCCTCGACTTTTTGGACATCGTCTACCGGCTCGAGCGGGCGTTTGACATCAAGATTCCGCGCGGAGGCATCGAGTCCTCGGCTCAGGAAGAGGCGGGCGGTACCTACGAAGTCGACGGTATCCTGACCGATGAGGGGCTCAGCGCCCTCAAGCAGCTCATGCCTGAGGTACCCACTGAGGAGTTCGTAGACGGACTGAGGGTGACCGAGGTTCCTGAGCTCTTTCGGGTGGCAACCTTCTACAACCTGGTGTGTCACCTGATGGCGCAGGCCAGCCAAGAGGATGCTGGATAAGCAACCTGCCGGCTTGGTGGGCTACAGTCCGCCGACCTTTTGCTTTGTGGTGCACGCGCTCAGCAGACTGCACCGCGGCATCATGGGTGTGCCCAGCATGCGCATGGGACTGATTGGTCAGTGGCGCGATGGCACAGCGATGGACGATGTATTGCCTGTCTGCCACGTCGGCCTCGGGGGAGGGATCATGGGGGCTGTCGTAGGTGTGCCCATGACGCCCACCGATCTGCTGAGTGATCAGCAGCGCGCAGTGGATCACATGGTCGAAGCCGTCGCCCTCGCGGGGCCAGTCAGTGCGGTCGGACTTGGCAGTCTGTGCGCTGTGGTTGGCGGGCGAGGGGAGGCGCTGGCCAGTCGACTCAATGTACCCGTCACCAATGGCGGCGCGGCGACCGCCTGGGCGCTTCTGGCCAACGTTCGCACTGTCCTCGCGCAGCGCGGAGAGCGGCGCGTGGCCATCATCGGCTCGCGAAGTCCCATCGGCCTGGCCGTCGCACAAGCGCTCGCCGAGGATGGAATCCATGTACGAGTTGATCACCGGCGAGCGGCGAAGGCTGGTGATGTCGAGGCCTGTTCCGGACCGCTGGAGGCTGTTGAGGGGTGTCAGGTCATTGTTGGTTGTGGTCCAACTGGAGGCGTGTTGCCTGCTGATGCTGTGAGCCCTGGGGCGGTGGTGGTTGATGTCGCAATTCCCAGCACTGTCGTGGGTAGACCTCATGGTTCTGTGGTCCAGCTTGCGGGAGAGGCCGTCGCCCTACCGCCGGGATGGCGGCGTGGATTTTGGGGCTGGCTGTACCATGTGCTCTCAGGCTACGGACCGTCTCAGGTGTTCGCATGCCTCATCGAACCCTTGGTCCTGGCGGCGAGTGGGCGCGACCGGCCTTACAGTCTGGGACGCGCGCTGACTGCAGCAGATGTCACCGAATTTGGCCAGCAAGCTGAGGCGCTTGGATTTAAGCCTCGGCTCGCGCAGGGGTGGACCGCTTTTCCGCCGGAACGCCTCTTGTTGGACGGTTAGCCGGGCTTCTCACCCGCATGTCACTTGCCCCGAGGGGTGTCAACGGACTAACAGCGGACCTGATTGGAGGGCGTTTGTGATGAAAAAGGTGTTTGTTCAGACCTTCGGGTGTCAGATGAACGTCTACGACACCGGCAAGATCAATGCCTTGCTTGGGAAGGACGGGTACGCCCCGACTGAGCAGATGTCTGATGCCGACATCATCATCGTCAACACGTGCTCGATTCGTGAGAAGCCAGAGTTGAAGCTGCACTCCTTCCTCGGTGACGCACTCAAGATCAAGCGCAATCAGGACCGTCCGGTCACGGTGGCTGTGGCCGGCTGTGTGGCCCAGCAAGAAGGGGACAAGCTCCTCAAGCGCTACCGCGAGCTTGACTTGGTCTTTGGTCCCGACGCTGTGCCTCGTGTGCGCGAGCTCGTGGATGCCGCCCGCTCTGAGATGCCCGGTGCCACTCGCCAGGTGCTCGATACCGAGTTCTTGGACCTCGAAACTTACGCGTTTGCCTCTGATCTCGACCCCGCCTCCGAGGGACAGGTTGGCTCCTTCGTCACCATCCAGAAGGGGTGCGACAACAAGTGCACCTTCTGCATCGTGCCGACCACCCGTGGGACCGAGGTCTCTCGTCCTTCTCAGCAAATTCTGGACGAGGTTCGAGGGCTGGCGGAGACTGGCGTCAAGGAGATCACGCTGATTGGTCAGAACGTGAACAGCTACGGTCTGAAGGTAGACGGGGAGCGGACGTTCGCGCAGTTGTTGTATGCGGTCTCGGACATCCCCGGTGTCGAGCGCATTCGCTACACAACGAGTCATCCACGAGACATGGGACCGGACGTCATCCAAGCCTACCGAGACCTGCCGAAGCTCACCAGTCACCTCCACCTGCCTGTGCAGTCTGGTAGCGACCGCGTTCTGCGGCGAATGAAGCGCTTCTATACCCGAGAACGCTTCCTCGATGTTGTCCGCCAACTTCGAGATGCAAGACCAGACATTATTCTCTCGACGGACTTCATCGTGGGCTTCCCTGGTGAGACAGATGAGGACTTCGAGCAGACGATGAGCCTGCTCGACGATGTCTGCTTCACATCGTCCTTCTCGTTCAAGTACTCCCAGCGCCCAGGTACGCCTGCGCTCCGATTGCTCAAGGACGAGGTTCCTCCCGAGGTGGCTCAGGCGCGACTTGAGCGTCTTCAGCGACGTCAGCGAGACATCTCGAAGGCCATGAATGCGGCGATGACCGGGGCCACGGTCGACGTTCTGGTTGAAGGGCCCAGCCGATATGACGACGGCGTCGTATGTGGTCGGACGAGTGGGTTCCAGATGGTCAACTTTCCCGGTAGCCTTGCCCTCGTGGGACAGACCGTTCCGGTCGACATCATTGCCGGATTCACCAATTCCCTCCGCGGTGAGATTCACGCTTGAGCTTCCTTGCGCCTCCTGACAGATGACGTGAAGGGGGTAGAGACGACGGGGACGGCGTGGCCAATCCATACATCCAGGTTCATCGGCGAATTTCGCGCCACACGGGCTTCTCTTGGCGCCCATGGGTGCCTGTGCTGGCGGCAGTCATTGCCCTGCCGTGGGTGACCCCATCACTGCTGGGCTTTCTTCCCGATGCTGGTGAGTCGGTTGAGGTCAAGCTGTGGGCCCCAGCGCTGTCGAATTTGGTCAGTCGCCTCGCAAACCTTCTCGCCGCCATGGTCATCTTGCACAGCTATACCGACCTCGTTCGAGGCCCAGATCGTGAGGTGCTGGATGTCCACCCGGTGCGGGCAACGGCACTGGTGAGGGCCATTGCGCTCGGCACTGCTCGCTCGAGAATTTATCTCCCTGCCATCGGCAGCGTGCTCCTTTCGCCTGTTGCGATGGCGGGGCATTGGGCGGCGTACTTGGGTTCTGTAGGTCTGTTGTTTGCGGCTTGGATCGCTGGAATCGGTGTCGGATTTATGGTGCATCTGGGTGGGGTATGGGCTGCATTCTCACCTCGATTTGCAGCGCTGCTTGACGCGCTCAGGGGCGACAACCCAAGAATGCAGGCGGCGCTAATTTATGCCCCTGGAGTGGCCTTGTTGATCGTGGGGCTCGGTGTTGAGTTTGCTGCGATCGGTCTGGAGCTGGCACTGACAGGATGGTCCACAGGTTGGCTCTGGGTGGCGATTCCCGCAGGTGTGGGGGCCGCTGCATTCATGACGGTCGGTCCGCTCGCTGAGCGCTTCTATGTTCGCGCGAGCTTGTTGCTCGCCGAGGTGGACGGTGCTTGGGGTCAGGCGCAGACCGCCGAGCTGGCAGAGTCTGTCTATCTGGAGAACTTTGGCCGGAAGGATCCAGAGGCCGTCCGTGCCCTGAGGCTTGGTTGGCGTAGCCTCAGAATCTACGCCACCGGAGGTTGGGTTGTCGGCACATTGGTCGCATTGTCGGGGTGGTCTTCTCCAGACCGTTTGACGTTCTGGGGTGGTCTGGCTGTGGTCTGGGCAGCATCTGTGGCGTCGCTCATGGCTGCGCGTGATCCCCTCTGGCTCGACCAGGCTCTCGGGGTGCAGCGGACGCGTGTCTTGTGGGCACGTGCCAGGGTCGCGATGGCCTATGCCGCGGGCGCATTGGTGCCGACTGTGGTGGTGCTCGGTGTTCGACATGAGGATGGACTGGCCATGCTCGGGATGATTATTTTATGCTTGGTGAGCGCGTGTCTCTCCGCTGGAGCCGCGCTGGTTTGGCGGACGAGCGCCCCCTGGGCCTATGGTGCGATGGGCCTGGTGACGTGGTCCGCCTTTGTGAGGATGGTTGGATGAGCGTAAGCGTAGAGATTCAGTCGCTGGTCAAGACTTTTGGTGCCGTACGTGCGGTGGATGGGATTGACCTCAGTATTGGTGCTGGTGAATTCGTTGGGCTGGTTGGCCACAACGGTGCTGGGAAGACGACCACGATGCGCATGCTGACGGCACAGCTCAGCCCAACTGAAGGACGCCTTCATGTTGCGGGCGTAGATGTGGTTGCCGATCCACAGGGCGCTCGTGCACTCATGGGGACCGTGCCCGAACATCCAGCGCTGTATGACTACCTTTCAGCAGAGGAAATGATCGGATTTGTTGCTGAGATTCGGGGCGGCGGAGATGTCTCGTGGGCTCTGGAAGTCGCTGGCTTGGGACGAGACGCGAAGCGACTGATCCGCGAGTACTCCCAAGGCATGAGGCGAAAGACGGCGCTCGCCTGCGCCCTGGTCTCAAGGCCGCCAGTTCTCGTCCTGGACGAGGCGCTTAATGGTCTGGACCCTGCCAGCGCAGACCGCGTGATCGAGGTGCTGAATACGCTCCGACAAGAGGGGACCACCGTCATCCTGTCCACCCATGTTCTGGACACACTTGAGCGTGTCGCTGATCGCATAGTGCTCATGGCGGGCGGGAGAATCGTTGTTGATGGGACGGTCGACGTCCTTCCGGACGTTCGTGAGCGCCTGCGCATCGCAGGGAGTGCTGGGTAAGGATAGGGGGCCGAAAAGGAGGCAGCATGACCTTTCACGGCTTGATGACGGCGCTGGTGACCCCATTCTCCGGCGGGCAGATAGACGAGGTGTCGTTTCGCGCGCTCGTACGGCGCCAGATCGACAACGGGGTGCAAGGACTCGTGCCGTGTGGCACGACTGGTGAAGCACCGACGCTCAGTCCAGATGAGCAGGTGGAGGTTGTGCGCTGGACACTTGAAGAGGCTCAAGGTGCTGTCCCTGTCCTTGCTGGCATCGGTAGCAACTCAACATCGATCGCTGTCGCCAATGCCAAGCGAATGGCTTCCCTCGGTGTCGACGGCGTGCTCGCCACGGCGCCGTACTACAACAAGCCACCTCAGGCCGGTCTACTACAGCACTTCACGGCAATTGCTGAAGCCGTCGATGTCGAGGTCTGCTTGTACGATGTGCCGGGCCGATCCGTCATCAACATCGCTCCATCGACCGTGGCCCAGTTGGCCCAGCTCGGAAACATCACAGCACTCAAGGATGCAACGGGTGACATGGCCAACGCGACCGAGGTGAGGCGACAGTGCGGCAGCGACTTCTCGTTGTTGTCTGGTGATGACTTCACCACGCTGCCATTCTTGGCTCAAGGGGGCAACGGGATCATTTCTGTGGCGTCTAATGTCGTTCCAGGAGAGATGCGGCGCCTCGTGGATGCCGCGCGTGCCGGAGACCTGGAGACGGCCACCAGCTTGAGCGAGCGACTCTTTCCGCTCTTTCGAGATCTGTTCTTGGAGTCAAACCCCATCCCAGTCAAGGCAGCTTTGGCCTCGCTTGGTCTCTGTGTGGACAGTCTACGTTTGCCGCTTGTACCGATGTCAGATGCGGCGCGTCAGTCTCTCATCGAGACGATGTCGGCCCTAAGCCTCGCCGATGGGGAAGCCAGGTAGGTTCCTCGGGCGGATCTCCGTCACGTCTGTGTACTCGGCACGGGGCCAGATCTGGTGGGGGATAAGCTTACGGGCCCGACCCTTGACCTTCACTGCCTCGAGGGGAAGCGGGTCGTGGGAGGGATCGATCATCTCTGCATTTCGTTGATTCACGTAGACGGACCCCGGAGGTGTCAGGCCCGTCATGCGTGCAGCCTGGTTCACGGTGTCGCCGAGGACGGTGTACTGGAGAAGGTGCCCTGAGTCACCGAGGTTACCGGCCACCATGGGGCCAGTCGCCACCCCAATACCGATGTGCAGGTCACCAGCCTCGGGGAAGGGTCGCTCTTCGTTGAGTTTGGCCACTGCTCGTTGGATGTCGACGGCACAGGCAGCGGCCATGTCGGCGTGGTTCGGTTGGTCCATGGGCCCGTTGAAGACCACAACGACGGCGTCCCCGATGTACTGCACCAAGAAGCCTTTGTGGGCCTCAACCACGGTGGCCACTTCCTCATAGAACCTGTTGAGCACCGCAAGCAGTTGCTTGGGGTTGATGCGCTCAGACATCGACGTGAAGCCACGAATGTCAGCAAAGAAAACGGTGGCCATACGCAAGGTCGGCTCAAGATTGGCCTCCCCATGCTGGCTTCGAATCTGCTCCAGGATCTCCTCGCTGACGTATGAGCCGAAGGCATTCTCCATACGCTTGGCCAGGTGCAGAGACTTCACCATTTGGTTGAACGTTCGGTTCAGCTTGGCAAAGTCCGCAGTGCCCCGCTCAGGAATACGGAAGTCGAGCTCTCCTCGTTTGATGGCCGCAAAGCCGCGTCGAAGGGGTTCGAGATTTGATATCAGTGCCGCCGACATCTTGGCGCTCGCACTCATGACGGCGGGGGTGGCCAGCATGACCATGAAGCAGAAGTAAGTCTGTGCGAGGAAGTCAGAGGAGTCCGTGAGGGCCTTGAGTTGCGCGGGATCCATCGTCCACACTGGTCCGAGACCGAGGTCAACATGGAAGATTGTTGGCAGTGAATCATCCGGTGCATGAAGGACCGTGAAGCCGACCTGCGCTGCCCAATAGGCGAGCATCGCCGTCAGGCCAACAAGGGCGAGCATCGCCGCATTCATCCGACTCTTAAAGTCTTGGAACAGCGGGCGAATCATTCGATCAATCACCAAAACCAGCGTTGATCCCATGCTGGCGCTGAGCAGCCACAAGGACCCGCACACGATGGCAACCAAGGCGGTGCCCCCGTCACCGATGGAACGGAGCGGCACGCCGATCAGGTAGACGGCAGCCAGTCCGCCCACCAGACCCGCCATCATCAGGGCCATCTGGATCAGCAGACGGAACGCAGTTCCATGTCGAGAGAAGCGAGCGCTGATGTTGTGTTCAAGCGTGTGCAGCAGGCTGCATGTACACACCGCTGCAGCCACACGCATCGCGATTCTGATCCAGGGCCACGCGCCGTCATCAGTACCCGGTATGAAGATTCCGAGCAGCACCACGGCCACCAGAATGAACGGGGATATGCGTGGTCGCCGGCCGATGACGGGCGCGCGCATAATCAGAGTCTGATGGGTCGAGGGAGGCATGGTGAGTCCCAGGAAGGTCGCAGTGTTTCGGCTGAAATCGCTCGTTCCGGTGTGTCAAGAGTTCACTCTGGACGACGTCCGTGTCAAGTGAAATGGGGGTGACAAGCTGCTTTTTGTCGAGTCTGGTGGTTGCCGTGTTGCTCGCGAGATGCGGAGATTCTCCTGCTTTGCTGTAGTGTGATGTCATGACTCAATCATGCACCGCATGTGGCCGTACCAACACGCTCCAGCGGACTGCGTGTATCTACTGTGGAGAGCCACTCTCAGGAGAGCGTGCAGAAGGTGTGGTCGGGGCTGAGGGTCCGCTGATGCCTGAGGACCTCGACCAACTGGTTCGTCAGGCCATGTCGCTGGGGACAACCGCTCACATCGAGAAGGCGTTTGCGGCACAAGCAGAGGTTCAGCTGTCGGAACCCGTACCTGATGAAGAACTGCCCAGTCGAGGCGTGCTGCTACAGAGGCTGGTGACTGCCGCACAGGAGGCCGCTCGTGCAGATTCTGCAGGTGAAGAGTCCGCCCTGGCCACGGCACTCGCTGATGCGCGCAGTGCGCTCTCAGCATTGCCCGTGGGCACCGTACAGTCGGAGCCGCTGCCACCCAGTCCCGTGGTCATGCTGCCAAAGGTCCGTCGACGATTTTCGCTCGTGGTTGAAGGCGTGGGAGATGTTGAGGTGCACGAGTCCTTCGTCACCCATCTTCGACTCGATGCCGTCACATCACGCATGATTGCGCGTGCTCGGCAGCCGCGCATTGCGCTTCGAAGTGACGAAGAGGATGACCTCAGGGAACGGGCCAAGGCGCTGGTCAGTGAGTCTCAGATCAGGGCGGTGGTGATCAACTCCTCCGACCTCACGGAGATCGGCCCCGCACGGCTGTTGACCTCATTCGAGTCGGGACCTGAATTCATCGACGTCCACGATTGGACGGCAGACTTGCATGCCCTCATGGAGCGCAATCCGAGCACGTCGCTGAATCAAGTGCCTTCACTCATCGTTCCTGGCGAGCTTGTTTTTCAGAGGTACAGGGCGGCATCAGGGGGAGGTCGACTCAAGCACCTGCGCGAGGGAAAGCTCGATTCGGGCCGACAGGTGCGGCTGCAGGTGGTCGATTTACATCTTCAGGACGGCATTGTTCGTATCTTTGAGGGTGCGACTGACTTGGCGCACGCACCGGGTGCGAGCGAAGACGGGTTCCATCGTACGTTGGCTCAGATGCTGGAGGCGTGGGCCAATCAGGGGTGCCCAGTTCTGACCTCCAGAACGCTCGAGCCAACGGGGCCTGAGGGACAAGTTGACGAGCTCGGTGGGGTCTTGGCGCATCCGTGGCCGCAGTGGGAAGAACACTCTCGGTCCAGCCGAGTGCTCTATTTGGGTGAATGAATGGGGCCACCGTGCGGCGGTGGGATACAGCGTTCAGCATGAATGATCGCGACGAAAAGCCTGAGCCGGCTGCCACCCCTTGGCCGACACACATCCGGAAGAAGGGTGCAGTGGCCTGGCCGCCCGAGCTGGATGAAGACACCTGGCCACGAGGTCAGCGCGATGAGGCTGATGAAGAGTAGGCGCATACTTTGGCGTTTCGCTACCCAGTACGCTTGGCCACACCGGTGGGCCTTTGCCGCTGGAGCGGTGTGCCTGCTGTTGACCAACTGGTTGACCGTCACCATACCGATTGTTCTCGGCGAGGGGATTGATGCGCTGACGGGAGGCGAGAGTGTCCAAGAAGCGGTACTGCAGATCGCCCTGATGGGGCTTGCAGTAATTGTCGTGCGGACCTTGAGTCGCGTCCTGTTCTTCAACCCGGGGCGGGACATGGAGTACCGACTCAGGCGCGACATATTCGCTCACCTGCTTCGACTTCAACCGTCGTTCTATGCGGGCAACAGGACAGGTGACATCGTCAGCCGTGCGAGCAACGACATCACCTGGACAAGGGCCATGGTTGGTTTCGGACTGATGCAGGTCGTGAACACCACAGTGGCCGTGTCCATGACGGGATGGCGGATGGTGGGCATCTCACTCGACCTGACCCTCGCTGCCTTGGTGCCGATCATCCTCGCGCTCGGTGTGGTTCAGATGATGCTCGGTAAGCTCTTTGATCTCCAGAAGTTGAGTCAAGAGCAGCTTGGAGAGATCAGCGACCACGTCTTGGGAAGCTTCCAGGGAATTGCGACGGTCCAGGGGTTTAGTGCTGAGGCAGCATTCTCAAAGAGACTCCATGACGCCAACCTGGCTTGGTTCGGCACCACAATGCGGCTCGCGATGATCCGGTCGCTGGCCTTTCCGTTGTTGGGCCTGGCTGGTGGCTCCGGAATCTTCATGCTGCTCTACTTTGGTGGACCTCAGGCGGTACAAGGCGAGCTGTCCGTGGGTGAACTTGCGGCATTTGCTGCCTTGATTGCGGCCTTGCTGCCGCCACTGCGTTCCCTGGGCTGGATGTTGAGCGTGCTTCAGCGCGGACGCGCAGCGTTGACTCGAATCTATGAAATTCTCGACACCGAGGTTGAGCGCCCCGAAGGGACGGAGCCGGTTGTCCAGCCAAGTGGTGCTGGACCATCAATTTCCATTCGAGATCTATCATTCTCCTACCCAGATAGAGCTGATGAGCCGGCGCTGTGTGGCCTCAGCCTCGACATCGAGGCTGGGTCCGTGGTTGGCATTGTGGGCAAGACAGGGTCTGGCAAGACGTCGCTGTTGCGTGTGCTTGCCCGTCTCTACGACCCGCCAGCTGGGAGCATTACCGTCGACGGTACGGATATCACTCGCCTTGGCCGTGAAGCTTGGCGCCGCAGGGTGTCGATGGCTCCTCAACGTCCATTTCTGTTTTCAGACTCCATTGCAGAAAACATCAGTCTGGGGACTGTTCCTGAGGATGGTGCTGTGCGCGAGGCCGTTGAGCGTGCTGCATTTGGGCCAGACCTCAAGGTGCTTCCCGAGGGATTGGAGACGGTCGTGGGTCAACGCGGGATCATGCTCTCGGGTGGACAGCGTCAGCGGGTGGCACTCGCCCGTGCCTTGATTCGAGGCGCCGATCTGGTGCTCCTCGATGACGTGCTCTCCGCGGTGGACCACAAGACGGAACAGGCACTTGTCAAAGGCCTTCGGGGTGAGGGCTCGGGACGTGCTGCGCCGCCGACAGTGGTGATTGTGAGCAATCGTGTGAGCGCTGTTCGGCATGCTGACAACATTGTTGTCATCGAGGACGGTCGAGTGGTCGATCAAGGTACCCACGGCGACCTGCGTGGTCGGGCTGGATTCTATCAAGACATCTGTGGGGTTCAGGACGCATGAAGCGGGACTTGATGTTGCTGGTTCGGCTGTGGCCTTATGCCCGAGATGACGCGTGGGTCTTCATCTTCGCGTTGGTCGTGACACCCCTCATCGCGGCGATGAGTCTTGTCCAGCCTTGGTTGCTCAAGCGGATCATCGACGAGCACGTCGTGGTTGGTGAGTTGGCTGGCCTGGAGGCCTTGGCGCTGTATTACCTCGCGGCTGTGATCGGGGCCTATCTCATCGAGGCCGCATACACGCTGGGCATCTCATGGGGCGGGACACGGCTCATCTTGCGTACACGGTCTGCACTCTACGCTCACGCCCTCAAGCTCAAGCAGCGTTTCTTCGACCGACAGCCGGCCGGTAAGCTCCTCACTCGTCTCACGAGCGACCTCGACAGCCTGGGTGACGCCCTCAGTGCAGGCATCGTCACGATCGTCCTGGATTTGTTGATGATCATCGGAACCGTGGGCGTCATGATCTGGCTCGACTGGCAGCTCAGTGTTGTGATGCTCCTGATGACCCCGATCTTACTGGGCGTGCTCGAGTTCCTCCGCCGACAGATGAAGAAGTTGTTTCTGGCCATCCGTGATGCACTGGCTGGCATCAACGCCTACTTGGCCGAGCGGGTTGACGGTGTCAGGGTCATCCAGCTCTTTGGGGCTGAGGCCTCGGTAAACGCGGCGTTCGAACAGCGAAACCGCAGGTTTAGGGATCTCACATCACGCTCGAATGTCTACGATGCACTCATGTACTCGGTGGTCGACGGGATGGGCTCGGTCTTCATGGCTGTCATCCTGGGTGTGGGTGCGGGCTGGCTTCAGACGCAAATGGGTCTCGACCTCTTGGGTGTTGAGCCGCGTAGCGCAGGCCTGTTGATCGCATTCATCGACTACCTGCAGCGACTGTTTCGTCCGCTACGAGATGCCTCCGGTAAGGTGGCAGTGATTCAGCGTGCTGCCGCGAGCCTGCAGAAGATCGATGAACTCTTTGCGGATGCTGAGCCCGCGTCTGAGGGTGAGATCGGGGTCGCGGAGATTCGCGGCGACATCCAGATCCGCGACCTGTGGTTCAGATACTCCGATGACGCGGAAGATGTCCTTCGTGGTGTTGATCTGGATGTGGCTGCTGGCGAGGTCGTGGCCGTGGTGGGAGCAACGGGTTCCGGAAAGACCACCCTCGGGCGTCTGCTCGACAAGTCATACGAAGGCTACCGCGGATCCATCACCGTCGATGGGTACGAACTCAGCGAGATTCGAACCGACAGCCTGCGCAAACATGTCTCTGCCGTTCGACAGGACATTCAGCTGTTCAGCGCTGACATGAGCTTTAACGTTGACCTCAACAACCCAGGCATTGCTCAGGTTCAGCGCCAAGAAGCAGCCGCGCTCGTGCGGGCCGACGAGCTCATCGGACGGCTAGGGTGGGATCATGTCCTCAGAGAGCGCGGTGCGGACTTGAGTGTGGGTGAGGGTCAGCTGCTGACATTCGCTCGCGCGATGGCTCATGCGCCGGCAGTGGGCATCATGGATGAGGCCACATCATCGATTGACTCGATAACTGAGGCTCGAATCCAAGACGCCATCGAGGCCATCATGGCGACGAAGACGGCCATTGTCATCGCGCATCGTCTGTCCACCATCCAGAAGGCTGATCGGATTGTGGTCATGGACCGCGGCCAGATCGTGGAGCAGGGGACACACCCCGAACTTCTCGCGCTTGATGGTCGCTACGCGGCGCTTGTCGAGGCTGGTCGTCACAGAGAGTCCGACACATCGGACGGGGACGACTGAGCGGAGTCGGGCGTTCTCAGCTATGCTGAACGCAGGGAGGCGTTGTGCGTAAACTGGTCATGTTGATGGCGCTGGGACTGGGTTGCCGGCCAAAGCCACTGCCGGAGCAAGAGATCCCACCAGGGCCGAACCCGGACTTGGATGCCGACGTTGACGTGGGCCCTCCGGATGACGATCCGCCGGATGACGATGACCCAGACCTGGACGACACCGGAGATGGTGATGGCGACGCCGATGCTGACGGAGGATTCCCCTGCGACACGACCCCGACTCAGGACCCCATCGATGACTGCGTCACGGAAGAACTGGACTGTAATCTGGCGACACCGCTGCGCTCCAGCACCAAGCGGGGCATGGATCTCTACGATGAAGACTTGTACGCAGCCTATGAGTGCTTCCCGTTCAGCGACGACGAGTACAGCGGGCCCGAGCGTATCTTCAGCTTCACTCATCCGGGCGGGGATGATGCGGTGACCAAGGTCACGATCACCCTGAACTCACCCTGTGGTGAGCTCGACCTCTTCGCGTTCCAATGGCGGGGCTGGGAAGACTCCGACACGTGCCCAGACGAGAACAACGAGGCCGGCCTGGGCCTCCAGTGTGAGGAGAGTCGCAGCGATGACGATGGCGTGATCACGCTCGACCTGTACGAGCGGAATGAGATGCCCTACCTCATCATTGTTGATGGCCCGAATGGCGAAGAAGAAAACTTCACGATCGAGGCCAGCTGCCCCGAGTGATGTGCTCAGGGCAGCCAGAGCCTAAACCTTAGGCAGCGTCCTTCTCGTCCTTGCTGTGGCAGCTGCCTTCGTCCTTGGCGTCCTTGCCAGCCTTGTCCTTGGCGTCCTTGCTGGCCTTGTCCTTGCACTCAGCGTCCTTGCCGTCCTTGCTGGCCTTGTCCTCGCACTCACCGGACTTCTTCTCGTGGTCGTCCTTGTCTCCGGCGCAGTCGCCGCAGTGAGCAAGTCCGTCATTATCGGCGTGGTCCTTGCCGCAGTGTGCGTAGGCGTCAGCACTGCCGAAAGAGGCGGCGAGCATGAGGGCGAGAGAAATTCGAATGGTCCAGTTCATGAGAACTCCGTGTGTTGGTTTTCCCCAAACTATACCTTCGGCGGGTGCTCGTCGACCAGTTCTTGCAGGGTCTTCAGTGCTGCTCCCGTCCAGCTTGCGGGATGCCGACAGACTTCCTCCGGTGTACCGACTGTCACGATCTCGCCGCCGTCCACACCGCCCTCGGGCCCAATGTCGAGCACGTGATCGGCGTTCTTGATCACATCGAGGTGATGCTCGATGACCACCACCATGTGTCCGGCATCGACCAGGCGGTGCAGGACACCGACGAGTCTCTCGATGTCCGCGAAGTGAAGGCCCGTGGTCGGCTCGTCGAGTAAGAAGCAGGCTTCCTTCCGCTTGCCGACGAGCTCGGTCGCGAGCTTCAAGCGCTGTGCTTCGCCGCCACTCAGTGTGCTCGCCGGCTGGCCGAGCTTGAGGTAGCCGAGCCCAACATCTTCGAGAGGCTGAAGCTTTCGAACAATCGCCCTGTGGTGCGAAAAGAACGCCAGCGCTTTGGTCACGCTCATCTGCAGCACGTCACCAATGGTCATCCCGTTCCACCGCACCTGAAGCGTGGCCTCGGAGAACCGTGCGCCTTTACAATGCTCGCACTTGACCCAGACGTCGGACAAGAAGTGCATCTCAACCAGGATAGCGCCCCTGCCCTCACAGTGTGGACACCACCCCTCCCGGCTGTTGTATGTGAATCGACCAGGTCCGTAGCCCAGAGCCTGAGCTGATTGTGTGGAGGCGAAGAGTTTACGAATGCCGTCGAGGGCTTTGGTGTACGAGGCTGGCGTGCTTCGAGGGGTGCGACCAATGGGGCGCTGATCGACCACGACCACCCGCTGGGGGCCAGCCTTTCGAGCCTTCCGACGCGCTTCGAGGAGCGGTGCGAGGACACCCATGACGAAGCTCGACTTTCCGCTTCCGCTCACTCCAGTCACGGCGGTAAGGCAGCGGCGAGGAATGCGGGTACTGAACCCCTTCAGGTTGTTGGCTCGAGCATCCTCAACGTCGATCCACAGCTTCGGTATTCGGCGTTCGCTGGGCAGCGGGATGGTGCGCTCACCGCTCAGGAATTCACCCGTGGGGCTCTTGGCGCTGGCGATCTCTTCCCATGTGCCTGACGCCACAACTTCGCCGCCGAACTCGCCAGCGGCGGGACCCATATCGATCACATGGTCAGCGGTCTTGATGACGTCGGGGTCGTGCTCGACGACGACCAAGGTGTTTCCGAGGTCTCTCAGACCTGTGAGGGTTCCAAGGAGCCGCTGTGTGTCCCGCTGATGCAGACCGATTGTGGGCTCGTCGAGCACATAAATCGTACCGGTCAGGCGTGCGCCAAGCTGCGTTGCGAGCCTGATTCTCTGAGCCTCGCCGCCGCTCAGGGTGTCGGCGGATCGGCTCAGCGAGAGGTAGTCGAGTCCGACGTTGCTCAGGAAGTTCAGCTTCGCCCGCATGTCGTCGAGTGCCTGGGCGGCGATGGTCTGGTCGTGCGCGCTGAGTGTGAGGCCGTCAAAGAAGGCTGCTGCATCGGCGACCGGCATGTTTGTCACGTGATGGATGGGCTGTCCTCCCAGCTTCACGGCGAGCAGTGCAGGCTGCAGTCGACCGCCGTTGCAGACCGAGCAGGTGGTCTCCGCTCCCAGCCAATTTCGTCGGCCTTTCCATCCGTCCACAGTTGGGAGGATACCCGGCCAGACACGAGACTCTTTGACTCGCGTGACGCTTCGGCCCCAGCGCTTTGTCCACTGAATGTCGAGCGGTGCACCGTGACCGTACAGTAGATCCGTCTGGAGTGTGTCTGGTAGTTCTTCCCAGGGCGTGTCTTGTGTCAGCTCAAACTTCTTGTACAGCTTGGCCAGCATGGCCTTCATCGGCTTGGAGCGGAACACGACTGATGCCACGCGCTTGTCGAGGGCATCCCTCAGTTTCCGCTGCGGCTTGAGCAAGACCTTGCCTGGGTCAATCTCGGTCCGTCGGCCCAAGCCGTCGCATGCCGTACATGCACCGAGGTGATTGTTGAAGGAGAAGTGTCGAGGGGTCAGTGCTCCCGGCAGAACTTCACCGTGCTCAGGGCACTCTGCTCCCTCACTGATCCGACGCGCGGCCCCCTCGCGAGGGATGAACCACGCTTGACCTCCGCCGTGGGCGTAGGCGAGCGCCACGCTGTCTGCGATTCGGCTGGGCTCTGCCGTCTGGGGGTTGAAGCGGTCGACAACCAGCTGGATCCCATCCATCGATGTCTCCTCGGTCAGGATGACCTCGGCGTCTTTGCCTGACAGCGCAGGATTCCATCCACGACTAAAGCCGTCGGACATCAGGTCACGCGGGTGCGTGCCTGGTGGAAGGGTGCAAACGAGCCAGCCAGGACCAAGCTCTGCTGTCGCCAGCGTCTTCGCGGCTGCACTGGGTGGCTGTCCATGGATGGGCGTGTCGCAGATGGGGCAGTGGGCCTGCCCGATGCGTGCGTACAGGAGCCTGAGTGTGTCGTAGAGTTCGGTTACCGTCGCCACGGTCGAGCGGGGGTTGTGGCTGCGGTTGCGTTGGTCGATGGCGATCGCGGGCGCGAGACCCTCGGTCTCGTCGACGGGGGCACGTCCTGCACGGCCAAGGAATCGTCGGGCATATGTGGACAAGCTCTCGACGTAGCGGCGCTGACCCTCTGCAAACAGTGTGTGGAAGGCGAGGGAGGTCTTACCTGAGCCGCTCACGCCAGTGACCACAGTCATCTGCCCATGTGGGAAGGTGACGTCGATGCCCTTGATGTTGTGGGTGTGCGTTCCCTTGAGTCGAATGTCTCTGTGGTGATTGGCTGCCACGAGTGCTTCGGTCGAGGGTGTTCGGATGGCGGGTATCTCACCGAGCGCGTTGCGAAGTACGGCACCAGTGGCTGTGTCGAGCTTGGCGATGTCTTCGGGGGTGCCGGACCCAACGAGGTATCCGCCCCCCTCACCACCCTCTGGGCCCATATCAATGATGTGGTCTGCCACTTTGATGACGTCTGCGTTGTGCTCGATCACCGCGACAGTGTTGCCGTGGTCCACGAGCGCCTGTAGTGCGGCGAGCAGGCGCTCAATGTCGGCCATGTGCAGGCCCGTTGTTGGCTCATCCAGCAAGTAGAGCGTACGCCCGGTTGCGGGTCGATGGAGCTCAGTCGCGAGCTTGATTCGCTGAGCTTCGCCACCAGAGAGCGTCGTCGATGTTTGGCCCAGACTGATGTAGCCCAGACCGACGCTGTTTAGCGTGTCCAGGATTCGCTTGATCTTTCTGTGGCGAGCGAAGAACTCACCCGCCTCCGAGATGGTCATCTCGAGCACATCGTGGATGGTCTTACCTCGATACCGTATGTCCAAGGTCTCTGCGTTGAATCGCCGGCCCTCGCACACATCGCAGGGGACCTCAACATCAGACAAAAACTGCATCTCGATGGTCTTGACCCCCGCGCCACTGCATGCCTCGCAGCGTCCGCCGGCAACATTGAAGCTGAAGCGGCTCTTTGTGTATCCGCGCGCTCGTGACTCGGGGACCTGAGCAAACAGGGTCCTGATGGCATCCCACATGCCGGTGTAGGTCGCGGGGTTGGAGCGAGGGGTTCGACCGATCGGTGCCTGGTCGATGCACACCACCTTGTCGAGGTGGCTGACGCCCTCGAGTCCGAGGTGTGGTCCAGGGGTCTTCTCTGCGCGGTGTAGTTCTTTCGCCAGCGCGCGGTGAAGCACATCGAGCATCAAAGAGCTCTTTCCGGAGCCGCTCACACCCGTCAGGACAGTGAGGGTTCCCAGCGGGAATCTGACGTCGACTGACTTGAGATTGTTGGCGCTCGCACCACGGACCACGAGGTCGTTTCCGCTACCCGAACGTCGCTCTGACCGATTTGGGATCTCGCGCTCACCGAGAAGGTACTGCGCAGTGAGGCATCCGCTCTCGACAAACTGAGCCGGCGGTCCCTGCGCGGTGATCTGCCCGCCGTGTCGGCCTGCACCAGGACCGACCTCGATGAGGTGGTCGGCGCGAAGCATCGTCTCACTGTCGTGCTCGACCACGAGGACTGTGTTGCCCTTGTCTCGCAACGCCTCCAGCGCGTCCAGAAGGCGGTCCAGGTCGCGTGGGTGTAGACCGATGCTGGGTTCATCGAGGATGTAGGTGACGCCCTGGAGACCTGCACCGACCTGGGACGCCAGCCGGATGCGCTGCGCCTCTCCGCCTGAGAGGGTGGCGGCGGAACGATCGATGCTGATGTAGCCCAACCCCACCTGATCGAGGAAACGAAGACGTGCACGGATCTCTCTGAGAATGGGCTCGCCGATCCGCTCGTCAGCATCGCCGGATAGCTTGATGTCATCAAAAAATCTGCATGCGTCAGCGATGGTCATGGCGCTGAGGGTGTTGATGCTCTCGCCCCTGAAGTCGACAGCCAGCGCGATGGGATTCAGCCGCTTACCGTCGCAGTCTGGGCAGACAACCGACTCTCGGCACGCGCCCAGACGCTTCATCTTTGACCACTTCCATGAGCGCCGAACCACGGGCAGGACTCCAGCCCATGTCACCCGACTCTTGCTGGACCGGCTGCCGTCGTCTCTGGTTCGCTCGGCGGTGTAGGTGACATTTGCACCGAACAAGAGCGCTTCCTGATGCGCACCGCTCAGATCCTTGAATGGCGTCTTGGGATCGATGCCGAGCTTCTCGCCAACTTGGGCCAAGGTCGAACGGCTCAGCGTGGTGAAGGGTAGACGGATGTCATCTTCCAGCACCGTCAGAAAGTCCATCAAGCCAGCATCGACGTCGAGAAGTCTGTCGAGATTGAAGTCTTCAAGGCGACCGAGTCCGTTGCAGGTCTCACAGGCGCCCTGGGGTGCGTTGAACGAGAACATCCTCGGCTCCATCTCTGGAATGGAGATGCCGTGGTCTGGACAGCTTCGCGATGCCGAGAAGGTGCGGTGCTCTTCCTCGATGAGAACTGTGAGGAGATTGTCGGCCATGGACAGACTGGTCTCGATGGCCTCAACCAGCCGGCCACGTTTTTCGGGGGTGGCTCGCAGTCGGTCAATCACGATTTCGATCGTGTGCTTTTCGTAGCGTCCGAGGGTGAATTCATCCTCAAGGCTCCTCACCTCACCATCGACGCGCGCTCGGATGAACCCATCGCTGAGCGCATCCTTGAGGAGCTTTCGGTGCTCTCCCTTCCTGTCCCAGACCACGGGTGCCATGACATGAAGCCTTGCGTTGGGGGCGTCGGCCAGGATTCGGTCCGCGATTTGACCGGCACTCAGGGTCGAGATCTCGGTGAAACAAATCGGACATCGAGGTGTCCCAAGGCGCGCCATGAGTAGCCGCAGGTGGTCGAGGATCTCGGTGATGGTGCCGACGGTACTTCGCGGGTTTCGGTTGACCGTCTTCTGGTCGATCGAGAGGGTAGGACTCAGTCCATCGACACGCTCGACCTTTGGCTTCTCCATCTGACCCAAGAACTGTCGCGCATAGCTCGACAGGGACTCCATGAAGCGCCGCTGGCCCTCTTGATACACCGTATCGAACGCGAGCGAGGACTTCCCAGACCCGCTCAGGCCGGTGATCACAACCAGGCGATTGCGCGGGATATCGATGTCGAAACCCGTCAGGTTGTGCTCTTCTGCACCTTGAATTCGGATGTGGTCCACGCCGGTCTCCTAAACGGTCCTCTCGATGGCGTCAGCCCAAGTCGCTAATATGGGTCAACACACTGGAGGACCCGTGGCCAAGAATCATAGTCCCGCTTTTCTGGAGCTTGTTGATGCTGCCAAGCGACGGGTGCCCGAGATGACTGCTGACAATGTGCTGGCGATGCTGGCTCGCGGCGAACGCCTGGCGCTTGTGGATGTGCGCGAGGATCGTGAGTGGGCGGCCGGTCATGCCGCGGGAGCTATCCACATCGGGAAGGGCGTCATTGAGCGTGACATCGAGGCTCAGGTTCCCGAGAAGGACACCCTACTGGTCCTCTACTGTGGTGGTGGCTACCGGTCTGCGCTCGCTGCTGATGCACTTCGAGAAATGGGGTACACCCGCGCGGTGTCCATGGACGGGGGCTGGCGAGGGTGGCAGGCGTCCGGCGGTGCCACTCAAACCCCCTAATCTACGACGACCGTCACAGCAGCGGCCTGATGCTCGACGCCGTCGAGTGAGAAAGTTGCCTGGCCACGCCGGACACGGCGCTGTCCAGAGAGTCCCAGCGTGCTGGCAAGGGCTTGTTCTGGGGGGCTGAGGTGGGCGAACGCATCAATCGTTCCACCGACCCGAGTCGGGACGATGGGGATCACGAGGTCCAGGGTCGGTCTGAAATCGATCCGTGCGCTACCATCTGTTTGAATCGTCAATTCTACGGTGTCGAGCGGAAGGTCCTTGTCGCCGACCCTCGCCCAGATGAGCCGCTGCTCTCCCTGAATATCCAGGCCGAGTGACACCTCTCGCCCCAAGATGACCGCGGTCTCGCGACCCCCACGGGGCTGCCCGTCTCCGCCACGGTGAAGGGCGACGGATTGACCTTCAAAGATGCCACCTCGTCTGGCTGCTGTGAACCAGCCGTGGGTTCGACCGTTGGATATGGGGCTGGTCACCGTCCATTGCCCGCTGTTCGATAGGCCTGTGGCCATGGGGGGAGGGGGTCCTCCCGGATCGATGCGAATGATGGCGTTGGCCTCCTCATGAGAGAAACGCAATGACCAGTGGTCGCCGTCCTCGAATCTCCCGATGAGTGCGCTGCCTATCCTGACGGAGTCATGCGTCTTTCCCACGTCGACGTCTGCTGCACCGCCATCCATCTCGAAGACAATGGGGGAGTCGCCCTTAAACCAGCGTCGAGCCCGAAAGTGACCGGCACCCTTAAACATGCCTGTATTGCCCACGGAAGCCGTGCCCTCGATCAACCCGCCGTCCTCGGTCAGCACGATGATCTCCCACTGCTCGCGCCACGTGAGGGCGTCCGTTGGTGTGTTTCCATCCGAACAGGACAGCAACAGGCTGAGTAGAAGACTGGTCATGCTTGTCTGAGCATACCGCTCTTCTCAGGCGCCCACGGTGTACAACGGACTGTGGAGGTGCAATTGGCCTGGTTGCGTCCATGGGCTCGACACACGATCCGTCTGATTGGCACGCTCGCTGCACTGGCGTGGATCGCGCATCGCATGGATGTGAGATCGCTATTGGATGCGGTCAGCGCCTTTCCGCCCTGGGCGTTTCTGGTCCCGATGTCGATTGTGTTGGTCAATACCTTGAATCAATCCATTCGATTGTTTTGGGTGCTGAGGCGCCTCGGTCATGGGGTCTCAGTTCAAACAGTGCTGAGCTGTCTGATGCGAGGATCCTTCGTGGGGTTGACCCTCCCTGCAGGAGGCGGTGAGATCGCGAAGGCCGCTCTCATTGGACGTTCGGGTCCGGGCCTTCGTGCTGCCGTGTCCGCGCTCGTTGTGGTGCGGATAACCCAGCTTCCCTCGTGGGTGCTGGTGTTGTGCTGGGGACTGGTCGTTGGCGCTTATGTGGCCACGCCGGTCCTCATGGTCGCCGCTGTAGTCTTCATTGCGATTGCCACGACGACCTTGACCGTTGTCGTTGTGGGCCGGCTGCCCTGGAAAGACCAGTGGCCTTGGTCAGAGTCGGTGACGCGCTGGCGCGATGGATTCAGCTCCATTCAGCAAGATCGCGGTCTGGTCCTCTCGCTCATCGGCCTCGGAATTTTGGCTGCGATCCTGAATAGCGCTGTGGTCTGGATTCTCCTTGGCGCAGCAGGAACGCCCATACCCTTCGGCACGGTGCTCGGGTTGATCCCTGCGGCCGATGTGTTGATTTGGCTTCCGATCAGTGTCGGAGGTGTCGGTGTGCGCGAGTCTGTGTTCGCTCTGGCTCTGGAACCGTGGGGCATCATCGCGCCGTCCGCAGTGGCAATTGGGATCGTTCGATGGACTGGAGAACTCGCAAGAGGTGCAATCGGATGTATGCTTATGGCGCTTGGTGAAGGTCGGGCGGCTGATGCCGCTGAGGTAGCCCCCAAAGGAGAGTTTGAGGATGAGTGACGTCGAGAACGAAAAGGTCCAGATTCTTGTCATCGAAGATGAAGATGACATTCGCAATCTTGTTGTGATGAATCTCAAGCGCGCCGGTTTTGATGTGTTGAGCGCACGGAACGGATCTGATGGTTTGAGTTTACTTCGAGCGCATCGTCCGCCTGTACTCTTGCTCGACCTCATGTTGCCAGACATGTCAGGGGAAGAGATCTGCGCCATGCTTCGCGCTGATCCTGACACCAAGGGCACCTACGTCATCATGGTGACTGCCCGAACCGAGGAGCAGGATCGCATCGCTGGTTTTGAGGTGGGTGCCGACGACTACGTACCCAAGCCGTTCAGCGTCAAGGAGCTCGTACTCAGGGTGAAGGCGGCAGCCCGTCGAACTCAAGCACAGGCTGCTCCTGTGGATGCGGCGCCAGACGAGATCGAGCTCGACGGTCTGCGGATCGACAACCGCGCGCACCGAATCTGGATCCATGGTGAGGAAGTTGAGCTCACGAGCACCGAGTACAAGCTGTTGATCTTCTTGGCCACAAGCGAAGGCAAGATGTGCAGCCGCGGAGAGTTGCTCGAGGAGGTGTGGGAGCTGCCGCCCACGCTGAACACGCGGACTGTGGACACACACGTGAAGCGCTTGCGCCAGAAGCTGGGCGCAGTCGCCCACCTGGTCCAGACGGTCCGTGGTGCAGGCTATCGGTTTAGTAGCGAAGCGCAGTGAGCCAGGGAGAAATTGGCGGCGTTGAGAAGACCATCGCCGAGGTTCTGATTGAGCGGTCGCCGAACGGCATCATGATGACGACTGCGGACGGCCGCATCGCTGCGGTCAATCCAGCCGTACACAACTTACTGCCCATTGTTCCGGGTGCCGTCGGTCGTCTTCCGATTCAGGCTGTACCGATCGATCGCCTCGCGGATGCACTGGATCCCACAGTATCTGAGGAGGTGGAGTTTCACTTTGAGTCTGGACATCGCACATTGCTGGTGAAGGTCGTTTCGCTAGACGGAGGGCGCCTTGCCATTCTTCAAGACGTCACCATGTTCGCCCAGGCGGAGTCCCATCGCCGAGAGTTCGTGGCGAATGTGTCTCACGAGCTTCGTACGCCTGCGACGTCGATAGCAGGGTACGCGGAGACCCTTCTTCAAGACACATCCAGCATGGATGAGTTCACGCTCGAGATGATTCAAGTCATTCACAGGAATGCGCAGCGCCTGATCGCGCTGTTCGACGACCTCCTCCACCTGTCGCGCATTGATGCACAGGAGGAGGCGATGCCATTGACCGATCTGAACCTGGCGAGCGTCATCAACGAAGCCTTCGACAAGGGTCGAGCCCGAGCGGATGAGAAAGACATCACATTGCAGTCTTTCGTCGATGAAGGTCTCCACGTTCTCAGTAATCGCGATGCGTTGGGGCACATCTTCGGCAACTTGGTCGAGAACGCCATCAAGTACAGCAACGACGGCGGCATGGTCAGTGTTCGGTCGTCCAATCATGATGGCGGTCGTGTGCTCGTCGAGGTGATTGACGTCGGCTACGGCATTGATCCTGTACTGCACTCACGCATTTTCGAGCGATTCTACAGGGTGGATAAAGGTCGTTCCCGAGCTGCAGGCGGGACCGGTCTCGGGCTCGCAATCGTAAAGCGACTCTGTCATGCCGTCGGTGCCAGTGTGGATGTGAAGTCCAAGCCTGGAAAAGGGAGTATTTTTCGGGTCCTGCTTCCAGGGGCCGAGGATCTGGCCAAGACCGTCATGAGTCACGCGTGAAAAAACTGCGCTGACTCGAGCCTGGGTGGTGTAAAATAGTGCTTCACTGGTGGCAGAGGTGGGTCACGGTGTCTACCTTGGTCCGATGGGAGGGCAAGCAGATGCGATTTGGATGGGTGATGTTGGCGCTAATGGCGCTGGGATGTTCCGAATACGACCTGGGCGCCAAGGGCGAAGGAGACGGTGTCAGTGACGGGGACGGCGACCCCACTGGAGACGGTGGTGACGGCGAGGTTGGTGCACCCGGTACATTCGATGGCGGTATCCGTGGACGCATCTGCGATCCCGGAGGCGGCTGGGTCGTCGGTGCGTACGTGTACACCACCTACGACTCCACTGGAGATGGCGAGCACGACGCGCGTGCGGAGGACGAGTCCGACGTCAATGGTGCTTATGAGTTGACCGGTATTCCCGTGGACCGCGATTACACCGTCTACGCTATCAAAGGGAGTTTCGAAGCCAGCTTCGACGTCTCAGTCGGCAGTGGAATGACTGAGATTCCCTCCGATGAGTGCATGCTCGAGCCCCCAGACATTGCGGTGGTGACCGGTGATTACGACCACATCGAAGACATCATTGACTCAATGGGACTGGAGTACACAGAGATTGATGGCCAGTACACAACCGGTGAGTATCTGACGTTCCTCCGAAACCCGGCCGCCATGGCAGAGTTCGACATCATTTTCTTCAACTGTGGTGCCGGAATGGACTGGCTCTACACGGATGCCGATCTTGTTCGTGCGAACATCCGGGAGTTTGTGGCCAACGGTGGGTCCATCTACGCATCAGATTGGGCCTACTACTATGTGGAGGCGCCGTTCCCATCCTTCATGGACTTCTATGGTGGAGACGAGTCCTATGGGTCGGCTCAAGTGGGCGTCGCTGGCTCGGTGGCGGGACGAGTTCGTGACCCTGCGATGGAGCTCATCATCGGCAGCGCGTCGGCGGACATCAACTTTGACCTCGACATGTGGGTCGCCATGGAGGCGGTCAGCGCGGACACTGAGATCCTGATTTCGGCTGACATCCCTGTATGGTCGAGTTGGTCAACGGACACCCTGTTCAATGTTCCGGTCGCAGCCCGCTTCGACTACGGAGAGGGCCGTGTGATCTACACCGCGTTCCACAACGAGCATGCCGGAACGACCCTCGATATGACCGACATTCTCGAAGAGATCATCCTCAGTCTGTGATCGGAAGTCTCTACTTCTGGCCCTTCATGATGGGGGGCTTTGGTTGTTCTGGTGTCGGGCTGAAAGATCCGGAGTCAGCGCCTGAGAGGGCGGACTGGCAGTCGACGGATACGGCGTGGCGTGATGAAGGCCCTGACGGCGATGCAGATACCGACTGGGATGCGGATGCGGATGCGGATGTAGATGCGGATTCCGACGCTGACGCCGACACTGATGCGGACGCCGACACTGATGCGGACGCCGACACTGATGGTGGTCCTACTCCCTCAGGGTCGGTGAGTGGGGTGGTGGACTTCTACTACAACGTCAACGCGTGTCCGGATTGTCTTGAACCAGTCCCACCCCAAGTGGAGGTATCCGCCAGCACGCGAATCCATGATCCCGTCGATGGTTCGTGGCTGAACTGGCTGCCCACGATGGGCACGTGCGTTCGAGATCCGGTGCGGTCTCCCCTCGCGGGTACGGGGCAAAACCTCGGCAGTACTGCGCAGCTGACTGGTACAGGTGCCACGCCCATCACGATGACGCTCGACACATCTTCAAATACTTACACAGCGTCCGGATTGCCGATGGAGTCCTTCGTCAGCGGCACGACATACACGCTCGGATTCCCTTCAGAAGGCATCAATCATTCAGGAGCCGTTGGGACACCTGGTGGCTTTGACTCCATCGAGCCAGTGGGAATCCTAAACGATGTGACGATGGCCTTTGGGGAGCCAATCTCGGCAGAAGCCGCGGCCTTCCTATGGTCACCGGCCGGCGTCAGTGATGGGCTCGTCATCTCTCTGATGATTTACGACGGCGTGACCTTTGCTGCTCGCGGGGAAATCCTCTGCTGGGCGGCGGATACCGGTGGATTCGTGGTTGACCCAACCCACTTCTATTCACCTACGCCCTTTGCTGGGAACGACCTGATGTTCATCGGCATTCATCGCTACACCGAGACGCGGACCACCAATCCCGTTGACGGAGGGGTTCTCCAAGCGGTGGCGAAGAAAGGTTTTATTGGAACAGGCATCTTGATTCCCTAAACCGGAACAAGGGGATGCCAATCAACTCAGATTCGCGTAGGTTGAGCACATGAAGTCACAGACCTTTCTCGCCTTCGCAGTGTTGACTCTGTCGTGCTCCAAGACGGAGTACGCGGATGACACCGGGTCCTCCCCAGAATCGGACACTGACTTGGACGCAGATGCGGATGCCGACGCGGATGCCGACGCAGACGCAGATGCGGATTCCGACGCTGACGCTGACGCCGACGCGGATGCTGATTCGGACTCAGATGCTGATGCTGATGCCGATGCCGATGCCGATGCCGATGCCGATGCCGATGGGACCATCGGTCCAGGAGAGGAGGGGTTGATGACTTTTCAGGGGGTCATCAGCGTATCGGAGTCTGCGGCGGTCGATGACACCTCGTCGTGTGAGATCAACATTTTCGACTGGGAGGATGTCGATCCACTTTCTGGCCTCCCGCTGTTTGATACAGGCCCAGAATTGGTGGCGCTCGAGTCGATTGGGTGTCCTGAGCCCGGTACATCCACGCCCTTCGATGTGGACATCTATGTGTCCTCTCCCTTTGTGGACTTGGTTCGCATCGGTCTCTTTCTCATTGTCGAGACTCCCGACGTGGGCGTGGGCGAGTTTCCTTCCGCGGTCAACCCGGTCTTCATCGCGGCGGACACCACCGTGCCGGGTGTAGATTTTGATGTGACCGCCATCTATGGCGACGGCGAAGGAGGGCCCTCAGGACCGTCAGCGACCTTCTCGGGAGAGATTTCAGCCGGAGCCTTGAGCATAGAAGGTGATCCCTATTGTGAACTTGTCATCTGGGATTGGGCCGGAGTTCACCCGCTAACAGGCTTCCCGGACTTCAGTTCCGAGTCATATTTCCTTACGGTCGAGGAGGTTGAATGCCCGGAGACTGGTGGAAGCATCGCATACGAACAGATCCTCGCCACCGCAGGTCCGATGGGAGCGGCCGACCAAGTGGGCGTCTTTGCGAACATCACCGCTGGCGGTGAGATGGAGGAAGTTGGAAGCCCTTCAAATCCCATCATGATCGATGGCTCTGACGCCTATACCGATGTCAACTTTGATCTCTCTGACCACCCCAGTCCCAGCGAAGGTGGAGCGGACAGTGGCTCGCTCGGCGAGGGCGTCGGACAGCTTACCTACACTGTCACGATGCCCAGCGGCGTGATGGGCGCTGTTTTCGTCAGTGCGACTCATGTTCCAACCGGCCTGCCGGTTGGTGGTCACTGTAGCCTTGGGCTGTCAGGGGGCGTCCTCACAGGAACACTCATCGAGTGGAGCGGTGTACCTCTGCCGTGCCCGACGTCACCCACCGATACGCCTGTCGAGATGCCTGCGGGCAATTACGTCGTAGAAGCTCGTCTGTTCGAAGGCGAAGGAGGCGAAGGCGCGACTCCCACCTACTGCGCCTGGGAATCGCTTGTCTTCACGGGTGATACATCCATCGAATTCACGCTCGGAGACTGCGAGTAGCGTTTAGCCGACGACAGCGACTTCATCTCTGCTGACGGTGCGCATGAGTCGCTTGATCTCTGCCATCTTCATCTCGTCATGAGCCCAGAGGTGTTTGAGCTGTCCAGCGAGCTCTCGTGCGCGTCGAAATGCGCCAACCAGGTCACCGGTGACGTCGGTTGGGCTGTAGACGTGTCCCATCACCTCGGTGAGGCTCTTGCCTTGGGCCCACATGGTGCCCAGTCCAATCAGTCTCGGGTCCCAGGTTGTCTCTGAGCGATTCAATGCATCTGCAGCCATCACAATGGGTGAGTTTCGGATTTTACCCACTCCCCACCCGACGCGTCGGTCAGCCTTTGTGGTCTGGACCTCGACCCTCTTGTTTAAGGTGGTGCACATGCCTGCGAGCACACCGAATAGGTGTTCGGGTGGGAGGTCGTCGAAGACGCCGTTTAGGAAGAGCTCGGTCGTAAATATTTCTGAGATTTGGATGTTCATCAGCGCGGTGGCACCCGCCCTAAACTCACTCCGCTCGCCGAGGTAGCCCCACTGCTTGAGGAAGTCGACCTTGGCCTGAAACTCCCCCCAGGTGCGGTCGGTGGTGGCGCTGGCACGCTCCTCAAGACGCTGGGCGCGTCGCAGCTGCTTCTTGGCCTTGCTGTTGGACGCACCGTCCTCACTCTCAATGGCGTCATGCAGGCGTGATGCGTTGTCCGTATGTTTCGCGGCAGTCTTGCGCCGATAGTAGGCCAGGAAGGACTTCTCCACGACCTCGCGGACATGCTCTGGCGTGTGTCGGTGCATCAGGTTGACGACCGAGTTGAAGCTCAGGGAGAAGCGGCTCCTCACCGGCTCAGTCCGCCCGGTCAGGTATGTCTTGAGCTGTGGACTAATCTCTGGCCAGTCTTCAAGATCTGTGCGAACCACCACCTGTCCAAAATCATCCAAGCCGCGTCGACCCGCGCGGCCAGCCATCTGCATGAACTCACGGGCGGGAAGGGGAATGAGTCGTCGACCGTTGAAGCGCATCATGGCGTCAAAGCACGCTGCGCGCGCGGGCATGTTGATGCCGAGCGCGAAGGTTCCTGTACAGTAGAGAACCTTTAGCAAGCGCGCCTCATACAGGCGCTCAGTGATGGTCTTCAGGTGAACGTGGAGGCCTGCATGGTGGAAGCCGACGCCTTTGCTGAGGAGGCGGCGGTGGTCTTGACTGAGCACGTCCTTGCCGACCTTTTCCTCGAATGCATCGAGATGCTTGTGAATCTCGTTCCGCTCGTGCGGGGTGAGGATGGCGTCTTCGCTCAGGTCCCCCCCCAGGTCTCGAGCGAGGGATTCCGCGTGTTGTCTTGAGAACACAAAGTACAGGTAGGGCAGGTTCTGCGACTCTCTCAGCATGCGGAACACGTGAAAGTGGCGAGTGGGACGAGACAGCCTTGGCTTGTCACGGTCTCGCCGTCCGCGGCCACCTCCGCGATGCCGATGACGGTTCCCCTTTCGCTTCGGCTGATGCCTCACGTTCTTGATTGCATGACGGTGCCAGCTCTTGTGCACCTTGTCCATGTCCTCCGCAGCAACCAACCCGCGTTCCTTCGTCGCGACCTGGAAGGCGAGGGGAACCGCACGCTCTCTCTCGATGACCACATGGACCTCTTCACCACGCACCTCGGAAAGCCATGCTGCGAAGTCTTTCAGGTTGCTCAAGGTCGCCGAGAGCCCCACGATTCTGACGTGTGAGGGCAGGTAAATCAGGACTTCTTCCCAGACCGTCCCTCGATCTTCATCGTCGAGGAAGTGAATCTCGTCGATGACAACGGCAGCAAGATGCTCGAGCTTCTCGCCTCCCAAAAGCATGTTTCGTAGAATCTCTGTGGTCATCACCTTGCAGGGCGCGTCCCTTCGGATGACCAAGTCGCCGGTGACCAGACCGACTTTGTCTTCACCATGCAGGCCGCAGTAGTCGCGAAATTTCTGGTTTGAGAGCGCCTTGATTGGAGCGGTATAGATGACTTCCTTGTTTGTACTCAGGGCTTGGTCGACGATGTAGTCTGCCACCAGCGTCTTGCCCGTTCCTGTTGGTGCCGCAACGAGAACGCTTTGGCCCCGATTGAGCGCCTCGATAGCCTCGGCTTGAAAGCCGTCCAAATTTAGGCCTCGATACTCCAATTTGCCCCCAGGGTGGAGGGTCCCGTATCCTGATTCAATGGACCTGCGCCACACGGTTGATTGGGTCTTACAAGCCGGTTTGTCCTGCACTCGTTAGACTTGGGCAACGACGGAGGAATCGATGAAGACGTTCAACATGTCATTGGCTGCAGCGATGTTCGCCCTAATTGGGTGCTCAAAGTCAGATGGCAGCTGTGGAGAGGGCTACGCGCTGTCTGACGACGGCAACTGCTACCCGACAGCCCAAGTGAATTTGGATGCGGACGCTGAT
>Ga0115012_10000039_pt1 | contig 81518 bp, 83 predicted proteins | sample TroAtlMetagenome_FD_88706 | JGI IMG/M metagenome (GOLD analysis project Ga0115012, IMG submission 88706) | Marine eukaryotic phytoplankton communities from Atlantic Ocean - Tropical Atlantic ANT10 Metagenome | ecosystem: Environmental > Aquatic > Marine > Oceanic | place: Tropical Atlantic... | reverse complement strand
GGCAAGATCATGCGCCGCATCCTGCGCAAGATCGCCGAGAACGACTACGGCGCCCTCGGCGACACCTCCACACTCGCCGACCCCTCCGTCGTCGACGACCTCATCGAAAACCGCGCAAACAAGTAATCCGCTGGTTTTCGCAACGAACGAGGCGGTCGCACAGGCGGCCGCCTCTCTCGTTCACCCGCGGCCGACCACAAGGAGCCATTAACCAACACACTGGAAAATCGGGATAAGTTTACAGGAACAGCTTCGAAATCGTCGTGACTGTGCTATCTTCGGTCGGTGGGGGCGTTTAGCCTGATGGAGACGATCCATGCAGATGACAGGTGTTTCCTCTGCGGTGGCACCTCTGGCCACCGGTCATCCTCTGGGCCTTCCGGCCTCGCCACCCAGCTCCGCCGTCGAGACGAAGGTGCAACCGATTGCGCAACAAGCGCAGACCGGCACCGATCCTGATCCCGGCGGCGAGCCACCGAGCAGTTTCTGGCGCGGCCTCACCGGGTTGCCCGACCCGGCGAAGCACGTGGCGCCGCCCTCGATCATGCAGATCAGGATCGCCGCATTGCTCCAGGAACAGGCCGAACAACTGGTCAGCCTTGCCCCGGACGCGCCGGAGCCCGAGAGCGCACCCGCCTCCACACCCGCCTCCGATGACGGCGCGGCGCAGGCCTATACCGGCCCGGGACGTTCCCGGCAGGAGCCTGTGTTCCCGTCCGCCGCCTGAGGCGGATCACGGTGAGTCGGCCCGCGCAGCGGACCGGTTCCTCCGGCCCCCACCACCCCGCGGCCCGAGAGGGCAAGGCGCGCTCGCAGGCGTGTCCGAAGGGTCTTCAAAATGCGCAAACCCGCGGCTTTTCACCGACGGGGTCGCTTTTCATGGCAAGAAGCTTGTCCTATAAGCGCCAGATCAAGGGGCCATGACGGAAAACAGGCCCGCGAAATCACCGGCGAGGATTGCATGAGCAAAGACACCCACGAAGCCGACGTGGCCTTCATCAAGGCGTTGGCGGAACTGCTCCGCGAGAACGATCTGACCGAGCTCCAGGTCAAGCGCGAATATGGCGACGACGACAGCCTGAACGTCCGCGTGAGCCGCGCCCTGCCGCAGGCCGCTCCGATCGCCGTCAGCGCCCCCGCAGCCGCCCCGGCTCCGGCCGCAGCCGCAGCCCCCGCGGCCCCCGCCGCCGAGGCCGCCCCGGAAGATCCGGCCGCGCATCCCGGCGCCGTGGCCTCGCCGATGGTCGGCACGGTCTACATGCAGCCCGAGCCCGGCGCGCCCTCCTTTATCTCGGTCGGCCAGCAGGTCAGCGAAGGCGACACGCTGGTCATCGTCGAGGCGATGAAGACCATGAACCACATCCCGGCCCCGCGTGCGGGCACCGTCAAGCGCATCCTCGTCGAGGATGGCGCCCCCGTGGAATTCGGCGCTCCTCTGGTCATCCTCGAGTAAGGAGGCCCCATGTTCGACAAGATCCTGATCGCCAACCGTGGCGAAATCGCGCTGCGCGTCATCCGCGCCTGCCGCGAGATGGGCATCGCAAGCGTCGCCGTGCACTCCACCGCCGACGCCGACGCGATGCATGTACGCATGGCCGACGAGAGCATCTGCATCGGCCCTGCCTCCTCCACCGACAGCTACCTCAACCCGGCCGCGATCATCTCGGCCTGCGAGATCACCGGCGCCCAGGCCATCCACCCGGGCTACGGTTTCATGTCCGAGAACGCGCGCTTCGTGCAGATGGTCGAGGATCACGGCCTGACCTTCATCGGCCCCTCGGCGCAACACATCCGCGTGATGGGTGACAAGATCACCGCCAAGGACACCATGAAGGAGCTCGGCGTGCCCTGTGTTCCCGGCTCCGAGGGTGGCGTCCCCGATGTCGAGGCCGCCAAGCAGATCGGCCGCGACTTTGGCTACCCGGTGATCATCAAGGCCACCGCCGGCGGCGGCGGGCGCGGCATGAAGGTCGCCAATTCCGAGGCCGAGATGGAGCGCGCCTTCCAGACCGCGCGGGCCGAGGGCAAGGCCGCCTTCGGCAATGACGAAGTCTATATCGAGAAGTACCTGCAGCGCCCGCGCCATATCGAGATCCAGGTCTTCGGCGACGGCAAGGGCAACGCGGTGCATCTGGGCGAGCGCGACTGCTCGCTGCAGCGACGCCACCAGAAGGTCTTCGAGGAGGCCCCCGGCCCCTGCATCAGCGAGGAAGAGCGCGCCCGCATCGGCGCTGTCTGCGCCAAGGCGGTGGGCGATCTGAAATACTCGGGCGCCGGCACCATCGAATTCCTCTACGAGGATGGCGAGTTCTACTTCATCGAGATGAACACCCGCCTGCAGGTGGAGCACCCGGTGACCGAGGCGATCTTCGGCGTCGATCTGGTGCGCGAGCAGATCCGCGTGGCAGAGGGCTACACGCTGTCCTTCGGGCAGGATGACCTGGTCATCAACGGCCACGCCATCGAGGTCCGGATCAACGCCGAGAAGGTGCCGAACTTTTCGCCCTGCCCCGGCAAGATCACCCAGTACCACGCCCCGGGCGGGCTTGGCGTGCGGATGGATTCGGCGCTTTATCAGGGCTATTCGATCCCGCCCTATTACGACAGCCTGATCGGCAAGCTGATCGTGCACGGGCGCGACCGCAACGAGGCGCTGTCGCGGCTCAACCGGGCACTTGGCGAGTTGATCGTCGACGGCGTCGACACCACCATCCCGCTCTTCCACGCCCTGCTGCAGGAAGACGACGTCCTGACCGGCGACTACAACATCCACTGGCTGGAGAAGTGGCTCGCCAAGGATCCGTTCTCGGCGGCATGAGGATGGCGCGCGGCGGATACCGCCCGCTGTGTGCGACGGGGCCCCGGGGATGAGCGAGATCACCCCGGAGCTCCTGGTTCAGGCCTATCGCTCGGGCATCTTCCCGATGGCCGAGCACCGCGACGACCCGGAGCTGTTCTGGGTCGATCCGCGCCGGCGGGGTATCCTGCCGATGGACGGGCTGCACATCTCGCGCAGCCTCGCCCGGCGCCTCCGGCGCGATGATTACACGGTCACTCTGGATGCGGATTTCGAGGGCGTCATCGACGCTTGCGCCGACCGCCGCGAGACCTGGATCAACCACGAAATCCGCGCCCTCTTCGTCACGCTGCACCAGCGCGGGCTGGCGCATTCGCTCGAGGTCTGGATGGAGGGAGAGCTGGCCGGCGGGGTCTACGGGCTCGAGATCGGCGGGGCGTTCTGCGGCGAGTCGATGTTCTCGCGGCGCCGCGACGGATCGAAAATCGCTCTATGCTGGCTGATCGACCTGCTGCGCCGGGCCGGGTTCACGCTGTTCGACACCCAGTTTCTGACCGAACACCTGGCCACCCTGGGCGGGCTCGAGATCACCCGCGCCAATTACCGCGCCCAACTGCGCGAGGCGCTCCCTGTGACCCCGGATCTTGCCGGCACACCGCTCGCGCATAGCGGTCAGGATGTGGTGCAGCGCAATACCCAGACGTCGTAGCGCTGGTGATCCATCGCATTGAGGGCCGGTGACGAGGCGATCATCCAGCCACGGAACACCGGCTCGGCATTGCCGGCCTCGCGTACGGTGAGGAAGGCAAAGGCATCGCCCGCCGGGTCGCCCTCGGGGTAGCGGCATTCCTGTAGCGAGATCTCGGTGCGGGCGAACTGGGCGGTCTCTCCGGCGCGCATCTCGATGTCGTATGCCCGACCGGTGAGCTTGTCCAAGCCGCGCAGCACCGCGCCGGTGCCGGTATTGGTGGCCTCCTGCGCCTGCAGCGGTGCGGCAAGCAGGGCGAAACCGAGACACAGTTTGCGGATCATTCCTCGCCTCCCCCGGCGACATATTTGAGCAGGAGCGAGATCAGGCTGACCGAGCCCTGCGTGTCGAGGATCTCGTCCCCGTCTTCGTAGTAGAAGGGCGAGCCGCCCGGGCTGATCTCGACGAAATTGCCGCCGAGCAGCCCCTCGGACGAGATCAGGATCGCGCTGTCATCGGGGATCAGGATGTCATCCTGCAGAGTCATCCCCATGTCGGCACGGAAGGTCTCGGGATTGAGCGAGATCTCCGTCACCGTTCCCACCTTGACCCCTGCGAGGCGCACGTCGCTGCCGACGGTCACGCCTTCCAGCGAGCGGAAACTGGCGCTGAGCGGGTAGCCGGTCTCGTGCAGCTCAAAGCCGGTGGTATTGACGGCGTAGGCGCCAAAGGCGATCGCGGCGGCGAGGACAGCCCCGCCGACCAGCACCTCTGTGGTGGAGGTGGTCATGGGCTTATTCCGGGCTCCACGCCTCGTAGTCGCGGCGGTTGGCCGGCTCGGGCTGGCGGATCGAGCCCTGTGGCGCATAGGCCATGGCCGTGCCGGTCAGGTTCTCGATATGCGGCTTTTCCCAGCTCTTGTGGGAGAGCGGACGATCGGTCGGCGGCTCGGCAAAGGTGTGGTGCAACCAGCCATGCCAGTCGGGGCTCACCCGGCTGGCCTCGACCTCGCCGTTGTAGATCACCCAGCGGCGTTTGCCATCCTTGGTCTGGTAGAAGGTGTTGCCCTGTTCATCCTCACCGACGCGGGTGCCGTGGCGGCTGCTCCACCAAAGGGTGTTCAGCGTGGCACCGTTCCACCAGGTGACCAGCTTCAGGAGCTTGTTCAGAATGCCCATGGACGACTCCTCGGTATCTTCCTGTTCCGTATATGCGATGCTTGGGGGCGAGGTCCAGCGCACAGGCGCTGGTCGCCGCAGGACCGATCAGGGCGCGAGCGTGGTGAGCTCGATCTCGATGCGGTATTTCGGGTCGATCAGGTTGCATTCGATCATCGTGGCGACCGGCGGATTGTCTCCGAAGGTCTCGGACAGGATCGGCCAGCAGGCCTCGAACTCGGCCGCGTCGGGGAGATAGTAGGTCACCCGGACCGCGTCGGCAAAGCTCGACCCGGCCTCGGCCAGCGCCTTGCCGATCACCTCGAGCGCCGAGCGGCACTGTTCGGTCACCGTGTCGCCCTGCCCCACCGTGCCGGCCACATGCACGAAGCCGCCCGCCACCACGGCGCGGCAATAGCCGATCTTTTCCTCGAACGGGCTGCCCGTATGGATCCGCTTGATCGTCATCTCTCACTCCAAAGAAAAGGGCGGGGAAAAACCCCGCCCAGACGTGCCTAACGTTATCGACCTCAGCTCGCCGAGGTGCCTTCTTTTTTCTGGTCCGCGTAGATCATCAGCGGCTTGGCGTCGGAATTGACCGCCTCGTCGTTGACCACCACCTCGGTGACCTCATCCATGCCCGGCAGTTCGAACATGGTGTCGAGCAGGATGCCCTCGAGGATCGAGCGCAGCCCGCGCGCACCGGTCTTGCGTTCGATCGCTTTCTTGGCAATCGCCGAGAGCGCGTCGTCGGTGAAGGTCAGCTGGGTGTCCTCCATCTCGAACAGGCGCTGGTACTGTTTGACCAGTGCGTTCTTCGGCGCGGTCAAGATGGTGACCAGAGCGTCCTCGTCGAGATCCTCGAGCGTCGCGATCACCGGCAGGCGGCCGACGAATTCCGGGATCAGGCCGAACTTCAGCAGATCCTCGGGCTCGAGATCCTTGAACACCTCGCCGGTGCCGCGCTCTTCCGGGTCGCGCACATCGGCGCCGAAGCCCATGGCCGAGCCCTTGCCGCGCTGCGCGATGATCCGGTCGAGACCGGCAAAGGCGCCGCCGCAGATGAACAGGATGTTGGTGGTGTCCACCTGCAGGAATTCCTGCTGCGGATGCTTGCGGCCGCCCTGCGGCGGAACCGAGGCCACGGTGCCTTCCATCAGCTTGAGCAGCGCCTGCTGCACGCCCTCGCCCGACACGTCACGAGTGATCGACGGGTTCTCGGACTTGCGGGTGATCTTGTCGACCTCGTCGATATAGACGATGGCACGCTGCGCGCGCTCGACATTGTACTCGCTCGACTGCAGCAGCTTGAGAATGATATTCTCGACATCTTCACCCACGTAGCCGGCCTCGGTCAGCGTGGTGGCGTCCGCCATGGTGAACGGCACGTCGAGGATGCGCGCCAGCGTCTGTGCCAGCAACGTCTTGCCGCAGCCAGTCGGGCCGATCAGCAGGATGTTCGACTTCGCCAGCTCGATATCCGAGCTCTTCTGGCTGTGGTTGAGGCGCTTGTAGTGGTTGTGCACCGCGACCGAGAGCACACGCTTGGCCATCGCCTGACCGATCACGTAATCATCCAGAACGTCGCAGATCTCGCGCGGGGACGGCACCCCCTCGGAGGACTTCAGGCCGGCGCCCTTGGTCTCTTCGCGGATGATGTCCATGCAGAGCTCGACGCATTCGTCGCAGATGAAGACGGTCGGACCCGCGATCAGCTTGCGCACTTCGTGCTGACTCTTGCCGCAGAAACTGCAGTAGAGGGTGTTCTTGCTGTCGCCGCCGGAATTCGTCGCCATATCGCACCTTTCAGGGCCATTTCATCGTTTCGGCTGCGCCATGTGCCAGCCGAAGGCCCATCTTTTTCGCCAATTCTGCAAAGTCTAGGCCAGTGCCCAGCGCTCTACAATCTGAAAAATGCCCCGCCGCACCGTGGCGGCGGGGCAAGCGATTAGGATTTGGCCTCTTCCGCCGCGCCGCGGCTTTCGACGATCTCGTCGATGAGGCCCCATTCCTTGGCATCCTCGGGCGCCATGAAGTTGTCACGCTCGAGAGCGGCCTCGACATTCTCCAGCGTCTGGCCGGTATGCCTCACGTAGATTTCATTGAGGCGGCGCTTCAGCTTCAGCGTTTCCTCGGCGTGAATCATGATGTCGGTGGCCTGGCCCTGGTAGCCGCCCGAGGGCTGGTGGACCATGATGCGGCTGTTGGGCAGCGAGAACCGCATGCCCGCCTCGCCCGCGGTCAGCAGCAGCGAGCCCATCGAGGCCGCCTGGCCGATCACCAGGGTCGAGACCTTGGGACGAATGTACTGCATGGTGTCGTAGATCGACAGACCGCTCGTCACAACGCCGCCGGGGCTGTTGATGTACATCGAGATCTCTTTCGAGGGGTTTTCCGCCTCGAGGTGCAGCAGCTGCGCGACGATCAGGCTCGACATGCCGTCATGCACCGGGCCGGAGACGAAGATGATCCGCTCCTTCAGCAGGCGCGAGAAGATGTCGTAGGCGCGTTCGCCGCGGCTGGTCTGCTCGACCACCATCGGGACGAGCGTGTTCATGTATGTCTCAAAAGGGTCTTTCATATCCGCCTGCCTGCTTTCTTCCGTGTGCCTATCTCGTGTGTCTTACCAGATTCTTAGTATCGGGCTTGGGGGGCCGCAAGGGCCTGCGGTTCAAATGGCCCGGAGGTCGCGGGGGCAGCGCTCATGCCCCGCCCCAATCCTGCGGCGTCGTGCAGGCATGGCGGGCGCATTCGAGCTCGAGCACGACATGGGTGATGCCGAAGCGGTCCTTCATGCGCTGCTTGACCGAGGCCTTGATGGTGTCGGCCTGCCCCCAGGCGCCCTCGCGGACCACCAGATGCGCCTGCAGCGCCGCCCGATGTTCGTCGATCTGCCACAGATGCGCCTTGTGCAACCCATCCACCCCCTCGACCTGGCGCGCCTCGTCGAGCACCTCTCCGGGGGCCAGCTCGGGCGGGCTGCCGAGCATCAGGATGCGGATCACGCCGCCGATCTCTCCGAAGGCCATCCACAGGATGTAGCCGGCGATCAGCAGGGTCACGGCCGGATCGATCCAGGTCCAGCCAAAGAGGATGATCAACGTGCCGGCAAAGATCACCGCGAGCGAACCCAGCGCATCGGCCACGTTGTGCAGGAAGGCGGCGCGGATGTTCACGCTGTCCTTCGACATGGTGTAGGTCAGCAGCGCGGTCACCAGATCGACCACCAGCGCCACCCCGGCGATGATCACCACCAGCCAGCCCTGCACCGGCTCGGGCGACAGGAAGCGCAGCACCGCCTCCATCACGAGGTAGAGCCCGATGATGATCAGGCTGGTGTAGTTGACCAGCGCCGCCACCACCTCGGCACGGGCGAAGCCGAAGGGCATCTGCTCGGTCGCGGGGCGGCGGGCGATGCGGCGGGCCACGGCGGCGATGACCAGCGAGATCGCATCCGAGAAGTTGTGCAGCGCGTCGGCGATCATCGCGAGGCTGCCCGAAAAGATCCCCCCCAGCACCTGCGCCACGGTCAGCGCCATGTTGACCGCGATGGCTCCGATCAGCCTGCCGTCACCGGCGTTCGGGTCGATATGGTGGTGATGATGGTGGTGATCGTGGGGCATGGGCTCGCCTTGGCTGTGCTGCGGTCGTCCGGCCGCGATGCGCGCCGGAGGCTCAGCGCCACAACGCGCCGTTGTGGCCGCAAAGGTCAAGCCGTCGGCCATCATGATCTCTTGATCACGGCGGCCGCGCCGTCTGGATCAACGCATCGAGCGGGTTTTGAGCATACCAAGGCCGGCGTCCGAAGCGCTTTTCCCAGAGAACCGCGTCGCGTGGCTGCCAATCGAAGGCCCGGTCATCACCCACATCCCGCCAGTAGAGCCGGCCTTCGTACCGGCATGGATCGAGCAAGAGCCCGCCCGCCAGCGGCCGGCCCCGGGCCGTGACGATCACCGCCGAATGCTCGATCGGATGAAGTGTGCGTGTCGGCGACATAACCGCGTGCAGCTCAAGGCTGTCGAACGGTTCTGCCCGCAGGGCGCGGAAGAACCGGTCGGCCCAGGCGTGGCAGAAGCTGCTGGTCTTGAACCCGAAATGCAGGTCTCGGGTCAGCTTCACCGGAGGGTCGACCCCCTCGACCTCACGCGCCGTGCGGGTCGACAGGCCGAACGCCAGATCAGACAGGCGCCCCGCCTCAGCGGTCTCGACGGAGGGCGAGAGCTGCATGATGGATAGCGCCAGCGCGCTGCGCTCGGATGTCTCTGCGATCGGCAGCCGGTGCGGCGGTGTCGCGCAGCCCTGAAGCAGCAGCGCCGCAAGGCAGGCCAGACGCGCAGAGCGGACGGCGCTGGCTAGCCGCCCGTCAGGGTCGCATTGGGATCTCTTCTTCGCCATGGGGAGGCCGTTACCACGGCTGGAGGAAAAGCCCGGTTAACGGGTGCGCGGACGTCGCCGGTCAGAGCCGCAAGGCCACGGCGCGCGGCAAGGGATCGGGCGCGGATTTCGATTTCCCGAGGGGCGCGAATGCAGCGGCGAGGGCAATCAACCCGGCAAGCAACAAGATGCTGGAACGAAAGCTCACGGTGGAATGCTCCGATTTGCCGCGCCGACAGACGCGGGACCAATGTCGTTCGGATCCGCCCCATAAAACCGGTCGGACCGGGGCGCTCGCCCCGGATACATCCTGATCCAAAGCTCCGCCCGGGCCAACGGCGGAATACCGGACCTTTTCCGAAAATGCGTGGCATCTGGCACCATGCCGGCAGGCTCATGCCAACAATGAAAGGCCCGGCGCGAGGGATCGCGCCGGGCCAAGTGTCTGGCATCCAAGGGAGGATGCGGGAGGGACGGCGCCGGGACCCGGCGCCGCGGGATCACTCGAAGGTCTTGAGATACTCGACGACGGCGTCGATATCCTCGTCCTTCTTCAGCCCGGCAAAGGCCATCTTGGTGCCCTTGGCATAGCCGCGCGGGTCGGCCAGGAAGCCGTGCAGAGCCTCGGCATCCCAGACACCGCCCATCTCGGCCAGCGTGCCGGAATACTTGAAGCCGTCGAGCCCGCCGATCTCGCGGCCGACCACGGCGTTGAGCTGCGGCCCGGTGCGGTTCTTCGCCCCCTCGCCGACCTGGTGGCAGGCCTTGCACTTGCGGAAAACCTTCTCGCCATCAGCGGCGAGGGCTTCGTCGATCGCGACGGTCTCGACCGGTGCCTCTTGGGCGGGCGCTTCCTCGGCTGCGGGCGCAGCCTCCTCGGCAACGGCGGCGACCTCTTCGACCTCGGCCTCCTGCTCGCCTGTCGATGCCTCGGCCGCGTCGGCCGCCTCGGCGCCCTCCTCTTCCGGCGTCACGTCGAGGACGGTGGCGCGCATGGTGATCTCGACGCTCTCCTTGCAGTTTTCCATGCAGGGCTCGGTGCGCCAGAGGCTGTATTCCGTCTCGGCCCGGTCATCGACGATGAAGCCGTCGGCATTGGGCATCTCGAACTCGGCGAAATTGGCGTCGCTGAGCTCGAAATCGTCATCCACGAGATCGTTGGAGTAGAGGATGTAGGCGGTGATCGCGTAGACCTCGTCCGGCGTCAGCGACTGCGCGTTGCCGAAGGGCATCGAGCGGTGCACGTAATCCCACACGGTCGAGAGATAGGGCCAGTAGCTGCCCACCGTCTTCAGCGGATCCTCATCCGCCAGCGTGCCGTCACCACCGGCGAGCTTGGGCCAGTTGTCGACGCCTTCGGCGAAGGAGCCGTGGCAGACCGCGCAGTTCTCCTCGAACACAGTCTCGCCGGTCCAGACATCGCCCGATCCTGCCGGCAGGCCGGTTCCATCGGGGCTCACGTCGAGATCCCAGGCCGCGACCTCCTCAGGCAGCGCCTCGCGGCCAAGGCCGAAGGTGCCGCCGCCATCGGTGGTGGCCGCAGTGGCCGCGCCCACAAGCACGCCGGAGGGCGCCTCGGCCACCGGCTCGGGCGCCGGCAGCGCCGCCATGGTGCGCGGGTTCTCGGGGAAATCGGCAACGAAACGGTCGGCGAAGTTCACCGCCAGTGTCAACGTCCCGAGGATGCCGATCGCGGTGCCGGCGTAGAGCTTAAGAGACTTCGACATTTTCCGCCTCTCCGTTGGATTTCACCCACCAGGTCTGGATGCAGTTGTTGTGATAGATCGAGTTCAGGCCGCGCACATCGCGCAGCTGGGCCTTGGTCGGCTGGACGTAGCCGGTCTCGTCCATGGCGCGGCTTTGCAGGAACCACTCCTCGCCGTTCCACTCGGTGTCGAGGTAGAAGCGGGTCAGTGCCTTGTTGGTGGGATCCGCCGCGAGACGCGCGGTCTCCCAGGTCTTGCCGCCATCCTTGGAGACATCGACGCGGGTGATCTTGCCGTGACCCGACCAGGCCATGCCGGTGATCACCACCGGGCCGTGGCCGTGGGTGATCGGCATTTGCGGGCTCGGCGATGTGACAACGGACTTGGCGTCCATCACCCAGGTCCACTTGCGCGAGGTGCCGTCGGCCAGCGTGTCGGTGTACTTGGAGGTTTCCTCGCGGCTCTCGACGGGGCCGTCCATGATCTCCATGCGGCGCACCCACTTGACCCACATGTTGCCTTCCCAGCCCGGCACCACGAGGCGCGCAGGATAGCCGTGCTCCTTGCGCAGCGCCTCGCCATTGGCCTTGATTGCGATCAGGCAGTCATCCAGCGCCTTCTCGAGCGGGATCGAGCGCCCGTTCGAGGAGGCATCTGCGCCCTCGACATAGAGCCACTTGCCCTCGACCTCGCCCGACCAGCCGGCCTCGGCCAGCAGGGTGCGGACGGGGATGCCCGAGTATTCCATGTTGTGGATCATGCCATGGGTGAACTGCGCGCCGTTGAGTTGCGCCCCGGCCCACTCCATGCCGGTATTGGCGGCACATTCGAGGAAATACACGTGGTTCTCGCGCGGGAAGCGCTCGAGATCGGCATAGCTGAACACCATCGGCGTTTCGACATCGCCGTTGATCATCAGCCGGTAGTCGCTCTTGCTGAGCTCGATGGCGCCGGAATGGTGCCGCTCGAAGGCGCAGCCCGCCGGCGTGATGGTGCCGTCGAGCGCATGAATCGGGGTGAAGTTGATCGACGAGATCGTGTCGGCGGTCAGCCATTCCACGTTGCGGCGGACCACGTCATCCTCGAACTTGATCGGCAGGCCGTACGGGGTGGCATCGACGCCGTCGCCGAAGCCGCTGGCCCAGTCCTGCACCTCGGTGATCAGCGGATCGGGCTCGGCGGCGCGCGCCACGCCGGCCGCGACTGTGCCCGCGCCCACGGCCGCGGCACCGGTCAGGAACTGACGGCGCGAGGCGGAGGCGGCTTTCTTCTCTGTCGCCATGTTGGCTCTCCTGTTGCTGCGCGGCGGGCTCAGGCGCCCACCACCTCGACACTGGTGTTGGGCTCCAGGGTGACGGTGCCCAGCTTGCGGATGTGGCTTTCCACCACGTCCCAGATCTGCGGTCCCTCGGTGCCTTCGTTGACGCTCGCCCAGCCGGCGACCATGTAGGTCTTCGACGGATCGATGGCCTCGCCGGTCTTGAGCAGCGTCATGTCGGAGATGCGCTCGCCCTGCGGCTTGGTGATGTCGATGCGGTAGCCCATGCCACCGATGCGGACCATGTCCCCGCCCTGCTGGTAATAGGGATCGGGGTTGAAGATGTTGTCGGCCACGTCCTCGAGGATCACCTTGATGAACTCGCCGGTCATCTCCGAGCGATAGGCCTCGCCGTAGCTCATCGAGGTGACGTTCCAGATGTCCTCGCGGGTGATCGGATCGCCGGGGATCAGGCTCGGACCCCAGCGCACACCGGGCGACATGGCGATGTCGGCCTGGCGCTCGGACATCAGCGCATCGCAGATCAGGTCGTCCCACGAGCCGTTGAAATTGCCGCGGCGATAGAGCAGCTCGTCGGTCTGGCCGATGACCTCCTCGAGCTCGGCCTTGTAGGGCGCGCGCTGCTCGTCGATGAGCTTCGCGACCTCGGCATCGGGGGCAATCACGTCCGAGAAGATCGGAATAAGTTTGTGACGGAAACCCATCATGCGGCCGTCGCGCACGTCGAGATCGACGCGGGAGACGAACTTGCCGTTGGAGCCGGAGGCCACGATGATCGTCTCGCCCACCAGAACCGGCTCGGGCAGCGCGTCATGGGTGTGGCCCGACAGGATCACGTCGATGCCGTTGACGATCCCGGCCATCTTCTTGTCGACGTCGAAGCCGTTGTGGCTCAGGCAGACGACCAGCTCGGCTCCCATGCCGCGCACCTCGTCGACCATCTCCTGCATGTGCTCGTCACGGATGCCGAAGCTGTATTCCGGGAACATCCAACGCGGGTTGGCGATCGGCATGTAGGGGAAGGCCTGACCGATCACCGCGACCTTCACGCCGCCGCGCTCGAAGAACTGGTAGGGCTTGAAGAGCTCGGCGGGCTCGTCCCACTCGGCGTCGAAGATGTTCTGGCCCAGCGCGGCAAACGGGAGGCCCTCGACGATCTCCTGCACCCGCTCGGAGCCCAGGGTGAACTCCCAGTGGAAGGTCATGGCGTCGGGCTTGAGCGCGTTCATCACGTTGACCATGTCCTGACCGGCGGTCTTGTGGCAGGTCATCGAGCCGTGCCAGGTGTCGCCGCCGTCGAGCAGGATGGCGTCGGGGCGGTCGGCGCGGATGGCGTTGATCACGGTCGCGACGCGGTCCATGCCACCGACCTTGCCATAGCCCTTCGCGAGCGAGGAAAAGTCGTTGTAGGTCAGCGCGTAATGCGACGGCGAGCCGTCATCGATACCGTAGAGCTTGCGGAAGTCGGCGCCGGTCACGTGCGGCACCTCGCCTTTGTTCGGGCCAACGCCGATATTCACTTCCGGCTCGCGGAAATAGATCGGCTTGAGCTGGGCGTGGATGTCGGTGACGTGGATCAGCGAGACGTTCCCGAACGTGTCGAACTGGAGAAGCTGGTCCTGCGTCAGGCTCTGCTGCGCAGCGAGCCGCGCCCAGTTGCCGACGCCGCTGGCACCGTAGAGCGCCGAGGCCGCCATCGAGACCTGAAGGAAATCGCGTCTTGAGATCATGGGAGGGATCTTTCGTCTGGCTCTCAGCACACATTCGCATGTGTGAATTGATTGAAAACGGGAAACCCCGCGCGTTCTCACGCACGGGGCAAAGGATCAGTTGCGGACCGAGGGGCCCTCGACGTCGAGGCCATTGCCGCGCGAGGCGACATAGAGCTCGAGCGCCACGAATTCCGGCGAGCCCGGCGAGAAGGTCTCGGCGCGGGTGTCGCGGATGCAGCCCTTGAAACGGCCATGCGCGCCGTTGAGCTTGGCGTTCTTCAGGCGGTAGGTCGGGAAGCCGTTGATCTGGCCCTGCGACAGGTGATCGGCCCGGATGTAGTTGCCGTAATTCTGCTCGTGGCAGGAGGCGCAGGACAGCTCGAGAAGGCCGTACCGCGTGTAGTACATCTCCTTGCCCATCTCCCAGGCCTCGGCGGCGGGGCCGTCGATGGCGACGTTGACCGGCATGCCGCGCGACACCGAGGCCAGAAGCGCCTCCATGTTGATCGCGGCGCCCGCGTCGTATTTCCACGGCTCGGCGCCCATGCGATTTTCGCGGCAGTCGTTCATCTGCATCTGCAGCGTGCGCACCTCACCGGCCTCTTCGTTCCATTTCGGATAGACCGCCTTGACGCCCGCCATCTCCTCGGGATCGCCGTGGCACGACGCGCAGGACTTCTCCTCAGAGCCCTCGACGGCGTTCCACTGATCGATCCCCTGGTCGACGAAGATCATGCCCGGGTTGTCGAAATCGTCCATCTCCATGGCCTGGGTGTCGTCGTCGCGGAAATGCCAGCCCGAGATCACCTCGTCGAGGTGACCGTCGAGATGCGGCGCCGCGGCGGCCTTGGTGGTGATCTCGAGGTCTTCGTTGATGATGAGCGTATCATCATCGGCACCGCCCGCTGCAAGCATCGGGGCGGTCAGGGCCAGCATGGCGGCGGCCGCCGTCATCGTCCTGAAAATCATTTAGGTTCCCTCCCTGAAAAGCCCCGCCCCGCACCTCTGCGGGACAGGGTCTTGTTCTTGATCAGCCGATCGCGATCGCCTTGGTCTCCTCGTAGACGGAGCCGTCGTCGTCGTACCAGGTGAACTTGAACTCGCCGGCTTCGGGCACGGTGGCCTCGAATTCGAAATACGGGTTCGTCGAGATCGCCGGCTCCATGGTCACGTCGATCACGCTCTCGCCGTTGAACTCGCAGGTGAAGCGGTTGATGATCGAGCGCGGGATCACGTTGCCATCGCCGTCCTTGCGCTGGCCGGATTCCATCGGGTGGCTGATGAGGGTCTTGAGCGTGATCGCCTCACCGGCGGACGCGGATTTCGGGACCTTGACGCGGGGTTTGACGCCGTCTGCCATGTGTTCTGTCTCCTATGTTAAGCCGATCAGCCGCCGCAGCCGCCGATGGTCACTTTGACGGTCTTCGACGCCTTGGCGAATGAGCCGTCGGCCAGCTTGGCGATCGCCACCACGTCCTGCGTGCCGGCGAGCCGGATGCGGGTCGAGGCGTATTGCGACGCGGCAAGGGGGCCGAACTTGAAGGTGGCCACGCCCGGGGTCGGGTTGCCGGTCGCCAGCACGAGGATCTCGGAGGCGCCCTCGGCGCTGACCTCGATCGGCACGGTGTTGCCGTTCTCGGCGATCTCCGGCGCGGTCAGGTCGATGCCCGCATCGGCCATATCGGCACCGCCGGTGAATTCCGCGATCCACTCCTCGGTGGTGGCGGCATAGGCTCCCTTCGGCAGCATGGCGACCAGCGCGGCGGCCCCGCCCACGGCAAGGGTTTCACGACGTGTGAATTCCATGGTTCCGTTTCTCCTGAACAAATTTCCGGTCGCGTGCGTCAGTCTTGCAAGGTCATGAGGAACGCGACCACGTCCTCGACATCCTGGGCCGACAGGATCGGGTCGATCGGCCCTTCGGCCGCCTTGCCGGTGTATCCGTTGCCCGGGCGGATGAACCCGCTGGTCTTGTAGAAGGCCGGCATCACCGTGCCCTCGAAGGTCATCTTGGCGTTGGCCACGATGCCACGCAGCTCTTCGGCGGAGCGGTAACCGCCGACACCGTCGAGCATCGGACCGACCTCGCCCTGGAAGGGCACGTCGGGCAGCGCCGAGACGGCGTGGCACGAGACGCAGTTGCCCATCGACTTGGTCGAGAAGATCTCGCGCCCCTTGTCGGCATTGCCCTCGGCGCCGCTGAGCGAGGCCTCGACCGCGCCGTATTCGCCATAGGTGACCTCGTCGGGGGCCACGCCGTTCGCGAGTGCCGCACCCGCGACAAACACGCCCGCGAGCGTCAGTGCAGTAAGTTTCATGTTCCCTCCCTTGGCTCCAGCAGCCCGTCCCGCGGGCTGTCTCCTCCGTAGCTGTGAATACCGTAGTCTACCGCGCGGGCCTTACGCAACAACAAATTCACAGACATGAATTTTACGATGATTACGCAAATGCAGCATTCCCGCTCTAGTCGAACTTGCCGTTGTCGCGTTCCTGGATGCGGCGCGCGTGATAGCGTTGAAAGTCCTCACCGTTATCAAGCTCGTAGCGCTTTTCGGCGACCCAGGTGAACATATCCAGCGTCGTGCCCTTGGCGAAGGCGCCGGGCATCACCGCCACCGCCGCCTCGATCGCTGTGCTGTCCTCGGACACCTCTTCCGGCAGGAAGATGATGTTCGGCGTGAACAGAACCCGCCACTTGCGCGCCGCGTCCTTCTCGGAGAGCGATTCCCCGTCGAAATCGGTGATCTCGGTGTCGCCGTGCAGGTTGATCTGCACCACGAAGAAATTCTCCTCGATGAAGGCGGCCACGTCGGGAAGCGAGAACACCTCCTCGTGCATCTTGTGGCAGTAGATGCAGCCGCGCTGCTCGACGAAGAGCACCAGCCGCCTGCCCTCGTCATTGGCTTCGGCCAGATCCTCTCGCAGATCCTTGAAGGTGTCGCGCATCCACGGCTCCTTGTAGAGCCCGTCATCGCCCATCGGCGCGACCTCGGCCCAGACGGGCAGTGCCAGTGCCGCCGCGAATGCGGCGCCTATCCATGCTTTCATCGTCTCCTCCTCCTCAAAACGGGCGCCTCGCGGGCCCGGCGTGACCTCAACTCAGCGATGTCCAGCCCGGGAACGTGTCGATCATCCATTGCGCGATGACGTTCACGCTGTCGGTGGCGATCAGGATCGCGAACAGGATCAGCATCACGCCCATCGCCTTCTCGACATATTGCAGCTTGCCCCGGTGCCGTGCGGTCCAGCGCAGGAACGGCCCCGAGAACAGCGCCGCGATCACGAAGGGCGCGGTCATGCCGATGCCGTAGACCAGAAGCAGCAGCCCGCCGCGGACGATGTCGCCCATGCCGCTGGCGATCATCAGGATCGAGGCCAGCGCCGGGCCGACGCAGGGCGTCCAACCAAAACCGAAGGCGAGCCCCATGACATAGGCCCCAAGCACGCTGGTGGGCTCGGCCTTGCTTTCCATCCGCGCCTCGCGATGCAGGAGCGGCACCCGGATCACGCCAAGGAAGTGCAGCCCGAAGACCAGCAGCACGGCGGCGGCGGCATAAGAGAGCGGCTGCTTCCAGTCGGCAAAGGCCTGCCCCACCGCGGTCGCCCCCATGCCCAGCAGCACGAAGATCGTGGTGACGCCGGCGGCGAAGACCACTGCCGAGAGCACCAGACGGCGCTGCGCCCCGGCCTCGATGCCCGAGTCATCGCGCAGCTCGGCCATGGAAATGCCCGCCATGTAGCAGAGGTAGAACGGCACCATCGGCAGGATGCACGGCGTGAAGAAACTGAGCAGGCCCGCCAGTGCGGCGCCTGCGAACGAGATATCAAGCAAGACGCCTCCCCTCGCTGGCTTGAACAATTCACATATTCATATTATGTTGAACGTTACGACATTCGTCAATCGGTGCGCCATGACCTTTGTGAAATCTCTCGCCTCGGCGGCCTTGGCCGTGCTGTGTATTGCGCTCCCCGCGGCGGCGGAAATCCGGCTGGTCATGGTCGAACAGCCCGGCTGCGCCTATTGCCGGGCATGGGACGAGCAGATTGCCCCGGCCTATGGCAAGACCGCCGAGGGCCGCTTTGCGCCGCTTTTGCGGGCAGACCTGCGCGCGGGCCCGCCAGAGGGCGTTTCGTATCAGCGTAAAGTCTTGTTCACACCGACATTCATTCTGATAGAAGACGGTGACGAACTCGCCCGGCTAGAAGGTTATCCGGGCGAAGATTTTTTCTGGCCCGTGCTCTCGCAACTGCTTGAGCAACACACGGCATTCGATCCGGACGCGGCAGTGGAGACGCCCGCGCAGGTTCTGGAGGGTGGGTGATGAATATGGCACTTCCGGTGATCAAGGACGACCTGAGCGACGATGAGCTCGACCAGATCGCCGACAAGGCGGCCGCCGCCTCGGCCTTTCTCAAGGCGATCAGCCACGAGGGTCGGCTGATGATCCTGTGCCATCTCGTCACCGGCGAGAAATCCGTGACCGAGCTCGAAGAGCTGCTCGCCGCCCGGCAGGCGGCTGTGTCGCAGCAGCTCTCGCGCCTTCGCCTCGAGGGGCTGGTCGTGCCGCGCCGCGAGGGCAAGGCGATCTACTACCGCCTCGCCGACGACCGCCCCAAGCGCATGCTCGAGACGGTGTACGAGCTGTTCTGCGGCGACGAGAGCTGAGCCAGCGCGGCTGAGCCGCCCCCCTGCCTGACGAACACATTCAAGCTTTCGCTTGAGTCTATCTCTTCGCGACCGCATACTCTCCAGTCACGGCATCGGAGCCGCCGGGAGGGAGGAATCGGCATGTTCGAGGTGTTGAGCGAACACCATCTGGTCGCGCTGATCGGGCTGGGCAGCGGCGTGCTGCTGGGACTGGCGGCACGGCTCGGGCGGTTCTGTACCCTCGGCGCGATCGAGGATCTGCTCTATGGCGGGTCGGACCTGCGGATGCGGATGTGGGGCATCGCCATCGGCATCGCCATCCTCGGCAGCTTCGGCCTGATGAGCGCTGGACTTTTCGCCCCCTCCGACAGCTACTACCTCTCGATCCGGTGGATGCCGATGGCCTCGATCTTCGGCGGGCTCGCCTTCGGCTACGGCATGGCGCTGGCCGGCAATTGCGGCTACGGCGCGGTGGCCCGCCTTGGCGGCGGCGACCTGCGCAGCTTCGTCATCGTGCTGGTGATGGGCGTGTCGACCTACGTGGTGCTCGCCGGGCCGCTGGCGCCGCTGCGCGCCGCGCTGTTTCCGCAACAGGAGGTGATGAGCGCCACGCCACCGGGCATCGCACACCAGCTCGGCCGGTTCACCAACGTGCCTGCCGCGCCGATCGGCATGGTGCTGGGGATCGTGCTGCTGGCAGGTTCGCTGGCCTCGCGCGGGCTTTGGGCCAAGCCGAAGCAGATCTTCTGGGCGGCGATGGTCGGCCTTGGCGTGGTGCTGGCCTGGGCCGGCACCGCCTGGGTGGCGCGCACCGGCTTCGAGGGGCTGCCCGTGGTCTCGCACAGCTTCGCGGCACCGCTCGGCGACAGCATCCTGTGGTGGATGACCGGCTCGGTGCGGCCGCTCTCCTTCGCGGTGGGCTCGGTCGCCGGCGTCTGGGCCGGCGCCTTCCTCGGCTCGCTGATCAAGGGCCATTTCCGCTGGGAAGCCTGCGAAGACCCGCGCGAGCTGCGCCGCCAGATCCTAGGCGCGGCGCTGATGGGCGGCGGCGCGGTGATCGCCATGGGCTGCACCATCGGCCAGGGGCTCTCGGCCTTCTCGGTGCTGGCCTTCTCGGCACCGGTGACCATGGCCGCGATCTTTGCCGGCGCGGCCTTGGGCTTGCGGCAACTGATCGTCGGGTTCCAGCCGGCGGAGTGAGCGGTGAGGGTCTATCCGGGGGCGCTGCCCCGGGTCCGCAAAGCGGGACAGTCGAGGGAAGAAGGGGGCGCTGCCCCCGCCCGCCAAAGGCGGACTCCCCCGAGGTATTTTTGAACCAGAGAAGACGGGGGCGCAGTGGCACGGCGGCACGCCTGCGCCCAGCTTGCGGGGGCGGTCAGCTCATCTCGGCAAGGCGCGCGACGTAGCGGGCCAGGGTGTCGATCTCGAGATTGATCCGGTCGCCGACCTCAACCCCACCCCAGGTGGTGACTTCCTTGGTGTGCGGGATGAAGTTGATGCCGAATTCGCAGCCATCGACCTCGTTCACCGTCAGCGAGGTGCCGTTCAGCGCCACCGAGCCCTTGGGGGCGATGAACCTCGCAAGGGCCTCGGGGGCGCGCAGGGTGACGCGGGTGCTGTCGCCCTCGTCGCGCATCGCCACCACCTCGGCCAGCCCGTCCACATGGCCCGACACGATGTGGCCGCCAAGCTCGTCGCCAACCTTGAGCGCGCGCTCGAGATTGATGCGGCGGCCCTCGGCCCAGGCGTCGAGATTGGTCTTCGACACGGTCTCGGCGCTGATCTGCACGTCGAACCAGTCTGGCCCGAGGTCGATCACCGTCAGGCAGACCCCGTCGCAGGCGATCGAGGCGCCGATCTCGATGCCCGAAGTGTCGTAGCCGGTGCCGATCCGCGCCGTCAGGTCGCCCGCCTGCTCGAGGCTGCGCACCTCGCCCATATCCGTCACGATGCCGGTGAACATCCGCCCTCTCCCGGCCCGCCCAACGCGGGCCTTATTTTCGCCGGGAAACCCCGGTATGGATTGCAATATCAGGCAAACCATTAGCGGGGCGACATGAGCAAGGCAACCGTTCCTGCCCGGGTGTTCCTCTTCCTGCAGGGGCCGCACGGGCCCTTCTTCCACCGGCTGGGCGCCATGCTGCGCCGCGCCGGGGCCAAGGTCTGGCGGGTGGGGTTCAATGCCGGCGACCGCGCCTTCTGGTTCCACCCGCAAAGCTACCTCCCCTTCGACGGCAGCCCCGAGGACTGGCCGGCCCGGCTCGAAGCCCTGCTCTCGGAAAAGCGCGTCACCGACCTCGTGCTCTACGGCGACACCCGCCGCATCCACGCCGAGGCCATTGCTCATGCCCGCGCCCGCGGCCTGACCGTGCATGTCTTCGAGGAAGGCTACATGCGGCCCTACTGGGTGAGCTACGAGCGCGGCGGCTCGAACGGCCATTCACGGCTGATGGACATGGGCATCGAGGAGATGCGCGCCGCGCTGGCGCAATCGGACATGGAAGCGCCGCTGCCGCCCGGCCACTGGGGCGACATGCGCCAGCACATCTTCTATGGCGCGCTCTACCACTGGTTCGTGATGTTCCGGAACCGTGACTACCGCAACTTCCGCCCGCATCGCGACCTCAACGTGGCGCAGGAATTCCGGCTCTACCTCAAGCGTCTCCTGCTGATGCCGCTGCACCGGGCCGAGCGCCTGCTCGAGACGCTGCGCATCCGCCGTGGCGGCTTTCCCTACCACCTCGTCCTGATGCAGCTCGAGCACGACGCGAGCTTCCGCCAGCACTCGCCCTTCACCTCGATGACCGAGTTTCTCGAACTGGTGCTAGAGGGCTTCGCCGAGGGCGCGCCGGGGCATCACCACCTCGTTTTCAAGGCGCACCCGCTCGAGGATGGCCGCGCGCCGGTGCGGCGCACCATCCGCGCCGCCGCGACGCGGCTGGGCATCGCCGACCGGGTGCATTTCGTGCGCGGCGGCAAGCTCGCGCAACTTCTGAACGACGCCCGGACCGCCGTCACGGTGAACTCCACCGCCGGCCAGCAGGTCCTCTGGCGGGGGATTCCGCTCAAGGTCTTCGGTCAGGCGGTCTATGCCAAGCCCGCGTTCGTTTCCGACCAGCCGCTGGCGGAATTCTTCGCCCAGCCAGCCCGGCCGGACAATCGCGCCTATCGCGATTACCGGCGCTATCTGCTTGAAACCAGTCAAGTTCCCGGCGGGTTCTACTCTGCACGCGGACGCCGCCAGCTGCTGCGGCTGGTGGTCGACATGATGCTCTCTCCCGACGATCCCTACGATGCCCTGCGTCACGGCACCGCGGCCCCTCGGCAACAGTTGCGCGTGGTGCGCTGACGCCGCGATACCGTCAGACTGGCTTTTGAGGCCGGATTCCGATAGGTTAGCGAAAAAACCTGAGGCAGATAAGAACAGGTCGAGGAGACCGAGCAGTGACTTTTACCACCACACGATGGGTGAAGACCGTCGCGGTGCTTGCCGCGATGTCCATCCTGGCCTCCTGCACGTTGCCGCGGTCTGGCCCCACCAAAAGCGAAATCTACTCCGGCTCGGTGATGCGCGAGGGCGATGCCTTCATCGTCACTGTGAACGACCGCGTGAGCCGCGCCACAGCCGTGGTGCCCGCCCTGGGCTTCACCGAAGGCTTCCAGAACGCCTCGGTGGTGGGCTCCGACACCATCCAGCCCGGCGACACGCTGGGGCTGACGGTCTGGGAAAACGTCGATGACGGCCTGCTGGTCGCCGAGACCGCCAACGCCACCACATTGGAAGAGGTGCAGGTCGACGGCTCGGGCTTCATCTTCGTGCCCTACGCCGGCCGCATCCGCGCCGCCGGCAATTCGCCCGAGGCGGTGCGTCGGATCATCACAGAGCGCCTCGCCGAACAGACCCCGGACCCGCAGGTCGAGGTCCGCCGCCTTGCCGGCGACGGCTCGACCGTGAGCCTCGTGGGCGCGGTCGGCGGTCAGGGCGTCTATGCCATCGAGCGCCCGACCCGCACGCTCTCGGCCATGCTCGCCCGCGCCGGCGGCATCACCCTCGAGCCCGAGATCACCCAGATCTCGGTGATCCGCGGCCAGCAGACCGAGCGGATCTGGTTCCAGGACCTCTACAAGAACCCGCGTTTCGACATCGCGCTGCGCGGCGGCGACAAGATCCTCGTCGAGGCCGACACCCGCTCCTTCACCGCGCTCGGCGCCACCGGCACGCAGGCGCGCGTGCCCTTCGAGAGCCAGACGCTTTCGGCCCTCGAGGCGATCGCGCAGGTCGGCGGGCTGCTGTCGACCACTGCAGACCCGACCGGTGTTTTCGTGATGCGCAACGAGCCGCCCGAGGTCGCCAACCAGGTGCTCGGCCGCTCCGACCTGATCGGCGCGCAGCGCATGGTCTACGTGCTCGACCTGACGCAGCCCAACGGCATGTTCATGGCGCGCGACTTCGTGGTCCGCGACCAGGACACGCTCTACGTGACCGAGGCGCCCTTCGCCCAGTGGAGCAAGACGATCTCGTCGCTGCTCGGCTCCTTCGGCGCGGTCAACACGCTCGCGACCACCGCGACGCTGGTGCAGGGATCGGGGGGCTGATCCTGAACCAGACCGACGATGGTCAACAAGGCGCCGGGGATGCAGATCCCCGGCGTCTTTATATCTACAATGCCGGTTTTCTGCGCCAGCCCCGGCTGCGCCGCATCCTCTCGCTCGCCGGCTACCGGGTCTCGCTGGGCCGGCCCGGCGCGCGCGATATGGTCGGCGTGTGGGGCCAGTCGCCCTATGCCCATCGCGGCGAGAGGATGGCAACGAAGCATGGCGTGCCGCTCCTGCGCATTGAGGACGCCTTCCTGCGTTCGCTGCACCCGGGCCGCAGCGGCGAGCCGCCGCTGGGCCTGCTGCTCGATCGCTCGGGCGTCCATTTCGACCCTTCGACCGTTTCGGATCTCGAGACGCTGCTCGCCACCCATCCGCTCGACGACCATGCCCTGCTAGAGCGGGCGCGGGGCGCGATGGCGCGGATGCAGGACGCGCATCTCACCAAGTACAGCGCCGTCGATCCCGCCGATCCGGTGCCCGAGCCGGGCTACGTGCTGGTCATCGACCAGACCGAGGGCGACGCGTCGGTGCAGGCCTCGGGCGCCGACCGCAACCGTTTTCTCGAGATGCTCTACTGGGCGCAGGACGAGCACCCGGGCCAGCGCATCGTGATCCGGGCCCACCCAGAGACCCGCGAAGGGTTTCGCGCCGGGCATTACCGCGCCGGGGATGCCACCGGTCGCGTCACGCTGTTCACCGCGCCCGCCTCGCCGCAGGCGCTGCTGGAGGGTGCCATCGCGGTCTACACCGTGTCCTCGCAGATGGGCTTCGAGGCGATCCTCGCCGGCCACCGACCGCGGGTCTTCGGACAGCCCTTCTACGCCGGCTGGGGCCTGACCGAAGAAGAAACGCCCCTCCCCCGCCGCCAGCGCCGGCTGACCCGCGCGCAGCTCTTCGCCGCCGCGATGATCCTCTACCCCACCTGGTACGATCCCTATCGCGACCGGCTCTGCGCGCTCGAGGACGTGCTCGCCACGCTCGAGACCCGCGCGAGGGCATGGCGCGAGGACCGTCGCGGCTGGGTCGCCGAGAACATGCGCCTGTGGAAACGCAAACCGCTGCAGGGGGTCTTCGGCAGCGAGAGGCCCGTGGTCTTCGCGCCCTCCCCCGAGCAGGCCCGGCAGCGGGCCGAGGAGGGCCGCGCCCGGATGATCTGGGGCGCCGCCGAGGCCGATCCGGGCACGGTGCGCATCGAGGACGGCTTCCTGCGCTCGCGCGGGCTTGGCGCCGAACTGGTCCCGCCGCTGTCGCTGGTGGCGGACGATCTCGGCCTCTACTACGATCCCACGCGCCCCTCGCGGCTCGAGCGTCTGATCGCCGACACCGCCCAGCCCCGCCCCGACCAGGCCGAGCGCGCCCGCCGCCTCATCACCCGCATCACCGCCGGCGGTCTTACCAAGTACAACCTCGCAGGACCCCTGCCGCCGCTGCCCGAGGGCCATCGCATCCTCGTCCCCGGACAGGTCGAGGACGACGCCTCGATCCGCCTCGGCAGCCCCGGGATGCAGCGCAACGCCGATCTCCTCGCCCGCGTCCGCGCCGAGAACCCGGACGCGGTGATCCTCTGGAAGCCGCATCCCGACGTGGAAGCCGGCCTGCGCCCCGGCCATGTCGAGGCGCCCGAGAGGTGGGCCAACCTGACGCTGAGCAACACCGACATGGGCGCGCTGCTACCAGAGGTCCACGAGGTCTGGACCCTGACCTCGCTCAGCGGCTTCGAGGCGCTGCTGCGCGGCCTGCGCGTCACCACGCTTGGCGCGCCGTTCTACGCCGGCTGGGGCCTGACCCGAGATCTCGGCCCGGTGCCGGCCCGCCGCCTCACCGGCCCCCGCCCGACGCTCGAGGCGCTGGTCCATGCCACGCTCATCGACTATCCGCGCTACCGCGATCCGGTGACCGGCCTGCCCTGCCCGGTCGAGGTCGTGGCCGATCGGCTCGAGACCGGCCGCCTGCCCCGCCCCGGCCCCGCCAACCGAATGCTGTCGAAACTGCAGGGCCTGTTTGCCAGCCGCGCGCCCCTCTGGCGCCGCTAGCAGGCGCCTCTCTGGCCTGCCCCACTTGTCGAGCGCGGTTGCGACTGCGATATACTGGGGCAAATGCAAGGGCCGCGATCCCCGCGCCCGCGACGCAGGAGAGACACGATGCTGAAAGGTTTGGGCGGACTTGGCGACATGGCCAAGATGATGAAGACCGCGCAGGACATGCAGGGCAAGATGGCCCAGCTTCAGGAAGATCTGAAGGCGATGGAAGTCACCGGCGAGTCCGGCGCCGGGCTGGTCAAGGCCACCGCCTCCGCCAAGGGCGAGCTGCGCGGCCTCGACATCGATCCGTCGATCTTCAACTCCGACGACAAGGAAGTGGTCGAGGACCTGATCCTGGCCGCCATCAAGGAGGCCCAGACCAAGGCGCAGGAGAAGGCGCAGGAGGAGATGCAGAAGCTGACCTCCGAGATGGGCCTGCCGGCGGACATGAAGCTGCCGTTCTGACGCGCCGCTCGCGCCCCCAGAAATGACCCGAGCGGCGCCCCGAGGGGCGCCGCGCTTTTCTGCCTTCCGGAGGCTCCCGCTTGCCCGACCGCACCGAAATCGACGCTCTGATCGACCTGATGGCGAAGCTGCCCGGCCTCGGGCCGCGCTCGGCGCGACGGGCGGTGCTGCACCTGATCCGCAAGCGCGCGCTGCTCCTGCAGCCGCTGGCCGATGCCATGCAGCAGGTGGCGAGCTCGGCGCGGGAGTGCCTCAACTGCGGCAATATCGGCACCGCCGAGATCTGCCCGATCTGCGCCGACGCGCGCCGCGCCAACGGCCAGATCTGCGTGGTCGAGGACGTGTCCGATCTCTGGGCGATGGAGCGCTCGGGCGTGTTCAAGGGCCGCTACCACGTGCTGGGCGGCACGCTCTCGGCGCTCGACAACGTGGGCCCCGAAGAACTGCGTATCCCTCAGCTCGTCTCGCGCATCGACGGCGAGGCGATCACCGAGGTGATCCTCGCGCTCAACGCCACCGTCGACGGCCAGACCACGGCGCATTACATCGCCGACCAGCTCGAGACCCGGGTGGAGCTGACCTCGCTGGCGCAGGGCGTGCCGATCGGCGGCGAGCTCGACTATCTCGACGACGGTACCATCACCGCCGCGCTCAACGCCCGCAAGCGGGTCTGAGGACCGCCCCTACGACAGAGCGCCCCCTCAAACGAAAAAACGCGCCGCTCTCGCGACGCGTTCTCTAACTGGCTGTCCAAGTACCGATCAGCCGCGCGGATCGTCGCTGTCGTCCTCGTCGTCGTCATCCCCGCCGGAGGGCAGGTTGAAGAAGCTGTCCGCATCCGAGAAGTCGCTCGGGCCGCGGGTGTCCTCTTCCTCGTCATCCTCGCCACGCGGGTCCGACAGCGAGAAGGTCTCGAGCCCCTCGATGGCCGAGGGCAGGCGCGGTTCGGGCTCCATGCCGAGGCTCTGCTCGGTCGAGACCAGCTTGCGGCGCTCGTCATCGGTCATCACCTCGTCGAGCTTCTTGGCGGCCTTCGCCACCGCGGCGTCGAGCTCGGACTGGCGGCAGAGCCCCAGCGCCACGGGATCGATCGGCTGCATGTTCTGGATGTTCCAGTGGGTGCGCTCACGGATCGACTGGATGGTCGGCTTGGTGGTGCCCACCAGCTTCGAGATCTGGCCGTCGGACAGCTCGGGGTGGAACTTCACCAGCCACAGGATCGAGTTCGGGCGGTCCTGACGCTTCGACAGCGGCGTGTAGCGTGGGCCACGACGCTTGTCTTCGTCGACGGCAGCGGCGTTGTACTTGAGCTTGAGCTTGTGCAGCGGGTTGTTCTCGGCCTTGTCGATCTCCGACTGCTCGAGCTGGTTGTTGGCGACCGGGTCGAAGCCCTTCACCCCGGCGGCGACATCGCCATCCGCGATCCCCTGCACCTCAAGCTCGTGATAGCCGGTGAAATCGGCGATCTGCTTGAAGCTCAGCGTGGTGTTGTCGACCAGCCAGACGGCGGTCGCCTTGGGATGCAGCAGTTTGGCCATGTCTCGTCTCCTTGCAAGTCTCCGTCCCCTCCCCCGGGCCCTCTTCGGGCCGGGAGGTCCCGAATCTGAACTCGGGACAGGTTACCGTTGTCGGGGAACTTACGCGCTATATAGTGATCCGGACGCCAAGAGGGAAGAGAAAATGCGCTGGCTGGTTGTGTTGCTGCTGTCGGCCGGACTGGCCCATGCCGAAGGCGAGCGCGCCGGCGCCTTCGATTACTACGTGCTTTCACTGAGCTGGTCACCCACCTGGTGCGCGCTCGAGGGCGATGCGCGTGGGTCGGAACAGTGCGAGGCAGACCACGGCTGGATCCTGCACGGGCTCTGGCCGCAATACCACCGCGGCTATCCCTCCTACTGCCCCACATCCGCGCCCCCACCGAGCCGCGCACGCACCCGCGACATGGCCGACATCATGGGCTCGGGCGGGCTGGCATGGCACCAGTGGAAGAAACACGGCAGCTGCAGCGGGCTGTCCGCCGAGGACTATTTCGCCCTGTCCCGGGAGGCTTACGGGCGCGTCACCCGGCCCGAGCTCCTGCGCCGGCTGGAAGAGCCCGTCACCCTGCCCGCCACGCTGATCGAGGACGCCTTCCTCGAGGCCAATCCAGGGCTCGAGCCGGACATGATCACCATCACCTGCCGCGAGGGCCGCATTCAGGAAGCCCGCCTCTGCCTGTCGGCGACGCTCGAGCCCGTGCCCTGCGGCCGTGACGTGGTGCGCGACTGCACGCTTGGCAACGCGCTGCTCGATCCGGTGCGCTGACCGCCATGCCCGGCCACGAGGGGCGCTGCCCCTCGCGCTCCCCGGGATATTTCCAGCCAGAAGAAACACATTATTAAGGTTAACGGCCGATGCTGGTCTCACGGTACAGGCGGGGACGCCGATGACCGTGCCAGGAGAAGCCCCGGCTTCGCCGCCCGTCCCTTCGGGGGCGGGTTTCCTTTTGGCCTCGGGGATCTGGGCGCCCCTGTCTTCTTCTGGCCAAAAAGTATCCCCGCCGGAGGCATCCTGCCCGCCTCACCGATGCGGCGCCGGGCCAGGTTCCGCAACATCGTCAAACCGGTAACCAAAGCGCGCGATGTCCTCCGCACAGAGCCTGGCCACGCGCTCTGCCGTCGCATCGTCATAGTACCCCCGATAGTCCCGCGCCCGCTCGGAAGCATTGATCCGCCGGATCTCGGGGCGGAACCCCAGATGCGCCACGAAGGGCGCCATGTCCTGCTCGAGATGCTCGAGCCGGATGAAGAGCGAGGCGCGCTCCTGCCCCGTCACGTCACGCATGTAGCGCCCATAGGGCGCGGCGCGCAGGCTGGCGACGGTCTGCTGGTGGGCCAGGAAGGCGCCGAAGGACAGCTCCGCGGCCAACGACACCGCCGGGTGATCGAAGCTCTGCGCCCGCAGCCAGTGGTAATAGCTCACCATCCGGTCCCACGGGTTGCGCACCAGCGTGACCGTGAACATCGCCGCGATCTCCTCAGGACTCAGCACCCCGTCGATGTCGCCCAGCATCGCGTGCTTCCAGAGCCGCCCCCGCGCCGAGAGCTTCGCCACCCGTCCGCGCCGCTTCTGCGCCTTCGGCGTATCGCCGATCAGGATGTCGTCGCGATGCGCCCGCGCCTCGAGCGCGGTGGCCATCGCGGTGCCGCCGGTCTTGGGGATATGCACGAAGATATAGCGGCGGCCGGGCGAGATGATCATGCCCGACACCGTAACCGTGCAAGATCGCATCGGGAATCCCCATTCAGGGCTTTTCGAGCGCGCCGCGACTGCGCATAGTCGGGCGCAGGAGAGATCAGGGAGGATCCGCCATGGGCTGGCTTGCAGACGAAACCGGGCTCGGCAAATGCGCCGCCAACCACGTGCCGCTGACGCCGCTGTCGTTCTTGCGCCGGGCGCGGCAGATCTATCCCGACCATCCGGCGGTGATCTACGGCCCGCATCGCAAGACCTATGCAGAATATCACGACCGGGTCAGCCAGCTCGCCTCGGCGCTGACGAAGATCGGCATCAAGCCCGGCGACGTGGTGGCGACGATCCTGCCCAACATCCCCGCCCAGGCCGAGGCTCATTTCGGCGTGCCGGCCTGCGGCGCGGTGCTCAACACCATCAACACCCGGCTCGACGTCGACACCATCGCCTACATCCTCGATCACGGCGAGGCGAAGCTGGTGCTCTGCGATCCGCAGTTCATCCCGCATCTCGCCGAGGCCATCGAGCTCATGGAGCAGGAGCCGCCCAAGGTCATCGAGGTGGCCGATCCGCATGGCGGCGCCAAGGCCTTCGGCGACTACCTGGAGTACGAGGATTTCCTCGCCACCGGCGATCCCGAATTCGACTGGATCATGCCCGAGGACGAGTGGGAGAGCCTCGCGCTCAACTACACCTCCGGCACCACCGGGAGGCCCAAGGGCGTGGTCTATCACCATCGCGGCGCCTACCTGAACGCCATGGGGCAGGTGCTGAGCTGGCGCATGGTGCTGCACCCGGTCTACCTGACCATCGTGCCGCTGTTCCACTGCAACGGCTGGTGCCACACTTGGATGATGCCGGCGGTGGGCGGCACCGTGGTCTGCTGCCGCGACATCACCGCACGCAACATCTACGACGCCATCGCCGACGAGGGCGTGACCCATTTCGGCGGCGCGCCCATCGTGCTCAACATGCTGGTCAACGCCCCCGAGCAGGAGAAGCGCGGTTTCGACCACGCGGTCGAAGTGTTCACCGCCGGCGCGCCCCCGGCCCCCGCCACACTCGCCAAGATCGAGACCATGGGCTTCCACGTCACCCAGGTCTACGGCCTGACCGAGACCTACGGACCCGACGTGGAATGCGCCTGGCAGGCCGCATGGGAACCACTGCAAGGCGCCGAGCGCGCCGCGATGAAGGCCCGCCAGGGCGTCGCCATGCCGTTCATGGAGCACGTCACGGTGATGGACGAGCAGATGACCATCATCCCCGCCGACGGCGAGACCAAGGGCGAGATCATGCATCGCGGCAACGGCGTGATGAAGGGCTATCTCAAGGCACCCAAGGCCACCCGAGAGGCCTTTGAGGGGGGCTATTTCCACTCCGGCGACATCGCCGTGCTGCACCCCGACAGCTACGTGCAGATTGCGGACCGCGCCAAGGACATCATCATCTCGGGCGGCGAAAACATCTCCTCGGTCGAGGTCGAGAACACCCTGATGGGGCACGAGGCGGTGCTGCTCTGCGCCGTGGTTGCGAAGCCCGACGAAACGTGGGGCGAGGTGCCCTGCGCCTTCGTCGAGCTCAAGCCCGGCCATGAGGCCGGCGAGGCCGAGCTCATCGCCTTTGCCCGCGAGCGGCTGGCAGGGTTCAAGACCCCCAAGAAGGTGGTGTTCGAAGAGCTGCCCAAGACCTCGACCGGCAAGATCCAGAAGTTCCAGCTCCGCACCCGCGCCAAGGAGGTCTGAGCGCCCCGGAGACAGCCCCCCAACGGTCCCGGTGCCAAGCGTCTCTGCCGAGCGCGAGGCACCGGGACATCCGGGGGCCGGAAGGCGCTCAGTGCGCCATCATCTCCTGCGCGATCGCCTCGCCGCTCAGGTCGGCGGGATAGTAGGTCGGCCAGTTGGTGACCTCTTCGAGAAGCGCCGCGCGGTCGTCGCCCCAGTAGAGGTGGTAGTGGTCGGCGGGTTCCGGCGCGATCTTGTGGTCGCTGAACTGGATATACGCCGGCGCCGCAGCGTCTCCGCCCTGCTTCTCGAAGATGAAGCGCACGCCGCGATTGCCAGCTGCGTAGGTCAGAACCTCGTACCCGTCGCCGGCGTAGGTGCCGCTGGCGGCGCCGTCGGCGGTGTGAAACGTCACCTCCTGCCCCTCGATCTCGATCCGGTCTACATCGGTCCGGTATCCGGTCTCGTAGGTGGCGCGATGCTCGGCGGCGGTCTTCTCGCCACTCTCGGCCTTGTGCGCCATGACCACATCAAGCGTGCCATCCTGAAGATAGGGATAGACCGACTGCCAGTCTCCCTGCCAGTCCGACAGCGGGCGGGCAGCGATCGCGCTGTCTTCGAAATAGCCGCGATAGACATCGTTCTCGGCGTGATCATGGCCTTGCGCGTGCTCATGGTCATGATCGTGATCGTGGTCGTGGCTATCGGCAGACTGAGCGAAAGCGGCGAGCGGCGTCGCGATCAGCAGGGCAAGGACCGGCAGGCTGAGACGCGTGGGCATGATGGACGGCATGGAAACCTCTCGTGTGTCTGATTATGTAATGTTATCATGTAACACTTTCGACATAACCGGGCGGTCTTTGCTCCGCAACGCCATTCTCCCGCTCGCGACTGACACCCCGAAACGGCGACCGAACCCGCCCCGACCGGAACGCGTTGCCCCTGTCTCGCGGCCCATGCTACGGTGCCGCGAAACGAGGCAGAGCAGCCCTGAATGACGGCACTCAAAGAGTATCAACGACTGGAAGCATCGGGCCTCTGGCGGCCCGATCCCGACGCGCAGCGTCGTGAAGTGGTCGTGTCGCTGGGCGATGCCTCGCTGACGATTTCCGAGTTCTCCGGGCGCCCGCTGGCGCATTGGTCGCTGGCCGCCGTGCGCCGCGCCAACAAGGGGCAGACCCCCGCCATCTACCATCCCGACGGCGACCCGGGCGAGACGCTGGAGCTGCCCGCCGACGAGACCACGATGATCGAGGCGATCGAACGCCTGCTGCGTGCCATCGACCGGCGCCGCCCGCGCCCGGGCAAGCTGCGCGTGGTGCTGCTGAGTGCGGTCGCCGCCACGGTGCTTGCCGGGGCGATCTTCTGGCTCCCGGGCGCCCTGCTCGAGCACACGCGGCGGGTGGTGCCCGCGGTCAAGCGCGACGAGATCGGCGAGGCGCTTCTGGCCCGGATCACCCGTATCTCGGGGCAGCCCTGCATGACCGAAGAGGCGCGCCTGCCGCTGCGCCATCTGGCCCAGCGGGTTCTGGGAGACGCCCGACGCAACGATCTCGTGGTGCTGCCGGACGGGGTGCGCGACACCGCCCACCTGCCGGGTGGGCTGATCCTGATGAACCGGGCGCTGATCGAGGATTACGAAGATCCCGACACCGCCGCCGGCTACCTGCTGGCGGAATCGCTGCGCGCCCGCGCCAGCGACCCTCTGGGCGACCTGCTTTCCCATAGCGGCCTCTGGGCGACGCTGAAGCTTCTCACCACCGGTGCGCTGCCCGATGCCACGCTCGACGCCTATGCCGAGACCCTGCTCACCGAGCCGCGCGAGCTGGTCGCGACCGACACGCTGCTGCGCGCCTTCGCCGCGGCCGAGCTGCGCAGCACCCCCTACGCCTTTGCCCGGGACGTCACCGGCGAGAGCACGGTGGCGCTGATCGAGGCCGATCCCCGCGCCGTCGAGGGCAGCCGTCCGGTGCTCTCCGATCCCGACTGGCTGCGGCTTCAGGCGATCTGCGGCGGCTGACGGGCGGCGCCGGCAGACCGATCTCGGACAACGGCTTCACCAGAGCTTCGCGTGGCAAGCCGGTCCTCACGGCGCAAGCGGCCTCCCGCACCAGACGGCTTCGCCGCACCTTGTTGCCTCGGCCCAACCTGCCAGAGAAAAGCCCGCCGTTTCCGGCAGGGCCTCTTTCCGTCATCTCCGACAGAGCGTCAGCGCAGGTAAGCCTGTACGTAGCCCGTGTCCTTGACCCGGCGCAGCGCCGATTGCAGCGCGTTGTCGTCGCTATAGGGGCCGACCACTACCCGGCGGGTCTCGCCGCTGCGCAGGTAGCGCACCGGCAGCCCGGCCCCCCGCAGCCTTGCGGCGGCGGCATCGGCCTTGTCCTTGGTGGTGAAGAGACCGACCTCGACATACCGCGCCGCCGCAGAGGCCTTACGCGAAGGGGCCTCTGCCGCCGGTGTCGAGCGCGACGAGATCACCCCGGTCCGACGCGCCTGCGCCTCGGTGCGGCCACTGGTGGCGATGATCTGGGCCGGCAGCGGTGCCGGCTCGCTGTCGCGATAGGCGATCTCCGGATCGCGCGCCGGGATGCGGCGCAGCGTCAGATCGTTGATCCGCGGCACGGTGTTGGTCCAGCGCCGCTGGGTGGCGTAGTAGCCATCGACGGTCTGCCACGCGCGGTAACGGTTGAGCCGGTCATCCTCCCAGGCCGGGCGATAGCCTTGCGGCACCACTGGCGGCACCTCGGAGCGCGCCTCCCAGACATGTTTGGGCACGATCCGGCTCTGCGGCCGGGCCGCGATCTGGGCCAGCGCGACCGGGTCGTCTGCACCCGTTGCGGAGCGGCTGTCGTCCCAGCTGCCCTGCCCGTTGCCGTAGTTGTAATAGACGTTCTTGCCGGCGCTCGGAGCCTCGCCCCGGCGCACCTCGGTGACGAAGGGGCTCGACTGCACGCCGCAGCGCACGGTGCGCCCGTTGCTCTGAACGGTGCCGGTGGCGCCGGGCGGGCAAAGCTGCGACGGCGTCGCCACGCGCGGCAGCCGAGAGGCCGTCGCGACCGGGGCCGGCACGGTCTTCACCACCGTCCGCGGCGGCGGCGCCGAGGGCGGCTTGGAGGCCGGAGCCTTCACCACGCGCTGCCGCGCAGGCGTGGCGGGCTTTGAGGCCACGGTCTCCATCGGCTGACGGGCGCTCGTGGTGCGGGTGGGGGTGGTGCGCGTCGGGGCCGGAGCGGCCGCCACGGCAGCGGGTTTCGGCGCGGGCGCCGCGGTCGGCTGCGGAGCCGGCGCCGGCGCCGGCGCGGCGGCGGTTGCCGTCGGCGCGGACCTCGCGAAGGTCGGCGGGTAGCCGCAGACCTGATCGCGGTCGCGCGTCACGCGCGGCACCCAGACCACCGCCCCGTCATAGCCGGCGCGCACGAAGACGCAGCCCTCGCTGTCGGCATACTGGGTGCCGGTGAAGCTGGACGGCGGCAGCTCGGCCGGCGTGTCGATGGTGGTGACCCCCTGGGCCAGCGCGGGCGCTAGCCCGGCGCCTGCCGCTGCGGTGGTGATGGCGAGGAACGCCAGAGTTTTCAATCGCATGTCAGCCCCCACAGGATTGGCAGAATCATGCCCGATCCATATAGCCCTGTAAAGCGGACTGACCGCTTATTTTGTGCCGAACATGCGGTCGCCCGCATCCCCTAGTCCCGGAACGATATAGCCTTTTTCGTTCAGGTGATCGTCGAGCGCCGCCGTGATGATCGGCACATCCGGATGCGCCTGCTTCATCTTCTCGACCCCCTCGGGGGCGGCCAGCAGGCACAGGAACCGGATATCCTTGGCGCCAGCTTCCTTCATCAGGTCGACCGCGGCGACCGAGGAGTTGCCCGTCGCGAGCATCGGATCGACGAGGATCACGCAGCGGTCCTCGAGGTTCTTCGGCACCTTGAAATAGTACTGCACCGGCTTCAGCGTCTCCTCGTCGCGGTAGAGGCCGACAAAGCCCACCCGCGCCGCCGGCACCAGCTCGAGGATGCCGTCGAGCAGCCCGTTGCCGGCGCGCAGGATCGACACGAGCACCAGCTTCTTGCCCTCGATCACCGGCGCGTCCATCTCGCACATCGGCGTCTCGATGCGCTTGGTGGTCACCGGCAGCTCGTGGGTGACCTCGTAGGCCAGCAGCAGGCTGATCTCGCGCAGGAGCTGGCGGAAGGAGGCGGTGGAGTTGTCCTTCTCGCGCATCAGGGTCAGCTTGTGCTGGACCAGCGGGTGATCGACGACGGTGAGATGCTGTTTCATGGCCCCGGGACTCCTTGCGCTTTGATCGCCTTCCTCCTTAGACCTCACGCAAGCGCGCCGCAACGCCCGGAACCCGCGCCACGCAGGGTTCCGGCACGTCCACTGCTGTGAGGGCCGGCAAAGCCCGCGAAAGCGGCGTCAGGCGTCGAGCCGCTTCATCACCGCCTTGCGGGTCTCCTCGTCGCAGAACGCAGCCTCGGCCGAGGTTCGGGCGATCTCTGCGAACACCTCCTCGTCCCAGCCGAAGGTCCGGGCCAGCGCCTCGTACTCGTCGGCCATGGTGGTGTGGAAGAAGGGCGGGTCGTCGGTGCTCACCGTCACCTTCACACCGCGCTCGCGCAGCCTCTCGATCGGGTGCCGGGAGAGCGACGGGTAGACCCCGAGATTGACGTTGGACCCCGGACAGACCTCGAGCACGATGCCGTTCTCAACAATCTTGTCCACAAGCGCCAGATCCTCGTAGGCGCGCACCCCGTGGCCGATGCGTTCGACCCGCAGATCGGTGATCGCATCCTCGACCTCGCGCGGGCCCCGCCACTCGCCGGCATGGGTGGTCAGCCTCAGCCCGGCCTCGCGCGCCATGTCGAAGGCGTAGGCGAAATCCCTCTGCTTGCCCTGGTTCTCGTCTCCGCCCATGCCGAAGCCGACGATCCAGTCCCCTGCGGTTTCGGCGGCGCAGAGCGCAGAGCGCTTGGCGGTCTCGGGGCCGAAATGGCGCACGCAGGTGACAATTCCCCTCAGAGTTATCCCCAGGCTTGTCTCCGCCCGGTCCGAGGCCTCGCGGATCGCATGAAGGTATTCCTGCCACGCGCCCACGTCGCCTCCGCCGCAGAAGTCGGGCGAGATGAAGGTCTCGGCGTAAACCACGCCGTTTTCGGCACATTCCTCAAGCACGGCCGTGGTAAGCCGGGCGTAATCCTCGGGGCTCTTCAGCACCGATGTGGCAGCCTCGTAGACCGAGAGAAAATGCACGAAATCGGTGAATGCGTAGCCGCCGCGTTCGTCGAATACGCCATCGAGCCTGACGTTCTTTTCCTGCGCCAGACCGCGGATGAAGGCGGGCGGCGCCGCCCCCTCGATATGCAGGTGCAGCTCGACTTTGGGCAGGCCACGTATGGCTGCGATGCGCTCCTCGTCCATGCCGGACTCCCTTACAGAAATGATCTTCCCGGCCCGCGCGCGGGCACATCCAGATGCGCGGCAACGCTCGCGGCGACATCCGCGAAAGCCACCTGCCCGAGCGCCCCCGCTCCGGCACCGGCGATCAGCACCGGCACCCGCTCGCGGGTGTGATCGGTGCCGCTCCAGCTGGGATCGTTGCCGTGATCCGCGGTGACCACGAGAATGTCGCCTTCGCGCAACCGCGGCAGCAGGCGGCCCAGTTCGGCGTCGAACCACTCGAGCGCGCGCGCATAGCCCGAGACATCGCGACGGTGGCCATAAAGACTGTCGAACTCGACGAAATTGGCAAAGGTCAGAGAACCATCCTCGGAGTTATCCACAAGGCTGGAAAGATGGCCCATCAGCGTCGCGTCATCGCCTTTGTGCAAGTGGTCGATCCCCTCCATCGAGAAGATGTCGCCGATCTTGCCCACCGCGTGCACCGTTCGACCGGCCTCCTGCGCCCAGTTGGTGAGGATCGGCTCCGGTGGGCGTATGGCATAGTCGTGCCGGTTGGAGGTGCGCTTGAAGGCGCCCTCCTCGCCGAGGAAGGGCCGCGCGATGACCCGGCCGACCTTCATCTCGTGCAGCATCGGCGCCATGCGCTCGCAGAGGTCGAGCAACCGTTCGAGGCCGAAATGCGCTTCGTGCGCGGCGATCTGGAACACGCTGTCTGCCGAGGTGTAACAGATCGGCCAGCCGCTGCGGATGTGCTCGGCCCCGAAGCGGTCGAGCACCACCGTGCCCGAGCCGTGGCAATTGGCCAGCGTGCCCTCGGTGCCGGCAATCTCGCAGACCGCGTCGATCAGGGGCTGTGGAAAGGCTGGCTGTTGGTCGGGAAAATAATGCCAGTCCCACGGCACCGGCAGGCCGGCCAGCTCCCAGTGGCCCGAGGGCGTGTCCTTGCCTCTCGAGCTCTCGGTCGCGGCCCCCCAGCGTCCCCGCGGCACCGCCCCGAGCCCCGGCGGCAGGGTGCCGCTGGCAAGCTCCACCGCCCGGCCCAGCCCAAGCCCGTCAAGCACCGGCAGCGCGAGCGGGCCGCTGCGCCCGTCCTCGGCCTCGCCGTTCGCGCAGGCCTCGGCAATGTGCAGCAGCGTGTTGGCGCCGGTATCGGGCACGCCGTCGTTGAAATAGCTGTCGGCGTCCGGCGCGCCGCCGATGCCGACGCTGTCGATCACCACGAGAAACGCCCTCATCCGACGCGCTCCCGCACCAAGGGCCCGGGCTTTGCGGCCTCGCCTAGAGTGATCGCCGCCTGCACCACGCGCGCCGCCGCGTCGGCCTGATCCTCGCGCGCGGCGTGGACCCGCGCCAGCGGCGCGCCCTTCTCGACGCGCTCGCCGAGGCGCACCACGTCCGACAGGCCCACCGCAGGGTCAATCATGTCGGTCTCGACGGTGCGGCCGCCGCCCAGCCGGACCACTGCCAGCCCAAGCGCCTCGCCGTCGATGGCCGCCACGTGGCCGGCCTCGGGTGCCGGCACCTCGCGGATCACCGTGGCCTCGGGCAGGAAACGGCCCCAGGTCTCGACAAACTCCACCGGCCCGCCGAGGCCGTAGACCATCCGCCCCATGCGCTCCGCCGCTGCGCCGCTCTCCAGCGCCTCGCGCAGCCGTGCCTCGGGGCGATCGAATCCAGCGCCTTCGAGCAGCGCCGCGCCTAGCGCCAGCGTCAGATCAAAGAGCGGCCCCTTGTCGCGCCCGGTCAGCACACCCATCGCCGCGTCGACCTCGAGCGCGTTGCCGAGAGCCGGGGCGATGGGTTGGTTCATGTCGGTGACGAAGGCGGTGGTCGGGCAGCCGGCCGCGTTGGCGGTCGAGACCAGCGCCTCGGCCAGCCTGCGCGCCTCTGCATCGGTCTTCATGAAGGCGCCCGATCCCACCTTGACGTCGAGCACCAGCCCCTCGAGCCCCGCCGCGAGCTTCTTGGCAAGGATCGAGGAGGTGATCAGGTCGAGGCTCTCGACCGTGGCGGTGACGTCGCGCACCGCGTAGAGGCGGCGGTCCGCCGGGGCGATCGCAGCGCTCGCAGAGACGATGGCGCAGCCGGCCTCGCGCACCACCCGGTCGAAGCGCGCCTCGTCGGGGGCGACGACATAGCCGGGGATGGCGTCGAGCTTGTCGAGCGTGCCACCGGTATGGCCGAGCCCGCGGCCCGAGATCATCGGGACGTAGCAGCCGCAGGCGGCGAGCGCCGGTGCGAGGACCAGCGAGACGCAGTCGCCGATGCCGCCGGTGGAGTGCTTGTCGACAACCGGCCCGTCGAGATCCCAGCGCATGACATGGCCCGAGTCGCGCATCGCCAGCGTCAGCGCCACGCGGTTCTCCTCGGTCAGGCCGCGCAGGCAAATGCCCATGGCAAACGCGCCGGCCTGCGCATCGCTGACGCGGCCATCTGCGAGGCCGCGGGCGAACCAGCGCAGCCCCTCGGTGGCCGGCTCCTCGCCCCGTCTCAGGGCGGCAATCACCGTGCGCGCGTCCATCATGTGCGATCCATGTGGTCCGCACCGAAGGCGCCGGGCAGCAGCTCCGCCACGGTGGTCTCGAGCGTGCCGCCGTCGACCGTAGCCAGCGTCACCCGCGTGTCGCCCCTGGCGAACTCCGCCAGCTTCTGACGGCAGCCGCCGCAGGGCGGCACCGGGTGGGCGCTGTCTGCGATGACATAGGCTTCGACGATCTCGGTCTCGCCGGCCGCGACCATGGCGGCGATGGCCCCGGCCTCGGCGCAAGTGCCCTCGGGGTAGGCCACGTTCTCGACATTGCAGCCGGCATAGACTCTGCCGGAGGGCGCACGCAGCGCCGCCCCGACCTTGAAGCGCGAATAGGGCACGTAGGCGTTTTCGCGCACGTCGCGCGCGGCTTTCTCGAGATCCACGTCCCAGACTCCTTCCAGCATTACGGACCCTCATGTTTGCGAGCCGCCCTGCCCGATTGCAACCCTGCTCTGGCCTCCCTGACGCAACGCCCGGCCGCGATCCCCAGCCTGCCTCCGGCGGGAGTATTTTTGACGAAGAGAAGCCAGGGGCGCGGCGCTGCTGGCTTCTTTGGTTCAAAAATACCTCGGGGGTGAATTGGCGCACAGCGCCAAGAGGGGGCAGAGCCCCTGCCCCGCGCCCGAGACGGCGCCGCGCCCCCGAGGGCGAGGCAGGATCAGCCGCGCGCGCCTTTCGGCATCGGCGTGGTGCCGCGATTATAGGGCGTCCAGTCTTCGATGTCGGGATACCAGGCGCGACGCCAGGCCCGGACCTTGGGGTTCATGATGCGGCGCCAGAGCGGCGGCACCATCGCGGCCATGGTCATGATCGGATAGCCGTAGGGCAGCTGCGGCGCCTCGCTCTCCTGGTAGGTCTGCAGCAGCGGGAAGCGACGGTCGGGCTTGTAATGGTGATCCGAATGGCGCTGCAGGTTGATCAGCAGCCAGTTGGTCGCGGTATGGGCCGAGTTCCAGGAATGGTGCGGGCGCACGTGCTCGTAGCGGCCGCCGCCCAGGTGGCGGCGGGTCAGCGCGTAATGCTCGACATAGTTGGTGAGCTCCAGCTGCCAGATCGCCACGCCCGCCTGCACCACGAAGAACAGCAGCCCCGACCAGCCACCGAGCAGCACCGCCAGCGCCAGCATCGCGCCCTGCAGGGCGGCGTATTTCCAGAACGGGTTGCGCCTGTGCCACCACGGCAGCCCGCGCCGCGCCAGCAGGGCCGCCTCGGCGCGGAAGGCCGAGACCGGGCTTTCCCGAAGCACCCGCGGGTAAAAGCGGTGAAAGCCCTCGTTGTAGCGCGCCGTCACGGTGTCGCGCGGGGTACCGACCCAGGTGTGATGCACCAGCAAATGCTCGGAGCGGAAATGCGAGTAGAGCACCATCGCCAGCAGCCCGTCGCCCAAGTTGCGCTCGAGCCTGTTGCGCTGGTGCAGCAGCTCGTGGGCGTAGACGATGCCCACCGAGCCGGTCATCACCCCGGTGCCGAACATCACCCCGAAGCTCTCCCACCCGTTCAGGTGGTCCACGCCCGGCACATACCAGATCAACGAGATCAGCGTCAGGAACTGCACCGGCGCCCAGAGGATCACCCCGGCGCGGTACCAGATCAGATGCCGCTCCTCGGTCTGCGGGTCGGCATTCTCGGTGTTGAGGCCAAGCGCCGCGTCGAGCGCCGAGAACAGGTACCATGTCGCCAACGGAGGCAAGAGCACCCAGAGCCCGCCCTGCGCTGCGCCGAGCCAAACCAGCGGCGGCAGGATGTAGGTGAGCCAGAAGGGGGCGGCGGCCCCGATCCGGGCGATCTTGTCCGACGAGATCATGATGGGTCTCCGTTCCGCACGGGTCCTTTGCGCGTCTCGGGGCGAGACTAGCCCCCCGCCCGGGCAGCGTCACGGGGCAAGCGCGCGAAGACCCCGACAAAATCTCTGGGACCGGCCTTTCTGCCTCAGCCGCTCCGGGCCAGTTCGTAGGCCTTGCGCATCACCGTGGGCAGATCCTTGGGATCGAAATCCTCGGCCTCGACGAATTCTCCGCGCTCGGGCGGGCGGTCCATCGGCACCAGGGCCGTCTTGACCGTCAGTCGCAGATGGAAATGGGTGAAGGTGTGACGCGCCTCGGTATTGAGCGCCTTCCACTCGGCGGCGATCGGCGGCGCCTCCTCCGGCGCCTCGCCCCATTCGCTGCCGGGCCAGCCGAGCATCCCGCCCAGCAGGCCCTTGTCAGGGCGCCGCTCGAGCAGCCAGGCGCCATCGACGCGGCGCACCAGATAGGCGATGCCAAGCCGCGTCGGCTTGCGCTTCTTCGGGGCCTTCTTCGGCAGCTCGGCCATGGTGCCTGCCTCCCAGGCGGCGCAGGCGCTGCGCCACGGGCACAGGCCGCAGGCCGGGTTGCGCGGGCTGCAGATCGTGGCGCCGAGATCCATCACCGCCTGCGCGTAGCAGCCCGGGCGCTCCTGCGGCGTCAGCGCAGCGGCCATCTCGGTGAGGATCGGCTTGGCCTGCGGCAGCGGCGTGTGCTCGTCATGCAGCCGCGCCATCACCCGCTCGACATTGCCGTCGACCACGGTGGCCGGGATATTGAAGGCGATCGCCGCCACCGCCCCGGCGGTGTAAGGGCCAACGCCGGGCAGGCTCAGCAGTCCCTCGAGGCTTTGCGGGAAGGTGCCGCCGTGCTCTGCGGCGACCACGCGGGCGCATTTCAGCAGGTTGCGGGCACGGGCGTAGTAGCCCAGCCCCGCCCAGGCGGCCATCACGTCGGCATCCTCGGCCGCCGCGAGGTCGGAGACCGTCGGCCAGCGCGTGGTGAAGGCCTCGAAATAGGGCTTCACCGCCGGCACCGTGGTCTGCTGCAGCATGATTTCCGAGAGCCAGACCCGGTAGGGATCGGGGCGGATCCCTGCGGCGCGGGCACGCGGCCCGACACGCCACGGCAGGTCGCGGGCGTGGCGGTCGTACCAGTCGAGAAGATCCGCGGCGCGGGCGGGGTCACGCAAAACTGACATTCCCTTGATTGGATGATTCCGGGCTGGCGCCCGGTGGCGCGGTCACTAGAATAGTGCCGCAGAGAGGGATTCAAGATGCAACGGCGCAAGAGCACCACCAAGGGCTTCGCCCTGACCGCGGGCCTGCTGAAGCAGAACATCCGCAAGGCCAGCGAAAGCCGCGGCTTCGCGCAATCGCGTGTTCTCACCCATTGGGAAGAGATCGCCGGCGCCGACATGGCCGCGATTTCGCGCCCTGTCGAGATCGGATACAGCCGCGGCGGGCTCGGCGCCACGCTCACCCTGCTCACCACCGGCGCCAACGCGCCGCTTCTGGAGATGCGCAAGGAAGAGCTGCGCGAGCGGGTCAACGCGATCTACGGCTACAACGCCATCGCCCGCATCCGCGTCACCCAGACCGCCGCAACCGGTTTCTCCGAGGGCCGCGTCGCCTTCGAGCACCGTGCCAGGGAACAGGCCAAGCCAGCCCCCTCGCCCGAGACCCGCGCCGAGGTGCATCGCGCCACCGAGGGTGTCGGAGATGAAGGCCTGCGCGCCGCACTTGATCGTTTGGGTGCAAACGTCATAACCAAGTCACATCGCTGAGGCCCGCAGAGGGCTGTCGCAGAAAGAAGGAAGTCTCATGAAGCGTATCCTGACCACCGTCGCGCTGGCCGCTACCATCGCCGCAGGCGGCAGCTGGGTTCTGAACCCCACCGCCCAGCCCCCGATCGGCGCCGCCGGCGCGCAGGAGGCCACGGTGACCGACATGACCCTCGGACAGGCCGACGCGCCGGTCGAGATCATCGAATACGGCTCCTTCACCTGCCCGCACTGCGCCACCTTCGAGCAGGAGGTCTTCCCGCAGCTCAAGGAAGACTACATCGACACCGGCAAGGTCAAGTTCACCTTCCGCGAGGCCTATTTCAACAAGTACGACATGTGGGCCTCGCTGATGGCGCGCTGCGGCGGCGAAATGAAGTATTTCGGCATCGTCGACATGATCTACGAGACCCAGAACGAATGGGCCCGTCAGAGCACCGAGGCTGGCGTCGCCGACGCGATCCGCAAGATGGGCCTGCAGGCCGGCATCGGCCAGGAGCAGCTCGACGCCTGCATGCAGGACGGCGAGACGCTGAAGGCGCTCGTCGGCTGGTACCAGCAGAACGTCGAGGAAGACGGCTTCAACTCGACCCCGTCCTTCATGATCGACGGCGAACTGCACACCAACATGCCCTACGACGAGTTCGTGGAAATCCTCGACGAGCGTGTCGAAGCCGCGCAATGACCTCTGCACCACGTGGCCCCCTCGAGGGGGTGAAGGTCATTGAACTGGCCCGAATTCTGGCCGGCCCCTGGGCCGGTCAGATTCTGAGCGACCTCGGCGCCGAGGTCATCAAGATCGAAGCGTCGCGCGGCGACGACACCCGCAAGTGGGGCCCGCCGTTCATCGACCGCGAGGACGAGCGCTCGGCGGCCTATTTCCACTGCTGCAACCGGGGCAAGCACTCGGTGGTGGTGGACATCTCCACGCCCGAGGGGCAGGCCCAGGTGCGCGAGCTGGTGGCCGAGGCGGATATCCTGATCGAGAATTTCAAGGTCGGCGGGCTTGCCAAGTACGGGCTCGACTTCGCGTCGCTGGCGCAAGTGAATCCCGGGCTGATCTACTGCTCGATCACCGGCTTCGGGCAGGATGGTCCCTACGCGCATCGCGCGGGGTATGACTACATCATCCAGGGCATGTCGGGCTTCATGTCGATCACCGGCAATCCGGAGGGTCAGCCGCAGCGCACGGGCGTTGCGATCACCGACCTGTTCACCGGGCTCTACTCGGTGTCGGGCATCCTCGCGGCGCTGCACCAGAAGCAGCGCACCGGCAAGGGCCAGCATATCGACATGGCGCTGCTCGATTGCGCCGTGGCGGCAACCGCGAACCAGGCGATGAACTATCTCGCCACCGGCGAGGCGCCGGGGCGGACCGGGAACTATCACCCCAACCTCACGCCCTATCAGGTGTTCGACTGTTCCGACGGCTACATCATCATCGCCACCGGGAACGATCCGCAATACCAGCGGCTGTGCCGGCTGCTCGGGCTCGACGATCTGGCCGAGCACCCCGATTACCTGACCAATGCCGACCGCATCGCCAACCGCGCCTCGCTCGAGGCGCATCTGATGGCCGAGACCGGCAAGTGGACCAAGGTCGAGCTGCTGTCGGGCTGCGAGCGCGAGGGCATCCCGGCGGGGCCGATCAACGACCTGTCCGAGGTCATGGCCGATCCGCAGGTGCAGGCGCGCGGCATGCAGATCTCGCCCGAGGGCGTGCCCGGCGTCCGCTCACCGTTCAAGTTCTCGGACGCGGACCTGTGTCTGGACAGGGCCTCGCCGAAACTCGGCGAAGGCTGACCCTTCCGCACCGGCCGCGCCTCGGGGCGGCCGGTGGCACCCGGCTCAGAGCTCGATGGTGCCGAGCACGCTGTTTTGCGGCAGGCGGGCCACCTCGACACCGCCCTCGACGCGGCGAAGATTGTAGCCGTAGCCTCGCATCCGGAACCGCCATTCGGCCTCGGTCAGGCTCTTGGCCCGCTCGTTGATCAGGAAATCCCGAACGTCATTCATGTCTTCGGTCAGCTTGTTCTCGGCAAACATGCCACTCTCCAATACGCCAGTCTCCGGGCTCAGGCTGCGGGCAGATTGGGGCGCGAATGCGGAAGCGCTGCGAAGTTTTCTGGAATTGGAAACGCTGCGTTTCCAACCGCCTGCTCAGCTCTGCGCTTCCGGACCTGCCGGCGCGACCCGGCGCTTCAGCACAGCCTCGCGCCAGGTGATGAACAGCACCGCGCCCATGATGATCGCACCGCCCATGACGACCCATGGATCGACCGGCTCCGCGAAGAACAGCGCTCCCACCAGCACCGACCAGACAAGCTGAAGGAAGGTCACCGGCTGGGTGACCGTCACCGGCGCGGCTGCGAAGGCCAACGTCATCGCGTAGTGGCCGCCGGTGGCGAAGCAGGCGACGAGGAACAGGATGCCGAGATCGCCCCAGGACGGCGTCACCCAGACATTCAGCGCGAAGGGGAACAGCCCGATGGTGACGGTGATCGACAGCAGCGCCACCACCACGGCGGCGCTCATCTCGCCCGAGATGATCTTGGCGATCAGGTAGGACACCGAGAACAGCAGCGCCGTCCCCAGCATGGCGAAATGGCCGGGATCAAGCTCGCGGAAGCCCGGGCGCAGGATCAGCAGCGCGCCCCCCAGCGCCACGACGATGGCCATGATGCGGCGCATCGCGAGCCGCTCACCCAGCACGAAGACCGCGAGGATGGTGACGTAGACCGGCGTGAGGTAGTTCATCGCCGTGACTTCGGCGATCGGAATGCGGGTCATGGCAAAGAACCAGCAGATCACGCCCGCGGTCTGCGCCGCCCCGCGCAGCGTCACCAGCCCGAGTTGGCGCTTGGACAGCCGCAGCGCGGCCAGGCTGCGCCAGGCCGGCAGTAGGAAGACAAGCCCGAAGACATAGCGCAGAAAGGCCGATTCCGCCGCCGGGACGCGCCCGGCCAGCAGCTTGACCAGCGCCGTGACGCCGACGAAGCACAGGCCGGTGACGACCATCCAGAGAATACCCCGGACCGGGGCGGAAACAGCGCTCATGCGATGGTGTTAGACCACGAACAATCTCTCGAAAAGCGGAAAGCTCGCAATGAGGCTGTCCATGCCGCCAAGGATCAGCTTGGTGGCGAGCGTCCACATCACCACCGCCATGCCGAGATCGAGCAGCTGCCACGCCCGCGGGCGGGCAAAGACCGGCGCCAGCGCCCGCGCCCCGTATCCGAGCAGGAAGAAGAACACGAAGGAGGAGGTCACCGCGCCCAGCCCGAAGAGCGCCGGCTGCGCGTATTGCGACGAGATCGCCCCCAGCAGCATCACCGTATCGAGATAGACATGCGGGTTGAGCCAGGTGAAGGCGAGACAGGTGAGCACCGCGCCGCGCAGGCTCAGCGCCGCCTTGCCCGCTCCCATCGCGGCCCCGCCGCGCCAGGCCGAGCGCAGGCTGCGCGCCCCGTACCACGCAAGGAAAGCCGCACCGAAGAGCCGCATGGCCGGTTCCAGCCCCGGCACCGCCTCGGTCAGCACCCCGAAGCCTACGACCCCGGCCGTGATCAGCACCGCGTCGGAGACCGCGCAGATCAGGCAGACCGGCAGCACATGCGCCCGCATCAGCCCCTGCCGCAGCACGAAGGCGTTCTGCGCCCCGATCGCAAGGATCATCGAAAACCCGAGCGCGAAGCCCGCCACTGCCGCCTGCATGTCTTTGTCTTTCCCCTTCTGATCCGTCCCGCCTGCTAGCACGGGCTCAAAGCAACAGCCTAGTTAAAGAAATTTAGTTCTGATAAGTGCTGCTAATGTCGTTCGACCCTTCGCAACTGGCCGCGCTCGACGCGGTGCTCCGGCTTGGCAGCTTCGACGCCGCCGCTGCCGAGCTGTACGTCACGCCCTCGGCGATCTCGCAGCGCATCAAGGCGCTCGAGGACCGGGTCGGCGGCGCGCTTGTGGTGCGCGCCGCGCCCTGCATCGCCACCCCGGCCGGGGCGCGTCTGGCCCGCCACGCCGGCGAGGTGCAGTTACTCGAGGCGGCACTGGCGCGCGATCTCGAGCTGCCCGGCACCCCGGCGCGGCTGCGCCTCGCGATCAACGCCGACAGCCTCTCGACATGGTTCCTGCCCGCGCTGATCGGGCACGACCTGCTCTTCGATATCGCGGTGGACGACGAATCCCACTCCGCCGACTGGCTGCGCCGGGGCGAGGTCTCGGCGGCGATCACCGCCCATGCCCGCCCGGTGCAGGGCTGCGACGCCTACGCACTCGGCAATATGCGCTACGTCGCGACCTGCGCACCCGGCTTCTACGAAAGGTTCTTTGCGGAGGGCGTCACGACCGAGGCTTTCGCCCGCGCGCCAATGCTTCAGTTCAATGCCAAGGATGCGCTGCAGCACGACTGGCTGCGCCGGATCACCGGGCAGGCGCCGACCCCGCCGCTGCACCGGTTGCCCTCGTCGCAAGGCTTCGTCGATGCCGCGAGGCTCGGGCTGGGCTGGGGGCTCAACCCCGAGCCCATGGTGCGCGAGGATCTAACGCAGGGGAGGCTGATCGCGCTGAGGCCCAATCAGCCGCAGGAGGTGGCGCTGCACTGGCAGGTCAACCGGCTGGTGGCGGGTGCGGTCACGGGGCTCACCGCCGCCGTGCGCCGCGCCGCCAGCACCGCGCTTGTGCCAGTCTAGTCGGCAGCCTTTTCGACCTCGTCCAGCCCCATCGCGATGACCCCGCCAAGGGCACTCAGTGCCGCAAAACCCGCCAGCGCCGCGATCGGACCGATCCACGCCAGCGCGCCGCCGAAGGCCCCCGATAGCAGCAGCAGCCCGCCGATCAGGGTGTTGGCCAGTGCCGCGTATCGCGCGCGGGCCTCCTCGGGGGCCATGTCGACAAGGTAGGTCGAGCGCCCCTGACGCACGCCGTGATAGGCGATCATCAGTGCAAAGAGCAGCAGAGGCGTCACCCAGATTGCCGCGCCCGCCACACCGGTCAGCCCCGCCAGCACAGCCAGCGCCATCGCCACTGCGCCGGCAAAGCCGGAATACATCAGCACCCGCCGCGACGAGCGGTCCGAGAGCCGCCCCCAGGCATAGGAACTGACGAAGGAGGCCGCCGCCGAGGCGAGCACCAGTGCGCCCAGCTTCTGCAGTGCCCCCTCGCCGGTGTCGAGCAGCACGATATAGGGTGGTGCGAGCGCCGTCGCGGTGAGCGCCCCGCGTGCATAGACGAAGCGGCGGAACTGACCGTCCTTTCGGAACGGAGACAGATCGATCGCCGGGGCGTCGCCCTCCGCCTCCGAGGGCGCTTCCTCGAGCGTCGAGAACAGGGCCGCGGCGGCGAACCACAGCAGCGCCGCAAGCCCCACCGCGAGTGCCAACGGCGTCACGTCCTGCAACAGTCCGGTCATCAGCAGCAGCGCGAAAAGGATCACCCCCGCCGAAGCGACCGAGGCGGCGGTTCCGGTCACCGCGCCGCGCCGGGTCTTCTCGACGGTCTTTCCGAGAATGTCCTTGAAGCTCACCGAACAGGCCGCGCGCGACAGCGCGAGGACGGCCAGCAGACTGCAAAGCGCCAGCCCCGCGGCCCAGCCCTGCAGCGTGAAGGCCACCGCGACCATGCCGGCGGCGGCGATCCCCTGCCCCAGCGAGCCGAAGACCCACGCCCATTTGCGGTGTCGCAGCGCCTCGACACGGTGCGCCAGCAGCATTTGCGGCAGCAGCGCCCCGGCCTCGCGGATCGGCACCAGCAGCCCCACGAGGACCGCCGGCGCGCCCAGCGCCTGCGCCAGCCATGTCAGCACCAGTTTGGGATTGATCAGACCATCGGCGAGCTTGGTCATCGACAGCGACACCACGTGCCGCAGACCGTTGCGCGCCTCTTCCGCCGGCACATCGCCATCGGCTTCGCTCAGCGCCGCGAAGGCGCGGCCCGCCAGTTTCCCGTCCATCTGTCCCTCACCTTGCATCCCGCTGGGTCGCGGAACAACGCGGAAGGCCCCGGATCGGTTCCGATCCGGGGCCCACGTGAAACACCTCGGCCGAGCGTCAGAGCAGGCCTTGGCGAAGGCTTGGCGAAAGGCGTCAGTCGTTGGCGGCGGGGGCCGTTTCCATCTGCGTCGTGCCGGCCTCGGTCTCGGTGGCGGCGGCAGGCTCGGTCGTCGCGGCAGCGGGATCGCTCTCGTCTGCCGAGGCAAAGACCCATGCCAGCCAGACGATCAGGAGCAGCGCCACGAACCCGAGCCCGAACCAGATGCCCCCGAGCGGGCCCTTGTGCTGTTTCTTCTGCGTCTTGATGTTGGTGTCGGGTGCCGACATGACAAAGCTCCTCACTTGCAAATTTTCGTGCCACACGGTTGTGGCGCCTGACTTGCGGACCTAACACTTTTCCATCGGGCGCAGTTCCTGCGCCACCCCTGCCGACAGGATGAGACCGCATGAAAGACGCAAGCCCGCAGACGATTTACCTCAGCGATTACACGCCCTTCGGCTGGCAGGTCGCGGATGTTCACCTGACCGTGAAGCTCGCCCCGAAAGCCACGCGGGTGGTCTCGCGCATCCATTTCCAGCCCAATCCGAACGCCCCCGCGCAGGACTTCTTCCTGCACGGCGAAGAGCTCAAGCTGATCCGCGCCGCCATCGACGGCACCGAGGTCACCCCTGAGCTGACGCCTCAGGGCCTGCGCTGCGACGTGCCTTCCGGCCCCTTCCTGTGGGAGACCGAGGTCGAGATCGCCCCGGCCGAGAATACCGCGCTCGAGGGGCTCTACATGTCGAACGGCATGTATTGCACCCAGTGCGAGGCCGAGGGCTTCCGCAAGATCACCTACTACCCCGACCGCCCCGACGTGATGGCGACTTTCACCGTCCGCATCGAGGGAGACACGCCGGTCAAGCTCTCGAACGGCAACCCCACCGACAGCGGCGAAGGCTGGGCCGAGTGGCATGACCCGTGGCCCAAGCCCGCCTATCTCTTTGCGCTGGTGGCCGGCGATCTGGTCAACCACCCCGGCGCGTTCACCACGATGTCCGGCAAGGAGGTCGAGCTCAACATCTGGGTGCGCCCCGGCGACGAGGGCAAATGCGCCTTCGGGATGGAGGCGCTCAAGGCCTCGATGACATGGGATGAAGAGGTCTATGGCCGGGAATACGATCTCGACATCTTCAACATCGTTGCGGTCGACGATTTCAACATGGGCGCGATGGAGAACAAGGGGCTGAACATCTTCAACTCCTCCTGCGTCTTGGCCTCGCCGGAAACCTCGACCGACGCCAATTTCGAGCGCATCGAGGCGATCATCGCGCATGAGTATTTCCACAACTGGACCGGCAACCGCATCACCTGCCGCGACTGGTTCCAGCTTTGCCTGAAGGAGGGTCTGACGGTCTATCGCGACAGTCAGTTCACCTCCGACATGCGCTCCGCCGAGGTCAAGCGGATCTCCGACGTGATCGACCTGCGCGCCCGCCAGTTCCCCGAGGATCAGGGCCCCCTGTCGCACCCGGTGCGCCCCGAGAGCTTCCAGGAGATCAACAACTTCTACACCGCCACGGTCTACGAGAAGGGTGCCGAGGTGATCGGGATGCTCAAGCGGCTGGTGGGGGACGAGGCCTATGCAAAGGCGCTGGATCTCTATTTCGAGCGTCACGATGGCGATGCCGCCACCATCGAGGACTGGCTCAAGGTGTTCGAGGATGCCACCGGGCGCGACCTGTCGCAGTTCAAGCGCTGGTATTCGCAATCGGGCACGCCGCACCTGACGGTCTCGGAAAGCTATTCCGACGGCACCTTCACCCTGACCTTCAAACAGGACACGCCCCCCACCCCGGGCCAGCCCGAGAAGGCGCCGCAGGTGCTGCCCATCGCAGTGGGTCTGCTCAACCCCAATGGCGACGAGGTGGTGCCGACCACCGTGCTTGAGATGACAGACGCCGAGCAGAGCTTCCGTTTCGAGGGGCTGAGCGCAAAGCCCGTGGCCTCGATCCTGCGCGGCTTCTCGGCGCCGGTGGTGCTCGACCGCGAGACCTCGGCGGAGGAAAAGCGCTTCCTGCTGGCGCATGACACCGACGCCTTCAACCGCTGGGAGGCGAGCCGCGATCTTGCCCGGGGCTGCCTCTTCGCCATGGTAACCGAGGGCGCCGGGCCCGACATGGCGTGGATCGACGCGCTTGAACAAGTGATCCGCGACGGCGACCTCGATCCGGCCTTCCGGGCGCTGATGCTGTCGCTGCCGACCCAGTCGGAGCTGGCGCAGATGCTGCACGCCAAGGGCGTCACTCCCGACCCCGACGCGATCCATGCCGCCGCCGAGACCCTGCGCAACGCCATGGCCGAGCGCTGGTCGTCGCTGCTGCCCGAGCTGATGGCGGCGACCCGCGTCACGGACCGCTACAGCCCCGACGCCAAGCAGTCCGGCAAGCGGGCGCTCGGCAATGCGGTCCTGTCGCTGCAGACCCGTCTCGATGGCGGCAAGGCCGCACAGGCGCAGTTCGACGCCGCGGACAACATGACCATGCAGCTGAGCGCGCTGTCCTGCCTGATCTCAGCCGGCGCCGAGGACGCGGCGCTCGCAGCCTTCGAGCGGCAGTGGAAGGACGACCGGCTGGTGATGGACAAGTGGTTCGCGCTGCAGGTCGCCGCCACCAAGCCCGAGACCGCCGCGCCCCGCGCCGAGGCGCTGACCAAGCGGCCCGATTTCGACTGGAAGAACCCCAACCGCTTCCGCGCGGTGATGGGCTCGCTGGCGATGAACCATGCCGGCTTCCACGCCAAGGACGGCAGCGGCTACCGGCTGCTGGCCGAGTGGCTGATCAAGCTCGACGGCAAGAACCCGCAGACGGCGGCGCGCATGTGCTCGGTGTTCCAGACCTGGACACGCTACGACGCCGGGCGACAGGCGCTGATGAAGGCCGAGCTCGAGCGCATCGCCGCCAAGCCTGACCTGTCGCGCGACGTGTCGGAGATGGTGGGCCGCCTGCTGTCCTGAACGAGGACCGGCACGCGACCAAAAAAAGGGGGCCGCTTGGCCCCCTTCTTCTGCGCATCGCTGCGCGCTCGACAGGTTCGCGCCGCAGCGCTGGTTGTCTTGATTATTGCACCACAGCTTCCTGTGCCGGGGACATCCCCGAGGTTGCGATGATCGGATCCTGCGTCGGGCGCAGGATGGCGCCGTCCACGCTCAGGGCGATCACGCCGTCATTTGCGGGCAGCTTCGCCATGATCTCGTCCTCACCCCAGCTGTCCGGGCGCGCCACCGGCTTCAGCGAGCGCGGCAGGCCGGCGCAATAGGGCTGCGCACGGGTCCATGCGATCATGTCCTCGCGCTTCTTGCGCGAATGGAACGGGCCCCAGTCGGCGGCGACGCCGCGCATGTTCTGGCTCACCACGCCGTCGCGCTTCACCGTCTTGGCCATGATGCGCAGGCCGCAGGTGAGGTTGAGATGCGGGTCCTTGAGCTCGGCCCCGCTTCCGGCCTGGCAATCGTAGAGCCGCGCCGTCGAGGGCAGGATCTGCAGCAGGCCGTACCACAAGCCGCCGCCACCGACGGCGGTCGGACGATAGGTGCTCTCGTGCTTGGCCAGCGCCGAAACCAGCCCGATCCAGAACGCCTCGCGATCCTCGCGGCCGGCGCTCGGATAGGCCGGGCACCAGGTGGCGATGTCCTCGGGGACGATCCCGGGCAGGTTGCTCGCCGGTCCGCGCAGCGCCGACAGCGCCGCCAGCGACCAGGTGCCGCGCTCGCCGGAGGTGCCCCAGCGCGCTTCGGGGATCGTCATGGTCCGCTCTTGCGGGCGTACGGAGTGGACGACGGCCTGGAGAGAGTATCCGGGCGGCATCGGGGCGGGTTCTGACCAGACGGCGCTTGCGAAGAACAGGGCCGACAGAACTGTGAGAAGACGTGGCAGCATGACCGGAGAATTGCCACAGGGTGTGGGTTCGGTAAAGCGCGGCTCGCCCCAAGGCTGCAGGCGGTCGCACCCAAACCGTCGAAGGCCCCGTTAACCCTTTGGGAGTCAACGTGGTAGCGGACGAAGAAACGTCGGCGGAATGCCGCCGCCTCAACCCGCTCCTGCCCTCAATGTGCCCGATTCCCCAAACATGTTGCGCGCATGTCAGACATCGCCCGCCCCGCATTGCTCCTCCGTTTTGCCCGCGCCGTGCTGTCACGGAAGCGGCTCCGGCCGCGTCCTGTCGGCGCCACGGTGGCGCCTGCCGGTGAGACCGAGCGCCCTGCCACCGTCGAACCCGCGAAGATCCACATCCCCCTGCGCGAAAGCTCGCCCGACGCTTCGGATTGCGAGAGCCTGCGCCTGGCCGGGCGCTACCTCGCGCGGCAGGAAGACTGGGAGACATTGGCCGAACGGCTGCGCGAGGCCGATACTGGCCGCGCGGCGACGTGCGGCGGCATGCCCGTCGCCCGGCTGCTCGCCGAGGGGGCCTGCTCGGACGTCGTCGAGACCGCGCTCGCCGCCGTCACGGGAAACGATGCCACGACGGCGCGGCAGACGCTGTACTGCCTGCATGACGCCGTCGACGGGCTGGCAGAGTCCGCGTGGCTCTCCTATGCCGTCGCACAAGCCCATCTGACCGTGGCCGAGGCGTGGGAGGCCGTCCCGGCGAGCGGCGACGCCCTGACACTGCGCCGCGACGCGCGCTCGCAGCACCTCGAGACCGCGGCGCGACTGATCGCGCCGTTTCATCCGCTGGAGTTCGATTCGCCGGCCATCGCCGCGCTGCGCTGCGCCCTGCTCGAACTCGATCCGCGCCCGAGCCGCCGGGTGATCGACGAGTACGAGGACCTGATCGACCTCGATCCCGCCTGCCCCGCCCACATGCGCGCGCTCGGCCGGGACCTGATGCCGACCCGTTTCGGAAACTGGGACCGGCTCGAACTCGAGGCCCGACGCACCGCCGGGCGCACCGCCGATATCTGGGGGGCCGGCGGCTATGTCTGGGTCTGGTTCGACGCGCTCGCAAGCGGCCAGCTGCGTGGCTTCGCCCATGTCGATGCGGAACTCTTCACCGAGGGCCTGCACGACATCCTCACCCGCCGTCCCGACCAGCACACCGCCAATCTTCTCGCGGCCTTCTGCGGCATGAGCCTCTCGGGCGCGTCGGAGCCCAGCAGCGCCCGGGCCCGGATCAGCGGCTGCTTCGGCTGGATCGTCGAGGACCACCTGCGCGAGATCCATCCCGCGCTCTGGGCCAACGCCCGGGCCTTCGCCGGCAAGACCGACGCCAGCGATCGCCTGCGCCTCGGCGAGAGCCGCGCCCGCTCGGCGCTGGCTGAGCATTTCGCCCATCAATTGCGCCTCGGGCGCGAGGTCCGCTTCACCGAGGCCGGTGTCACGCTGTCTCCGTCGCCCTGCGCCGCCAGCGCTCTTGCTCCCTCTGCCGCTCTGGCGTATCCCCGTCGCGAATTGCGAGACGAGGATACGCCATGCTTGACCTGAGCTTCGAGCCCCCCAAACCCAAGGTCATCGCCGGGGCGAAATACGACTGGGAACTGGTGATCGGCATGGAGGTCCATGCGCAGGTCTCTTCCGAGGCCAAGCTGTTCTCGGGGGCCTCCACCAAGTTCGGCGCCGAGCCGAACTCGAACGTGGCCTTCGTGGACGCGGCGATGCCGGGCATGCTGCCGGTGATCAACGAATACTGCGTCGAGCAGGCGGTGCGCACCGGGCTCGGCCTGAAGGCCGAAATCAACCTGAAATCCGCCTTCGACCGCAAGAACTACTTCTACCCGGACCTGCCGCAGGGCTACCAGATCAGCCAGCTCTACCACCCGATCGTGGGCGAGGGCGAGGTGATCGTCGACATGGAGCCGGGCATCGCCCGCCTCGTGCGGATCGAGCGCATCCACATCGAACAGGACGCAGGCAAGTCGATCCACGACATGGATCCGAACATGTCCTTCGTCGACCTCAACCGCACCGGCGTGGCACTGATGGAGATCGTCTCGCGCCCCGACATCCGCGGCCCCGAGGAAGCGGCGGCCTACGTGTCGAAGCTGCGCCAGATCCTGCGCTATCTTGGCACCTGCGACGGCAACATGCAGAACGGCAACCTGCGCGCCGACGTGAACGTCTCGGTCTGCCGCCCGGGCCAGTACGAGAAATACCAGGAAACGCAGGACTTCTCGCATCTCGGCACCCGCTGCGAGATCAAGAACATGAACTCCATGCGCTTCATCCAGCAGGCCATCGACTACGAGGCGAAGCGCCAGATCGCCATCCTCGAGGCCGGCGGCTCGATCGACCAGGAAACCCGTCTCTACGATCCGGACAAGGGCGAGACGCGCTCGATGCGCTCCAAGGAAGAAGCGCATGATTACCGCTACTTCCCCGATCCCGACCTGCTGCCGCTCGAGATCGAGCAGGCCTGGGTCGATGACATCGCCGGCTCCCTGCCCGAACTGCCCGACGAGAAGAAGGCGCGCTTCGTCAAGGAGTTCGGCCTGTCCGAGTATGACGCCAGCGTGCTGACCGCCGAGGTCGCCAACGCCGCCTTCTTCGAGAAGGTCGCGGGCGACGCCGGCGACGGCAAGCTCGCCGCCAACTGGGTGATCAACGAGCTCTTCGGCCGGCTGAAGAAGGAAGGCCACGAGATCACCGAGAGCCCGGTCTCCCCGGCGCAGCTCGCCGGCATCGTGCGGCTGATCAAGTCGGATGCGATCTCGGGCAAGATCGCCAAGGACCTGTTCGAGATCGTCTACACCGAGGGCGGCGACCCGGAGCAGATCGTCGAAGAGCGCGGCATGAAGCAGGTGACCGACACCGGCGCCATCGAGACCGCGGTCGACGAGATCATCGCCGCCAATCCGGCGCAGGTCGAGAAGGCCAAGCAGAACCCCAAGCTCGCGGGCTGGTTCGTGGGCCAGGTGATGAAGGCCACCGGCGGCAAGGCCAACCCCAAGGCGGTGAACGAGATCGTCGCGAAGAAACTGGCCCAGTAAGCGCCACCTTCCGCTCAGAACAGAAAACGCCCGGACGGAGATCCCCGTCCGGGCGTTTTGTTTTCACCGGAGCCAAGATTTTTTGCTAAAAATCTTGGCCCGTCCCTGTCCTTGGCGCTCAGGCTGCGCGACGGCGCGGACGACGACGCCGCTGGCCCTGGCCACCGCCGGGCTTGCCGGCGCCCTGCGGCTTGCCACCGCCGAAGCCACCACGGCCCCGGCCGCCGCCACCACCGCCGCCGCCACCGCGACGACGGCGCGGGCCGCCCTCGGTCAGCTCGGTCGGCGCGTCACCGGAAGCGACGGGGATGTCGATCTTCATCAGCTTCTGGATCTGGCGCAGCAGGTCCGCCTCGTCCGGCGCGCAGAAGGCGATGGCCTCCCCTTCGCGGCCAGCCCGCGCGGTGCGGCCGATGCGGTGCACGTAGTTGTCCGGCACTTCCGGCAGGTCGTAGTTGACGACGTAGGCCACGCCGGGAATGTCGATGCCGCGGGCCGCCACGTCGGTGGCGACGAGCACGTTGATGTCGCCGTCGCGGAACGCCTTGATGGCGCGGTCGCGCTGGCCTTGGCTCTTGTTGCCGTGGATCGAGGCGGCGTTGTAGCCATCGGCCACCAGCCCCTTCATCAGCCGCTCGGCACCGTGCTTGGTGCGGGCGAAGACCAGCGTCAGCGACTCGTCATCGCGGCCCAGAACCTCGCGCAGCTTCGACGGCTTGCCGGCCTTGTCGACGAAATGCACCGACTGGGTGATCTTGTCGGCGGCCTTGCCCGGGGGCGAGACCTGCACCCGGCGCGGGTTGGTGAGGTAGGCGGAGGAGAGCTCTTCCATCTGCTTCGGCATGGTGGCCGAGAACAGCATGGTCTGGCGCGGCGTGCCGAGCTGCGGCGCAATGCGGCGCAGCGCGTGGATGAAGCCCATGTCGAGCATCTGGTCGGCCTCGTCGAGCACCAGCTGGCGCACGGTGGACAGGTCCACCGCCTTGCGGTCCATCAGGTCGATGAGACGGCCCGGCGTGGCGACAAGGATGTCGGTGCCGCGGCTGAGGAAGTTGATCTGGCGGTTGATCGACTGGCCGCCGACCACGGTGCCGACGCGCAGCTTGGTGCCGTCGGTGAGCTGACGCAGGCTGTCGGCGATCTGGTTGACCAGCTCGCGGGTCGGCGCCAGCACCAGCGCCTTGACGGTCTTGGGCGCCGGCTTGCCGGGCTGGGCCAGCAGGCCATCGATCAGCGGCAGGCCGAAGGCCAGCGTCTTGCCGGTGCCGGTCTGGGCGAGGCCGAGCACGTCGTGCCCCTCGAGCGCCAGCGGAATGGCTTGGTTCTGGATCGGGGTCGGCTCGGAAAAGCCATTGCGCTTCAGGGCTTCGGAGAGGGTCGGCGCAAGGCCGAGCATGTCGAAATCGAACAAGAGATATCCTTTGTCGGGCCGCACGGCCCTTCCTCGGGCACGGATACGGCGTACGAACCTGCCGCCCGGGACGGGCGACATGGTCAGGGTGCGGCGCGGCCTCGGGACAGGCGGGCGTATCCCGCGCCATCCGGCCGTCGCATCGAGAACCCTGCGTGATGGGGAAATCGGTATTGGCAACGCTGATGCGCCCGACAGGGAGGGATCCTCCCGCCCAATGGCGCGGCTAGCTCACGCGGCAGCGCAGCGTTACCGTCCCAAATGGGGCTTTGCGCCCCATCTGTCAAGCTTTGTCAGGACACGAGGCCGGGAAAGCCGAACCCGCGCTCGAGCACTTCGCCCGCGTCGCAGAGCACGTCCTCGCGCCACGGCGCGCCGATCAGGTGCACGCCAGAGGGCACGGTGTCGACCACACCCGAGGCCACGGCGATGCCCGGCAGGCCCAGCGCCGGGAAGGCGATCTGGGGCAGCTGCGCCTCCCAGAGCCGGGCCACCGCGTCGCCACCTTCAAGGTCGGCATCCTGCTTGAACGGCAGCTCCGCCGAAACCGGCATCAGCACCACCGGGTAGTCCTGCAGGAAGTGGCGCCAGTGCCGGGCCAACGTGGCGCGGCGCTGGAACACCTCGCCAAAACGCTTGGCGTCGATGGCCTCGGCGCGGGGCGCGTAGTGCTCGAGCAGCGCGATGGCACCGGGATCGCCCTCTTCATGCGCCATGCGCAGCTTGGTGGCGTGATCGTCCGAGAGCCACAGGTCGATCTGCAGCTCCACCGCCTCGCGGATTTCCGGCACCTCGGCAGGCTCGTCGACCTGCCAGCCGGCGGCGCGGAAAATCGCCGCGGCGCGGTCGAGATCCTCTAGGATGCGCGGATCGGTGTCGATGCCGCCCGGGCGCTTCACCAGCGCCACGCGGCGGCGGTAGGTCGGGCCGACCAGCGGCACCGGGGCGCTCCAGACATCCTCGGGCGCGTAGCCCGCCATGCCCTCGAGCCCCAGCCGCAGGTCGTCGACCCGGCGCGCCAGCGGGCCCGAAACCGCCATCAGCTGCGGCCCCACGCCGCGATCGCCGGAAGAGGCGTTGAACATCGGCACGCGGCCCAGCGTCGGGCGCAGCCCCTGCACGCCGCAGGCATAAGCCGGATAGCGGATCGAGCCCGCGATGTCGGTGCCGTGGCCGATATGGCCCATGCCGGTCGCCACCGCAGCCCCTGCTCCGCCCGACGAGCCGCCGGCGGTCAGCGTGTCATTGTGGGGGTTCTTGGTGTCGCCGTAGAAGTTATTGGTGGAGAACCAGCGATAAGAGAAGGCCGGCGTGTTGGTCCGCCCGATGACGATGGCGTCCTTCTCGCGCAGGTGGCGCAGGAAGGGCGCGTCCTCGGTCGCCATCACGTCCTTGAAGATGCGGCAGCTGTTGGTCGAGGCATAGCCCGCCTGATCCGAGAGCACCTTGATGGTCACCGGCACGCCCGCCAGCGCCCCCACCGCCTCGCCCTTGGCGATGCGCGCGTCAAGCGCCTCGGCCTCGGCCATGGCGTCGGCGCCGCAGTCCTGGATGATCGCGTTCACCTGCGGGTTCATTTTGGCGACGCGGTCAAGCGTATCGCGGATGACGGAGCTGGCAGAGAGCGCGCCCGAGCGGACGCGGGCCGCGAGTTCGCGGGCGGAGAGGTCGTTGGGATCGGTGGTCATGGCGTCCTGCGGGGAGAAGAGGAGAGGATCAGGCGGGAACGAGCGCGCGCATCCGGTCGCGGATGCCGCGCACGACAAAGGTGGCCTCGGGGATCGACGCCACATGCGGGGTGATGAGCACCTTGGGATGGCCCCAGAGCGGGCTCTCTGCCGGCAGCGGCTCGGTGTCGAAGACATCCAGCGACGCACCGCAGAGGTGACCCGCATCGAGCACCTCGAGCAGTTGCGCCTCGTCGACCTGCCCGCCGCGCCCCATGTGGATCAGCGCCGCCCCCTCGGGGAGTTTGCGCAGGAAGGCGGCGTCGATCAGGCCCTTGGTCTGCTCGGTCAAAGGCAGCACGTTCACCAGCATGTCGCTCTCGGCTAGGAACGCGTCCATCTGGCCATCGGTGAAATGGCGCACGCCCGGCTCGGGCGGATTGGGCTGCGAGCGCGCATAGGCCGAGACCGGGTAGCCCAGCGCCATGAGGCCCTTGGCAATGGCGCGGCCCATGTGGCCGAAGCCCAGCACGCCGACCCGCTTGTGGGTCGGCGACAGCCCCGTCAGCACACGCTCCCACACGGCGTCGCGCTGCTGGGCGACGTATTGCGCCATGTGGCGATGATGCCAGTGCACGTGAAAGGCCGCATAGCCCGCCATCTGCAGCGCCTGATCGGCATCCTCGACACGGTAGACCGGCACGCCCTCGGGCAGCGATGGACAGGCGTCGATGGCGTCGGTCCCGGCCCCGGCGGAGAACACCGCCTGCAGATTGGGATAGGGCGCGAAGGCATCGTCGGCCGGGCGGAAGGTGAACACGAAGGACACCTCCTCGGGGCGCTCGACATCCTCGGGGCGCAGGATGGTGATCTCCGGCGCCTCGGCGGCGAAGATCGGGCTGAAGCGGTCGAACATCTCGAACGCGGTGTTGGTGACGACCCCGATCATGCTCAGGCCGCTCCCTGCTGGTCCCAGTCGGCACCGGGCACGGCGGCGAGCAGCTTGCGGGTGTACTCCTGCTGCGGGTTCAGGAAGATGTCGTGCACCGTCCCGATCTCGACCAGCTTGCCCTTCTGCATCACCGCGATGCGGTCGCAGAGCTGCGCCGCGACCCGCAGGTCGTGGGTGATGAACAGGATCGACAGCTCGAGCTTCTCGCGCAGCTCGCGCAGCAGGTCGAGCACCTGCGCCTGGATCGACACGTCGAGCGCCGAGACCGCCTCGTCGGCGATGATCAGCTCGGGGTCCATCGCAAGCGCGCGGGCGATGCCGATGCGCTGACGCTGGCCGCCGGAGAACTCGTGCGGGAAGCGGCTGGCGGCATCCGCCCCCAGCCCCACGATCTCGAGCAGTTCGCGGGCGCGGGCCTCGGCCTCTTTGCGCGGAATGCCGCGGGTGATCGGCCCGTCGGTGATCGCGCCCATGATGCGCTGGCGCGGGTTGAGCGAGGCATAGGGATCCTGGAACACCATCTGGACCTTGTGGCGCTGCTTGCGCAGCTCCTCGTCGGACAGCGCCGCAAGATCGGTGCCGCCGACCATCACCTGCCCGCCATCGGGGGTGACGAGCCGCACCGCGGTGCGCCCGAGCGTCGACTTGCCCGAGCCCGATTCGCCGACGAGCCCGAGCACCTCGCCGCGCGCCACGGTGAGCGAGACATCGTCCACCGCGCGCACCTCGCGCACCGGTTTGAACATGCCGCCGCCAGTGCGGTAGATCTTGCGCAGCCCCTTGATCTCGAGCGCCGGCGTCTCCGAGAGCTGCCGTGCCTCCGGCAGCTTGCCGGTCGGGATCGCCTCGAGCAGACGCTTGGTATAGTCGTGCTGCGGATTATCCAGCACCTCGGTGGCAGAGCCGCGCTCGACCACCTTGCCCATGCGCATGACGATCACCTGGTCGGCGATCTCGGCCACCACGCCGAAGTCATGGGTGATGAACATCACCGCCATGCCGCGCTTCTCGCGCAGGTCGAGGATCAGCTTGAGGATCTGCGCCTGCGTCGTCACGTCGAGCGCCGTCGTGGGCTCGTCGGCGATCAGCAGCTTCGGCTCGAGCGCCAGTGCCATGGCGATCATCGCCCGCTGCCGCTGTCCGCCGGAAAGCTGGAACGGATAGGCGCGGATGATCTTTTCGGGATCGGGCAGCTGCACTTCGCGGATCAGTGCGAGCGCCTTCTCGCGGCGCTCGGACTGGGTGTAGCGGTCATGCGCGGCAAACACCTCGACGATCTGGTCACCGATGCGCATCAGCGGGTTCAGCGCCGTCATCGGTTCCTGGAAGATCATCGCCATGCTGGCGCCGCGCAGCGCCTGCTTCTCACCCTCGGGCAGACGCAGCACGTCGCGGGCCTCGAACATGGCGCGCCCCGCTTTCACGTTCACGCCCGGCGGCAACAGCCCCATCAGCGCGTTGGCGGTCATCGACTTGCCGGAGCCGGATTCACCGACCACGCAGAGGATCTCGCCCTTCTCGATGGCCATGCTCACGTCCTCGACCGCGAAGGGGCGATCCGCGCCCTCCGGCAGGCCGATGGTGAGGTGTTCGATGGAAAGTGTCGTACTCATGCCTTGCCCTTCCGGGAGAGGTGCGGGTTCAGCGCGTCGTTGAGACCTTCGCCGATGAGGTTCAGCGCCAGCACCGTGATGACGATGGCGATGCCGGGGAAGAAGCTCAGCCACCAGGCCGAGCGGATCACCGTGCGCGCGGCACCGATCATGTAGCCCCAGCTCATGGCATTGGGATCGCCGAGGCCGAGGAAGGAGAGCGAGCTCTCCAGCAGGATCGCGGTAGCGACCATCAACGAGGCCATGACAATGATCGGCGAGACGGTGTTGGGCAGCACCTGCCGCACCAGAATGCGCGGCTTCGACAGGCCCGCCAGCGTCGCGGCATCGACGAACTCGCGCTTGCGCACCGACATCACCTCGGCCCGCACCAGGCGCGCCACCGGTGGCCAGGAGACAATGGCGATGGCGAGCGTGATCGAGGCCAGCGTCGGCTCGAAGATCGCCACCAGCACGATGGCCAGCGCGAAGTTCGGGATGGTCTGGAAGAACTCGGTGAAGCGCATGGCGCCTTCATCGACATATCCGCCATAGAACCCGGCCAGCGCGCCAAGCGGCACCCCGATGAGCAGAGCCACCAGCGTCGAGACCAGCCCGACCAGCAGCGAGACCCGCGCGCCATAGGCCAGCTGGGCAGCCACGTCGCGGCCCAGCGTGTCGGTGCCGAGCGGCAGGCTCTCCATCGCAAACGGCGCAAGGAACGGGCGCTGCACCATCTGCCAGGGCGTGTTGGCGAAGATCAGCGGCGCGAAGATGGCGATGAAGATGACGGCGACAAGCAGGACGACCCCGACCATGGCACCGATATTGCTTCTGAAACGTTTCCACATGGCTCAGGCCCTCGCTCCGATCCGGGGATCGACGATCCGGTAGACGATGTCGGTCACGATGTTGAACAGGATGACCATGGCGGCGGACACGAGGAAGACCCCGAGGATGGTGTTGTAGTCGCGCGCGGCGAGGCTTTCGAACATCAGCCGGCCGATGCCGGGCCATGCGAAGACGGTCTCGGTCAGAACCGCGCCGCCGACGAGTTGCCCCGCCTGCAGGCCCGCCAGCGTGACCACCGGCAGGATGGCGTTGCGCAGGATGTGGCGGCGGCGGATCACCGGGCCTGACAGGCCCTTGGCCTTGGCGGTCTTGACGAAGTCCGCGGTCGAGACCTCGAGCATCGAGGCCCGCGTCATGCGCATGTAGACCGCCATGAAGAACAGCCCCAGCGTCAGCGCCGGCAGGATCAGGTGCTTGAGGATGTCGATGGCACGGGCAAAGCCCGAGAAATCGGAGCCCACGGTCTCGTAGCCGAAGCCGGGCAGCCAGCCGAGCCAGACCGAGAACACCAGCACCGCCATCAGCGCCAGCCAGTAGAGCGGCGTGGCGTAGAACAGCAGCGCCAGCGTGGTCAGGAGCGAATCCGAGACCTTGCCGACGCGGGCGGCGGCGGCGACGCCCAGCGCGATGCCGCAGGTCAGCGAGATCACGAAGGCGGTCAGGGTCAGCAACAGCGTTGCCGGCAGCCGCTCGGCGATCAGGTCGATCACCGGGGCGCTCTGGCGGAAGGAATAGCCAAGATCCAGCTGCACGATGCCGGCGATATACTTGCCGAGCTGCACGTAAAGCGGCTGGTCAAGGCCGAAGCGTTCGCGCAGCTGCGCGATCATCTGCTCGTCGGCCGCGCCCGCCTCGCCTGCCAGCACCACCGCCGGGTCACCCGGCGCTGCGTGCAGCAGACAGAAGTTCAGGACAGCGATGGCAAGCAGCGTGAGTGCCGCCTTCGCGAGCCGCGAGAGGATTGCGATGAGAATGGTCATGCGTCCTCGGAGGGGAATCTGTTTCCCGAGGCGCCGTCCACGGGGAAGGGGCGGCGCCTCGAGGTCAGGCCGGACAAGGGACAGTCCGGCCCGAACCGGTTGGGTTACTGCTCGATCCAGGCGTTGCGCGGGCCGTCATTGACACCGATGCCGGTGGTCACGAGGTCCTTGATGTCGCAACGGTAGATGGTCGGGAACTCGAGCTCGAGAAGCCACGCCACGGGCACGTCGTCGACGATCTCCTGCTGGATCTCGTTATAGGCGGCCTGACGCTCTTCCGGCGAGATCATGGTCGCGGCGGCGAACCACTTCTCGTCGAGCTCGGGGTTGTCGTAGCCTTCGACGTTGTTCCACGGGCTGCCCTTCTGGATGCGGTCGGCAGTGTAGTTGCGCGACACGCCCAGCGCGGGATCGCCGTACTGGTAGAGATAGGTGAAGGCCATGTCGTAGTCCCACTGGGACGTCTTCTCGTTCCAGCCCGCGACGTCGGTGCTGTCGATCGACACGTTGATGCCGACCTCGCTCAGGTTCTGGCGGATGGCCTCGGCCCAGCGCTGCCAGGTTTCGCCATAGGGCAGCGGCAGCAGGCGGACCTCTTCGCCGTCATAACCCATCTCGGCCAGCAGCTCCTCGGCCTTCTCGGGGTTGTGATCGTAGATCGTCACGTCGTCCGAGTAGAAGTTGGTCTTCGACGAGACCGGGCCGGTGGCGACGTTGCCGAAGCCGTTCCACACAACGTCGCGCTGGAAGTCGCGGTCCATCGCGTACATCACCGCCTGGCGGAAGCGCACGTCGCTGGTCGGACCTTCGCGGTTGTTGAGCCACATCCATGCGTGCGGCGCGAAGAACTCCCAGCCCGAGCCGGTCGAGCAGACATTGTCCATCTCGGTCAGACGCGGCACGTCCCAGTTCTCGACCGAGCCGCCGGGTAGCACGTCCACTTCGCCGGTCTCGAAGGCCACGGCGCGGGCGGCGGCATCCGGGATCACGCGGTAATAGACCTCGTCGAGATAGGGCAGACCGTCGACATAGTAGTCCTCGTTCTTCACGAGGTGGATGTAGCTGCCCTTTTCCCAGGCCTCGAACTTGAACGGGCCGGTGCCGATCGGCGTGGCGTTCATCTCGTTGTTGGCGAAATCGGTGCCTTCATAGATGTGCTTGGGCACGATCGGCATGGTGCCGGTCTCGAAGACGCTGATGAACGGGCCGAAGGGCTCCTTCAGCTGGAACACCACGGTGGTGTCGTCCGGCGCGGTGATGCTCTCGACATAGGCCAGCGAGGCGCGCAGGCGGGCGTGGGTCTCGCGCAGGAAGACATCGGCAGAGAACACCACGTCCTCGGCGGTGAAATCCTCGCCGTCGTGCCACTTCACACCTTCGTTGAGCGTGAAGGTGTAGGTCAGGCCGTCGTCCGAGATCTCCCAGCTTTTCGCCAGCAGCGGCTGCGGCTGCAGGTCGGTGCCGTAGCGCAGCAGGCCCTCGTAGATGTCGCCGGCAACAAGCTGCGTCGGGCCGTTCTGCACCAGGCCCAGCATCAGCGAGGGCGGTTCGGGCTGAACCACGATGTCGAGCCGGCCACCGGCCTCCTGGGCGGCAAGCGGCGCCGCGAGGGCGGCGGCGATCAGGAAGGTCGTCGCTTTGAGATGTTTCATGTTTTCCCTGTCAGTTTGGTTTCGGGGGTGTCGGGCCCGGTTCTGCGCCGGGCCGCATTGGTTATCTCTCGGGTCGCCACTCAGCCCTTGTAGCCGGGAGCGGCGGTTTCCAGCATCCGCAGGAAGGCATCCCATTCGGGATCCTTGCCGCCGGCGCCTTCCATCTTGTCATACATTTTCTGATATTGGCCGGCCGTGTGCTCGGCGACATCGTCGGGCAGCACGATCGGCGTCTGCCCCATGCCCAGAGCCGCCACCTGCGCCTTGCAGGACCGCTCGAGGTTCAGCGCCAGTTTCACCGCCTCGGCAACCGAGCGGCCCAGCAGCAGCGTGCCATGGTTGCGCAGCAGCATCACCTGCTTCTCACCGAGATCGGCCACGATGCGCTCGCGCTCCTCGAGGTTCAGCGCGATGCCTTCGTAGTCGTGGAAGGCGATTCGGTTGAAGAACTGCGCCGACCACTGGTTCAGCGGCAGCAGCCCCTCCTTGATCGAGGACACCGCGACACCGGCGACGGTGTGGGTGTGCAGCACGCAGACCGCGTCGTGCCGCGCCATGTGCACGGCCGAGTGAATGGTGAAGCCGGCCGCGTTGACGCCAGCGCCATAGGGATCGTCGACCACCGCGCCGGTCTCGTCCACGGTGACGAGATTCGCCGCCGTCACCTCGTCGAAGCGCAGGCCGTAAGGGTTCAGAAGGAAGCGCTTCTCGCCACCCGGACCATCCGGCAGACGCGCGGAGATATGGGTGTAGATGCCGTCATCCATTCCGAAATGCGCGATCAGCCGGTAGGCGGCAGCCAGATCGCGGCGCAGCTGGGTGACGGTGTCGGCGGGTGCTCCATCGGGCATCAAAGTCGTCCTTTTCATCGCTTGCCGTAAAGAAAGGCCGAGAACGCATCTTTGGTCAAGGAAATTGTCGACAATCGGCAAACCTACAATTAGCGTGATCGCAACTTGTGCATTTCGGTTTCGATTTCATGGACCCAAAACAGGACAGTGACGGCTTTCAGCCTCTCGACCGCGAGGGACTCGTTCAGCGCGTCGCGCGCCTGCTCAGCAAGGCGATCGTGACCGGTCAGCTGTCGCAGGGCGAACGACTCTCCGAATCGGTGGTGGCCCGCCAGCTCGGTGTGAGCCGCGCCCCGGTGCGCGAGGCGGCGCGGCTGCTCGAGAACTCTGGCTTGGTGACCTACCTGCCCAATCGCGGCTTCTTCGTGCGCTCGATCACGGCGCGCGAACTGGCCGATCTCTACGAATTCCGGCTGGTGATCGAGACCGCGGCGGTACGCCGTCTGATCCGCGACGGGATGGGCGAGAGCGGCCCCCGCCTTGTTCAACAGATCGAAGAGATGCGCCGCGTCGCCGGCCCCGGCTTCGACATGCTGACGCAGGTCGAGGCCGACATGGAATTCCACCGGCTGATCTGCGCGGGCTCGGGCAACCCGAAGTTCCTCGCCACATTCGACCAGATCGCGATGGAGTCGGAACTGACGATCATGATGATCGGCCGGCTCTACGATGACGCCCAGAAGCTGGCCGACACCCACCAACCCATCCTCGACGCGATGCTGCGCCACGACGAGCCCGAGGCCGTCGAGGCGCTGCGCTACCATATCGAGGTCGCCCGCGACCTCGTTGTCGAGCAATTCCGCAACATGGAAGAGAAGCCAGACTGATGAAGTGTTTCTATGCCCCCGAGACCGACCTCCACGATCCGGTCTTTCGCCTGACCCACGGCAAGATCCTGCGCAACGCCGAGCAGGCCGAGCGCGCAAAGCTGCTGAAGGCGGGGCTCGATCAGCTCGGCCTCGACGCCATCGAACCGGCGGAAGCCTCGCGCGATGCGCTCGCGGAGGTTCACACGGAGGACTTCCTCACCTTCCTCGAGACCGCTTGGGAGGCGTGGCAGGCGCTGCCGAATGCCGGCCCCGAGGTGGTGCCGAACGTCTTTGCGCAGCGCGGCTTCGCGACCTACCCGGCCAGCATCGTCGGGCGCGCCGGCTGGCACATGGGCGACACGTCGGCCCCGATCGGCGAGCACACCTGGACCGCATCGCGCCGGGCCGCCGACTGCGCCGTCGCTGCCGCAGACGCCGTGCTGGCCGGAGATCGCGCCGCCTATGCGCTCTGCCGCCCCGCCGGGCATCACAGCTCGGCCGACATGGCCGCCGGCCACTGCATGATGAACAACTCCGCCGTCGCCGCCGCGCGGCTGCGCAGCCAGCACGACAAGGTCGCGACGCTGGATATCGACGTGCATCACGGCAACGGCACACAGGCGATCTTCTACGAGCGCGACGACGTGATGACGATCTCGATCCACGCCGATCCCGAGACCTACTACCCGTTCTTCGTCGGCTACGCTCACGAGACCGGCGCCGGCGCAGGCGCGGGCTTCAACACCAACTACCCCCTGCCCCGCACCACCACCGACGAGGCCTGGCTGAAGACCATCGCGGACGCGCTGGAGAAGATCGCCGCCTACCAGCCGGGCGCGCTGATGCTGAGCCTCGGGCTCGATGCGCACGAGAACGACCCGCTGCTCGGCATGCAGATCAGCTGGGACGGCTTCCGACGCGCCGGCGAGATGATCGCCGCCGCCGGCTACCCCACGGTGTTCGTGCAGGAAGGCGGCTACCTCTCCGAGGACCTCACCACGTCGCTGGTCTCCTTCATGGAAGGCTTCATGGGGCGCGGGACATGACCCTCTCTGCCGAGCTGACCGAAAAGATCCTCGCCGCCGTCGAAGAGGGCTTCGAGGACCAGATCGCCTTCACCGAGGCGCTCGGGCGGTATCCGTCCCTGCGGGGACAGGAGGCGACCGCACAGGATTTCCTGCATGACGCGCTGAAGGCCCGCGGCTACGCGATGGACCGCTGGACCATCGAGGTGGACGACATCAGGCACCACCCCGGCTTCTCGCCGGTCGAGGTCGATTACTCCAACGCGATCAACGTGGTGGGCACCATGCGTCCGCGCGAGGAGACGGGGAAGTCGCTGGTGCTCAACGGCCATGTCGACGTTGTCCCCACGGGGCCGCTTGATATGTGGAGCCACCCGCCCTTCGAGCCGAAGCGCGACGGCGACTGGCTCTACGGTCGCGGCATCGCAGACATGAAGGCCGGGATCGCCGCCAATATCTTTGCCGTGGATGCGCTCAAGCGCCTCGGCTACCGCCCCGCCGCCACGCTCTACCAGCAATCGGTGGTCGAAGAGGAATGCACCGGCAACGGCGCGCTCGCGGCGCTTCTGCGCGGCTACAATGCCGATGCCGCGATCATCCCCGAGCCCGAGGACGACATGCTGGTGCGCGCCAATACCGGCGTGCTGTGGTTCCGCGTGCGGGTGCAGGGCGCACCGGTGCACGTGCGCGAGGCCGGCTCCGGCGCCAACGCCATCGAGGCGGCCTACGACCTGATCAAGGGGCTGCGCGAGCTCGAGGAGGCGTGGAACGCCCAGAAGGGCGAGCACCGGTATTTCGAAGAGCTCGAGCACCCGATCAACTTCAACGTCGGCAAGATCGCCGGCGGCGACTGGGCCTCCTCGGTGCCGGCCTGGTGCGAATTCGACTGCCGCATCGCGCTCTATCCCGGCATCAAGGCCGCGGACGCCGCGCGCGAGATCGAGGACCACCTGCGCCGGGTCTCAGACCGCATCCCGTTCCTCGCCAACAACCCGCCCGAGGTGATCTTCAACGGCTTCTTCGCGGAGGGCTACGTGCTCGAGGAAGGCACCGAGGCCGAGGAAACCCTCGCCCGCGCCCACATGTCGAGCTACGCCAAGCCGCTCGAGAGCTTCGTGACGCCGGGCTATCTCGACGGGCGGGTCTTCGTGATCTACGGCGAAACCCCCTGCCTCGTCTATGGGCCCTATTCCGAAGCCATCCACGGCTTCGACGAGCGCGTCAAACTGTCCTCGGTGAAGCGCGTGACCGGCACGATCGCGCTGTTCATCGCGGAATGGTGCGGACTGGAAAAGATTTGATCAAATTCTCCCCGTGACCTTTGACCCAAAGTCATCTTAACTGTGCGCCAACGGGGACCTGAGTCTCCCGCGGCCTTCTCCCCAACCGAAACCTCAGGCCCTGCGGGGGCCACTGCCAATACGGAGACCAACATGAACCAGCGTCCGAACTCGCTTCACGCCGCCGACATCGCCTACACGATGCACCCCTACACCAACATGCGCCTGCTCGAGGACAAGGGTCCGATGATCATGAGCCATGGCGACGGCGCCAAGGTCTATGACACCGAGGGCAAGGAATATTACGAGGCGCTGGCAGGCCTGTGGTCGGTCGCCGTGGGCTTCTCCGAAAACCGCCTCGCCGACGTGGCCTACGAGCAGCTCAAGAAGCTGCCCTACTACCACACCTTCGCGCACAAGTCGCACGAGCCGTCGATCCGCCTCGCCGAGAAGCTGGTCGAGATGACGCCGGAAGGGCTCAACAAGGTGTTCTTCACCAACTCCGGCTCCGAGGCCAACGACACCGTCGTCAAGATGGTCTGGTTCCTCAACAACGGCCTCGGCCGCCCGGAGAAGAAGAAGTTCCTGTCGCGCAACAAGGCCTATCACGGCATCACCATCGCCTCGGGCTCGCTTACCGGGCTGCCGGCGAACCAGAAGGATTTCGACCTTCCGGCGATTCCGGTCACCCACCTGACCACGCCGCATTACTGGAAGTTCGCCGAAGAGGGCGAGACCGAGGAGCAGTTCACCGCGCGCCTGCTCAAGGAGCTCGAGGACACGATCCTTGCCGAGGGCCCCGAGACCATCGGCGCCTTCATCGGCGAGCCGGTGATGGGCGCCGGCGGCGTCATGGTGCCGCCCGAGGGCTACTGGCCCGGCGTTGCCGAGATCTGCAAGAAATACGACATCCTGCTGGTGGCCGACGAGGTCATCAACGGCTTTGGCCGCACCGGCAAACCCTTCGGCTGCGAGCGCTTCGGCTTCACCCCGGACATCCTCGTGACCTCGAAGCAGCTGACCTCGTCCTACATGCCGCTCGCCGCGATCGTGGTGAACGACAAGGTCTATGACGCCATTGCCGACAACACCGCCAAGCTCGGCACCTTCGGCCACGGCTTCACCGGTTCGGGCCACCCGGTCGCCTGCGCCGTGGGCCTCGAGAACCTGAAGATCATCGAAGAGAAGGATCTGATGGGCAATGCCGAGCGCCTCGAGCCGATGTTCCAGGACGGTCTGCGCAAGTTCGCCGATCACCCGCTGGTCGGCGAAGTGCGCGGCGTGGGCCTGATCGCGGGCGTCGAGCTGGCCAAGAACCGCGACACCCGCGAGGCCTTCGAGCCGGCGGGCTCGATGGCGGCCAAGGTCGTGGCGCTGTGTGCCGAGGAAGGGCTGATCGTGCGCAACGTCTACGAGACCGTGGCGTTCTGTCCGCCGCTGATCGTCACCGAAGACGACCTGACCGAGATCCTCGCCCGCTTTGGCCGGGCGCTCGACCGGGCGCTCGACTGGGCGAAATCGGAAGGCATGGTCTGAGTCGCCTGAGATGGCTGCAGGCTGAGAACACCGGACCGGGGGCGCTGCCCCCGGACCCCCGGGATATTTTCGGCCAGAAGAAGACAGGGGCGTTGAGCGCGCGGTGCGCTCGGCGCCCTTTCTCTTTGGGGTGATCAGAGCGGGGCGATGAGGGCGAGCCCCTGAGCGCGGTGCTGGAGGCGGATGGCCCGGGCCGGGGCGCCGGCGGCAAGGGTTCCGATACCCTGCCCCAGCTTCGCGAGGCACGCCGGGATTGAGGTCGCCATGGCGAGGGCCCGTTCGAGCGGCAGGCCCAGATCCGAGACCAGAAGGTTGATGGCACGGGTGAGATCGAGATCGGCCCCGGCCAGCGTGCCGTCCTGCAGGACCAGCCGGCCATCGGCGCGGGTGATCTCGCGCCCGTTGAGGCGGAAGCTCTTCGCCTCGGTGCCGGCCACGGCCATGGCGTCGGTGACGAGGAAGATGCCCTCCGGCCGGGCGGCCAGCGCGATGCGCATCGCGGCCGGGTGCACGTGCACGCCGTCGGCGATCAGGCCCGCCGCGAGCGCTTGGCTGGCGAGGGCAGCGCCGACGACGCCGGGCTCGCGCTTGTCGAGGCCGCGCATGGCGTTGAAGAGATGCGTCACGCAGCTTGCGCCAGCCCGCGCATAGGCAAGGCAGGTGTCGTAGCTTGCATCGGTATGGCCGAGCGAGACCAGCGCGCCGGCCTCGGCCAGTGCGGCCACCTGCGCTTGAGTGGTGTTCTCGGGGGCGATCGTGACCTTGAGCACCGGCAGGCGGCGGGCGGCGTCGCGGAGCATCGAGAGGTCGGCCTCCGTCATCGGGCGGATCAGCGCGCCGTCATGGGCCCCCTTGCGGGAGAGCGCCAGATGCGGCCCCTCCAGATGCAGCCCGCCGATGCCGGGCACACCATCGGCGATGGCCTGCGCCACGGCCTCGATCGCGGCGCGGCTGCGCTCGGGCGTGTCGGTGATCAGGGTGGGCAGGATCGTGGTGCTGCCGAGCCTGCGATGAGCTTCGGCGATGGTCGCCAGGCCGGACACCGTGGGGCCGTCATTGACCATCACCCCGCCGCCGCCATTGACCTGCAGATCGACATAGCCCGGCGCCAGCAGATCGCCCCCGAGATCGACGACCTCGCCCGCCGCCGCAAGCTCCGCCTCGGCCGCCAGCGCCGTCACGCGGCCGGCCTCGATCCGCAGCGCATGGCCGTGCAGCAGGCGCTGCCCGTCGAAGATCGGGCCGCCGCGATAGGTGGTCTCTGTCATGGTCATCCGCCTCGGCACAGGTTCGGCGCGACCCTAGGAAACCCGCGCACGGGCTGCAATGGGCCCCGCGATGGGGCCTCAGACCAAGCTGCTGGTCGCCAGCTCGGTGATTTCCTGCGTGATGTCCTCCTGCCGCAGGCGGCGGGCCTCGCCGATCATCGCTTGAAGGCTTTCCGAGACGTTGTCCTTGGCGGCCACCATGGCGCGCATCCTTGCCTCGTTCTCGGCGGCGAAGGACAGCATCACAGCCTCGATCAGCTCGGCAAAGATGTGCTCCTCGACAAGCTGCGCCAGCAGCCGCTCGGGCGGCAGGGTCACCAGCGGCGGAAGGCGGCGTTCAGACGGTCGAAACCGGGCATAGTCGAAGGGCACCAGCTCCTTGGTGCGGATCGTCATCGCCCCGCCGGCGCCGGGATCGGCATGGACCAGCGTGACGCGGGTCACCGGCTCCAGCGTGATGCGCCGGAACAGCGCGTCGGTCATCCGGGTGGCCAGCTCCGGGGCCTGCGAGGGATGCGCGATCATCGGGGCGGACCACGCGATGGCGAGCCTGCGCTCCTCGGCAACGACATGGCCCCGGTCGCCGATCACCACCAGCTCGCAGGTTTCGTCCCAGAGCGGTTCGATGGCCTGGAACACCTTGTCGGAATAGGTGCCGGCAAAGCCCTGCTCGGCGGCGAAGAGCACCACCAGACGGCTGCCCTCGCCGCCATGCAACGGCGCGTCGAGGCCGAGACCCGTGGCGTAGGCCAGCGCCTCGCCGATGGCATCGCCGATGGTGGTGGCATAGGCACGGATGCTCTCGAGATGGCGATTGGCCTCCTGCACCTGCGCCGCCGCGAGGCCGCGCATGGCAGAGATCACCGCGTCGAGCTTGTGCACCGTGACGATGCGCTTCTCGACCTCCGAGAGCCGGCTGCTCATGTCGCCACGGCCTCCCTCTCGCGCCCCTCCTCCGCCAGTCGCGACACCACCGCGACCAACGCGGCGCGGGCCTCATCGGTGAGCGCACGGCTCTTGCCAAGCGCGGCCACCGCGTCGGCGGCGTCGGAGTCGAGCCTGGCGGGCAGCCTGCGGCGCAGTTCGGCCATGCGCCCGACCGGGACCGTGTCGAACACGCCGTCTGCCAGCGCCGCCAGCAGCGCCACCTGGTCGACCAGCCGCAGGCCGGAGAAGCGCGGCTGGGTGAGCAGCCCGCGGATGCGCTCGCCGCGGGCGATCTGCCCCTTGACCCGGGCATTCTGGATGCCGCCGAAACGGGTGAACATCTCGAGCTCCTGGAACTGCGCGTAATCGAGCCGCACGCGGCCCGAGACCTTGCGCAGCGCCGGGGCCTGCGCCTTGCCGCCGACCCGGCTCACCGACAGGCCCACGTCGACCGCCGGGCGCAGGTTGGTGGAGAACAGATGCGTGTTGAGCACAATCTGGCCGTCAGTGATCGAGATCAGGTTGGTCGGGATATAGGCCGAGAGGTTGCCGGCATCGGTCTCGGCCAGCGGCAGCGCGGTGAGCGAGCCGCCACCGAGCTCGGGCGAGAGCTTGGCCGCGCGTTCGAGCAGGCGGGCGTGAAGGTAGAACACGTCGCCGGGATAGGCCTCGCGCCCCGGCGGCTCGCGGGTCAGCAGCGCCAGCTCGCGGTGGGTGGCAGCGTGCTGGGTCAGGTCGTCGATGACGATCAGCGCGTCCTGCCCCTTGTCGCGGAAATGCTCGGCCATCGACATGCCGGCGAAGGGTGCGATCCATTGCAGGCCGGGCGCCGCCGAGGCGCTGCCGACGACGAAGATGCAGCGCTCGATGGCGCCGTGCTCGCGCACTGCCGCGACCACGCGCTCGATCGCCGTGGCGCGCTGGCCGACGGCGACATAGACGCAGACCACGTCGCTGTGCTTCTGGTTGATGATCGCGTCCACCGCCAGTGCGGTCTTTCCGGTGGCGCGGTCGCCGACGATCAACTCGCGCTGCCCGCGGCCCAGTGCGAAAAGACTGTCGACCACCAGCACGCCGGTCTCGAGCGGCTCGGAGACAAGGCCGCGCTCGATGATCTCGGGCGCCGGGCGCTCCACTGGCAGCCAGTCGTCGGGGGCCGGCGCGGGACCGCCGTCGAGAGGACGGCCAAGCGGGTCGACGATGCGGCCGAGAAAGCCGGCGCCCACCGGCACCCGCAGCACCTCGCCGGTGTCGCTGACCTGATCGCCCACCGCGACGCTGGCGGTCTCGTCGAGCAGCACCGCGTTGATCTCCTCGGCGCTGAGGCTGTGGGCGAAGGCGAAGGCGCCGCTCTCGACGCTCAGCAGCGCGCCGAGGCTCACCGAGGGCAGGCCCGAGACATGGGCGATGCCATCGGCCAGCTGGACCACGCGGCCCACCGCCCTGGCCTCGGCCCCGAGATCGGTCCGGTCGAGCTGCGCGCGGCTGCGGGCGAGCCAGTCGGTGCCGGTGCTGCGATCAGTCATGACGTGTCAGCTCCGCTGTGATCCGGGACAGGTCGGCCCGGAAATGGTTGCGCACGATGGCGTTGGTGGCGTCGAGCTCGAGCCCTGCGATGAGCTCCGGATCCTCGCGGATCTCGAGCGTAAGCGTGCGGCCCAGCGCCTCGGCGAGGCGGGCCTCGAGCGTGGCGCGCTCCTCGGGCAGCAGCATGCGCGCGGCGCGCACCGGCACCGGGCCGTCGCTGCCCAGACGATCGCGCACCGCGGCAGGCAGCTCGGACACAGCCACCACCAGACCGTCGATGAAGCCCACGGTTCGCGCGGCATCGGGCAGCCGGCGCAGCAGCCGCTCGGCGATGTCGGCGGCGAGGTAGCCGGCCTGTTCGTCAAGCTCCTTGCGGCGGTCGGCCTCGGCCCGCGCGAGCGCCGCCTCGGCGCGGCGGCGGTCCTCGGCGATCTCGGCCTGCGCCTGCTCCTTGAGGCGCGCCTTCTCGCGCTCGGCATCCGCCTGCGCGGCGTCGAGCAGGACAGCGCGGCGGGCCGAGATCTCCGCCCGCGCGGCGACCGCCGCCTCGCGCTCGGCCTCGGCGGCCTGCTTCGCGGCCTCCGCCGCGTCGAGATCCGCATGGGCGAGCGCCTGCCGCTTGGCGATGATTTCGGACACCGGGCGGAACAGGAACCGGGCGAGCAGCCAGATCAGGATGGCCGCGTTGACGGTCTGGAGACCGAGTGTCCACCAGTCGATGGTCATGGCGATATGCCGATCAGACGAAGGGGTTGGCGAAAAGCACCAGCAGCGCGATGACGAGGGTGTAGATGGCCATGGTCTCGATCATGGCGAGGCCCACGAACAGGGTGCGGCTGAGAGTGCCGGCGGCTTCGGGCTGGCGCGCGATGGCGTCCATCGCGGCGGCAACGGCGCGGCCCTCGCCCAGCGCCGGGCCGATGGCGCCGAAGCTCACCGCGATGGCGGCGGACAGCACCGAGACGATTTCAACAAGATTGCCTTCCATGGTCACTCAGACTCCTTGGCGGTGAGAGGGATCTCCTCGCTCTCTCCAGCGGCGGCGCCGATGAAGACGGTTGCGAGGATCGCGAAGATGTAGGCCTGCACGGCGCCGGTCAGCAGCTCGAGCGCCATCAGCGGGATGGGCACGAAGAGCCCGGCCAGAGACAGCACGATGCCGACGACGAAGACGCCCGACATGACGTTCCCGAACAGGCGGATGATGAGCGAGAAGGTGCGGGTGATCTGCTCGATGAGGTTAAGCGGCATCATCACCCAGCTGGGCTCCACGAAGGTGTCGAGATAGCCCCTGAGCCCGCGCCCGGAGATGCCGAAGGCGATGGTCGCCACGAAAACCCAGAGCGCCAGCGCCGCGTCGGTCTCGATATGGGCGGTGGGCGGCTCGATGCCGGGGATCAGCGACATCCAGTTGGCGAACAGTACAAAGAGCAGCAGCGTGCCGATCAGCGGCCGGAACGGCGCTGGATCGCGGCGCATCGTCTCGCGGATCTGGTCGTCGAGCACGGTGACGAAGAGCTCGAGCACGGTCTGTGTCCTGCTGGGCAGGATGGCGAGCTTGCGGGTGGACAGGAAGGCGAAAAGGCCCAGCCCCGCCATGATCAGCCAGGTGACGACCACCGGCTCGGAGATCGGCACCGGCCCAACATGGAACAGGACAACATGTTCGAGCGGGCTTTGCATCAGCTCTCCCTCCGGGCGCGGCGGACCACCACCTCGCGGCCCAGCACCAGCCCCAGCGCGCCCGCAAGCAGCGGCAACGCGCCGAGTTGCACCAGCCCGAAGAGCACCAGCGCCACGAGCGCAAGGCGCAGGAGCTGCAGCGCCACGGCTTTCTTAGGCGCGCGCCCCTCGAGGTAGAGCGTCGTGAGCCGGCGCAGGCTGGCGAAATGCGCCAGCCCGACGAGGAAGCCCGAGACGAGGCCAAGGGCGGCATATGCGAGATCCGGTGTCATTGCCTGTGCATCCATCTCCAGACCGCATGCATGCCGATGGCGGCACCGAGGAAGATCCCGGCGGCGGTGAACATGATGCCGGTGTCGGCGACCCGGTCGAGAAACCGGCCCAGCACCACGCCCAGCAGCATCGGGACCAGCACCGCCCAGCCGAGAATGCCGATCTGGCCGAGCCGCGAGCCGAGCGAGGGCTCGGGATCGCTCTGCTTCATCCGCTCCAAATTTGCGGCCTTGCGCGCGGCGTGTTCGACGGCGTCTTTCTCCTGCCGGGTCATCTCGGTTCTCCCTGTTCGGCGCCGACGCCCGAGGGATGCGGCAGCACGTCCCCCTGCCCCGGGCGAAGCAGACGGATCATCTCGCGCACGGCATTGGCATGCAGGCGCATCTGCTCGACACGCTCGCGCCGCCCGGCATCGTCCTGATCCCGGCGGAAAGCCGCGATCCGGTCCTCGAGCGCGTGGATGTCCTCGCCGAGGATGGCGTCTCGGCAGGCGATGGCGATCTCGTGCCCGCCGGTGACCGAGAGCAGCCCGGCACGGACGCCGGCGAACTGCTCGGGCCTGCCCGCGCTGCGCCAGCGGATGATCGAGGCCGGCAGGACAGTAAGGAAATCGGTGTGCCCCGGCAGGATGCCGAAGCCGCCGCTCTCGTCCTGCGCCCGCAGCGAGGTGACCTCGGCATCGTCGACCACCACGTCCATCGTGGTGGTGATGACCAGATGCAGCGGCGCGCTCATGATGCCGCCTCCCGCGCCGTGTCTTCCTTGGCGCGCGCATCCTCGAGCGTGCCCACCATGAAGAGCGAGCTCTCGTCCCAGTCGTCGCAGGCGCCCTCGAGGATGGCGCGGCAGCCGGCGATGGTGTCCTCGAGATCGACCGAGACGCCGGCCATGCCGGTGAAGGCCTCGGTCACGGTGAAGGGCTGCGTGAGGAAGCGCTGCAACCGGCGGGCCCGCTCGACCACCTTGCGGTCATCGCGGCTCAGCTCCTCCATGCCGAGGAGCGCGATGACGTCCTGTAGCTCGCGGTAATGCTCGATCGAGCGGCGCACCTCGTTGGCGATGCGCACGTGCTCTTCGCCCACGAGAAGCGGATCGAGCAGGATCGAGGACGAGGCGATGGGATCGACCGACGGGTACATGCCGTCCGCGGCCATGGCGCGCGACAGCACCACCATCGAGTCCACGTGGCCGGCGATGGCGACCACCGCGGGATCGGTGAAATCGTCCGCCGGCACGTAGACCGCCTCGATCGCGGTGACCGAGGCCTCGCCCACCGAAGCGATGCGCTCCTGAAGGTCCGCCACCTCGGTGGCCAACGTCGGCTGATAGCCCACGCGGCTCGGCAGTCGCCCGAGCAGGCCCGAGACCTCCGAGCCCGCCTGCACGAAGCGGAACACGTTGTCCATGAGAAGCAGCACGTTCTTCTGCTCGGCATCGCGGAAGTGCTCGGCGATGGTCAGCGCCGTCATCGGCACCCGCCAGCGCGCGCCCGGAGGCTCGTTCATCTGGCCATAGACCAGCACCGTTCGGTCGAGCACCCCGGCCTCGGTCATGTCGAGCAGCATTTCGTGGCCTTCGCGCGAGCGCTCGCCGATGCCCGAGAAAACCGAGATGCCGTCATAGCCTGCCACCATCGAGTGGATCAGTTCCATCACCAGTACCGTCTTGCCGACCCCCGCGCCGCCGAACATCGCCGCCTTGCCGCCCTGCGCCAGCGGGGTCAGCAGATCGACCACCTTGATGCCGGTCCGAAACGGCTCCGACGCCCCGCCGCGCGCCCGCAGCGGCGGCGGCGCGGCGTGGATCGCGCGGCGCGGAGCCTCCTCCGGGAGCGGCCCCTTGCGGTCGCCGGTCCGGCCGGTGACATCGAGCAGACGGCCCAGCACCGCTCCGCCCACCGGCACGGTGAGCGGACCGCCCAGCGTCGTGACGCGCTGGCCGCGCGCGAGCCCGTTGGTGTTGTGCAGCGCGATGGTGCGCACGGTGGTGCGATCCCGCTGCGCCGCGACCTCGAGCAGGATGCGGCGGCCGTCCGCTGCCTCGGTCTCGAGCGCATCGTTGATCGCCGGGATCGCCTCGCCGGGGAAGGTGACGTCGACAACGGCGCCCCGAACCGCGACCACCGTCCCTGCGACGGCTATTTCCTGTGAATCCAAAGACATTGGCTCTCGTCCGAAATCTGCGTCGAGGATAGACCTATCGAGGCGAGTGCGGGGTGATCTAGGTCAAGGAAAACGCGAGTTCCCGGTTTCGTGACCTCGCCGCGCGGAGCACCCGGACATGCGCCACCACCAACGCCTGCAGCGCAAAGCTGCGCGCCTTTGCCGCCTTCGCGGGCACCACACTCGCCCGCTGTGGGCACGGCGCGCGAGACTGGTCTGCTGAAGGAGGCTGGCCGTCGCGCCCAGTTTCTCCGCCTGCGAGCATCAAGGGCCATTGCGGCTCTGCACGAAGCCGATCACCCCACGCTGAGACGGCATTCGAAGGGGCGCAGACCGAGGGCGTCGCGCGCGAGTCAATCACGCCCGCGCTACTCGGTCACCAGCGCGCTGTCCGGGCCGAGCCCGACCGCCTCGAGCAAGGTCGTCGCGAAGTCGCTGCCGAGATTGCCGAAGGCGGTGCCCGCCGCCTGCTCGATGGCCGGATAGAGGTCGTCCTCGATGCCTTTCAGCGTATCGGTCAGCTCCGCGACTCGGGCCTCCGCGCTGGCCAGTTGCGTCTCGAGCGCCGAGCACAGCTGCAGATCCGCGCCGCCGTCGCGCAGGGCTGCAAGGTTGCTGCGGGTCTCGCCGATCTGGCTGGTCAGGTCGCGAATTTCGGCCCGCAACGGGCGGATGGTTCCGGTGATCTCGGCCACGTCATCGGTGATGTGCTCGACGGTCGAGAACAGGCTCCAGCCCAGCCACAGGCATAGCGCCAGCAGAATCAGCGTGGCGTTCAGAAGCGCGAGGACGAGGGTCCGGAGGGTCCGCCCGAGACTGCGCTCCGCCATCGCTCCCGCTCCCTTGCCGGGCCCTGTCTCAGGCCGTCTTCTTCTTGCTCTTGGCCTCTTCGGCCAGCTGCTTGAACACGTAGACCGGGATCAGGATGGTCGCGATCAGGCTTCCGAGCCAGACCAGCAGCGTCGCCGCCAGCCAGTTGGCCACGCCACCGATCGACATGCCGGCAAGCAGCAGGTCGGTGATCAGCAGCCCGATGGAGACCGTCACAAGCGCCACACCGCCCATCAACTGCGGCAGCTGCTTGAGCGAGATCTTGGTGATCATCGGCCCGAGCACCGCCTGAATGATCGAGAAGGCCACCACGACGATGACGAAGGAGAGCGGGTCGATCTCGAATCCCGCAAGCAGCACGGCGGCGAGCAGCAGCCCGACGGCATTGGCGATGAGGTAGGCGGCGGCGGAAAGAGCGAGCTTGACCAAGATGAAAATCTCCCGATGGGACCGGGGCCGAGGTCGCACGCGCCTCTGGGCCTGCCGGACTGCGACAATTGCAGGTTGATCTTTCGCCGCAACGCCCCTTGGGTCAAGAATTTTCCGGCATTGCGAGATGATCGTTCCATGACATGCGGAGATTTCACCGACCCGGGGCTGTCATCGCCAAGCGCGCGCCCCTGACACGCTGCGAAGGGAGAGGTTCCGACCGGTCGTCGCGGCATCGGATCGGCGCCCGGTTGGCTGCGTGAAGCGGGCGAGGCGCGCTGAACGAACCTCTGCTACTGCGTCCCCGCCCTTTCCCCGATCCAGTCTGAAATCTGATCCAGTGCGCCAGGCGCGAAGGCATGGCGCCCCTCCACAAGGAACCTCCCGATCGCGTAGGGCGACCAGTCTTCAGAAAGCTGCCAGTTGTAAGCACGCGCCTTCAGAAGCCCATGCGTCGCATCCGGCACGATCCGGATGCGGGTCGGTGCATCTCGCGAGCCGAGCATGTCCTGGAACGCGGCCGCGTTTCGTTGCGGGTCGACGTTGAGGTCCTCTGATCCCCAGAGCGCAAGGACAGGAAGATCCAACACAGACAAGGCCTGCCGCGCATCGGCGCCCCGGTTCTGGCGGATGAACCGCCAACGATCAGGCGACATGCCCGGCGGTGCATCAGCGACCGTTGCATCTTTGCCAAACACTCTGTCGTCGTCGCTGGCCTGCTCGGCAAGGGCGGTCTCGATCTCCTGCGCGTCAAGGCCCGCGCGGCGCAACCGGACCCGGGTGAAATAATCTCCCTGATCCTGCCAGGACACCGCAGCGCCGATCAGGATCAGAAAGTCGGCATCGGCACGTGTCAGTGACGGTAGAACCCAGCCGGCCTGCGAAAACCCAAGCACGCCGATTTCCTTGTCCACGAAACGCTCGTCCAGGAGCTGAAGAACGCGGCGCGCTTCGACGGTCCGATCCATCATCGTCTGACGCAACCAGTTCCCTTCCGACAATCCGACGCCGGGCTTGTCCCAGGAGGCAACAGCAATCCCGTGATCCAGAAGAGCGTTGATCATCGGGGCATAGCCGCCCGCCATCGTTCGATCTTGCGCGCCGTCCCCGTGAACCATCGCAACGGCTGCGATCACCGCTTCGTCCGGAAGCCAGATCGTGCCCGAAATCTCGATGCCAGAGACCGTGACATCGAACGGCTCGCGCACTCTGCGATCCACATCATGCTCAGTCATGCGCCAAAACAAGGCACCCGCCGTCAAAGCCAGAACACTCCCAGCGAACAGAACAATCCGTAAATTCATTTGAAATCAGACGTCTTCGTACCCACCTCCATTCAATTATGGAGAGATCTTAACGTGAAAACAATCTACTCAAGCGAGACATTTTTCATCGAAGGCGGCTTCCGGGCAGAAAATCGACTTCAGGCTGCCCGTGGATACTGGCGCGCCTTTTCGCGCAAGCTCCGGTATCCGCTTGGACCGAAAGGCAAGGCCGTGTCCTTCATCGAAGGCACACTGGACCCGACCCACGCCATTTCTGCCGTCTCGAACGAAGGGCAGTTTCTCGGGATGGCCGGCTTCAAGACGCCGAATGGGGCGCTCGTCGATGGCGGTCTTGGCGATCTTGCGCGCACCTACGGATGGATCGGTGCCGCGTGGCGTGGTCTCTTGCTGCACACGCTGGAGCGAGACTGCTGCGACGGGTCACTGCTGATGGACGGAATATTCGTCGAGCCGGAGGCCAGAGGCCGGGGCGTCGGAACAGCGCTTCTCCATGCCGTGGAAAGGCACGCGGCCTCCATGGGGCTGAAGAGTGTCAGGCTGGACGTCATAGATACCAATTCGCGTGCCCGCGCGCTCTATGAGCGTGAGGGCTTTGCGCCGCAGTCTGTCCTGTCGCTTGGTCCGTTGAACCCGATCTTCGGTTTTTCCTCCGCCACGCAGATGACGAAGTCGGTCGGTCGCTGACAAGGCTCGTCGGCCCTGAAGGACCTGCAAAGCACGACAGCTCCATCCGCCCAGCCGACCTTCATCGCCCGCAGGTCCCGAAGATGTCCCAGAACCAGGATACGTGTCGTCAGGCTGTCCCGAGCGGGTCCCGGATCTGCACCGCATGGCACACAGCAAGGAGCCGCGCCCGTGGCGCGGCTCCTGGTGTCGTGAAGTCTGACGGGCAAGGATGCTGCCGACCGGCCGCACGACGCGCCCGAAGGCCCTACTGCATCGACTTGCTGATGAAGTCCTCGACCACGTTGGACATGTCGAAGGAGGCCCCGCCCTGCACCGGAGGGTAGTCCGCCAGCGTCTGCAGGTGCTGCTGCATCAGCACGTTCATCGGCTGCATCAGCCACGACACCTTCTGCATCAGGTGACCATAGGCATCGGTGCTCGAGTAGCTCTCGAACGGGTCCATGCGGATGTTGAAGACCAGCGGCGCGGTGCGCGCATAGAGGCTGTCGTAATAGTCTTCCTTGGTGGCGAAGTGGAACTTCCACGGCCCCATGCGCACGGCGGTGAGCTTGCTCTCGTAGTAGTGGAAGATGTGATCGCGGCGGGACGCGTCTTCCTCGCCGGTCCAGTACGGCAGGTTGTTCACACCGTCGATCACCTGCTGCTTCTCCTCCATGACCTCGGCGGCCACGTCCTCGATCCCGGCGGCGGCGGCCAGCGACGTGAACATGTCCTGGTGGCCCTGGATGCCGTTCATCACCGATCTCGGCTCGAACTGACCGGGCCAGCGGATCATCGAGGGAACCCGGACGCCCCCCTCGTAGGTGGTCATCTTCTCGCCCCGGAACGGCGAGGTGCCCCCATGCGGCCACGAATTGTGCTCCGGGCCGTAGCACGTCGGGAAGAAGCGCTGTTTTGAGGTTATGGCCGCGCGCGCAGCCCTCAAATAGCGCAGCGTGTGGCCATAACCGGTCGCAGGTCTCAACAGTGGTTTTGCAGAACCACACCG